>LDZR01002253.1_pt1 | contig 22005 bp, 22 predicted proteins | sample 615371 | NCBI WGS metagenome assembly LDZR01 (sample SAMN03408294, study PRJNA278302) | terrestrial metagenome | isolation source: oil reservoir sample K2 | place: USA: Alaska, North Slope, Kuparuk formation | collected 2013
TTGTTTTCCTCATTGCCTATCTCCAAATTCTCGAGAGCTTTTTAAAATTTAGGGAAAGGGCTTTAAGGCTCAAAGTCAAAGAGATTACAGTGGTGTTTATGGGGTTGTTTTCGTTTGGGTCCAAAAAGAATAAGATCATCAAAATGCTTTCTCAGGGGGAGCTGGAGGGGATAATTCGTGAGGCAGTGAAGGACAAAGGATACGTTGATGCAATACTGGAGCTCCTCAATGAAAAAAACCCGGGAATACGTGGAGATGCTCTTTTAGTCCTCGGGGAACTTATTTCAAGACACAAAGACCTGATGATGGGGTATGTCGAGGGAGGTCTTCCATTGAAAACCCTTTTACTTGTGAATGACCCAGATCCATATGTTAAGGAAAACGCCATGCAGACCTTCGAGTTAATGATAAGATTTTTCCCATGGGTAGGAGAGATGTTCAGGAATGAAATGGTGAATATCCTTATAGATATTCTTGAACATGGGGACAAAAATAGGAAGGCATTTGCAATGCTGGTACTTAAAAAGCTCAGGGTTAAAGAGGCCCTACCGCTTATTGAACAGTTTAAAGATGTCACGGATGTGGCCATAATACCATTTGAAGGCATTAGATGGGTGTCTCTGGGAAAAATTGCTCAGGATGTTATAAAAGAACTGGGAGGTGAAGAGGAATGATTAATTTCATAGTATTCATGGTGTTGTTAATAATCGCGGCGGCAATAGTTATCAAGTTAACGTTTTCAGTAATAAAATGGATGGCAATGAATGCAATAGTTGGCCTTATACTTCTGGGGATTTTGAATTACCTTGGCATAGCGCATGTGGAAATGAACCTGATAAACTTCCTTATAGTGGCCGTTGGTGGAATTTTGGGTGTTTTCATACTGTTGTTCTTGTCCTATCTTTAGTTCTTTTCCAAATCTTTATAAAGTCGAATTTTTTAAGAGGTTTGTAGCGAGAAAAGAGGCCAGTTGGTGAGGTGATAATCATGTCTCACAAGTCTGCTGAAATGTATGAGCTTAAAAAGAAGGTTGAAGAGCTTAAAAAGTTTCGAGGTAGGGCCACTGAATTGGTTTCCCTTTACATTCCCGCAGATTATGATTTAAATAAAGTCATGCAACAGCTTAGGGATGAGTATGGAACGGCACAGAACATCAAATCCAAAACAACTAGAAAAAATGTTCTTGGGGCTTTGGAGAGAGCCATGCAGCACTTAAAACTGTATAAACAAACTCCAGAGACGGGTCTGGCTCTTTTTGTTGGTAATGTGAGTGAGCAGGAGGGGGTTTCTGATATAAGGGTATTTGCAATTGTCCCCCCGGAGCCCCTAAACGTGAGGCTCTATCGATGTGACCAAACTTTTGTCACTGAGCCCTTAGAGGAGATGTTGAGGGTTAAAGACGCTTATGGTTTAATAACCGTGGAGAAGAATGAGGCCACGATTGGTATTTTAAGGGGAAAGAAGATAGAATTAGTTGAAGAGCTGACCTCCAATGTACCTGGGAAGACGAGGGCCGGTGGTCAGTCGGCCCGAAGATATGAGAGAATTAGAGAGCAAGAAACTCACGAGTTCATGAAGAGGATTGGCGAGCACGCAACAAATGTATTTCTCCCGCTTTTGGAGAAAAACGAACTTAAGGGGATTATTGTTGGCGGTCCAGGGCCCACAAAGGAGGAATTCGTTGAGGGTGACTATCTGCACCATGAACTTAAGAAGAAAATCCTTGGTGTTGTAGATATAAGCTACCACGGTGAATACGGGCTTAGGGAGCTAGTTGAAAAGGCAAGCGACATTTTGAGGGAACAAGAAGCAGTTAAGGAGAGACAGCTTATCCAGGAGTTCTTCAAGCACCTGGTTAAAGATACGGGCCTCATAACCTATGGTGAGAAGGAGGTAAGAAAAGCCCTAGAGCTCGGAGCAGTGGACACACTACTGCTTAGCGAGGGTTATGATAGAGTTAGGGTAAAGGCCCATTGCAACAGCTGTGGTTGGGAAGAGCTTAAAACAATGAGTGAAGCAGAATTTGAGGCATACACGAAGAACCTCAAGACATGTCCTAAATGCAACAGTCAAAATATAAGCTTTGAAAAATGGGATGTGGGTGAAGAACTTATAAAAATGGCAGAGGAAAGCGGATCTGAAGTAGAGATAATCTCTCTCGATACTGAGGAGGGCCAGCAGTTTTACAAGGCATTTGGAGGAATAGCTGCCATTTTAAGGTACAAGCTGCAGTGATGTGAGGAGGGCTTTAATTTTCTCTCTTGCTTCTTCTCCATCCATAATGTAGGGTGGCCTGAGGACAGGTTTTATTGAGAAGCCCCGTATATTCATGGCTATTTTTATCGCTGAACCGAATGAAGAGGCCAGGTCGTAAACTTTTGAGACTTTTGCGAGCTTTTGGGCGTATTTAATTGCAACTTCAAAGTTTTTCTCTTCGAATGCCTTGTAAAGGCCCAAATGAAGCTCGGGTGCAAAGTTTGCACATGCTGTTATGCCTCCATCTCCGCCCAGGAGTAGGGTGTTTAAAAGGTGTTGATCCAGGCCAGTGAAGACTTTAAAATCTTTTCTTTCGCCTTTCACGTCAAAAATTACATCTCTAACGTGGTTAATACTGTCTATGGTTTCTTTTATTCCGGCTATGTTTGAGTATTCAAGAGCAAGGCGTTTTATGAGGGAAATGCTCATTTGATTGGCACAGCTGGGGATGTTGTATAAAATTATTGGAATTTCTGTTTTTTCAGCAACCATGGAGTAGTGCTTGAAGAGAGCTTCATCGTTAAGCGGGCAGTAATAGGGAGGCGCTATAACCACGTAGTCCGCTACAATATCCTGAGCATGTTTTGTAAGTTCTATGACCTCAAAAGTGTTCGTTGAGGCCGTTCCCACTAGATAAAAAGTGGAAGTTACAAGCTCCCTGCCTTTTTCTGCTAAAAGTTTTTTCTCTTCATTATTTAAGCTTGTAAATTCGCCGGTGGTTGCATTTATGAAAATCCCGTGTACTCCGGCTTTTTGAAGGTAGTTTATATGCTCTTCGAGAGCAGGAAGATCAATTGAGTAGTCTTCATTGAAGGGGGTTACAAGAGGTACCACAACTCCGCGCATAGGATCACCGAAATAGTTTGGTTTTGGTGTATTTTAGGTTTGTGGAAGAGGATTTCTACACCTAAAATGTATGGAAAAGAAAAGACCTTACATAACTTCGGGAGCCTCGATTCCCATTAGTTCAAGAGCGTTCTTGAGGACTTGTTTTGTTGCTATCACCAATAGAAGTCTCATTTCTCTTGTTCCTTCTTCAGCTTTCAAGACTGGGAGGGCCATGTAAAACCTGTTGAAGACCATTGCCAGTTCATTTGCATAAGTAGCGAGGATATTTGGTTTTATGTCTCTTCCGGCAGTTTTTACAACTTCTGGGAACTTTGCTATGATTTTTATAAGTTCTTTTTCTTTATTGTCAAGCTTTGAGAAGTTTGCACCATTTAATAGCTCTTCTGCATCAATACTCATACCTTCTTCAATGGCTTTCTTTAAGATTGAAGCACACCTTGCATGTGCATACTGGATATATGGAGCGCTTTCACCTTCAAAATTAAGGACGTCTTCCCATCTGAAGGTGATTATTTTTTCTGGGGAGTATTTCACGAGGTTGTACCTTACAGCGCCCACTCCAACGATCTCGGCTATTTTCTCTTTCTCTTCTTCACTTAAACCGGGGTTTTTCTCCTCTACAAGCTCTTTGGCTCGTTTAACGGCCTCATCCAGCACCTCATCAACAGTAAATCCTATCCATGTGCCTTTTCTTCCGCTGAATTTTCCTTCCGGTCTTATTACGTGTTCATAAGCTAAGTGGTGGAAGTTTTTGTATGCTTCTTCATATCCAAGAAGTTTCAGTGCATAAGCAACGGCCTTTTGCTCATACTTTTGTTCTGAACCAATGACGTTTACCAGGATATCTGCATTTGCGAATTTTCCGGGCATTTTTTCGCCGTCTTTGGCAGTGGTCCACGTTTCATGGGCTTTGAATTTGTCCCAGATTTTGTAGAGCATGTCTGCACTTACCTTTCCAAATTTCCATAAGTGGTAGGCAATGTCTTTTCCTGTATAAGTTGCGGTTCCATCGCTTCTAATAAGTACCGTATCCGGGTTTTCAAGATCGGGGAAAAGGTCTCCAAGTTTCATAATGAATGCCCCTTTATATTTGCCCTCTTGGGCCCATTCGAAGTGCGGGTTCTCTTGAATGCGCTTGTAAGCTTCCTCAAATATCCCACTTCTCACTATGTCACTTTCCCAGCTCAGGAGATCGTAGAAGATGTTTAGCCTATAGGTTGTTTTCATTTGAGCCTTAACAACATCTTCGGCCAGCTTTCTGCCTTTTTCAGCAATTTCATTACTGCTCTCTTCTAACTCTTTCATCATGCTTCTTATTGCTCTCTCCACTTCGGGGTCTTCTTCCATTTTCCTGTGCACTTCAACGTAGAGCAGGCCTAGGGCATGGTCGAGCATGTCTTCTTTTGAAAGTCCTTTCTCCTTGAGTTCTTCCATGATCTTTTCAAATTCTTCCCTCATGTTGAGGTAGCCCCAGAGAACCTGTGCAAACTGAACGCCAAGGTCATCAATATAGTTTTGCACTTCAACGTTGTATCCAAGGGCCTTCATAATTCTGGCAACTGTATCTCCTAGAACTGCGTTTCTGGCATGCCCCATGTGAAGGGGTTTTGTTGGGTTAACAGAGGTATGTTCTACTATGACTTTCTTTCCCTCTCCGACGTTGCTTTCTCCAAAGGATTCTCCTTTTTGAAGAACTTCCTTCATAGTGAGCTTGCCGAAATTTTCATAGTCTAGAAAGAAGTTTATGTAACCTGCTCCAGCTACTTCCACCTTTGCTATGCAATCTGGGAGTTTCCCTTCAAGATTTGATAGAATTTCCTGTGCAATGATTCTTGGAGCTTTCCTGAATACCTTTGCCAGCTGGAAAGCAGCTGTCGTTGCAAAGTCTCCGAACTCCATACTTGGAGTTTCATCAAACAAGATCTCCCCTTCCCACGCCTTTCCTTCTTTTTCAAGCATTTCAGAGATGACCGTTTTGAGGAGGTCCCCCACAACTGCTTTGATATCATCATAAGTCATTATCATCACCAGGTTCTTTTTTCCATAAACCTTTAAAAACTCCCCGCTTTAAAATTGTTTGTGAGCAACATGAAAAAAATCGGTGAGCATAAGGCTAAGAAGGGCCTCATACGATTTGAGATTGAAGAGGAAGATAATGTGGCTATGAACGTTAAAATTACGGGAGATTTTTTCATTTATCCTGAAGAAACCATTACTGAGCTTGAAGATGCTCTAAGGGGGAAAAAGTTAGAGGAGCTTGAAAACGCAATAGAGGACTTTTTCGCCGTGAGACTTGATGTTGAAATGCCTTACATAAATGTTGAAGACTTTAAAATGGCCCTTAAAAATGCCCTGAGTGAGGAGAAATGAAGAAAAGTAGCATTTTTTATGGATTTTTGGGGTTATTTTTAGCTGGTTGTTTATTTGGTATGTTCTTTGCCCGGATTACTCCTGAATCTGCTGAGGCAATGTTTTCAAACTTAAGGAGCTTCTTTGGAGGAACTATAGGTGAAAATACTGATAAATTTAGTCTTTTCACGTTCATATTTTTCAATAACTCTCGTGTTGCTATAATTTCAGCAATTGGGGGAGTGTTATTTGGTATAGTTCCCGCCGGGATACTGTTTTTCAATGGGTTTATAGTGGGCATAGTTTTGGAATACTTCCATTCTCAAGGTGAGAGCTTTTTGCAGTTGTTATTGGCAATAATCCCACATGGGATCTTGGAAATTCCAGCTTTTGCTGTGGCAGGTATTGGTGGAGTGGAATGGTACTTTGAGATAGTTAGAGGACAAGGAACCCTAAGAGAACGATTCTTGAATGGGTTTATAAAATCTATGAGAATGCTTGTATTGGCCCTCATAATGCTTTTGCTGGCGGCCCTTGTTGAAGCATATATCACTCCCAAAGTAGCTTCTTTAGTCTAAAAGGCCTAAAAAGAAGTGTAAATTAGAAATAAAAATGAATGACCCCTTCTATTCCTTGAAGGGCAGGGTGAGTCACTCTCATTTCTTGCTTGTCAGCTCTTCCGAGGCAACTTCTTGGACAGGAAACGTTCCGTATTCTTCGTAGATTTCAATTTCCTTGAGAAATACATCCATTGGGTTTTCCATGCCTATGATGACATTTCTAATATGCTTTCTAAAGGCTCCGTTCTTTCTCATGAGTTCCCAGGCCTTCTCAGATACCTCTATCGGGTCGGTTGAATGGAATTTGATTCCCAGGTTTATTAGCCACCGGGTTATTGCTAAAAGCTTCCCCGGATACGTTGATATTGTGGGTGTTCCCAAAGCCAAAGCCTCTCTGTTCATTGTTCCTCCTGCACCTATCATAAGTTTTGCATAATAGAGGAGGGATAAGCTATCGGTAATGTGTTTGGGGATTATGACGTTTTCAAAATGTTCAAAGCGTTTTGCTTGTGTTTCAGTCCTTGGGAAGAGGACAATTGGCATATCTGGCAAGAGGGGGATTATGTTCTCAAGAATGCTCTTTTCGGCATCTCCATTAAAGTAATTGGCCTTTATTGGTTCGGTTCTCATAACTATGTAGTTGTGAGCAGTTAGTCCCAGCTCTTTTAGTGGCTCTTTGGTGGGAATAAACTCATATAAATGTGCTAACTCGGGTATGCCGTTCATGGGCCTTAAAGAGTTTGCATTTGCCCCACATTTTATAAGCTCATAGGCATCTATGGCCTTTGGGTAAATGAGCCTCCGAGTAAATGGCATCATGAGTTTGTTAACTGCTGTTGCTGTATCGTTATCTGCAAATCCTATTGTTGGGATTCCTAGTCCAAAGGCGACTCTTGGAGCCTCGGGAGAATTTTTATAGAGGCTTAGATCAGGATTTTCTTCTATTATTAGCTTAGCAAGTTTATGCTGTCTCTCAACACTTGCTATAAGTTTACCTTCAAGGGTTGATCCTCCGTGTTTTCCAACAATATAATAGTCTATTCCTAACATATCCAAAATTTCAGTTAGGCCGTCAAACTCTCTTGTAGTGACCAAAACTTCATACCCTCTCTTTTCAAGTTCCCTGATTATACCTTTGAAAAAGTGAGCGTGAGGTGCATTGACAATATCTATCCAAATCTTCATGAATTTCACCCACTATTATGAACAGTTTTGTCCCTTAAAAGGGTTTCCGTAAAACGATTTTTTAGCCTGTAATTACTTAAATTTTGAAGATGTTTTTTTGGTTATAAATGTTTATTACAATTTCTGTCAATGAAAAACAGGATTGTAGAAGTTTATTTGTTCATTACCCTTCAGTTTTTTCGGTAAATGCATGGAAAATTAAAATTTCTTGAGAAATCTTCTTGGTTTCTGGATCGACACTATTTCGTGGAAAAACCTTAAATTTAGGTTTTTAATCTCTTTTACTTGGGTGGAAAAGATGAAAGACCGGATAATCAATAAGAGTGCAGAGATTGCAGTAATTGGTTTAGGTTATATAGGCCTTCCGACAGCTATAATGTTCGCAAATGCTGGTTTCAATGTTATAGGTTATGAAATAAGGAAGGAAGTTGTTGAAAAGTTGAACTCTGGCAATTCTCATATAATTGAGCCAGAGATAGACGATCTGTTGCATAAGGCTATAGATAGAGGTAGATTAAAGGCCACTTCCAACAAAGACGATATAAGAGGTAAAGATGTCTATTTGATATGTGTTCAAACGCCTTTAAGAGATGATAAAACTCCAGATTTAACCTATTTGGAAGAGGCCGTAAGAACAGTTGCTGAAACAATGAAGAAGGGCTCTCTTGTGGTAATTGAGAGCACTATCCCACCCATGACAACCCTGAAGATGGGCCGTCTAATAGAGGAGATAAGGGGTTTTAAGGCAGGAGTGGACTTCTACATGGTGCACGCCCCTGAAAGAGTAATGCCTGGAAGGATATTTAAAGAACTTGTTTATAATTCAAGAATAATTGGTGGAGTTACTGAAGAAAGTGGAGAATTGGCCGAAATTTTGTATAGGTCATTTGCAAAAGGCCAGATATTCAGAACAAATTCTACCACTAGTGAAATGGTAAAATTGATGGAGAATACTTTTAGAGATGTAAACATAGCGTTGGCGAATGAATTTGCCCTCTTGGCCCATCAATATGGTGTTAATATCTTCGAAGCGATAGAGCTTGCTAACACTCATCCAAGGGTAAAGATCCACACTCCTGGAATAGGTGTTGGGGGCCACTGTTTACCAAAGGATCCGTATTTATTGCTTAGTTCTGCTAAAGAAGACTTTGGATTAATTCAGAAAGCCAGAGAAATAAATGAAGACATGCCTCTCTTTGCCAAGGATCTTCTTATGAATGCTTTGAAGATGATTAATATTCCTCCTGAGGAGGCCATTGTTGTAGTTCTTGGCCTGGCATACAAAGGCGACTCGGATGATATAAGGAATTCTCCAGCATTGGCTTTTGTTGAGGGTATTAAGGAAGATGTAAAGGAAGTAAGGAGCTATGATCCATATGTAAAAGGAACTCATGAGACTCTCGAAGAGGCTTTAAAAGGGGCAGATGCGGCGGTAATAGCAACCGATCACTCACAATTCAAGAATCTGGATTGGGAGAAAATTGGAAGTTTAATGAGAAACAAAATATTAATAGATGGTAGATACATAGTAAAAACCCCACCGAAGGGATTTGTATTTAAGGGCCTTGGGAGGGGCGAGTATTGAAGCCAGCCTTTATCTTTGGCACTAGGCCAGAAATAATAAAATTGGTTCCTGTAATCAGGGCATTTGAAAAGAGGGGGTTAAAACCTCTGCTCATTCATACGGGCCAGCATTATGATTATGAGATGAGCAAGGTCTTTTTGGAGGAGCTTGAACTTCGCGGGATAAATTATCATCTTGAAGTTGGCTCAGGGACTCAGGCATATCAAACGGGAATAGCAATGATAAAAATAGAGGAGGTTCTGATGAAAGAAGATCCTGATGTTACCCTGGTTCAAGGGGACACTAACACTGTTCTGGCCGGAGCTTTAGCGAGTGTGAAGCTCAAGATCCCAGTAGCTCACGTTGAGGCTGGCCTGAGGAGTTTTGATAGGACTATGCCTGAGGAGATAAATAGGATTTTGGCGGATCATGCAAGTGAAGTTCTTTTTGCCCCTACAGAAGAGGCCAGGAAAAATCTTGAAAGGGAAGGTATTATTGAAGGGGTTTACGTTGTGGGAAATACAATAGTTGATGCGGTTTTTCAGAACTCAGAGATCGCTGAAAGGAAGAGTAAAATCTTGGAAAAATTTGGATTAAAGCCAAAAGAATATGCTGTTTTAACGGCCCATAGGGCTGAAAACACAGATAGTGCAGAAAATCTCAAAAAACTTGTGGAGATAATAGAATCCCTGCCAATACCGGTGGTTTATCCGGTACATCCAAGAACGGAAAAAAGATTAAAAGATTTGGGCCTATGGGAAAGGCTGAAAGCAAAAGACCACGTGATTCTCACAAAACCTCTCGGTTATCTTGACTTTTTAAAGCTTCAAAAGAACGCGAAAATTGTTTTGACAGATTCAGGGGGAATCCAAGAGGAGAGCATAATACTTAGTGTGCCATGTCTTACACTTCGCTACAACACTGAAAGGCCCGAAACCATAAAAGCAGGAGGAAACGTTTTAGTAGGCCTTGAGAAAGAAAGAGTAATCCACTATGTTGAGAGACTCTTGAACGATGAAGAATTCTATAGCAGGATGGCAAATGCTGAAAACCCCTTTGGGGATGGAAGGTCAGGAGAGAGAATGGTAGATATACTTTTGAGTCTTTACGAAAAAGGAGAGCTCAGAGTAAAGAGTTCTAGGTTTATTTGAACTGTTAGAAATATAAAGAAGATTAGGCCTTCACAAGCACTAAAACTTCCAGTCCCGGAACCTTAAGCTCTTTTTCAAATATATTCTCTCCTTCTGGCCATATCTGTTTCCATTTGCCTGAAGGGAGAGGAATGGCTGTATCCTTGGGGGCGTTGTTGGCGATCACAAGAACCTCATCCTCGTGTCCTCTGAAAAATGCTAAGACTCCTTCTTTTGCGGTGTAGAGCTTTATTTTGCTATTTGTTAGTGCCGAAACACTTTTTCTCAAATCTGCAAGGTTCTTGTAATGGGTTAACACCTCTTCATTCACAGTCTCCCATTGTATCGGGTACCTATGTGAATCAAAGTGTTCTTTGTCTCCGAGGAGGCCTCTTTCATTTCCTTGGAAGGTTACGGGCATGCCTGGAAGAGTGTATAAGAGCGTTGAAAGGATTTTTAACCTCTGAATTGCTTCCGGTTTCGGCGTGTCTCCCAAATTGCCCCCTCCTAAATCCGTAAGAACCCTTGAAGTGTCATGGGAGCTTACCAGATTAAAGCCCATAGCAACGACGTTTTCTCCGTAGCTCGCGTAGTATCTCCCCAAAAGCTCCAGCGTTCTTTCTCCATTCCATTCCCCTCTTGCGTAAGCAAGGAGTATGTCTCTTCCGAGAGCGTAGTTCATAAGGGAATCAAACATGCTTCCCTGCACCCATTTTGGAGAGAGCTCCCATATTTCGCCCACTATGTATGCATAGGGATGCTTTTCTTTGATGGCTTTCCTTAGTTCGGAGAAAAATTCCTCGGCGTTTATGAGCTCTTGCGGAGCATCTATCCTAATTCCGTCAAAGCCAAAATCAAGCCAGTACAACGCGGCACCTATTAGGTATTCCTTAACCTCCGGATTGGCGGTGTTGAGCTTGGGCAAACTTCCAAGTCCCCACCATCCAAGGTATGACTTTCCATCTCCCAGCCTAAATGGCCATCTCTGCACAAAGTACCAGTTCCAGTAAGGGCTTTTCTTTCCCCTCGATGCCACATCCAGAAATGCCCAATGCCCAATTCCGCTGTGATTGGGGACAAAGTCGAAGATAATCCTGATGTCTCTTTTATGGGCTTCTTCAATAAGGGTCTTTAAGTCTTCCTCACTCCCAAACTGTGGATCGAGGCGGTAATAGTCGTATACATCATAACCGTGGGCACTCCCAGCCAGAAAGATCGGGTTTAGGTAGATAACAGTAACCCCAAGTTCTTGAAGGTAATCAAGCTTTTCGATTATCCCTTTTATATCCCCACCGAAGTACTGATGGCAGCAGTGAAGTAGGCTTATTGGGTCGCTCCAATTTGATAGAATAGGTCTTTCATTTGTTAACTCATTAAACCAAAACTCATCGGTTTGAAGAGCTAGTGCATCATTGTTTGAATCACCGTTATTAAAGCGATCTGGGAATATCTGGTATCCTACCCCTTTGCTCACCCATTCCACTTGGGGGAACCTGTTTATTCCGTCAAAGGTGAAGAAGGGATTTTTGGAGGTATTGAGGATGAGAACTTCTTCATTGTTTGTCGTGAGTTTGAAATAGTACTCCATGGGTTCTATTTCTTGAATTTCCACTCTCCAGACTTCACCAGATCCCCACCAGAACTGACGCTCCATTTTGTACTCTCCATTGGAGGTTACGAGAAATGCCGATTGTATTTGGTTGGGTTGTATTTTGAACCTAATTACCGTTCTATTATCAGCAATTGATAGATAAGCGGGATTCTTGAGATCATGCTCTATTATCAGACCTTGTTCTCCTTTTACGATTTTAATGGCGTTCTTTCCACCAAAGCCATCATCCACGTAAGCGTCTGCTTTGGGATCTACTATTGACATATCTTTTACCCATTCACCATCTACGAAGAATTTGTATTCGTATCTGCCAGGTTCTAGGCATAAGGTCCTTGCCCACGTCCCATTCTCATTTTTCATGGGCAATTCTCCCCAGTCATTAAAGCTTCCTCGCAGACTTACGGAGGTAACGTTTTCTTTTGGTTGATATCTGAATGTGACTGGTACTTTACCCAAAGCGCACAAATTTTGAGTTTTTTCGTTTATATAGATAAAGGTATAGTTCCCCGAAGGAAGTCTTAACTCGTGAGTGGTAGAGGGGGATATTTCTTGAAGGCATCCTGACGCTATTATATTTAATATGAACATTACCAAAAGAAGAGTCCTAAGCCACCGCCTCATTTAAGTATCACCGAAAGTGATTATAATTAGTGTATATTAAGTTTTTTGATCTTAGGTTCCTTTCACGGGATTTCCAACGTATATTCCGTGCCTTGTTCTCACAATTCTAATCTTGATTTCATCACCAACTTTTGCATTGGTGTTTATAACTTCTATGAGCCGATTTCTTGCGACGGCTAACATCTCCCCCTCAATTCTACCAGGAAGGACTATTTTAGCCTTAACAACCTCTCCGACATGGAACTCTAATGGGATGAACCTTCTTTTATGCATCCCAAAGTGTTCTGGTTTTAGAACTAAAGGCCTCATATCAGTTTTTTCTTCAAGTTCTCTAAGCCAATTGTAGAACTTTTTGAAAGATAAAAACTTCACAGATGGATGTCTTCCGAATTTGTAGGGCACGTAGTTCTGAAATCCTAAAGCGGGCCATCTCTTCCCTGCTCCAATTTTTCTTGCAAATTCAATAAAAGATTCAGCTTCCATGTCATTTATCCCAAAGATAATCACTGGAGCAAAAAGGACATCAATCCCAGCATTTATCAAGGCCTCGGCCATTTCCAAGACATGATTGAGGTCGTAATCCTTCATCCCCATCAGCATTTTTGCTTTTTCTGGGTCGAAAGAGTGAATGGAGAGATTTACCCTGTCTAGTCCTGCTTCAGCTAACTCCTCAATGAGTTTATCGTTTAGCAATGCCCCATTGCTCTGCATTGAAATTACGCTGACGTTTGGGTTTTCTCTAAGCCCCTGAACCAGCTCCACAATAAATGGGTAAACTAAAGGCTCCCCTTGCCCATCCAAATGAGCTTCAAGTCTTTTTCCTTTAAACTGAGCAACTTCATTGAACCATTCTAATAAATAATCCACATCCACAACGTAGTCAAGAATTCTAGTTCTTGAATATGGTCCTTCATCTACAGAACAGAAAATACACGAAACATTACATCCTGTAGAGCCTCTAACCTGAATTAAGTTTGTCCCTCGATCTATCAATCCAAATGCATTATATCCTAAAAGCGGGATGTTCATCCCTTCATGGATATAAAGAACTCTTCTTTTTGTATATTTGTTTCTTAAGAATTCCCTCAAATAATTTTGAATTAAAAAGATTACAAAATTCCCCAGCTCTTTATTCTCATGGTTTATTCTAAGATATCCATCTTCAACTTTTAACTCTGCTTTAATCTTGAACTTTCTTTTTATAGCCTTCTCAAGAAGATTTTTCTCAAAATCAGCATATAAAGTGTTTCTCCAGACTATCCTTATATTGCCCCCGTCTTCTTCAAAATATGAATTTGGAGGTTTTATTTTTATCATGTGTTTCGTTAAAATAGTTTCTTTAAAAATCTTTTAGCAATATTTATAAATCGGTTAAGTGAGCACAGTACTGCATGGAAACATTTTAATACTTTTGTAACAAAAGGTGTAGTGATGGACTATTATGGACAGAGGTGAAGGTAATGTGGGGAAAACTTGAACATTACTTTGATGAGTACCCTGTTAGAAAGCAGATAGCGAAACTCCTCTTAAAGCATGGACTGAAGGTTTCAGATGATATGAAGATCAAATGTGGAGAAATAGAGGTCCCTTACACAAAAATAGCAAAGGCTCTTGACGTGGATAGAAGGGTGGTTAAGGAAACAGTAACTATGATCCTTAAAATTCCAGAGCTTAAGGAGATTTACGTCAACCTAGAACCTACAGTTCACATGAAGTTTGTTGGGAGACACGTTGGATATGGAGTAATAGAGATTGAACCCGAACCAAGGGCCATAGGAATCCTTGCAAAAGTTGCATCTAAGATTGCTGATAGGGGTATCAACATTATTCAGGTGGTTGCCGAAGATCCCGAACTATATCCTGAGGCCACACTTACAATAATCACAGAAAAGCCCATTCCTGGAGAATTGATAAATGAACTCTCCAAACTTGAAGGAGTTAAAAGGATTTCAATTTACTGATGTTTTTCAATTCTTCTTAAATTTATCTTGAACACGTTATATCATGTAAACCATGTAATATGAGGGGACTTAAACATCTGTGATTTTTGTGCATTTTTCTAAGTTTTCTGCTTGGTATATCACAAAAGTGAAGTACTTAGCTTTAAAATAAGGGCTTATTTTATCTTTTAACCATTAGTTTTTAACCTTTTAGTCTGTAGGAAGATTTATAAATGTATATATTTCAATAAAAGGTTAGAAATATTGGGTGTAAAAACTTTCAACCTTTGTTTATGGAGGGTTGTTAAATGGGAGAAGCAAGCAAAGTAAGCCGCTATCTATACACGGTTTTAATCCTGTTTATTATTTGGATGTTTCTGACAAGCAGCTTTGATTCTCAAGAAATTACAATTGGGGCAGTATTTTCATTGATAATCGGAGCTTTGACCTACGAGGTTTTTACAGAGAGGGGGTTGGAAAATCTTAACCCCAAGAGGATGGCGTATGCTATAGCATATATCCCATACTTCCTTTGGGCAATGATAATGGCCAACTTGGATGTTGCTTATCGTGTTTTACATCCAAAAAGGCCTATAAACCCTGGAATTGTGGAGTGTAAAACCATACTAACGAACAACACCGGAAAATTGGCCCTTGCTAATTCTATCACTCTAACACCAGGAACAATAACTCTTGATGTCAAAGGAGATCACTATTTTATCCACTGGATCGATGTGAAGGATAAAAGTATAGAAGGTGCGTCTGAGCACATAACTAAACCATTTGAAAAATTCTTAAAGGTGATCTTCGAATGATAGAAATCTATTTATTCCTGATCGCCGTTGCTGTTATTTTGAGCATGTACAGGTTCTTCAGGGGCCCAACTACAGCAGATAGAATTGTGGCAGTAGATATAATGACGACCCTAACCACTGGCCTGATGGTACTGTTTGCCCTCCACTACAGGAGAGCAATATTCCTTGATGTAGCCTTGGTTTATGCTGTGCTTGCTTTTGTTGGGGTTATAGCTTTTGCCAGATACATGGAGGGAGGCTTATGAGCATTGCGTCGATAATCGGTCAGGTCCTTGTACTTTTTGGAACTTTCTTCTACGTGGTATCTTCATTGGGCTTGATTAGAATGCCAGATGTGTATAACAGAATGCAAACCGCAACAAAAAGTGCAACCCTGGGTTCCTTGGGTGTAATCATAGGTGTAGGGATATGGGCCATTGGAGAGGTGGGAAGCTACTCTTGGATTCCAAAGACATTGATAATTGCTGTGTTCCTGCTCCTCACAAATCCAATAGCGGCACATGCACTAATTAGGGCTGCTTACAAGAGCGGAGTGCCCTTATGGGAGGGCAGCATCGTGGATAGATACAAAGAGGTAGAGAGTTCTCTGGAGCGAGTCGAGGAGATAAAAGAGAAGTTAAAAGAACCTTCGCTGGGGGTTGAGATGAATGAGTGACTGGGTTGCGATTTTCATAGCTGCTCTCATGATAATCTCTGCAATATTCGCAGTTGAATGGGGGGATCTTTTAGCGGCAGTAGTTGGAATGGCCGCCGTAAGTTTATTTGCATCAATAGCGTTCTTTTTCCTTCAAGCACCGGATGTGGCAATGGTGGAAGCAGCAATAGGTGCTGCACTGAGCGCTGCGGTCTTCATATTCACAATAAAGAGAACTGAAAGGTACGAGAGTGAGGAAGAAGGCACAGGATGGTGGGTGAGATGGTGAAGCGAATCCTAGCCATAGTTTTCATCCTCATAATAGGCCTATGGATGGCAAAGGGGCTTGATCAGGTTCCATTTGGTGAAGATAGAATGCTTGTAGGCAAATACTACCTTGAGCATGTTACGGAGGAAACAGGTGCAATAAATGCTGTAACCGCTGTGGTTGTTAACTACAGAGGTTTTGATACTCTGGGAGAAGTTACTGTGCTCTTCATAGCTTCTACCGGCGTTGCGGCACTTCTATGGAGAAAGAAGAGGAAAAGAACTGCTAAAAAGGAAGGAAGTGTTGTTTTAACAACCGGTGCAAAGCTTCTACTGCCATTTGTAATGCTATTTGGGGCTTATATATTCATTCACGGCCACCTAACTCCGGGTGGGGGATTCCCTGGCGGAGCAACAATTGCAACAGCATTTTTGCTCCTTTATGTGGCCTTCACAGTGTACGAGATAGACCACAAGATCTTTGAACCTCTTGAGGGTCTTGCGGGAGTTGGTTATGTGACAGTTGGCCTTATAGGTTTAGCAGTAGGTGGGTATTTCCTCTTTGATTGGATATGGCAGAGCTGGGGGTTAGGAAAGGAGAATATCGGAAGACTTTTCAGTGCGGGCTTTATTCCAATAATCTACATTCTTATTGGTCTTAAAGTCGGAACTGAACTTACTGGAATTATTGACAACATGGTTAAAGAGCCCGAGGAGGGAGGGCAATGAACCCATATTACTTTGCTTCAATAGCTTTAATCTTGATCGGACTCTATGCAATTCTGGTTAAAAGAAATGTTCTAAAGATGCTAGTTGGGTTGAGCATAATGGAAACAGGGGTCAATCTTCTGCTCATCAGTGTAGGATATGTAAGTGGTAGGAGTGCTCCAATATTGAGCGAGGGGATAACTCCGGATAAAGCGGTAGATCCGATTCCTCAAGCTTTAGTTCTCACGGCAATTGTTATTGGTGTTGCAACAACGGCAATGGCTTTGAGCGTCGTTATAAATCTCTACGAGAAATACAAAACTCTTAACGTAGAGGAGATAAGGAGGTTGAGGGGATGAGTCAATACGCTTCCCTTTTAATTGCTTTACCCTTATTTAGTGCGTTCTTTATCCCAATACTTAAAAGACTGAATAAAAGTGCAATAATGCCTTTCTTGGTCGTAGTCACGTTAGTTCAAACTGGAATAGCGGCATGGGTTTTTAATGAAGTTTACATAACGGGGAAGCCCATAATAATCATGGCCGGTGGATTTAGGCCACCAGTAGGAATTAACCTATACATAGGCCACTTTGCAGCGGTATTTATCCTAGTAGTAGCACTTGCAAGCTTTTTGATGGCAGTATTTAGCATGAGGGCAGTAAATGTTGAACCAAAAGATAAGTACGCAATGTTGTTCTTACTCCTCATGCTTGGTGCAACGGGCATGATTGCCACTGGAGATATCTTTAACCTCTTCGTCTTTATGGAGATTACCGCCATAAGCGCTTATGCATTAACGGCATATAATAAAACAGGGGAATCCAGTGAAGCAGCTTTAAAATATGTCGTCCTTGGAGGGATTGGCTCAAGTTTCTTCTTAGTTGGTATTGCCCTGATCTATGGGAGCCTTGGAACACTTAACATGGCCCACATTGGTCAATTAGCTTCAATGATAAACCCAACTGCAGCCAAGATAGGTTTAGCATTGCTTATCTTTGGATTGGCTGTAGAGGCAGAACAGTTCCCCCTCAATGCTTGGGCTCCTGATGCGTATCAGGAAGCTCCACACCCGGTAACGGCAATGTTTTCTGCCTTTGTGGTTAAAGCCTCTCTCTATGCTATAGGCAGGATAATTTACATCTTAAGTGCTGCCGAAGGGTGGAGTTCAGTTTTAAGATTACTCATAGTTTTGGGAACTCTCACCGTTATAGTAGGCGAGATGAGTGCTTTGAGGCAGAATAACGTTAAGAGAATGTTTGCATACTCAAGTATAGCCCAAGTTGGCCTGATTGCTATGGGTTTAGCTCTGGGGACAGAAAGTGGTGTAAGCGCAAGCGTCTTCCACATGTTCAATCACGCAATAGTCAAGGCCCTTATGTTCTTGGCAGTAGGTTACGTTGCTATTGAGCTTGGTGGGGTAGAAATGAGCAAATTTGAAGGCCTTGGAAAGAGGATGCCGATAACGGCCTTTGCAATAACAGTTGGTGCTATAAGCATCATAGGGATTCCACTCTTCAATGTCTTCTGGAGCAAGATACAACTCATCTTAGCTGCCCTAAATGCCGAATATACATGGGTGGTAGCATTAATCCTGGGTGCAAGTCTTATTGAAGCTACCTATTACATAAGACTCATTCATACTATGTGGTTCAAAGGAGAAGGAGAAAAGGTCAAGGAAAACAGTGTTCTGGCATTGATAATGCTTCTGCTGGTTGCATTTATAATAGTCATTGGAATCTATCCAGAACCCTTCTGGGACGTTATGCAAAAGGCTGGAAGGGATATCTTCGACGTTGCCCAATACGTTAAGAACGTTCCTCTAATGGGGGTGAGCCCATGAACGAATTGGCTTTAATTGTATTTGCTCCTTTAATAGCCGGTGCCTTGGCATGGCTTGTCGATATTAAGGGAATCAGAGAGATCTTTGGTGTTTTGGGTGCTGCAGTGCCACTTGGGTATACTGTACTGCTCTACCAAAAAACAGGCGAGGGCCTTAACTTTGCTCTCAACTTGGGGGTCTTCAAGTTAACCTTTGCTCTAAACACGTTAAATTGGTTTTTCCTGGGAATAGGAGCTTTAGTGGGATTTGCAGCAATTTTGGCATTGGTATCCACAGGTAGAGATAGCTATGAGTGGTTATTTGCGTTAATGAGCCTCAGCGGTGTGATTGGGGTTTTTCTCGCAAACGACTTAATGACGTTCTTTATCTTCTGGGAGATAATGACATTTGCAAGCTTTATGATGGTGCTTCACTACAACCGTAGTGCATCGTTGAAGTACTTCCTATTAAGCGTTTTTGGAGCATATGCAATGCTGCTTGCACTGGGAATCATTTATGCAAAACTAGGAACCTTTGACTTTGGAGCAATTCAACAAGCAATGTACCAAGATGCATATGCAAGCGCATTTGGCGGTGAGACACTAATAAGCAAGAACGAGAGTGCATTAATTTATTTGCTGTTCCTCATTGCATTTGGAGTTAAAGCGGGTATGTTTCCACTACATGTATGGGCCCCAGATGCTTACAGTGAGACCAATCAAAGTTATACAGCGATGTTTAGTGGAGTTCTGAGCAAAGCAGGGGTTTATGGGTTCATTTTACTTTACGTACTTATGGGAACCCGTTTAGCACTTGAATTTGGGGCATTCAGAAGCGCAACGAAATTTGGTTATATCATAGCATTCCTTGGAGGTCTAACTATAATTGTTGGTGGCCTGTTAGCTGCTCTTCAGGAAGATATAAGAAAACTCTTTGCATATTCAAGTATAAGCCAACTTGGATACATACTGGTAGGAATTGGTGTTGGTACAGCGTTAAGCATTCAAGCAGCAATGTTCCATGTTCTTAGTCACGCATTGTTTAAGGGCCTTTTCTTCCTCATAGTGGCTACAATAGTATACAGGACTGGTAAAACAACTTTCGCAGATATGGGAGGGCTTGCTGAGAAAATGCCATTTACATTCGCAATGGCTTTTGTAGCCATTCTTAGCCTTGCTGGAATTCCGCCTTTAGTTGGGTTTGCCAGCAAGTGGGTTCTCTTTGAAGCAGTAATAAGCCAGAACTTGCCGATACTAGGTGGTATGGTGTTCTTTGGAAGTGCAATTGGGTTTGTTTACCTCATAAGATTTGTATATGCAGTATGGTTTGGACAGAGACCCACTGACCTGGACAACACAAAAGACGCTCCACTTCCAATGGCAATAGCAATGGCAATTTTAGCTCTATTCAATGTAATACTTGGAATTGCACCAGGACTTGTTGCAAAAGAGCTCAATAGGATATTTGGAAAAGAAATCATCGGGGGGGACCTCTTCATACTAGATCTAGGGTTTGGAAAGTACAATGCACTAGCAGTCACGATTTATCTTGTAGTTGGCATAATAATAGCGGGGATAATCTATTTCCTCGGTGCAAAAGTTAAAAAAGTCCCTGTTACGGACACTTACCAGTCTGCTAACCCTGTGACGATGGAATATAATCTTACAATAAGGAGAAACTTCTTCCTTCCACTCAAAGAGACATTGGCATTTTGGCTTAGGGTAAGCTTTGACAGGCTTTATCGCACCATAGGAACATGGGTTGAAGATCTAGCAGAAGTTATGAGGACTTATATCTACAATGGAAATACTCAGAGCTATGCATGGTATCTCGCGATACTATTATTAATCCTTGCACTTTGGGGGGTGTGAAGAATGATTGAGACTGCTTTAAAAGCTCTCTTTATCTTAATTTATGCAACTTTCGTAGGTTTCATGTTCATGGGAATAATAAGAATAGTCACCGCAAGAATACATAGAAGAGTTGGGCCTCCTATCTATCAGCCCATCTTAGATACGATTAAGCTCCTTTCAAAGAAAAGCAACATAACTCATGGTTTAATATACGACTTTGGTGTGATCTACGCATTGGGAGCAACAATACTGGCTATAATGTTCATACCTCTTGGAAATATCGGTGTTCTCAGGGCTTATGGTGATTTAGTATTAATTACCTTCCTACTTGAGATACCGATGCTTGGAATAATGTTTGCAGCAATGAGCTCAGGAAACCCCTATGCTGGCATTGGTGCTCAGAGGGCACTGCTTACTATGCTTGCCATACAGGTGCCCCTAGGTTTCGCCATAGTTGCCCTCGCCGAGTACTATGGTACATTTAGCACCTATGAAATAGTGATGGCCCAGCAGAGTATGGGGTGGAGTATAACAGCGCTTCCACTCTTGTTTGCAGCAATTGCTTACGATCTTGTACTTCAAGCAATGTTTGGTAAAGAGCCCTTTGATATCATGATTGCACCAGGTGAGATATCCCTTGGCCCAATGGTTGAGTTTGGCGGTAAACACATGGGGATACTTCAGATTCAACACGCGATAGCCCTCTTTGGGGAGACACTGTTCTTCTCAAATATATTCCTTGGGGGAGCGGTGATTACAATATTTGGAAGTTCGATACTCAATACAATAGCGACTTTGGCTGTACTCCTCATTAAGCAGATTGCGGTACTTCTGGTGGCAACTTTCATGGGCGCAATATTCCCAAGGTTCACTATAGATCAAGCTGCTAGGTTCTACTGGAAATGGCCTACAATAATAGCTGCTCTGGGGGCAATATTAGCGACTCTGTGAGGTGAAGAAAAATGGTCGATTGGAGATTATATGAACCACTCATCAACTTTGCGAGAAAAAGGAGCATGTGGATTGTGGCGTTTTGTACAGGATGTGGCGGTATAGAAATGCCTCCTCTAATGACTTCAAGATACGATCTAGAGCGTTTTGGTATGATGCCTAATCCAGCCCCAAGAATGGCTGATCTCTTCCTAATCACCGGTTATGTTACCCCAAAGACGCTTAAAAGAATTATCATAACTTACGAAATGCAACCTGATCCAAAGTACGTCCTTGCTCACGGTTCATGTCCACTAAATGGGGGGATCTATTGGGACGGTTACAATGCTATCAAGCACCTTGACAAGTACCTGCCAGTTGATGTTGCAATAGCGGGATGTATGCCAAGGCCTGAGGCAGTTATGGATGGCATCAAGAAGATAATGGAACTCATTGATAGTGGTAAGGCCGACGGATGGAAGCGCTACAAGGAAAACTACGAATACTACAAGAAAAATCAGGACGAACTCTTTGGTGAGGGATGGAGAGAAAAGACTGCGAGAAGATGGATTCCATGGTTAATGAACAAAAAGAAGGAAGTTAGGGAGGAGTGAAACATGATACTGGAAAAAGAGGAGAATATAGTGAGGCAAATTCTTGAAAAGGCATCATATGCAGAGGGAAAGGTTAGAAGAGCTAGGAGAATAGAGTTTCATATCCCCGCAGAGAGAATTAGAGAATTTCTCACACTGCTTAAGGAGAGCAATTTTGAAACTATGATGCAAATAACAGCAGTAGACTGGATTAAGGATGGAGAGATAGAGCTTGTTTATCAAATGTGGAGTTATACTCACGCTGTTCATGCATTTGTAAAGACGAGAATTCCAAGGGACGTTGATAAAGCTAGGGTGCC
>LDZR01001728.1_pt1 | contig 21999 bp, 27 predicted proteins | sample 615371 | NCBI WGS metagenome assembly LDZR01 (sample SAMN03408294, study PRJNA278302) | terrestrial metagenome | isolation source: oil reservoir sample K2 | place: USA: Alaska, North Slope, Kuparuk formation | collected 2013
CCTGTCCTCGGCCCCGCCCTCGCTCCTCGGCTTCGCCAAGGCTGCCGGGCCCCTCGGACCCAACGCTTGCTCCAAACAAATGCCAGCCCGTTTGTTTTCATCCTTCTGCTGGTGCCGCACCAGCGGCATGGGTGTCTTTACCGTGATTTTCTTCACGGCCATACCCGTTTGCCCGCACCGGGGACACCGGTCCCTTCCGGGGGTGGATTCGCAGCAACAGCAGCACTCTTCCATTTCCGGCCATCTCCCCCGCAAGGCGGCAACAAACTTCACCGCCAAAAGACATTTTCCGGCCGCACCTCTACTCCCGGACGGGGACCGTTCCCTCCGTCCCTGAACTCCCCGGTCCTTAGGTGTGCCTATGACCGCTCCAAGGGCCGAAAAGCCCACGGCCCTCCTCGGCCGGCCGGAAGCCGCTCCCATTATAGCGCCAGGACGTCGAAAAAGTCAAGGAATTGTACTTGACACGGACGGGCCTGCTTTAGTATGCTGGAAGCAGACCGTAGAACAGCATAGGGATGCGAGCGGAGACGAGGAGAAGAGGAGAAGAGCCGAGGGGAGACGAGACTTGCCGGTGAGGAGAACAGCCTGGCGGTTGTCGTCGGGCTGTTTTTATTTTTATAAAAGGCAAAGGAGGCTGCACCCATGAAGGAACCATCCCTAGGCGAGGTAAAACTGCACGAGGCCTCCCGGAGGGGCTTCCAGGCCGCCGATGTGGTGCTGGTGGCCGTACTGCTGGCAGCAGGGGCCGTCCTGCGCATGATCACCCCGCCCTTTTTCGGCATCACCCCCAATTTGGTCATCGGTATGTACGTCCTGGCCATTATGCTCCTTAAGCCCCGTTTGGGGCAGGTCCTGGGCATCGGCCTGGTGGCCGCAGCCGTGTGCCACTTTACCACCAAATCCCTTCTGCCCTACTTGAATTTCATCAGCGAGCCCGTAGGCGCGCTGGTCGCCGGGCTGCTGCTTTACCTCCCCTTCGACAAGAGCCGGCCCCTGGCGGCCGTAAAACCCCTGGTGGTAACCTTTCTGGGCACCCTGGCCAGCGGCTTGACCTACATCACTATTTTCAAGGCTGCCACCCTTTTCGCGTCCCTGCCCCACAACCCGGCCTATACCTATCTCTTAGTGGTGGTCCTGGTGACCGGCGGGGTAAACGCCGTCATGGCCCAGATCCTTTATTTCCCCTTAAAGGAGCTTATAAAGAATCTGTAAGGGCAACCCCTACCTCTACCTCCGAGGGGAGGGCTACAATATGGAAACGTTAATCGAAGTCCAGAACTTCACGTTTTACTACGGTGAAAGCCCGGTGCCCGCCCTGGCGGATCTCAACCTTACGGTCCGGCGGGGGGAATTCGTGGGCATTACCGGTCCCACGGGGGCAGGCAAGACCACCCTGGCCCTGGCCCTAAACGGAGTAATTCCCCACTTCCAGGGGGGACGCTGGTCCGGCCGGGTTGTGGTGGCCGGGATGGACACGGCGGAAACGCCTTGTTCCCGCCTGGCCCGGATAATCGGCAGCGTCTTTCAAGATCCGGAAGCCCAGTTGGTGGCTACGGATGTCGAAGAAGAAGTGGCCTTCGGCCTGGAAAACCAGGCCCTTCCCCGGGAGGAAATGCTTCCCCGCATCGAAGAGGCCTTAACCATGGTGGGCATCCGCGACCTGCGCCACCGCAGCCTCAAGGAGCTGTCCGGAGGCCAGAAGCAGCGGGTGGCCATTGCCGCCGCCCTGGCCATGCGGCCCGCCGTACTAGTCCTCGACGAGCCCACTTCCGAACTCGACCCCCAGGGCACCCAGGACGTCATGGAAGTGCTGCGCCTTCTCAACCGGGAGCACCACCTCACCATCGTGCTCCTTGAACAAAAGCTGGCCGCCATGGCTCCCTATATTTCCCGGCTGGTCTGCCTCCACGAAGGCCGGGTGGTGGCCGACGCCCCGCCCCGCGAGATCCTGCGCCGGGAAAAACTCCTCCGGGAGCTGGGACTGGAGGACCCGCCGGTAGCCGCCTTTTTCCGGCAGTTGCAGCGGGCGGGGCTCTATTCCCGGGACTTACCCCTGACGGTGGAGGAAGGCCGGGAGGAGTTGGGCAGGCTCTTCGCCAAGGAGGGAATACTGTGATCCGGGCCGAGAACTTGAGTTTCACCTATCCCAACGGCCTGCAGGCCCTAAAAGATATTTCTTTTCACATAAAGAAGGGAGAGTTCGCCGCCATAATCGGCCGCAACGGCTCCGGGAAAACTACTTTGTTGAAGCACTTCAACGGCCTCCTCAAGCCCACGTCCGGCCGCCTCCTAATTGCCGGCCTGGACACCGCCCGGGCCAGAACGGCCGAACTGGCCCGGAAAGTAGGCTTTTTGTTTCAAAACCCCGACCACCAGATTTTCCTGCCTACGGTGGCCCAGGAAATCGCCTTCGGTCCCCGGAATCTGGGCCTTAAAGGTCGGGAGATCGAACGGCGGGTGGCCGAAGCCGCCGCCCAGGTGGGCCTGACGGAATACCTGGACGCTAGCCCCTGGAAGCTGGGTAAGGGCCTGCGCCAGAGGGTGGCCCTGGCCTCCGTCCTGGCCATGGGGCCCGACATCCTGGTCCTGGACGAACCCACCACAGGGCAGGATTACCGCCAGGCCAGGGAGATAATGGCAATTACCAAAGCCTTGCACCGGAAGGGGCATACCATAATCCTGGTAACCCACGATATGGAGTTAGTAGCCCGGTACGCGGAAAAAGCCCTCGTTTTGGGAGGGGGAAGGCTATTGCTGCAAGGGCCCCTGACCGAGGTCTTCTCCCGGGATGACGTCCTGGCCGAGGCCGGCCTCCTTCCCCCGGCCGTACTGCGGCTGACCGCCCCGTACCGGAAGGCCGGGCTGATCCCCGGCGTACTAACCCCCGAAGACCTCTTCCGAGAAGTCTGTACTATCCTGAGGGGTGAAGACCATGCCGCCCGCATCCTTCCTGCATAATCTTCATCCCCTTACCAAAGTGGTCTGGTCCCTGGCCGTGGTGACGGCCGCCTTTTTCCTGCAGGGGCCCCTCCCCCTGCTCCTGCTGTGGGCCTCGGTCCTGGCCGTGGCCGGGGCCGGTAAGGTGCTCCGGCAGGTCCTGCCGGCCCTCAAAGGGCTGGCCCTCCTGGCCGGCCTCTTCTTCCTGTTCCAGGTCTTCTTAATTCGAGAAGGCAACACGGTCTTCACTCTGTTCCCCGCGAAGGGGATTGGGCAGGTTACGGACGTGGGCCTTTACGCCTGCACCGTCCTGGCCCTAAGGATGCTGGCCATGACTTCTACCATCCCGGTGCTCCTGGCCACCACCAATCCTAAAGATATGGTAGTGGCCTTTGTAGAAAAGTTGAAGGTGCCTTATCTCTACGCCTTCATGCTGGTTACTTCTCTGCGGTTCATCCCCATCCTCCAGGAGCAACTGGACCTCGTCCTCCAGGCCCAGCGGGCCCGGGGCCGCGACCTGGAGGGGCGCAACTTTATTAAGAGAGTCAAGGCCGTCGTTCCCTTGGCCCTTCCCCTACTCCTCGTCTCCATCCGGCGGTCCCGCACCCTGGCCATCTCCCTGGAGACCCGGGGCTTCGGTTCCGGACCGCGCACCCACCTCCGGCCCCTGGCCTTCCGCCCCGCCGATATAGCGGCCACGGCCGCCTGCCTCCTGCTCGCCTTCCTCGTAATCCTCCTCTAAAGCTATGGATGCCGGCCGCCGCCAGGGGCAGCGGCCGGCGTCTTCTTTGGATCTCTTTACAGCCTTTGGCAGGAAAAAACTCCTTTCTGTCGAATTCAACTTCTTAGGTAAGAAAAAAACAAAAATAACCAGCTACGGAGTAATCGGATGGTCCAGGAATCCTTTCCCGCCGTCTTGTATGCCTTACTGTTGCAGGATCTGCCCGAAAGTCTGCTGCTGTCCATGGCAGTCTTCAGCCTGCTAAATTTAAATATCAGGGACAGGAGGGTTATGTTCGTCGGGCTCCTGCAGACCTTCACCAATCTGGTGCGCCTACTGCCCATTGCCTTCGGCATGCATTCGGTGATTCTGATTATCTCTATATCCGTCTACACCCGGCTCTTTACCCGGACCAGGTTGAGCAACGCCCTCCTGGCAACCTTGGTCTGCTTCGCCGCCATCGTTACTGCCGAACTGATTTATGTGAAACCCCTTTTAAGTTATACAGGACTACAATATGAAGAAGTATTTGCCAATCCCTTCTTAAGGGCGGCCTTTGCCCTCCCGGACATGATGGTCCTCCTGGCCCTGGCCCTGGCCAAGGACTATTACAACCGCAAGAGGGGACTGGTATGCCGAAATTGAATATTACGCGGCCGACCGCGGCCTACCTTAGGGACAAGCTTCAGCTAACCCCGGAACAAGAGGAAATAGCCCTTTACGGCCTGCAAACCATTCTTTATCCCGTAACCGGCCTTGCGGCCGTCGTGCTGACCGGCCACTTCTTCGGCTGTCTGGCAACTACCCTGGCCGCCGCCTTGGCAGCCGGATTCCTGCGCCTGTGGTCCGGCGGTGCCCACAGCGGGTCTCCTCTAACCTGCGCCCTAACCAGTACGGTAGTTTTTGCCGTCCTGGGCAAGGCTGCGGTCCTGGCTGCGGAGGCCCTAACGCCTGCCGCCTCCCTTACGGTCTTGGTGGCGGGTCTGGCCTTTTGCTTGCCCGTGGTCTACCGGCTGGCACCCGTGGATTCTCCGGCCAAACCCATCCTGGCAGCGGACTACCGCCGCAGGCTTCACCACCTTTCGGTAGCGGCCGTTGTCTTGTTGACTACCGCGCAGGTTCTCCTTTTAAGGGCCGGCGCCTACAGCCTCGTTCTTGCCCTGAGCCTGGGCCTGGGGTGGCAAACCTTTTCGTTGACGAGGGCGGGTCACAGGTTTGCCACTTTCATAGATAAACTGACCACATCACTGGGGAGGTAGAGAGGATGAAAAAATTATTCCACCGCTTGCTGCCGGCCGCCTTCAGCTTGCTGGCCCTTGCCGCCGCCATCGGGGTAAAGCCGGCATGCCTTTGGGCATGGCATCAGCCCGAAGTTCCCAAGAGTCTCCTTAAGTAAGTAGAGTTCGTTTGGGTGGTGGGGAGCCCGCCCTTCCCCTCCACCCCAAACACTCAAGAAGCCCGGAGCGGGCGCATGGCTTCGGAGCACGATAAACGCGACCTTATTCTGGCCAACGGGAGACGTTCGCATGCGCAGATGGGATGAAAGAAGAGCCGGGGAAGTATCGGAGTACATTTTGGTGACCCATATTATAAGCCTCCTCATCTTTTTGATGGTCCTTTTTAGCATTCATGATCTTCCGCTGGGTTTTGGTTTTCCTGTGCTCCTGACGTTTCTCGCCAGTATAGCTTCCATTGCCATCATCGGTTATGCTGTCGGCAAGGTTGTACCGTCCATCCCCTCCCTCAAGCAATCCCGGACGCCTGAACTCCTGCTCCTCGCCATCATTTTCCCCGTAACCTTCGCCTTCCTCTGGTACAGCCGTAGTTTCTACAGCGCCAAGATCCTGGTCCTCGTCCCGGTCGTTATCACGGCCACCAGTTTCGGCCGGGCGGCCGGCATCGCGGCAGCAGCCGGGGCCTCCGGCGTCCTCTTTCTCCTGGATTACCGCCTTTACGGCTCCTTGCCCGCCGACGTCTTCCAGGCCAACAGTATATTGACCGGCGTGGTGGTGCTGCTGTCCTGGCTCGTGGGCGGCCTGATGGAAGTGGAGAGACAAACCCAACAAGAGCTGCAGCGCCTGGCCGACTACGACCAGCTCACGGGGCTGTACAACCACCGCTACCTCCAGGAAAACCTGGGGGAGCGCATACGGAAGGCGGCCAAAGGCAACCTGCCCCTCTCCCTGGTATTGTTTGACATCGACCAGTTCAAGTATTTCAACACCGTCTACGGCTATGCCAAGGGAGACCAGATCCTGGCCGCCCTGGGCCGGCTGTTGCAGAAAGAAGGGGGAAAATCGTCCTGCGCCGCCCGCTACGGCGGCGACGAGTTCGCCCTCGTCCTTCCCGGCAAGGGGAAAGGCGGGGCAGCGGAAACGGCCTGCCGGTTAAAGGTAAAACTCATGGAGGAGGCCACCCGAACCCTGGTGGGCCGGGAAGGAAGGCCTCCTTTCAAGCCCTTTACCCTCTCCATCGGCCTAGCCGCCTACCCCGCCGACGGGGACGATGCCCTGGCCCTTATCCGGGCGGCGGAAAACGACCTGTTCCGGGCCAAGTATTCCCGGGACAAGAACTACCTGTACCATTCCATCATCAGCGAAATCAGCACCATGAAGGTAAAAGAGGCCTTCCCCACCCTGCAGGTCCTGGTGGCCCTGATTAACATTAAAGACCGCTACACCTTCGGCCACTCGGAACGGGTCATGTCCTACGCCCTGGCCCTGGGGGAAAAATTATCCCTTTCCCAGCAGGAAAAGGAAAACCTGCGTTACGGCGCCTACTTGCACGACCTGGGCAAGATCGAAGTGGACAGCGCCATCTTGACCAAAAAGGGGCCCTTGACCCCTGATGAACGAGAAGCCATGGAAAACCACACCGTATGGGGAGCGGAAATGGTGAAACCTTTAGTATTTTTCCAGGAAATATCACAGATCCTGCGCTCCCACCATGAGAACTACGACGGGTCCGGCTATCCCGACGGTTTGCGGGGAGAACAAATCCCCCTTCCGGCCCGCATTGTGCGCCTGGCCGACAGCTTCGATGCCATGACCACCGATCGGCCCTACCGCCAGGCCCTGTCCTTGGAAGAAGCCGCCGGCGAATTGCTCCGGTACAGCGGAACCTGCTACGACCCCGCCCTGGTGCCTCCCTTTCTGGAAGCGGTAAGGGAAGTGTACGGAAAGCAGTAGCGGTTTGATAGCAGCCGGGCTCCCTCCGGGCAGATGAAAGGAACCGCCTTCCGCCGCCTGGGTCCTCCCCGGCAAGGGAGGGCGCCGGGGGCCGGCTTCAAGTCCCCCCGGCCGGTTTAAACCCCTTCTTAAAAAAACGCTGCCCGCCCGGGACAAAATCGGGTTTACCCTTCTCCGCCCTTTACGAAGCGGGCGAAGGTCAGAAAGCCGGTATGACCAACCATGCGGTGCTGGGGCCGTACGGCCCGGCCTTCTATGTGCCAGCCCCGCATCAATACCTCCACCGTCTCTACCAGAGCAAAGGAGCCCGTCCTGCGCAGGAGGTTCTCGAACCGGGCCACCTGGAGGATAGAAGGTAGGTAGGAACACAGGATGCCGCCCGGAAGGAGGGTCCGGCGAACCGTCTCCAGGGCCCGCCAGGGCTCCGGCACGTCCAACAGAATCCGGTCGAACACCTCCTCCAGGCCTTCAGGCCGGTAAATATCCCCCAGCCTGAGTTCCAGCCAGGGGGGCAGATCCCCGAAATAGCCCCTTACATTTTCCGCCGCCCGGTCCAACATATCCTGGCGCACATCATAGGCCACCACCCTGCCCTTTTCTCCCACCTGCCGCAGCACCCCCAGCAGGAGACCTCCGCTGCCCGCCCCGCCTACCAGCACTCGAGCCCCCGGGAAAACGTCGGCCCACAGGAAAATAATGCCCGTCTCCTTGGGATAAATGATGCCGCTCTTGCGGGGCATGTGCATTACGTAGTCGGCCAGGGTAGGGCCAAAAACATAGAGCCTCTTGCCCCGCGAAGTCTCCACTATGCTGCCCGGCTCCAGGCCGATCACGGCATCGTGTTCGATATAACCCCAGTGGGTATGCAGGCGGCGGCGGGACACCAGCCGTTCCATCATACTGACTCGGTTATCGGTGAAGATGGCCCAATCTCCCTCGCGAAACATTAAATTCCCTCGCCTCCCGCTATCGGCAAAAAAATATTCCTTACCATCTAAGTTAACCTTCCCCTATGGTAGCATATAAATCCGGCCGGTTACAGGGTCAGGCCGGCAACGGCTCACCGGGCGCCCTTCCCCTTCCCTGCCGCGTGCTATACTTTTCCTCTGTTTCCGCCTTCAAGAAAAATTGGCTAGACTCCGGGGCCCGGCTCCCTTAAAATAAATAATAAATATTAGTTGTAAAAGGAAAGGAGTGCCTTTATTCATGCCCAGCCTCAAGGGAACCCAAACCGAAAAGAACCTGCTGGTAGCCTTTGCCGGAGAGTCCCAAGCGCGCAACAGGTATACCTTCTACGCCAGCCAGGCCAAAAAGGAAGGTTACGAACAGATAGCCGCCGTCTTCCTGGAGACCGCCGAAAACGAGAAGGAGCACGCCAAGCGGTTGTTTAAGTTTTTGGAAGGCGGCGAGGTGGAAATCACGGCCGCCTTCCCCGCGGGCGTTATCGGGACTACGGCCGACAACCTGGCCGCAGCCGCCGCCGGGGAAAACCACGAGCATACCCAGATGTATCCTTCCTTTGCCGAAACCGCCGAAAAAGAAGGCTTTCCGGAAATTGCCGCCGTGTTGCGGGCCATTGCGGTAGCAGAAAAGGGACACGAGAAGCGTTACCTCGACCTTCTGGACAACCTCCGCAAGGGGCGCGTTTTCGAACGGGAAGAAAAGGTAACGTGGCGGTGCCGTAACTGCGGCTACCTTCATGAGGGCCAGGCGGCGCCCCAGGCCTGCCCGGCCTGCAATCACCCCCGCGCCTTTTTCGAAGTCCTGCTTAAGGTACAGTAAACAACCGGACGCCCCCGGGGATTGCCCTCCACCAAGATACGGCCCCTTCCAAGGGGCCTTTTTCGTTCCCCCCGGCCCACAGGTAAAAAGCCCCTTAACGGAAAAGGTCCTGGCGTATTGCCTGTAAACATGATAAAATGACTTTGAAGGATGGATGGGAACGATGAAGGGCGTTTTTGCGAGAAGTCTTAACCTTTTTCTCTTGTTTTTCCTTTTATTCCAAACCCTTTTCACCCTTCCGGCAGCCGGATCCCCCGGGCCGGAGGGCGGTACACCGGCCGTACACGTCCTGCGGGTGGAGGGCCCCATTGTCCCCGTGGTGGCCGACTATATCCACGACGGGATCCGGCGGGCCTATGAGGAAAACGCGACCTGCGTCATCCTTGAGCTTAGCACCCCCGGCGGCCTGTACGCAACCACCCAGAAAATCGTAGAAAGCATTTTGAACTCCCGGGTGCCTGTAGTGGTATATGTTTCCCCGGCAGGAGCCTGGGCGGGTTCGGCCGGCACTTTTATTACCATAGCCGCCCATGTGGCCGCCATGGCACCCGGCAGCCGCATCGGTGCCGCCCATCCCGTGGCTATAGACAACGACGGGGGATTGTCGGACACCCAAAAGCAGAAAATGGCCCAGGATGCAGCTGCCTGGGTCCGCAGCATCGCCCAATGGAGGGGTCGCGATCCCGCCCAGGCCGAGCTGGCCGTGCTGGAAAGCAAGTCCTTTACCGACGGTGAGGCCATCCAGGCCGGGCTGGTGGACCTCCGGGCCGCGGACCGGGCCGAACTCCTGGCCCTGCTCCAGGGGCGAAGGGTCACCTTGGTAGACGGACGCGAAATCGTCTTAAACGTGGCCGGCCTCCCCGTACGGGAAGTATCCATGAGTTCGGTTCAGCGGCTGCTGTTCGGGATAAGTGATCCTAATATAGCCTATATCCTCATGAGCATCGGAACCATCGGTCTTTTGGCCGAACTCTACAATCCCGGCGCCGTATTTCCGGGAGTAGTGGGGGGCATCAGCCTGGTACTGGGCCTCTATGCCCTCGGAAGCCTCAATGCCCACTTAAGCGGCCTGGCCCTGCTCCTCCTCGGTCTAGGGCTCCTGGCGGCCGAGGTTTTCGTGGTCAGCCACGGCCTCCTGGCAGCGGGGGGACTGGTCTCCTTCGTATTGGGTTCCCTTATGCTCTTCAGCGGAGGGCCCCCGGCCTTCCGGGTGAGCCCCAACCTAATAGCCTTCACTGCCCTGGCTATGGCCGGGTTTGTAGCCTTTCTCTTGGGAGCCGTGGTCAAAGCCCAGCGCCGGCCGGCGGTAATCGGGAAGGAAGGCCTGGCCGGCGCCGTCGGGGTGGCCCTGACGGACCTGAAACCCGAGGGCTTCCTGCTGATAGAGGGAGAACGCTGGAAGGCGGAGAGCGAAGAACCGGTGGAAGTCGGTGAAAAGGTGCAGGTTGTCGGCATGGAAGGGTTAAAACTAAAAGTAAGAAAGCTATAGCGAAAGGAGAGGTGTCATCAGCGTGGAGAATCTCATCACCCTAGTAGCCCTGGTAGTGGTAATTATCAGCGTCCTTTCCTCGGCCATACGGGTCGTCCAGGAGTACGAGCGGGGCGTTATCTTCCGCCTCGGGCGCTATGTAGGGGTGAGGGGGCCTGGTCTCTTCTTCCTCATACCCTTCATTGAGCGCATGCAAAAGGTAGACCTGCGGGTGGTGACCATGGACGTCCCCACCCAGGAGGCCATTACCAGGGATAACGTTACCGTAAAGGTCAACGCCGTGGTTTACTTCCGGGTCGTAGACCCCGCCAATGCAGTCATCAAAGTGGTCAACCACATCATGGCCACTTCCCAGCTGGCCCAGACCACCCTGCGGAGCGTCCTCGGCCAGTCGGATCTCGACGAACTCCTGTCCCAACGGGAGCAGATCAACCAGCGGCTCCAACAGATTATCGATGAGGGTACCGAGCCCTGGGGGGTCAAGGTGAGCCAAGTGGAAATCAGGGATGTGGAGCTGCCCCAGACCATGCAAAGGGCCATGGCCGCCCAGGCCGAAGCGGAACGCGACCGGCGGGCCAAGATCATCCATGCCGACGGTGAATACCAAGCGGCCGAAAAGCTCGCCCAGGCGGCCCGGATCATCTCCGCCGAGCCCGCCTCCCTCCAGCTGCGCTACCTGCAAACCTTGAGCGAAATCGCCTCGGATAAGAGCAATATTGTAGTGTTCCCCGTTCCCGTGGAGTTCTTCCAGCAACTATTGAAGCGGGACAAATAAAGGTTTCGCGTCAGAAAGCCCCCGGCCGGCGGCCGGGGGCTTTCTAAATCAACCGTCCTACCTTGTCAACCGCTGTCTGAGCTGAGTTATCCCTACTTCTTGCAGGCCTGCCCTGCAAAAACCGGGGATAACTCAACAAAGGGAGCCCTTGTCTGCAGGGGGAGGGTGTGCTATAATACACCGGAAAAATGCTTCCCTGCTCCACCCGGAGGGGTGGGGCCGAGTCAGTCCAGAGGGAGGAGGTGTAGTGAGGTATGCGCAGTTACGAGGCCCTGTTTGTTATCAGGCCCGACCTGGACGCCGAACAAACCCAGGCGGTGGTAGATAAGTTCACCAAACTCATCACCGACAACGGGGCAGAAGTGCTCCAGGTAGACAAATGGGGTAAGAAGCGCCTGGCCTATGAGGTGCGGAAGTTCCGGGAAGGTTTCTATGTGCTCCTGCAGTTTAAGGGGCCGTCGTCGGTTGCCCAGGAATTGGAGCGGGTCTTCAAGATAACCGACGAGGTTATCCGCTACCTCATAACCCGCCTAGATGAAAAGGCGAGCTAGTCCTGCCGGAACCGACCTGCAGGGCGTAGAGATCTTTCTTACAAGGTGGGAGAGAGCTGTGTTAAACCGGGTGATACTCATCGGCCGCCTGGTTAGGGACCCAGAGCTACGCTATACGCCCAGTGGGGTGCCGGTAGCCAACTTCACCCTGGCGGTGGACCGCCCCTACCTGAACCAGCAGGGCGAGAGGGAGACCGACTTTATTCGCATTTCCCTGTGGCGCAAGCTGGCCGAAACCTGTGCCAATCACCTGGGCAAAGGGCGGCTGGTAGCCGTGGAAGGACGCCTGCAGGTAAGATCTTATGAGACGCCCGAAGGCCAGAGGCGTCAGGTCACCGAGGTAGTGGCCGAAGATGTGCGGTTCCTAGACTGGCCCAAAGACCGGACCGCCGGTTCCGGAAACCAGGACATGGACGATTTCTCCGATTTTGGGGATCTGGGTACGGAAGTAGAAATGGGAGAAGACGAGCTTCCCTTTTAACCTGATGGAGGAGCGTGAAGGATTTTGGCGCGGGATAGAAAGCGCGGTCGGAAGCGCGTCTGCAGCTTCTGCGTTGATAAGATAGATTATATCGACTACAAAGATGTAAACCGCCTGCGCAAGTACATGAGCGAGCGGGGTAAAATCATCCCCAGGAGAATTTCGGGCAACTGCGCCCGCCACCAGCGTCAGCTCACGAGGGCCATCAAAAGGGCCCGTATGGTAGCCCTGTTGCCCTTCACCGTAGAATAAAGGGGCGGAAGGGAACTAGTCGTCAGCCATTAATGGAGGGGGCCGGCCAAAAAGCTCCCTCTTTCGTTATCCACGGCCGTTAAGACTCAGTTCCAGGCGGGAAGCGAGGGGATGGCGGTGAGCCGGCGGGAGAACACTACGGCCCTGGCCGACGGTGCCCTGATGGCCGCCCTGGCGGCCGGGCTGGCCTTGGTGGGGCTTTTTCTGCCCCCCTTACAGCTCTTCACCAACCTCATATGGACGCTCCCCATCACCGTCCTCGTGGTGCGCCGGGATTTGCGTACGGGGGCTATGGCCACCTTCGTCGCCGGCCTCCTGGTGGCCCTGATGGGAGGATTGGTGCGGGCCTTCCTGCTCTTCACCCAATACGCGGCCGTCGGCCTCCTTTACGGCTACCTCTTTAAGCGGGGGACGGCCCCCGGCCGCATGGTGGCCGCCGGCACCGCGGTGGCCTTAATATCCCTTCTATCCTCCCTAGCTATATCCTTTTACTTGGTCGGGTGGTCCCCGGCCCGCCTGGCGTCCGATCTCCAACAGATGCCGGAACACGTGCTGGAAATGTACCGGCAGTCGGGGATACTGGAACAGATGGCCCGGGAAGGAGTGACGGCGGAAGAGCTCCGGAGCTACCTTGAGGGCATGGTAAACTACCTCCGGCGCCTTTTTCCGGCCATGCTGGCCACCGTGGCTCTGTTCACGGCCTTTATTAACTATCTGATGGCCGCAACCCTCCTCCGCAGGCTAAACCTTTCAGAACACCGGCTACCCCCCTTCCGGTACTGGCAGCTTCCCTGGTACACCCTCTGGGGGGTTATCGCCGGCCTGGGCTTAACCCTGCTGGGAGACTACCGGGAGGCGGCCTGGCTAAAGACCTTCGGGCTGAACATTCTCTACCTCTATCTACCCCTCGTCCTGGGCAACGGCCTGGCCGTCCTCACCTTCTTCGCCCACCGCCTCAGGTGGTCGTGGTTCCTTAAGGCGGCCTTCCTTATGGTCTTCTTGATCAATATTCCCCTCGGCCTCGTGGTGGTACTAGGCCTGGGGCTCTTCGACCCCTTCTTGGGATGGCGCAAGCCCCGGGAGGCGGATAGCTAGTAAAGGAACGCCGAGTACTATCTTTGTATCAAGGGGGTAAGACCCGATGAAGGTTATCTTGACCGGCGACGTACCCAAACTGGGCGCCAAGGGAAGCGTAGTAGAAGTTTCCGACGGTTACGCCCGCAATTACCTCTTCCCCCGCCAATTGGCGGTTCCGGCCACCAAAGGCCGTCTGGAGGAGCTCTCCCGGGTTAAGGCCCAGGAGGAAAAAAAGCGGCAGAAAGAAAAAGAAGAAGCCCAGAGGATAGCCCGGCAGCTCGAAGGCGCCGCGGTAACGATTACGGCCCGGACCGGCGAAGGAGGCAAACTTTTTGGTTCGGTTACCAATAAAGAAATAGCCCAGGAAATAGAAAACGCCTTTCACATCAAGGTTGATAGGCGTAAAATTGAACTGGAGGAGCCCATCAAAATGCTGGGTTCCTATCCGGTGGTGTTGCGCCTGCATCCCGAGGTGCAGGCCAAAGTAATGGTACAGGTAGTGGCGGAAAGGAGTTAAAGCCCCATGCCCCGGAGAGCTAAAGTAGCTCTTTTTAAAGACGAAGGCGATTTTCTCGCCCGACAGGTCAGCGCCCTGTACGGGATCCTGGCCGACATTTACGGGACGGATAAACTGGTGCTCAAGGCCAGCAAGCTGGAGGCCCTTGATTACCTGCAGTCGGATAAACTCCCGGAGCGGGTGCTGGCCCTCCAGAAGCTGGTTTACGAGGACCCCACCATCGATGCAGCGCCTTCCCTGGAGGCCATCCCCCAGATCTTAAACGAAATCCAGGAAGAGCTGGCGGATTTCATAGCCCGGCGCTCCGTAGAAGACAACCTGGAACGCCGGGTGGCCGAAAGGATGCAGGAGCGCCATGAGGAGTACCTGCAGGAAATCCGTATGCAGATCCTGAGGGAAAACGCAGGCCCGGAAAATGCCCGAACCCTTAAGAAACTGGCAATTCTGGAAAAGATGGAACAGACCAGGCTGGCCCGCTCGGCCATGGAGGTCCTGCGGCCCAAGAGCCTGGAGGAGATTGTGGGCCAAGAGCGGGCCGTGCGCTCCCTCCTGGCCAAACTGGTATCCCCCTTCCCCCAGCACATCCTGATTTACGGCCCCCCCGGCGTGGGCAAGACCACGGCAGCCCGGCTGGCCCTGGAGGTGGCCAAGAAGGTCAAGGGCTCGCCCTTCAAGGCCGACGCCCCCTTTATAGAAGTTAACGGCGCCACCCTCCGCTGGGATCCCCGGGAGGTAACCAACCCCCTCCTGGGGTCGGTCCACGATCCCATCTACCAGGGGGCCCGGCGGGACCTGGCCGAGAGCGGCGTGCCGGAGCCCAAGCTGGGGCTGGTCACCGAGGCCCACGGCGGGGTGCTGTTCATAGACGAAATAGGCGAAATGGACCCTCTTTTGCTCAACAAACTGCTGAAGGTGCTGGAGGACAAGCGGGCCACCTTCGATTCCTCCTACTACGACCCCGCCGACGAGAATGTGCCCCAATATATAAGAAAACTTTTCGAGGAAGGGGCGCCGGCGGATTTCGTCCTCATCGGAGCCACGACCTGCGATCCCGAAGAGCTGAGCCCCGCCCTGCGCTCGCGGTGTGCCGAAGTGTATTTCGAGCCCCTGACCCCAGCGCAGATCGAAACCATTGTGCGGGAGGCGGCGGCCCGGCTGGGGGTGAAGCTGGAGCCCGCAGTGCCGTCCCTCATTGCCGAATATACCATCGAAGGCCGGAAGGCCGTGAGCATCCTGGCCGACGCCTACGGCCTGGCCCTCTACCAGCAATCTCAAAAGAAGGGCCGGCGCCGCCGGGTTATTACCGTGCAGCACATCCTGGAGGTCGCCCAGACGGCCCGCCTCACCCCCTTCGTCACCGCCAGAGCCCAGGAGAAGCCGGAGATCGGCCGCGTTTTCGGCCTGGCCGTAGCAGGATTTGTGGGGTCCGTCCTGGAAGTGGAAGCCGTAGCCTTCCCGGCCCGTGACCCGGGGAAGGGCAACATCCGCTTCAACGAGACCGCCGGGAGTATGGCCCGGGACTCGGTGTTCAACGCCGCCGCCGTCTTCCGTCTCCTCACCGGGGAGGACCTGGGGGACTACGACGTCCACGTGAACGTGGTCGGCGGGGGTAACATCGACGGCCCTTCGGCCGGCCTGGCCGTATGCGCGGCCATCATCAGTGCCGTCCAGGGCCGGCCGGTGCGGCAGGATGTGGCCGTGACCGGCGAGATCTCCATCCAGGGTAAGGTAAAACCCGTAGGAGGAATTGTTGAAAAGATCTACGGCGCCCGCCAGGCCGGCATGCGTTGCGTTATCCTGCCCGAGGCCAATGCCTCCGAAGTCCCCGGGGACCTCCCGGGCATTCAGGTGATCCCAGTGGCCACCGTGGCCCAAGCCCTGGAACACTTGCTGGTTAACGAGTAGGGCGGTGGAGTCCATGCAGGAGCTGGCCGAACGTCTTCCCCCCCACAGCCTGGAGGCGGAGCAGTCCGTCCTGGGTGCCATCCTCCTCGACCGGGATGCTCTGCTCACGGCCGCTGAGATCCTCCGCGTGGAAGACTTCTATCGCGAGGCCCACCGCGTCATTTACCGGACCGTCCTGGACCTGGAAGCCCGGGGGGAGGCGGTGGACCTCCTGACGGTAACCGAGGAGCTGAAGCGCAGGGGGGAGCTGGAGACCGTGGGAGGAGCCACCTACCTGGCCCAGCTCACGGCGGTAGTTCCCAGTGTGGCCAACGCCGGCCACTACGCCCGGATCGTCTCCCAGAAGGCCGCCCTCCGGCAGCTTATCCAGGCGGCCAACCGCATCGCCGAAAGGGCCTACGGGGAGGAAGGGGAAGTCGGGGAAATCGTGGATGAAGCTGAAAGGCTCATCCTGGAGGTGGCCGCCGGCCGCTACCGGGACGGTTTTGTAACCATCAAGCAGGTCCTCCTCCAAACCTTCGAACACCTGGAGCGCCTGGCCTCTCACAAAGGGGAGGTTACCGGCCTTCCCACCTTTACGGATTTGGACCGCCTCCTCTCCGGCCTGCAGCCCTCCGATCTCATTATCTGCGCAGCCCGGCCGGGCATGGGTAAGACCTCCTTCTGCCTGAACATCGCCCAGAAGGTGGCCCTGCAGCAGAAAGTGCCGGTGGCCATCTTCAGCCTGGAGATGTCCAAGGACCAGGTGGTGCAGCGGATGCTGGCCGCCGAGGCCATGGTAGAGCAGCACCGCCTCCGCACCGGGTACCTGAAGGAAGAGGACTGGGCCCGCTTGGTGAACGCGGCCAGCCTCCTGGCGGAGGCGCCCATTTACATAGACGACACCCCGGCCATCACGGCCATGGAGGTCCGGGCCAAGGCCCGCCGCCTCCAGGCCGAGCGCGGCCTGGGTCTGGTAGTGATCGATTACCTCCAGCTCATGCAGGCCCACCGCCGGGTAGACAACCGCCAGCAGGAGATCGCCCTCATCTCCCGGGCCCTCAAAGCCCTGGCCCGGGAACTGAACGTGCCGATCCTGGTATTGTCCCAGCTCAACCGCGGCGTAGAGCAGCGTCAGGACAAGCGGCCGGTTATGGCCGACCTCCTGGAGAGCGGGGCCATAGAAGCCGACGCCGACGTGATTATCTTCCTATACCGCCCCCAGTACTACGACCCCGACACCGAAAAGAAGGGCATCGCCGAGGTCATCGTGGCCAAGCACCGCAACGGCCCCGTGGGAACCGTGGAGATGGCCTTCCTCCCCGAATTTACCAAGTTCGTAGACCTAGCCCCCGAACCGGAGCCTTGAGGACGGCTCGAGTCCGCAGACCCTTCTTAAGCCAAAAAATTGAATATCCAGGCAGGATCTTCCGGGAGAACGGCGAATTATTATCATCATATTTTCTAATCATAACTACTTTTATCAAGGGGAGGAAGGGCATGGGTGATGCCATCTTCTTACAGAAATCAGGCATTATAGGAGTGGGCATCGTGGCCAATTGCGGGGTCCTCAGCCCCCAACAGCTCATGGGGCTGGCCCGGCTGGCCCAGGAGCTGGAATGCACGGCCTGCAAGCTCACCACCCGGCAGACGTTAATTTTCCTCATTCCCGAAGAAAAGCTCCCGGTCCTGCGGGAAGGAGTGGAGGGCCTGGGTCTTAGAATAGGGGTTTTCGGTGAAACCGTGCGCAACGTCAAGGCCTGCGCAGGCAGCTCGGAGCTGTGCCAGCGCTCCCTCTCCGATGTCTTCCGGTTGGCCGGCATTCTGCAGGATCGGTTTATGAATCGCCCGGTGCCCAACGATTTCAAGATTTCGGTGGCCGGGTGCCACCGGGGCTGCACCGAACCCTTCTGCGCCGATTTCGGTGTAGTGGCCACCGGCGAGGATTCTTTCAGCATTTACATAGGCGGCCGGGGCGCCAGCCGCAAGCCCATCCACGGCCGGCTGCTGGCGGAGAAAATAAGCGGGGAAGGGGTTCTGGCCCTCCTGGAGCATGTCCTGGCCCGTTACCAGGAGCTGGCCCAGCCCAAAGAGAGGCTCTGCCACACCCTCCAGCGGGCGGGGTGGGAACCCTTCCAGCCGCCGGCAGACATGCTGGCTTCCTTCCAGCAGCAGGAAGAGGAAAGCGACTTCCTCCAGTTCTTAAATCAAACTACCCCATAGGAGCGGTGAATACCTATGACGGTCAGGAGCGTAAATGTAGAAGCCATACGCCGCGCAGTGGACAAGTGCTGCAAGACGGTGGAAGAATGCGGCACTTGCGATAAGGCCCGCTGCCTTATAGGATTTACCCAGACGGTCATGGACTACGCCCGGGCCAAAAACGCCGTCCGCATTCCCCGGGGGCACAACTTCATACCCGAAGACGACCTCCGCCTTTACTACCAGGACGACCTGCTGGAAACCCTAAGTGAAATCCTCCTCCAGTGTCAAAGCTGCCAGGACAACCACGAAGAGGATTGCGTCATCAACATCGCCCGGCGGGCCATGGAGCGGGCCCTCTTCGGGGAGTACATGCCCTTCTCGGGAAGTATCGCCGCCTACCTCCTCCAGGTGGCCCGCCAGGAACCTTCCCTGGGAGAAAAGCTGGCTTCCCTTTACCAGCAAAAGAAAAAGGCCGCAGGCGGCGGCCCCTGATATTATCCGGCTTCTGGCTCCGGCCCCGGAGTAGGTCCTGCCCGGGCGGCTGCCTGCGCCATGCTCCTCCCCCGAAGACCCGCCGTCCCCGGGCAGGGCCTGGGGCTTTGGGTGGAAAGCCTTGAGGAGGCGCGCTATTTATCAACAACCTGGCCTTCCAGCAACCCTTTGGCTTCCCGGTAGTCCAGACCGCCCAAGCGGGCCACCACCACCGTGAGTAAAGTAACCGACTTCTGCAGCTCCTTTATGAGGGGCTCCATGCGGACCAGGAGGTAAAAGGCCATAACCATGGGAAAGCCGACATTCCCTACCTGGGTCCATAGGTCCTCCATTCGCCGGTTCCCCCCTTGTTGTAGGCTTCCCGGAGTTGCCCCCCGCCGGGGCGGCCGCCAGGCGACGCCGACTGCCGGCCGCCCCCTCGCGGGAGCCGGGCCACGGGCCGGGAAACCCGGCCCGGCCGCGTATCCCTACGCCGAAAATAACTTCTCTTCAGGCCGGCATTGTTTTTGCTTGCATGCCGGCCTGGCGTTTTCATCCTTCTGCTGGTGCCGCGTCGGCGGCATGGACGTCTACGCCGTAATGAGATCCACGGTTTCCCTGCTCACCAGCCGGGCGCCTACCACGGCCACCAAGTCCCCACCTGGGGAGGTAAAGACATCGCGGGCCACTATGAGCTCCATGGCCGCCTTTACCTCATCGGCGGTAATGTCGGGCCGCGGTTCCTGAACGGTCAAAACTGTGCGCCGGCCGGCGGCATTCTGGAAGACGAGCTCCAGACGCCTGGTCAACACGATCTAATCCCCCTTCCCGGTTTTTAGGCGGACAGGCTGGCTTCCTGTACGCGGTTGACGGCGACCACCGGATAGACCTGGAGGGCGGCCAGTGCCTGGGCCACATCCCACAGATCCTGGTCGGCCGCCTCCGGCTTTACCCGGCTGAAGGTCCTCCACCGGTACACCGGCCCGCCCTCGGCATCGGTCCCCGTCTGCACCTGCAGCCGCAGGGACGCCCCGACGGGTGTTACCACTACTGCCATTTTTCCACCCCCCTTCTGGTCCGGAGTCTACCAGAGGAAAGGTGCGGCGGTCGAACTTGCCCCGGCCGGCGAAGGGGAGATAAACTTCCTTTCCCGGTGCCCCGGCCCGGGACCCGGACGTCGTAAAGACAACATGGAAGGCCTGCCAGAAGCCTTCAGGCCGGAAACACCCAAAATGAGAGGCCGACTTCTGAAGCCGGCGGCCCGAGGCCTACATAATCCGACACGTTTTTTGCCCTTTCTATGCTAGAATATCGTTCGTTGCGTGGTTGCGTCTCAGAATTCCACGGGAAAGGGAATGTCGAAATGGTCCGCGTAGGAATTATCGGCTGCCGCCATTACTGGTACCGGGGCTGCCCTGGGTTCCATTCCCATATTCTCTGCTTTCAGGCCCAGGGGGAACAAAAGGGCCCCCTGGGGCGGCTGCGGGAGGGACGCATCGTAAGCCTGCGCCCCTGTCCCGGCTGCCCGGGGGACCGCATGGTCGAACTGGCCGCCGACATGCTCGCCCGGGACTACGTCCAGGTGTTCGCCCTGGCTTCCTGCCTGTTCTTCGCCGGCCACTGTCCCCGGGGCGAACAACTGGGCAAAAAAATAGAGGCCGCCTTCGGCCTCCCCGTTTTGCTGGGAACTTATGTCGCCGCCGACAAGGCCGCAGGCCTCCGCTCGGTGCGGCGCGCCGTCCCGGGAATACCCAGCGCGCCCGAATGCCTGCGCCGGCTGGGGAATTTAAGTTACTGGTATTCCCTCCTCCGGGGGTAACACCCTCTTTATGCTCTTCTCCACTTTGGCCCGGGGAAGCATAACCATGCGGCCGCAACCCAGGCACCGGAGCCGCAAGTCCATCCCCGTCCGCAGGATCTCCCAACGGCTGCTGCCACAGGGGTGGTTCTTACGCATCTCTACAACGTCTCCCACGCGAAGGTCCAACCAAATGTTGCCTCCTTTTCAAGGGCATGGCGGATGTCAAAGGTTTTATCTTGCCGGGAGATGCTGATTCCCATGTGGGAGGTGGCCCACGGCCTTTAGGGCCGCCTCCGCACAAACCCGCACTTCCCAGGCGGGGTCCTCCCGGGCCTTCTCCAGGGCGGGACGGGCCTCCCCTCGCCCCAGGCGGCCCAGGGCAAGAACGGCCGCCGCCCGCACCTTGGGCTCCGGGTCCCCCAGGGCGGATGAGAGATATTCCGCGGCCTCCTCCAGCCCGGTATCCCCCAGGGCCCGGGCGGCCGCCGCCCGCAGGGCGGCCGAAGGGCTCTCCAGGCATTGCCCCAGGACCGGCAGGACACCGGCCTCACCCAGGTTGCCCAGGATCTCCACGGCCCGCAACGCCACTTCCTCCGGCCCGGCCCGGAGGGCCGATACCAAATGGGGTATGCTCTGGCGCCCAAAGGCCGTTATGACCTGGGCCACCCGGGCGGGAGGAATGCGCCGGGGCTCGGCCAGGGCCAAGGCTAAGGGTTCCAGGCAGCGGGGGTCCCTAATGGAGGCCAGGGCCGTGGCCGCGGCCATCTGGACCCCTTCATCCCCGTCAGCCAGGGCTTCCAGCAGGGGGGCCGCGGCGCGATCTACCTCTAAAAGCCCCAGCACCTCCGCCGCCAGGGCCCGCTCCCGGGCCCCGCCGCCCTTCAACATATGGAGCCAGTCACCCACCCAGTCCTCCCGGTAGGCCAAGGCCTTGATTTCCCCACGCACCTCAGGCCCCAGGCGCGGCCAGCATTCCAGGACAACCCGGGCCCCTTCCCCGGCCCCCAGTTTGAGGAGGGCCTCCCTGAGGGAAGAAGGAAGCCTGCCCCTGCAGCGGCAGAGCTTTTCTGACAGCCTCCTCGGGTCCTCTTTCCGGCCCCTGCGCCACCACCCACTCAGCAAGGCAGATCCTCCTAAAGGGTGACGACCTTTTCGGCGGACATAAGGTGTTCCACGATCGTGTACATGTTGGTAATGGAACCCACGCAGAGCTTTTCTTTAAGTTGGTAATAGTCCAGGCAGGTACCGCAGACCAGAATTTCGACGCCCCTCTGTTCCAGGGCCATGAGACTCGCCAGGGCCGGGGAGCCCTCGCAACACAGCTTTACCCCGCTGTTGATGAAGAGGAGGCGCCGCGGGATGACCTCCCCTTCGCTCAGGGTATACAGGAAATTGCGCATGAGAATCTCCCCCAGCTCCCGGGAGCCCTGGCCCAGGGCGTCGGTGCCGATAAGGATCACCTGCCCCGGGGCTACACAGAGCTGGGTGGCGGGCAGGCCTCCCTTGCGGATATGGATGTAGTAATCAGAACCGCGTTCTTCCACTTCCACAGTGCAGTCCAGGCTGCGGGCCAGTTTTACCACGTTGTCCCGCGCCACTTCGTTGTCCACTATGGTTACGACTTCTCCGGCCTCCCCCAGCCCCTCCAGGGCCTTCTTGGTCTGAATAACCGGCTGGGGACAGGGCAGCCCGCGGGCATCCACTGTAGTCTCCAATCCTTCTCCCCACCTTCTGCCAAATGTTAGCACCCGGCAAGACTGAGTTATCCCCAGTTTATGATCCCGGCCTGCTTGGCTTTCGCTCGCAAAGGCCTCCCTCGCGGGCAGGACTTTTGCTTGGCTTAAAGGCTTAAGGCAGGCTTCCCG
>LDZR01002395.1_pt1 | contig 21973 bp, 24 predicted proteins | sample 615371 | NCBI WGS metagenome assembly LDZR01 (sample SAMN03408294, study PRJNA278302) | terrestrial metagenome | isolation source: oil reservoir sample K2 | place: USA: Alaska, North Slope, Kuparuk formation | collected 2013
TGTGTAGCCTGAGGGGGCCACGTAGGTTGTTGTGAAGGTCCTTATAACACCCTTACCGCTCAGCTCAACAGCCTCAAGATTCCTGCTTCCACAGTTGTCGCATGTAGCCTTCGGCGGGCAGGTGTAGCTCCCGCAGTCACCGCACTTCTGGCCTATGACTTTCCCCTCCAGCAGGGCGTTGAAGAAGTCCACGAACCTCATCCCTTCACCTCCTGTGAACGCTCAAAATTATGTTCACCAGCGTTCCGAAGTCCCCGCCAAGCGTGTCGGTCATTCCCGTCTCCGCATCCTTCACCGGATTCTCCTTGAACTCTCCCCTTAGCTGCTTAACCACCGAGTAAACCTGCGAAACTCCCGTCGCACCCACAGGATGCCCCTTGCCAATCAGCCCGCCGTCTGGATTGACTGGCAGGTCACCATCAATACTCGTTACACCCTCCTTCACCGCATAGCATCCCTGCCCGTACTCGAAGAATCCCATGGCCTCTAAGGCGATAATTTCGGCGATGGTGAAGCAGTCATGAACCTCCACAAAGTCGATGTCCTTGGGAGTCATATTTGCCTCCTTAAAGGCCATCTCTGAAGCTTTCCTTCTCGGTATCGCCCTGATGATGTCCTCCTTCTGCCTGAAAAGCCCTCCCGCTGACGATTGCCCTGTTCCCCTTACGTAAACGGGCGTGTCAACGAGCTCCTCTGCCAAGTCGGCAGCTGCAATGATTGCAGCGCTTCCACCGTCGGTCATCGGGCAGCAGTCCAGCAGCGTTAGGGGCGAGCTTATCATCCTTGAGTTCAGAACATCCTCAACCTTCAAATCACCAAGCTTCCCGTAGAACTGCGCCTTGGGGTTTATCGCCCCATACCTGTGGTTCTTTACGGAGACCATCGCCATCATCTCTCTGAGCTCCTCAAGCGGTATCTCGTACTTCTTGGAGTAAAGCCTCGCTGCGAGGGCGAAAACTCCGGGGAACGTCAGCCCTGCGGTAATCTCGTAAACGCCATCTACCGCAGTCGCTAAAGCCCTCGTTCCTATTTCCGTTCCAGCGGTGTAGAGCCTCTCGCTCCCTCCAACCGCAACAATGTCGTAGTAGCCTGCAGCAACGGCCCTCACAGCTTCCCTGAAAGCAACGCTGGATGAAGCGCACGCCCCCTCGTATCTTATAGCTGGTATACCCCTCAGCCCTATCTCGTCCGCCATGAAGCCCGAAAGGTTGCCTGAGCCGTCCGTCATCTCACCAACAAAGTTACCGTAGTATAAGGCCTGAATGTCCTTCAGCTCGATGTTGGACTCCTCAAAGGCCTCATAAAAGGCCTCTGCAAACAAATCGACGAGAGATTTATCGGGATGCTTCCCGAACTTCGTCATTCCAACTCCCAAAACCGCCACATCTCTCAAACTAACACCTCCTAAATTTCCTCAAAATCTCCTCCACCTTCCTTCAGAATCATGAGGTAAAGCAGGTAGCTGAGCTTGTTCAGCCACTCAACCACCAGAAGCCTTGCTTTTCCCTCTCTGTAGAGCCTCACCGCCTGCCTTTCAGCCCTCCTCACCACTGCTCTTGCAACACTGAGAAAGGCGGTGCTCTCATCCTTCTCAAGAATAATGAAGCAGTGGGGCTTTTTCACAGACCTTTCAAACTCCTCAACTCTCTCAAGCATCCACTCCAAATCCTTCTCGCTCAGCTTTTGAAGGGAGGGCTCAGCTCCCACAAGGAAAAGCATTTTCTGAATCTCCAGAAGCGTCTCCCTCACCTTCTCGTCCTTTGAGAAAACTCTCGCAAGGCCGATGAAGGCGTTTGCCTCATCAATTGTCCCGACATACCATGTGAAGCTGGAGTCCTTGTCTACTATCTCCCCTTTCCCTGTTCTCGTGAGGGAGCTATCCTTTGCCAGCATTGTGAATTACCTCCTCGACAATTTGTTCTGCAGCGGTGTAGGGGTCGGTCTCACCTTTCAGCAGCTTCACCAACAAATCCCTGTAGTTTGTTTTCTCCTTGACGAGCTTGATTACGTCGTTCATCACGATTTCAAAGAGCTCCCTCTTCACCCTCTCCCTTCTCCTCTTCTCTATCAGCCCTGTCTTCTTCATGTAGTCAAAATGCTCCTCAATGGCATCCGCAAGCTCCTTTATCCCCTCTCCTCTGTCGGCGACGGTCTTAATGACGGGTGGATTCCATCCCTTTCTACGCTCAAAGAACTCTCCACTCTGCACTCTCGCCTCATCAGCGTGGGTCATCTGAGAAAGCATCTGCACGCTCTCCTCATCGAGGGAGAGCATGTATCTCAGCCAGCGCTCCACCTTCTCCGCCCCTCCCAAGTCAGCCTTGTTTACAACGTAGATATCTCCTATTTCAAGAATTCCGGCCTTGTTCACCTGAATCTCATCCCCCGTTTCAGGCATCATCACGACAACCGAGGTGTCTGCAACCTCAATGATGTCCACCTCGCTCTGCCCTGCCCCAACAGTTTCGACGAGAATGACGTCGAAGCCGAAGGCATCCAGCAGCCTTACAACATCTCCTGTTTTGGCTGCCAAACCTCCAGCCCTGCCGCGAGAGCTCATGCTTCTGAAGAAAATGCCCGGATCTGTCCAAAGCTGTTTTCTTGAGTCCATCCCGTCCAGCCTCAGTCTGTCTCCCAGCAGCGCTCCTCCCGTGAATGGCGAGCCGGGGTCGATGGCGATGATACCAACCTTCTTTCCCCTTCTCCTGAACTCCTCCGTCAGCTTGCTCACCAGAGTGCTTTTTCCCACGCCGGGAAAGCCTGTCAAACCGACAACGTGAGCCCTGCCCGTTTTGGCAAAAATTTGTCTCATTATCTCCTTCGACTCTGGATACTCGTTCTCAACGTAGGTTATTGCTCTGGCCAAAGCCCTTCTGTTGCCCGAAAGCAATCCCTCAACAATTTCCTCAGGTTTCATTCTTTCTTCCTCTTTTCTGGCAGCTTGGTTTTGATAAACTCAACAATTTCCGAAATGGGGGTGCCGGGAATAAACACTTCATCAACCCCCATCTTTTTCAGCTCGACAATATCGTCTGTCGGAATAACTCCACCAACGAGGATCAGCATCTCATCTGGATTGCCCCCGTATTCCCTTATGTAGTTTATGACCTTCGGCACTAAAGCAAGATGAGCACCGCTGTGAAGACTTATGCCCACAACATCCACGTCTTCATCCACTGCAGCCATCGCCACCTCCTGCGGTGTGCGGTGAAGGCCAGTGTAGATGACCTCAAAGCCAGCATCTCTCAGAAATCTCGCCAGAACCTTCGCCCCCCTGTCGTGCCCATCAAGCCCTACCTTCGCAACGAGCACTCTGATTTTTTTCTCCATTTCACCACCTCAGATGATTATCGGCTTCTTGTAGGTGCCGTAAACCTCCTTAAGCACACCCATTATTTCTCCAATCGTCGCATAGGCCTTAACAGCCTCCATTATCGGAGGCATGACATTTTCATCGTTTTCGGCAGCGTTTCTCAACCACTCCAAAGCCTCCTTCACCGCCTCATTGTCCCTCTCGGCCTTGACCTTCCTCAGCCTTTCAATCTGCCTTCTCTGAACTTCTGGGTCAACCTTCAGAATGGGAATCTTAAGCTCCTCCTCAATGGTGAACTTGTTCACGCCAACAACTATCCTTTTGCCCTCCTCAATCTCCCTCTGGTATCTCGCAGCTGCATCTGAAATCTCTCTCACAAAGAACCCGTTCTCTATGCCCTTAAGCACACCTCTGAGCATGCTGCCCTCACCCATCTTCCTTATGTCCTCGATGTACTTCCATGCGAGCTTCTCCATCTTGTCAGTAAGCCACTCAACGTAGTAGCTTCCTGCAAGCGGATCGACAACGTTGGGAATTCCGCTCTCGTAAGCGATAATCTGTTGCGTTCTCAGTGCAACTCTCACGGCCTCCTCGCTCGGCAAAGCCCAAGCCTCATCAAAGCTGTTGGTGTGCAATGATTGAGTCCCGCCAAGCACCGCAGCCATAGCCTGAATCGTTGTCCTCACGATGTTGTTCAGGGGCTGTTGAGCCGTCAAAGAGCAGCCTGCTGTCTGGGTGTGGAACTTCAGCCACCATGAGCGGGGATTCTTGGCTCCATATTCATCCCTCATAATCTTGGCCCACATCCTCCTTGCAGCCCTGAACTTCGCAATCTCCTCAAAGAAGTCGTTGTGGGAGTTGAAGAAGAAGCTGAGCTGTGGGGCAAGGCGGTCAATGTCTATCCCTCTCTCCATCGCAGCCTCAACGTAGGCCATTCCGTCAGCAATTGTGAAAGCAAGCTCCTGAACTGCTGTTGAGCCAGCCTCTCTGATGTGATAGCCAGAGATGCTGATTAAGTTGAATTTAGGCACGTTTTCAATTCCCCACTCGAAGATGTCAACAATTATCTTGAGAGATGGCTCGGGAGGCAAAACGAGAGTGTTCTGGGCGTGGAATTCCTTCAGCATGTCGTTCTGAATTGTCCCTCTGATTTTCTCCTTTGGAACTCCCTGCTTTTCTGCGATGGCAACGTACATTGCCAGTATGATACCCGCAGGAGGGTTGATGGTGAAAGACGTCGAGACCTTATCAAGCGGGATGCCGTCGAAGAGAATCTCAAAGTCCTTAAGCGTGTCAACGGCAACTCCTACTTTGCCCACCTCTCCGTCTGCAAGCGGGTCATCGCTGTCCACGCCCATCAGAGTTGGAAAGTCGAAGGCTGTGCTCAAGCCCGTCTCACCCTCTTCGAGCAGCATCTTCCATCTTCTCACAAAGTCTATGTGTTCAATGTCCGTTGGATCATAAACTGTATTAACTTCAATGCCGGATAGTGTCTCGAACTTTTCTTCTCTCTGCCCAGCTTTTTGCAACCACGGTTTGAGACATTTCTCTTCCCATTCTTTCCTTTTCTCATTTATATTCGTCATTGTTCATATGTCATTGTTCTGAAAACTTAAAACTTTTCATTTAATTCAATTCGAATCAAAATTCTTAAATACTATGTAAAAGATGTGTGATTAAAAATGTAGGTAAGGGAGGTTGTTATGAAGATGGAGGAGATATATAGGGAATTTATCGAATTGACGAAGTTGCCAGACAATGAGACGAAGGAAAAGGCCATGGAAGAGTTTTTCAGAAAGCTGAACACGATGCAGCTGCCTGAGTACTTCAACTGGGCGGAAGAAATCTTTGAGGGAGTTCACGTGAAGGATAGGGGGAATCAGAAGGCCCTGATATGGTCGAACATTGAGACGGGAGAAAAGAAGGAATACACCTACGAGCAGTTTGCTGCTGAAGGAAACAGGATTGTTAACTTCCTGAGGGGACACGGCGTGGAGAAGGGGGACAGCTTCTACATGATGATTCCCCTCCTGCCCCCAATATGGTTCGCAACCTTTGCAACTGTCAAGGGAGGGTTCATAGGAGTTCCCACCGCTACAACGATGACGGTCAGAGACCTTGAATACAGGTTCAAAGTTTACCCGCCGGTTGCAATTATGGCCGACGAAGCTTCAGCCAAAACAATTGATGAGGCTTTAAGCAACGTTGGTGCGGAGCCAAAAGTCAAAATTGTTATCGGAGACAGGAGCGGATGGGAGAGCTACGATTCCCTTAGCAAGGAGTCGTCGGAAGCTGAGGCTGCAAAGACGAAGTGGGACGACATAATCTTCAGCTTCTTCACCTCGGGAACGACGGGATTGCCGAAGAGAGTTGCCCACACCGCTACATCCTACCCAGTGGGCCACCTCATGACAGCATGCATAATCAATGTGCAACCGGGTGATGTTCACCACAACCTGAGCGCTCCGGGCTGGGCGAAGTACGCGTGGAGTTCCTTCTTTGCCCCTCTTAACGTCGGAGCCACTGCGACCGGTTTCTACTACACGAGGCTGAACGGTGACCTCTACCTGCAGGCTGTGTCGGAGTTCAAGGTCAACACCTTTTGCGCCCCGCCAACAGCATGGAGGCTGTTCATGTTCGCAGACATAGGAAAGTACGACTACTCGGCATTGAGGGATGTCGTTAGCGCTGGAGAACCACTCAACCCCGAACTCTACGAGCAGTGGAAGAAGTACACCGACACGGAAATCAGGGACTTCTACGGCCAGACGGAGAGCACCGCAATGATAGGCAACCCGCCGTGGTTCAAGGGAGGCAAAATCATTCCCGGCTCTTTCGGCAGGCCCACCTTCATGTACGACGTTACTCTCGTTGATGATGAGGGCAATGAAATAACGAAGCCCAATGAGGTTGGCCACATCGTCGTCAGGCTTGATCGCTGGAGGCCGATTGGGCTGTTCAAGGAGTACATGGGCGACCCTGAGAAAACGGCCAAAGTTTTCGTTGGAAAGTACTACTACACGGGAGATAAGGCGTTCTTCGACGAGAAGGGGTACTGGTGGTTTGTTGGCAGGGCTGATGATGTCATAAAAACTTCTGATTACCGTGTCGGACCATTTGAGGTTGAGAGCGCCCTTATTGAGCACCCTGCAGTTGCTGAGGCTGCTGTTGTTGGAAGCCCGCATCCCATAAGGTATCAGCTCGTCAAGGCCTTCGTCATACTTGCTCCGGGCTACGAGCCATCAAGGGAGCTTGCTCTTGAGCTGTTCATGCACTGCAAGAATATTCTTGCGAGGTACAAGATACCCAGGATAATCGAGTTTGTTCCCGAGCTGCCCAAGACCATCAGCGGTAAAATAAGGAGAGTTGAGCTGAGGCAGATTGAGGAGGAGAAGAGGAAGAAGGGAGAGAAGGGGGAGCACGAGTACTTCTACGACGACTTCCCTGAACTCAAGTCTTCCTAAATTTTTATGTTTACTGGTGTTTTTTATCACCCTTCTTTCAGCAGAAGAAGCTATCTCACACTGGGAACAAGGCTGAGAGACTTTCCCGAAGCTTTTGCAGAAATTGAGAGCCCAAAATTGAAGATTATCGAATCGCCAGCAGTCGATGAGGAGCTGATTTTGAAAATACACACCAAAGAGCACCTTGAAGGGGTGAAAAAGGACCCTCTCTGCTCGACAGCCTGGCACTCCGCAGGGGGAGTTGTTAGGGCAGCGGAGATGGTTTACTGCGAAGAGCTGAAAAACGCCTTCTGCTACATCGGAGCTGGGGGGCATCATGCAGGCAGAGATTACTTTTGGGGATACTGCTGCTTCAACGACGTGGTTCTGGCGATTCAAAACCTCTACGACAAGTTTGGTGAGCTCAGGGTTGCCATCATAGACACCGACGCGCATCATGGCGATGGAACGAGAGAGCTTATTGAGCTCAATGATTTCAAAGCGCTGCACTTCTGCATTTGCGACAGAGATTACGTATCGGAAGACGGGCTAAAAATCGACGTCAGCTACTTTACCCACTCTTACAGAGATGCTGTTGAAATGTTCTGCGATCAGGCTAAGAACTTCAATCCGGACATCCTTTTCTGGTACTTCGGCCATGACACGCACGTCGGGGATTACGGAGATATCGGTCTGAAAGTTAGGGACTACAGGGAGATAGCAGTAAAGATTAAACAGCTGGCAGAAGAGATTTGCAACGGAAAGCTTGTTGTGGTTCTCGGGGGTGGAAGCATTCCGGAGATAGCCAGAAGTTCAACGCTGACGGTTATACGCGTCTTGCTGGAGTGACGATAAAAAGACATATTAAGCAGAGGAGCAAATATTGTGTGAATGGCAAAGAGGGAAACGGCTGAGTTGAGATACCTGATAGTTCGTCCTTTGGGCTACCCCCTCAAGGCGAGCTATCACGAATATCCCCAGGTGGATAATCCGAAGGTCTTTGATGTTTACGCTAAAGACCAGTGGAAGGGGGAGTTTGTGCACAAGAACAAGCTAATTTTCGATATGAGGATGTTTCCCGACTTTGCCTTTGAGGTAATCGACTGCGACCCGCCATCGGGGTACATTTCGGACTCCACGATAATCCTCGTGGAAAGCGACCCCAGAGTTATCGAGACCGAAATTGTCAGAGACATCACGCTGGACGATGTGGTTGGGCAGGAAGAGGCAAAGAGGAAGGCAAAGGTCATTCTTGAGTATCTCAGGAATCCAGAAAAGTTCGGCAAGTGGGCTCCGAAGAACGTGCTCTTCTACGGCCCACCCGGCACAGGTAAGACGATGATGGCCAAAGCCCTGTCCAACGAGGCAAAAACACCCTTTTTGTCGGTGAAGTCAACGAAGCTTATCGGAGAGCATGTTGGTGACGGAGCGAGAAGAGTTCACGAGCTCTACGAGAGGGCAAGGCAGCTTGCTCCCTGTATAGTCTTTCTGGACGAGTTCGATGCAATAGCCCTTGACCGAGGCTATCAGGAAATCAGGGGCGATGTTTCGGAAATTGTGAATGCCCTGCTGACAGAGCTTGACGGGACGAACAGCAACGAGGGGATATGCACGATTGCTGCAACAAACAGAGTTGAGCTGCTTGACGCATCGATAAGGAGCAGATTCGAGGAGGAGATAGAGTTCAGGCTGCCCAGCTATGAGGAGAGACTTGAAATCCTAAGGAGAAACCTTGAAGAATTCCCAGTTCCTGTTAAGGCCAGGCTTGAGCTTGTTGCTGCTGCATCGGAGGGATTCAGCGGCAGAGACCTGGTTGAGAAGGTGATAAAAGCCTCTCTGCACAAGGCGATTGCGGAGGGAAAAGATAAAATAGAAACCGAAGATTTGCTCACGGCTGCCGAGAAGGTCAAGATGCCCTCAAGACAGCCGCCCAAGCAAATGTTCGTTTAGAGATTCCTCTGAACCCATCTCTTCAGCTCGCTTTTCGGCATTGCTCCCACAAGCTGGTCCACCGGCTTTCCTTTTTTGAAAAATATCAGCGTTGGAATGGCTGAAATTCCGTACCTTGCCGCGATGGTTGGATTCTCGTCTGTGTTCAGCTTTCCGAACACCACCTTTCCCGCGTACTCCTTTGCCAGCTCCTCAATAACCGGAGCAATCATTTTGCACGGCATGCACCACTCCGCCCAGAAGTCCACTACCACGTTCTCGTTGTTTTTCAGCGTCTCGTCGAAATTCGATGAGTTCAGCTTTACCGGAGAATCCAAAACCTTTCTAGCCTTCTCCTCACCACTCATTTTCTGCATCATCTCCTTGAGTTTTTTCTGTCTGATTAGCTCTAACTCGTCCATGATTTAGGCTTTTTGATTTCTTGTTAAATCACTTTCGCAGTTTTGACCAAACCGGTCAAACTCATGTTCCGAACACTGCTGCCCTCAGCATCTCCAGAATGTTCACACCGTTGGCCTGTAGGACCAAATTCAGCACTGCTCCAATCACAGCACCCACAATAAGGGCGGAAAGCACTCTGACTTTAATTATCAGAATCAGCGCGATAACCAGCATTACAAGCGTTGAAGCAACGCCAAGCTGAGAAAGCTGAGCCTGCGCGTCGCTGACGACGTCACTCATCAGGCTTAGGAGAGTTGCTATACCGCTGAGACCGAAAAGGAGCCCTACAATTAAGCCAATTAGTGTTACGCTCGTCTCGCCCATAATCAGAGTTGCTTCGGAGAATTAATATTTTTCTTCATTTTCTCCTCAAGCCTCCTCCTCATTGCTGCATTGTCCACCTGCTTCACCGCTTCAGCAATCTCATCTTTCAAGTCGATTCTCTCCTTCTCACCAAGCTCCATGAGAGCCAAAGCCCTGTAGTAGGGGTCTGGAATCATTCTCGCAACCCTTAGACTCTCAGGGTAATGCCTCTTCATGGCAACCCTTTTCAGTGAAGCTGAGAGAAGTCTGACGTCCGAAATCTTCGTGGTTAAATTAAGATCACCAGTTTTTTCGAGAAGCACACAGTACGCCAGATTTTTGCGGTAGCTGCTTTCAATCATCTCGGCAATTTCAGGCAAAGCCTCTTCGGAGCGCTCCACTATCATGAGATAGTCTTCGTCAGTTTCAGCCATCTCAACGGCATCTTTGAGGTATTCGGGGTTTCTCGTTAGTTTGAAGAGGGTTAAGAAGCCGAAAATCTTTGCTTCCCTGTCTTCAAAGCTTCTGACAACCTTTTCAGCGAGATTAACGTCTTTTTCCGCTATTTTTTCTACCTTCTCGGCAAGCTGAAGGTTTCTAAGTTTTCTCTCCACAAGTAAGATTGGGAAAAGGTAAATATTAGGTTTTTGAGCTGTTATCATGAGGGTGCTGATTCTGGCTGAGAATGAATTTGAGGACCTCGAGCTTTTCTACCCGCTCTACAGGCTCCGGGAAGAGGGGTTAGAGGTGAAGGTCGCCTCATCGTCTCTCGAAGTCAGGGTGGGGAAGAAAGGCTATCAGGTGAGGCCGGATTTAACCTACGAGGATGTGAAGGTTGAGGATTACGCCGGGCTGGTCATCCCTGGCGGAAAGTCCCCTGAAAGGGTCAGAATAAACGAGAGGGCTGTTGAGATAGTCAAGGACTTTTTGGAGCTTGGAAAGCCAGTTGCAGCCATCTGCCACGGACCTCAGCTTTTGATATCGGCGATGGCCGTTAAGGGAAGAAGAATGACGTCCTGGATTGGAATAAGAGACGATTTGATTGCAGCGGGAGCCCTTTACGAAGACAGGCCGGTTGTTGTTGACGGGAACGTAATAACCTCCCGTATGCCCGACGACTTGCCGTACTTCTGCGGGGAGCTTATCAAAATCCTTAAGCGATACTGATATAAACACCAATGCCCCCCTACCCTTAAGGGCCCGTGGCTCAGCATGGATAGAGCGACGGCCTTCTAAGCCGTAGATCGCGGGTTCAAATCCCGCCGGGTCCGCTCCAATCTAAAGATTTTTCAAGGCTACTACCATTCAGCAGCTTTACAATTGCTCAGCAGATTGCCTGAGCCATCCACGCCGATTTTGGGAATCCAGGCAGTTTTTAACACTTGCCTCCAGCAATGCGGTCTGATAATCCTTAAGTATCCCAACCTGAATCTGGACACATGGAAAACGTGGAACTGCTGATCGAGGCTCTTCCATATATAAAGGATTTTCACTCCACCACGATGGTTATCAAGATTGGCGGTCATGCGATGGTCAACGACAGGATTCTTGAGGACACCATCAAGGATATAGTGCTTCTTTACTTCGTCGGTATAAAGCCGGTGGTGGTGCACGGCGGTGGGCCCGAGATTTCCGAAAAAATGGAGAAATTCGGACTGAAGCCCAAATTTGTTGAAGGACTGAGGGTGACTGATAAAGAGACAATGGAAGTTGTGGAGATGGTTCTGGACGGAAAGGTCAACTCTAAGATTGTTACGACCTTTATAAGAAACGGCGGCAAGGCCGTTGGCCTTAGCGGGAAGGACGGTTTGCTGATTGTGGCCAGAAAAAAGGAAATGAGGATGAAGAAGGGTGAAGAGGAGGTAATAATCGACCTCGGCTTTGTTGGGGAGACCGAATTTGTAAATCCCGAAATTATCAGAATTCTGCTTGATAACGGGTTCATTCCAGTCGTGTCCCCCGTGGCAACCGACCTTGCGGGAAACACCTACAACCTGAATGCCGATGTTGTTGCGGGAGACATTGCTGCAGCTTTGAAGGCGAAGAAGCTCATCATGCTAACCGACGTTCCGGGAATACTCGAGAATCCGGATGACAAATCAACGCTGATTTCCAGAATCCGGCTGTCAGAGCTCGAGAACATGAGAAGCAAGGGAGTCATAAGGGGAGGCATGATACCCAAGGTCGATGCCGTCATTAAGGCTCTGAAAAGCGGAGTTGAGAGGGCCCACATAATCGACGGCTCACGTCCCCATTCCATACTGATAGAGCTTTTCACTAAAGAGGGAATCGGGACGATGGTGGAACCGTGATATCGGCGAAGCTCGGAATGCAGCCCGATGTGAGGCACTCTCCGAAAGAGGCCTTTGAGTTCGCCGCAAACAACGGTTTCACCCATGTCGAGATTCTGATGGACCACCCCCTCTACTCTCTTGAAAATCTGAGCTTTGCTGAGGTAATTGAGTTGAAGTGGAGCTATGATCTGGACTTGCTCATCCACGCCCCGGCAACGAGCACGAACTTCATTTCGATAAGCAATGAGATGAGAAAGGCCAGCTACAAGGAGATGAGCAAGGTCTGCTACTTTGCCGAGAAGTGCGGGGCGGAGGTGGTGACGTTCCACATAGGCTGGAATCCGGCCTTCATAAACAACGGCAATTTCTACTTCAACAAATCCCTTTTCGACAGGCACAACGAGAGCGTTCTGTTGAATGAGTTCCTGCCCTTCGTAAAAACCTGCCCAGTTCAGCTCGCTCTCGAAAACACTATCATGATAGAAGACGGTCTGGAGAGGGCTTTGAATGAGATAATGGGCAAAACCACACTCGGGCTCACGATAGACGTAGGGCACTACAACATACGGGAAAACCCCTTCTTCCTCAAAAACTTCGACAGAGTTGTTAACATGCACCTGCACGACAACGACGGCACCGCAGACCAGCATTTAGCTCTCGGCCGCGGAACTGTTGATTTGAGTAAATTCAACCTGAACAGATACACAGGTTTTTTAACCATTGAGACAAGAGAGGAAAAATCCATAATTGAAAGCAGGGATTACCTGATGAGGGTGATTGTATGAAGGCAAGAGAGGTTGAGTTTGAGGGGCATCTGATTGACTCCATGATTTTTACGAAGGCACTGGACATTATACTCGACCTTGATGGCGAGTTCGAGATTCTGGAGTTCAGAGTAGGTAAAAAGAAAGATGACCCGAGCTATGCAAGGATGATAGTCTTTGGGAGGGATGACGCTCACCTTGAGCAGATTCTGAAGGAGCTTCACAAAATAGGGGCGAGGATTCCCGATATAGAGGAGGTTGAGCTAGCCGAAGCTCCTGCTGACAAGGTTCTCCCCGACGGCTTTTATGTGACTACAAACCACCCCACATTCGTTAGATACGGCGGAGAGTGGCTGCCAGTTGAGGACATCAGCATGGACAGAGTGATAGTTATCAGGGATGGGAGGGCTTACTGCATACCAATCGATGAGGTCGTCAGGGGCGACAGGGTTGTGGTGGGCGAGAAGGGTGTGAGGGTCGTCCCTCCAGAGAGGCCGAGAAAATCGACCGTTTTTGAGTTCATGGGGGGCAGAGTTTCCTCGGAAAGGCCGACCGAGAGGATGATTGAGGCAATTGCAAGGGAGATTTACGAGCTGAAGCTCAAGGGCGGGAAGATTGCGGTCGTCGCTGGTCCGGCAGTTGACCACACCTCAGCCAGAAATGCCTTGGCCGCCCTGATAAGGGACGGTTACGTTGATTTGCTGTTGTCGGGCAATGCTTTAGCCGTGCACGACATCGAAATCTCAATCTTCGGCACCTCCCTTGGAATGGACATCTGCAAGGGCAGGCCAGTGCCAGGAGGAAACAGACACCACCTCTACACCATAAGCAAGGTTATCGCTGCTGGGGGCATAAAGAAGGCCGTTGAGAAGGGGATAATCAAGGACGGCATAATGTACGAGTGCGTTAAGAACAATGTTCCCTTCATCCTTGCAGGCTCAATAAGAGATGACGGCCCGCTTCCTGAGGTCATCACAGACGTCATGGTGGCGAAGAAGAAGATGAAGGAGGCTCTGAGGGGAATAAACATGGTTATAATGCTCGCAACGATGCTTCACAGCATCGCCGTTGGCAACCTTCTGCCATCATATGTCAAAACAATCTGCGTTGACATGAACCCTTCAACGGTGACGAAGCTCATGGACAGGGGAACGCATCAGGCCATAGGGGTCGTTACAGATGTGGGCCTCTTCCTCCCACTGCTCTACCAGAAAATAAAAGAGATTGAAGCTAAAGAGTGAGGAAGAACTCCACAAATTTTTCGCACAGCTCGTTGTGGGCTTTTATTTTCTCCCTGCTCTCCTCCACAATTCTCTTTTTCTCCTCCTCACTCAGTGTTTTATCCTTTGAAACCCACTTCTCAATAAGCTCAAGTGTCATCTCGACGTGGAACTGAAGGCCCAGGGCTTTTTCCGCAATAAAGCACTGATTTTTCACCTCCTCCCCCTCGTAAATTAGCTCTGCGTTCCGCGGCAGGTCGAAGGTGTCTCCGTGCCACTGGAAAACCTCTATTTCGTCCGGCAGAGGAACATCCGCCACCCTTCTGACCCTTCTCCACCCTATTTCCCTGATGTAAGGATAAACCCTTCCGCCGAGAGATGCTGCAATAAGCTGAGCCCCGAGGCAGATTCCCATCACCGGCTTCTCCCTGTACGTTTTTCTTATCAGATCCATTTCCCACTTCAAAAAGGGGTACTTCTCAGCCTCATAAACTCCCATCGGCCCTCCAAGAATAACGATAGCGTCAAAATCTGCCATTTTTGTTTCAGAATAGGCCTCTACGTAGTAGTAATCCACGCCCTCTCTGCTGAGCACCTCTTCGAGGTATCCCAGACCCTCCGCGGGATGGTTTTTTATGGCAGCAAAAATCATGTTGGTGTAAATGCACAGCTGAAAGTAAAGTTTTTGTTTGGTGCTGTCGACTCAAGCTTGCATGCGTGCAGCAATTGCAGTGCTGTTCATTGCGTTAGTAGGCCTCGCAACCTATCACCTCGTGATGAGCCAGGCAAATCCCGAACTGAGGACAGTGGATATCGAGGGAAAAAAGCTAATCCTGAGAGGATTTGAAAATCCAGCTGTGAAGGTTAAAGGGTGCGGCGAAGAAGCTCTACTGCACGGCAGCATTGTTGAGATTCCGCTAAACTGCAGCAAAGTGAAGGTGGAGGTCTACTCCGAGGGCAGGTTAGTCTTCTCCAGCAGCCTTTCTCTTAACCCTTGAGATTAAAGCTGCGAAGACTGCTGCGCCAAAGCCGTTGTCTATGTTCACCACCGCCACACCTGAGGAGCAGCTCTGTAGCATTGCAAAGAGCGTGGTTATCCCGCCGAGGTTCACGCCGTAGCCCACCGAGGTTGGGACTGCTATAACAGGAACGTCAACAAGCCCTGCTATAACTGATGGCAGAGCCCCCTCCATTCCCGCCACAACAATTGCACTATCAACGTTCTCCTCCCTGATTCTCTTCACCGGCTCAACAATGCGGTGAAGCCCTGCAACACCCACATCGTAGAATCTGAGCACCTCAAGACCGAGAAATTCTGCCGTTACTGCAGCCTCCTCAGCAACAGGAATGTCCGAGGTTCCGGCAGTGAGAATGGCAACCTTCCCTGCTTTAGCTGAAACAGGTTTGCCCACTATGGCAATTCTACCCCTCTCGTTTATCTTTACCTCCTCAAAGCTTTTCAGTGCTTCCATCTGCTCCCTGCTGAGTCTGGTAACGAGAGTGGATTTTCCCTCCTCGATGAAGCGCTTTACTATTTTAACAAGATCCTCAACGCTTTTACCCTCTGCAAAGACTGCTTCCGGCTTTCCTGCCCTTTCATACCTGTCAAAGTCCAGATTCGCCAGATTTTTCAATTCATCAGCTCTCCTCATGGTACTCCTGAATGGACTTAACAACCATCTTCCTCGACTTCACTGCTTCTATAGCCCTCACCGCCGCCATCGCTCCAGCAAGAGTTGTGATGTGGGCAACTCCATAATCCACTGCAGCCCTCCTTATCATGTAGCCCTCAGTCCTTCCCCTCTTGCCCGAGGGCGTGTTGATGATTAAGTCAACCTGCCCGTTCACAATGGCATCGAGAATGTTGGGCCTTCCCTGACTTATCTTGAGGATTAAATCCGCCTCTATACCATTCTGCACAAGAAAGTCCCTCGTCCCGTCAGTGGCAATAATCCTGAATCCCAGCTCCTTGAACTTTCTTGCAAGGTAAAGCAGCCTGTCGTTCTTGTCCTTCCTCCTTACGCTGATGAAAACTGTCCCCTTCAGGGGAAGCTTCATTCCCGCAGCCAGCTCAGCCTTGTAGTAGGCAAGGCCGAAGTCGTAGTCTATGCCCATAACCTCTCCCGTTGACTTCATCTCAGGCCCGAGGACGGGGTCAACACCGGGAAGCTTTATGAAGGGGAACACAGCTTCCTTCACAGCAACGTGCTTCAGCTTCAGCTTCTCCTTAACTCCAAGCTCTCTCAGCTTCTTGCCCATCATAAGCTTTGCGGCAATTTTTGCCAATGGAATTCCAGTAGCCTTGCTCACGAAGGGAACCGTTCTGCTCGCTCTCGGATTCGCTTCAAGGACGTAAACCTTACCGTCCTTAACAGCATACTGTATGTTTATAAGCCCCACAACGTTGAGGGCGAGGGCCAGCTTCCTCGTGTAGTCGACAATGGTGTTAATGGTGACTTCATCCAAGGAAACTGGTGGTAAAACACACGCAGAGTCACCGCTGTGCACTCCAGCCTCCTCGATGTGCTCCATTATTCCCCCAATCACCACCTCTTCCCCATCGCAGAGGGCATCAACCTCAACCTCAATGGCATCCTCAAGGAACTTGTCGATCAGAATGGGTTTCTCAGGGCTGACTTCCAAGGCTTCAGTTATGTATCTCTCAAGCGTCTCCTCGTCGTAAACAATCTCCATCGCCCTCCCGCCAAGAACGTAGCTCGGTCTTACAAGCACAGGAAATCCTATCTTCCTCGCAATCTCCTTGGCCTCCTCAAGGCTGTGGGCGATGCCGTTCTCTGGCTGCGGGATGTTCAGCCTTTCCAGCAGCTCAGCAAACCTCTCTCTGTCTTCAGCAATGTCTATGGAGTCAACTGATGTGCCCAGAATTCTCGCCCCGCTATCCTCAAGCTCCCTCGCTATGTTGAGCGGCGTTTGCCCGCCAAACTGGACTATAACTCCCTCAGGCTGCTCGTTTTCGTAGATGTTCATGACATCTTCATGGGTTATCGGCTCGAAGTAGAGCCTGTCGGAGGTGTCGTAGTCGGTCGAGACTGTTTCAGGGTTGCAGTTGACCATAATCGTCTCGTATCCCTCATCCTTCAGGCTGAAAACAGCATGGACGCAGCAGTAGTCGAACTCAATGCCCTGCCCTATTCTGTTCGGGCCAGCTCCGAGAATCATGACCTTCTTTCTCTCACTCCTCAAAGCCTCGTTCTCATCTTCGTAGGTGGAGTAGTAGTAGGGCGTTTTGGCCTCGAATTCCGCAGCGCAGGTATCAACCATCTTGTAAACAACTCTGAGCCCTTTGCCCTTCCTTACTCTCCTTACCTCCCTTTCGGTGGTGTTGAAGATCACTGCAAGCTGCCTGTCTGAATAGCCGAGCTCCTTGGCCTTCTTCAGAATCTCCTTCGGAACTTCCTCAATGCTCATCCTCTCCGCAATCTGCTTCAGCTGCTCCTCGAACTCGACAAGGTTCTTTATTTTGTCTATAAACCACGGGTCAATCTTAGTTAGCTCGTAAATCTCATTAACGCTCATCCCCTTCTGCAGTGCATAGCGGATGTAGAACACTCTGCTTGCATTTGGATACCTCAGCCTCTCTCTTATCTCCTCCATCGTCACCTCCTTGTCCTTTCCATCGCACCCCAATCCGTATCTGCCTATTTCGAGGCTCCTTATTGCCTTCTGCAGAGCTTCTTCAAAGGTTCTGCCGACAGCCATAACCTCTCCAACGCTCTTCATCTGGCTGCCCAGCACTTGGTTAGCAGTGGGGAACTTGTCGAAGGCGAATCGGGGGATTTTGACCACAACGTAGTCAATGGTCGGCTCGAAGCTGGCCGGGGTCTCCTTTGTTATGTCGTTGGGTATCTCATCGAGGGTGTAGCCGACGGCAAGCTTTGCAGCGATCTTGGCTATCGGGAAGCCAGTTGCTTTTGAGGCTAAGGCTGAAGATCTGCTGACTCGCGGGTTCATCTCTATGGCAACAACTCTGCCGTTTTCAGGATGGACTGCAAACTGTATGTTGCTTCCTCCAGTTTCAACGCCAATCTCCCTGATGATTTTGATTGCAGCATCCCTCAGATACTGGTACTCAACATCAGTCAGCGTTTGGGCTGGAGCAACGGTGATGCTATCTCCTGTATGAACTCCCATTGGGTCGAAGTTCTCAATGGAGCAGATTATGACTACGTTATCAGCCAAGTCCCTCATAACCTCAAGCTCGAACTCCTTCCAGCCCAGCACTCCCTCCTCAATGAGCACCTGATTGATCATAGACATTTTTATTCCCCTTTCAGCAATCTCTCTAAGCTCCTCCCTGTTGTAGGCTATTCCACCTCCCGTCCCTCCGAGGGTGAAAGCTGGCCTGACAACTACTGGATAGCCGATTTCGTCGGCAATGGCCAAGGCCTCGCTGACATCATGGGCAACATCGCTTTTTGGCACGTCAAGGCCTATTTTTCTCATAGCCTCCTTGAAAAGCTCCCTATCCTCAGCCTTCTTTATTGCCTCAAACTTCGCTCCAATGAGCTCAACCCCATATTTGTCCAGAACTCCCATTTCAGTGAGCTGCACAGCAAGGTTCAGGGCGGTCTGCCCTCCGAGAGTTGGGAGAAGGGCGTCAGGAGTTTCCCTCTCTATGATTTTCGCCACAATTTCGGCATCCAGCGGTTCGATGTAAACTCTGTCCGCCATCTCTGGATCAGTCATAATGGTTGCTGGATTTGAGTTGACCAGCACAACTTCATAGCCTTCTTCTCTCAGAGCCTTGCACGCCTGACTTCCTGAGTAGTCAAACTCCGCAGCCTGCCCTATGACAATCGGCCCGCTCCCTATGACCATGATTTTCCTTATATCCTCTCTCTTCGGCATTAACCATCACCTGTATTCTCTCAGCATATCCACATACCTGTCGAAGAAGAAGTAGGTGTCATGGGGGCCCGGCCCCGCTTCGGGGTGATACTGAACAGTTATGAGCGGGAAATCCTTGTGAACCATCCCCTCAACCGTGTGGTCGTTCAGGTTGATTTGTGTGACCTCAAACTCCTTGGGGAGGGTTTTTGTGTCAACGGCAAAGTTGTGGTTCTGGCTGGAGATGAAAACTCTCCCCGTCTCAAAATCCTTTACTGGCTGGTTACTGCCGTGGTGGCCAAACTTGAGCTTGAAGGTCTTTGCCCCAAGAGCAAGGGCTGTAAGTTGATGGCCAAGGCATATGCCCGCCATCGGAATCTGCCCGGCGAGCTTCCTTATCGTCTCGATTGTGGGCTTAACCCTTGCCGGATCCCCAGGACCGTTGGAGATGAAAACTCCGTCTGGATTCATCTCCTTAATCTTTTCTGCAGGAAAATCGTAAGGGACAACTGTGAGATTCACGCCCCTCTTCAGCAGCTGCCTGACTATGCTCATCTTAACCCCGCAATCTACAAGCACAACCTCCAAATCGCCATCTGACTCAAACCTCTTTGCCTCCTTCACGCATACTTTATCCACAAGGTCAATGTCGCTTATAAAAGGCTGCTCAACCGCCTTTCTGACAAGCCTCTCCCTGTCAACGTCCCCTATGCCAATTGCAGCCTTCATGGAGCCGTAAATTCTTATCTTTCTGGTAAGCATTCTTGTGTCAACTCCCTCTATCCCCGGAACGTCGTACTGCTTCAGCAGCTCATCTACGCTCATCTCGCTTCTCCAGTTGCTCGGATTCTTGCAGAGCTCCTTAACCACAAATCCCTCAACCTTGACCCCATCGCTCTCAAAATCTTCCCTGTTCACTCCGTAGTTGCCTATGAGCGGGTAGGTCATCATCAGAATCTGCCCCTTGTAGCTTGGGTCGGTTAGAGCTTCAACGTAGCCCGTCATGGAGGTGCAGAAGACTATCTCGCCCAATCCATCCCTCTCCGCCCCGAAGGCCTTGCCTTCGAGATACGTCCCATCCTCCAAAGCCAATGCGGCCTTCATTCCAGCACCTCTTTAAGCTGAGAAACAACCTCCTTAAGCTTTGGCGCATCGAAAAACTTCCTGCCAGTAACCTCATTGCAGAAGGCCCTGTAGAGGTTGGAAACTCCCTCTCTGACTTCATCAGGAAGTGGGGGCGGTAAGCCCACAGCCTCCCTCCATCCCTCCTGCCCCTTAAGCTGCCTGACTTTATCATACCACTCCGTTTTGCGGTAGTACTCCCTCAAAAGCTCCTTGCTCACCTCAAAGCCGTCAAAGCTGAACCTGCACTCGTCAGGAGTGCCTACGGCATCGACAACCATGAGGTTTCTTTCATCGTCAAGGGCAACCTCAATCTTTCCGTCCTCGTTTATCAGTCCCGCTTTCGAAACTTCCCTCGTTATAATCTCATCAACCTTAACAACGAGCTCCTTGAGAGCTTCAAACTCCTCATCGCTCAGTCCAGAAATTTCCTTTGCTTCGGAATGGCTCAGATAGCGGTCAACATCTTCAAGCTTGGTGCTGAAGTCCACAATTGGCCTTTCAAGCCTCATTCCCGCCTCAATTTTCGTTAGGCCAAAATCCTCTGGTTTGGCTTCTCCTCTCTCTATTCTCCTCAGGAGAGAGGAGCCTTCGGGAATGCTGTTGCGGTATATTATCTCAAGCGGGACGAGGAAGTTTCCCTTTAAGGTTTTGAAGATGCTGTAATCCCCGTTTTTCGGTTTAATAACCCTAACAAGCTTAACTTCCATCTCATTTACTGCATTCTCAACCTCATCGAACCTCCTCACCTTCCCTCCTTCAACCAAACCGAGGTAGTGCGTTGCTATGCCGGCCTCCTCAAGCTTTTCGAAGAAGTAGGCTGTGACCATGCAGAGAGCCCTTCCCTTATCCTCTATTTTATCTGGCATCTCCCCGTAGTCGAAAACCGAATAGCGGTTTGAGAAGATGAACCTTCCAAGTCCGGGCTTCTCAGCGGGTTCTTTGAGAACTACCAAATCCTTAACACTCCCCATCCAATCACCTCAGTTCCTCATCCGCTTTATAAATTTCTCTCCTCTTGTTCTCCTGGAACTGGACAACTTTCTCCCTGACCCCCTCATCCTTAAGAGCGAAAATCTTTGCAACCGCTAAGGCAGCGTTCTCAGCCTCAAGAACGAGCATTGGCGCAACGCCTGAAGGCATCCTTATGCTTGAGAAGATGTCTGCCCCTCCAAACTTGTCGCTGTAGGGGGGAGACGCTATTACCGGCTTTGAGGTGTTTGCGTCAACAAAACCGCTCAGAGCGTTGCTCCTTCCCGCTACGGTGACGAAGACCACATCCTCCTTCTCGTACTCCTTTATGATTTCCAGAACCTTCTCGGGAGTTTTGTGGGCTGAAGCGATTCTCATTACAGCATCAATGCCAAAATCTGCGAGCTTTGAAGCTATCTTCTTCGAGTAATCCAGGTCAGATTTCGAACCCATAATTATTACCGCCTTCATCCCTTCACCTCTTCGAAATTGCCTCAACAACCTTATCGTAAGCCTCAAGCAGTTCCTTAAGCTCAGGAATTGAGACATAATATAACTTTCTCGGTGGGTCCTCTCTGGCGTTAACCAGACCCAAATCGTAGAGCAGCTTCAAATGCTTTGATGCGCTGTACTTCCCGATTCCCAGCCTTTCCGAAATCTCCGTAACGCTCAGCTCCCCTGAATCTATTATTGTCTTCAAAATTCTCCTTCTAATCCTCGCCCTCAGGGCTCTCGCAAGCTTCTCGTCTGGCATTGTTTGGTTGCGCAACGGTGCAACTTATAACGGTTACGATTCAATTAGAGGGAACTCGGAAAAGTCAATTCTTTTTTCAACGAAATCCCACGAACTCTCGTCTCTGTCTGCAATGACCACCACACCGTACTCGCTGATCACAGAAAAGAACCCTTTAACAGGAAATTTTCTACTGTCTATCCCAACCAGAGGATCGTCAAGGAGATTTATACTTTGCGCTGCAAAATATAGGCGACGGAGAGCTGCACCATTCTTCTCTGTCCCTGTGAGAGGTGAGAGAGCTTGCAATCTGTAATGCTGCCCAATCCAAAAAGCTCAAGGGCTTCCATCATCCTAACTAAGGTTCTTTGTTTATTCAGATCGTACAGAGCACCATAAACTAGCACATAGTCTTTTGTGGTTATCTGCTCGGGCACGTCAATCTTCTCCGTAAGGTAAAAAATCTCCTTTTTCTTTCTCGAATTTCCACCAGAAATCAAACCAGTAAAAAATTGGTAAGAACGCTATCTGCAGCATCCAGAATATCCTACTTCTCAAGATACTGCTACC
>LDZR01001253.1_pt1 | contig 21725 bp, 17 predicted proteins | sample 615371 | NCBI WGS metagenome assembly LDZR01 (sample SAMN03408294, study PRJNA278302) | terrestrial metagenome | isolation source: oil reservoir sample K2 | place: USA: Alaska, North Slope, Kuparuk formation | collected 2013
TCAAGCCGTGAATCACCTGAGAAGAAGTGGCACGTATCCACGATCAGGCCGACGTTGTCTTCATTCACCTGGCGAACAATCTCCCACGCTACGGTCAGTTTGTTCACAGAGCAGTTTGAAAAACCAAGAAATTCGAATCCAAGTCTCACGCCAAAACGACCAGCGATCTTCGACATCTCTTTCAACACATCCACAGACTCTTTCACGATTCTCACTTCATCGAGTTTTTCTCTCAAGAATCCTGGCACGACGACGATGGCTTCCACGCCGAGCTCCCTTGCGATTTCACATAGTTCTTCACATTCTTTGAGCTTCTCCTGTCTGTTTTCAGAGAAGGTGGCCTGCTCGATGGAATTGATCGTCAAAGGCTTCAGTGCGTTCTGTTCGAGCAGTTGTTTTACAACCTCGACTCCACCAGTCTTGAGCGTGCTCAGCAGTTTGCTCTTCCAGATTTCGATCATCTCAAATCCCGCCAAACGCGCACAAACAATGTCTTCGGCCAAGGTCGCCTTAATAATTGTGGCACCATTGAATGCGAGCTTCAAACCCGTTCACCCCAATTCGATAATAGCGCAAAGCGTTGAGACACCAACAAGTTGTGTGTTAAAATAACGACGGTCCAAAAGTAGGGCAAACCTGGAGGGAAATCCGTGAGAAAGTACAATCCTCTTGTGCTGTATCTGGCAGGCTATGGCGTTCTTAGTCTTGTCTATTTCCTTCTTAGCGGTTCAATCGGCGGTTCTCTTCTTTTGCCTTTGGTGTGCTGCTTGGCGCTTTTCTCGTTCAGAACTTTCGACAGAGAGCACCTAACCGATTTCAACCAGCTGCTCGTAAGATCGTTCGTTGCAATTGCCCTTTCCAACATCATTAACTACGTCATCCTTCGCTTGATCTACCTGTCGTTCTTCCAAGGCTTTGGAAGAGTTAGGCTCACGGCGCTTGCCGTGCACACGATCATCTGTGGACCAGCGGTGGCTCTGATTGGTTATTCTCTGTTCAGTGTATTGAGAAGGAAGATCAGGCCATACCGTTACGCCGTGATCGGCGGGGAAAAAGAGATAAAAGAATTGCTCAAAGAGATAGAACAGAAGAGCGACGAGTACAGATTCGTTCAGTTCATCGAAAACAAAGACCAGCTGAAAACACTCAATGACGAGATCGATGGTATTGTTGTTTCAGACTACAACCTTTACGAATTCTTTCAACCGGAGCTCGCGAGGCTGAACCTCAACAACATCATCTTTCTTCCGCACATCGCCGAGACTGTGTTGAAGAGGATTCCTTTAAAACTCGTAGAGAAATTCAAAGCTTATTATGAAACTTCTTTCAACGCCATCGTGGAGGATGCTTACAAGAGGATCTTGGATGTGGCCTTGGCCACTTTGGCGCTCGTTATCACCTCTCCCATCGTTCTGATCATTGCGATATTGATCCTTCTGGAAGATGGACGACCGATCTTATACAGGCAAAAACGTGTTGGGAAGGATGGCAAAGAGTTCGAGTTTGTGAAGTTGCGTTCGCTGAAACAGCGAGATTTTGACCCAGACAATCCAAACAGGAATATCGAGCAGAGGATGCTGAAAATAGGAAAGTTCATTCGGAAGTACAGACTTGATGAGTTACCACAGTTCTGGTTGGTGCTGAAGGGTGACATGAGCGTTGTTGGTCCAAGACCGGAGATGGTAGAGTATCATCTGCAGTACGTGAACAGGATTCCTTACTATCACTACAGACTCATACTCAAACCTGGCTTGACCGGTTGGGCACAGATAAACTACCAGCACACAACGACGTTCGAAGAGTACAAAACGAAGTTGGAGTACGATCTGTATTATGTCAAGAACCACTCGATCTTGCTGGATCTGAGCGTGATACTCAAAACATTGGAAGCCGTCGTTTTCAAGAGAGGTGCACGCTGATGAAGTGTGTGATCTTGGCGGGTGGTAGTGGAGAGCGCTTTTGGCCGCTTTCAACACGAGAAACTCCAAAACAGTTTTTGAAACTCTTTTCTGACAAAACTTTGTTGAGAGAAACTTTCGAAAGGATCGCGGCAAGGCTCGATCCAAAAGACATCTACATCGTCACCAACAGGGCCTACGCCGAGCTTACTCACATGGATGTACCAGAGATTCCCAGGGAAAATGTCCTTCTCGAGCCATTGAAGAAAAACACCGCACCCGCGTGTACCTATGCCACATTGAAGTTCGATCCGAGTGAAACGATTTTCATCGTTCCTGCCGATCATTACATTTCAAACGTTGAAAAATTCTGGTGTTGCGTCCAGCTTGGTCAAAACACTTTGCAGGAGTATGAGGCGATCATCACGTTTGGTATAGTTCCTTCCCGAGCCGAAACGGCCTACGGGTACATCGAGGCAGGAGAACGAATCGATGAGAACATCTTCGAAGTGATCAAATTCCACGAAAAGCCCGATCATCAGACGGCTCTGTCCTACTTGGAGAAAGGAAATTACTTTTGGAACAGTGGTATGTTCATGTACAAGGCTGGCTACTTCACCGAGCAGATGAAAAAGCATGCTCCTCAGGTGATCGAACCATTTTTGAAGAAAAAAGACTTGGAACAGATCTATCAAGAAGTTCCTTCGATAAGCATAGACTATGCGCTCATGGAGAAGGCAGACAGGATCATCATGGTGAAAGCTGACTTCGTCTGGTCGGATGTTGGCAACTTCAATTCGCTTAAGGACCTTGGTGTGAAGAACTCGCAGCTCACTGTTGTGATGAACGGGGAAAACCTCTTCGTGAAAACAAGTAAACCAGCGATAGTGATAGGTGTCAGCGACGTGGTCATAGTTGAGAACGAGAACGGTATCCTGGTATGCAAGATGGACCAGATTGACAAAATCAGAGAGGCTTTGAAGGCTCTACAGCAAAAGAGAACCGATAGTCAGCATTGAAATGATACCCTTTTATTTCTTCCGGCGAGCTCTTGAATCTTGAAGATTCTTCGTACAGATCCAATGTTGTGCACCCAGCTTCTTGTGTAAAACACCATGTGTCCGTTCGTACGTGCCCTCATTGTTCATGGTATATGTGAAATGGCTCGAAATTCTTGAACTGAGCGTACCTTTGCTAAGTTTTGCGTTCAGATCGATCATAATCGTCTTCTCATCCTGGGATCCACAACGAATCTTAAAAGATAAAACAGATTGAACACTCCGATCACACCTGTCAACAAAAAGGCGAGGGTATGTCCAAGAAGATCGATCATCTTTCCACAGATGAGCGGTGCAACAAAAGAGAACGGTGCTATCAGAAAATACAGCGAACCCATGTAGAGTTCTTTGCGCTTGCTCGACGTCATGTCCAATGTGATTGCCATGCTTCCAACGTTGCCCGTTGTGTTCACCACCCCCATGAGTGCGTATACAACGTAGGCCTGCTCCACACGCTTAGAAAACACGGCAAGGAGAGTCGCTGAAACGTAACAAACCTTACTCACGATCAGGTTCAGCTTGTGCCCCATCTTGTCACCAATTGGTCCGAACAGGAAGGATGAAGCACCCTGAAAAGCCAAGACAATAGCAGTGAAGATCGCGGCTGAGTCGTCAGGAAGTGAGAACTTCTTGAGAAGGTAAACCGTTACGAAACCACCCGAACTGAACATGAAGCTACTGATGATCCTCTCTATCAAGAAGTTCCTGAAGTTCTTGTCTGCGAAAACGTGTCTCATCTTTTTTATGTAACTGAGGACCGGTTCATCGTCGTAAATCCGCTCGTCTGGCACCTCTCTGGTGAGCGACAAGAAGAGTAAGGACAACATGAAGAAAACAAAGCCTGTGAAGAACACGTAAGCAAAGTTCTTGGGAAATGGATGGTTCGCGAGCAAATTCCTCGCGATGAACGATCCACCTATACCCATGATCGCACCCAGACCACTTCCCACGGCGAAGTACGTTCCCCTCCTGCGTGAATCTATGACTTTTTCTATCATGCTCATCCATGGTGGACCCAGAAAACCCATGGCAAAGATGGCGATACCCATAGTTGCGATTGAAAGATAGAGCGAAAGCTTGGGAGAAAAACCAACCAAGTACAATGCGATGAGTCCAATGAGAAAATACGGAATTCTCTCCAACATCGTCACCTTGAGCACGAGGTCCAGCTTTTTGGCCGAACGTTCTGCGTATTTGGCACCCCAGATCGCAGGTATGCCCCAACCAAGGTTCGTTATCGCCGAGATCAAACCAAGTTCGATGTTGGACGCACCAAGGTTCTTAGCGAAAACTGGGAAAATCGTGAAGACGGAGCCAAAGGTCATACCGACGCTGAAAAAAGCGTTGTCAATCGAATTGACAACGAAGTTCCAGCGATAATCTTTCTCTGTGAGCCTTTTCACATCCGTACGCCAAAACTTCAGAAAGTTCATCAAAGACAACGCAACCTCCCAACAGATCGTACTACAGATCAGTACTCTGTGTTAAACCCTTTGTGTTCGATCTGGTCGTGGAACCAGCTTGCGATATCGGACGGAACGAGCTCACCAAAACCTTTTAACTTCTGCACCAGATAGTCTATCGCGTCTCGTTTTGGCAAAATCAAACCGATCTTGATTCCAGAATGACACATGAGACCTTCGGATTGGATCGCACTGTCCGAACCAGAAAGGGTTCACGCAATCACTCGAGGATATTGCACCTCATGGGTATAAAAGTTTTTGAACAAATCGGTTAGTAACCTGCCGGTACAAAACGGATGCTTTTACACGACTCAACTGAGTGGTCGGGCAGAAAAGGTGAAACAGCGATCAAAGTTTTCTTGGCATGCCTCGGATCAAGCGACCAAAGGTTGTTCATTCACGCTTTAATTCGCCACAGCAACGAATTCTTGATCAAGTCTTTTTCCACGTGACCTTCGTCCAGGAGGTAACTGAGATAGGCGTGAACCGTTGATCTGTACAGAACAAACTGCACAAAGTTCTTGACTTCGATGTCGAATCTACCCAGCAGCATTCGAAAAAGTTCGTCGAACGTGTGTGGTGTTCTCAAAAGATTCAGAATCTCGTTCGAGACGTTTTGAACAACCTTTCTGTTGAGGTTCAACAACTCAGTTATGTCACCGGTGAGATCACCATGGGATGGTAAGAAGAAATCGTAGTTCGATTTTTCGAGTAGCTCGAGTGTTTGCAGAAAATTCTTCACGTCGTACACAACGAACATCTTATATTTCTCGATAGCTCCTTTTGAAAACAAGGCATCCGCACAGAAGAGAACTTTGTCCACGGCAACACCGATCTGGTTGGGTGAATGGCCGGCGAGTGGAACAATGTTTAGAGTTACGTCTTGAAGTGTGATCGTGCCGGGCTCAAGCGTTTCGTCCACTCGACACGGTTTCGCCATGAGGAACTTGGTTTGGAGTTCCTTCGGCGGAGCAGCGCCGAACAGGTAAAACGGTTCCAGGATCGGACTTTCTATGATATGTCTTTCTATTTCTGGAGCCATTATGTGAACCGAAAACTTGTCCTTCAAGAATGCGTTGCCACCACAGTGATCAGCGTGGGAATGCGTGTTGATGAGAAACTTCGCTGGTTTTTCCAGGAGTCGACAGAGTTTTCTCGCGAAGTTTTCATCTATCCCGCTGTCCACGAGCACAGCCGAGTCCTTTGTGTAGACGATACAAATATTCACGGGGTTGGGAACATAGCAGACTTGGCCTACGATCTTTCTGATCTCCATGCTCCACCTCACGAAGCGAGATAGTGTAGATTTCTCGCTACATTCGATGATACACCCATCTAAAAGATATCTGCCTTTACTTTCGAATGGTAAACTCAAAAATGAAGACACCTCGGGGGGAGGAATGAAGGTTGCGAAAAATCTTGTGCCTGTCTTTATTATCTGTCGTATTTTCGGTGCTCGTCTCCAATCCGCTGGTGTTTTTGAACGATCCACGGACTACCTTCTGTTTCGACTTTCAAGTTGATCGCTTCAGGTTCTCTCTTTTCTTGCCATTGGTACGATCCATCGCACCAATCGATTGGTTTTTGCCAAAAGAGAACGCAGTAATTCTGAAAGGACTGATCAAAGTCGAATCTGATTTCTTCGTGCATGCGCTCTCAGAAAAAGGCGCGATGGGTTTGACCCAGCTGATGCCATCCACGGCTAAAGAACTCGGTGTGCTGAACCCGTTCAACGTCTTCCAGTCTGTGGATGGTGCCAACCGTTATTTGAAAGATCTTCAGAAGCGGTTTAACAGCGTCAATCTTGCCCTTGCTGCCTACTACGAAGGACCAACAAGAGTCGCAAGACAAGGTCCGAGCGTTGAGGGATTGAAGTACGCTCAAAAGGTTTTGAACAGTGCAAGGGATTTCGAAAACAGAACGGCCTTTTTCAAAGATGCGGTGTACTTTGAACCTTATTTTGAGCTCGGAAAACACTTTTCGGGTGGTGTGAACTTCTATCTTTCTTTGCTCGGGGTAGCGTATCTGACTGGTGGTTTGAACGTTTCTGACAGGGTCTCTCAACATGTGTTTGTGTATCCGAACATCACCGATTCGGTCTCTTTGATTCTTGGCGAGAGGGATCTCAACCTGGTCGGAGGTTTTTTCTTCCGAAAGATGCCCGATTTCGGCATACAACTTCTTGTAGGAAAGAACGAACTCGATGTGAACGCGCTGGCTCGAGTGTGGAGGTTCTACATAACGGCGGGCTTTTCACAGCAGAGACTTCGCGTTGGCTTCATCTTCAAATGATTGGAAAAAATGAAAGGCCCCCTCGCGGGGGCCCAGATTCAGAGCAAGTTGAAGAATTCGTTCGTGACCGTCTCGACTATCGCGGCTCTGTCTTTGACGAAGGTCGAAGGAAGTGCTCCAAGACTTATCAGCATGTCCATGGCCTCGGATACCTGTTCGCTCGTCAAGTCTTCCTTAGGGTTGGGTATAGTGATCCTGCGTCTCTTACCGTCCTCTTCGTTCACAAAATCGAGGAACAATCTCTTCATGCTTCACACCTCCTCATATTACCTGTGTCGTGGTGACGAGGTACGCTTCTTGAACGGTGTAGTCGCTCAGAGAGTCGATCAGGTTGGCAATCTGTTCAGCCTGAACAGTGGTGACGGAATCTTCCACGGCAAAGGTGCCACGTCTGAGGACCGGCCTACCGCTTTCGTCGACTTCACCCGTGTTGTAAACGATCCTGATCTGTTTCATGCTCAACACCTCCCTTCGATTTTGGGAGCGCTCCCATAAAGATATATACGAAAGTATACTTTAACGGTCGGGAACGGCTGTATGGTAAGACTGTTTCGAACGCGGGAGAGTGTGTTTCTCAAGAGGGCGAAACGCTTGTTCTTTGTCCCTCTTTGAAGAGTGAAGTAGGGTAAATGCTCAGCGATTGGTGATTAGCTTCAAGGCTGATGTTTTGTTCGATCTGTGCGCTGATCAAGAATTCGACGATTAGACCAACACGTAGGGTACTTGAGGCTTGAGATCGTGGGGCATAGATGTATCCGTTGTGAAAGTTCCGCTGCGTCAGCTTTGAAAGCCTGCGATGTTAAGAGTTCAAAAAGCAAATCACCAATCTTCCTCTGCCTGCGCGAGATTCGATTCTGTGTGTTCGCTGTGCTACAATACAGTAAAGAGGTTTTGAAGCATTAGTTGGGGGGACCGCATGTGAGGGATTATCTTGAGACGGCCCTAAGGAATCTTCGGTACCTGAGAGAACAGAACGCATCGAGTGAGCAGGATCTCAAAAGATTGGTTGTCGAACCCGTACTGTTGTGGATCGGGATAGACGTGTACGACCCAGCAGTTTTGAGAGAGGAATTCAAGATTCCGCAAGTGAAGGCACTCACACGTGCAGACTACGTGATCATGAAGGATGGCAAGCCGATCTTGGCGATCGAAGCGAAAGGCACGGAGGAAAATATCGAAGATGGTCTGAAACAGTTGATAGATTACTGCAACTATGGCAACGTGAGATTCGGTGTTATCACCAACGGGAAAGACTGGTGGCTTGTGGATGAACAATGGAAGCAGAACCCTCAGCGCGTGTTCTTCAAGCTCTCGCTCGATTCCGAAAGAGTGTCCCTGTTGAAATTGTTGTCACCACAGAATTTTCATCTGCTCGAGGAGTTCGCTCAAAACGTGGAAAAAATCTTGCAACTGGATCTGACACCAACGCTCAAGGAGAAGTTCTTGGACACAACAGCCAAAGAGTACATTGAAAAGATCGGCACGAAGGAACCGTCCCCACCATCCATCACTGAGGGATGGATCGATCTTGATCGACTGCTTCAACTGATGAAAGACAAGAACATCAGAAAGTTCATAAAATGTCCCGAGAAGGTCATGATAAACTCCAAAGCAATGAGTGCGGAGTCTTGGACACAAGTGTACCGTGAGTTCGTGATCGCTTATGCTGAGAAGATAAAAGAGCCAATCAAGTTTCCAAAGGCGCAAAATCAGCCCCTAATATGTTTCGACCATCTGCCATCTGGCGTGAATCCTTTGAATTACAGTAGACTCCAAGTTAAGGGAAAGACGCTTTTTTTATTGACTTGTCTTGCAACATATGACAAACTTAGGGCCATCAAATACTTTCAACAAGTACTGCAATTACCTCCAGACAGCGTTCTTTTTCCAAAGGAATGGTTTGAAGAACTTGCTTCGAGCAAATGACAGGACTTGTTGAGACTTTTGGATGGTCCAAACGTTTCGAAGGGTGCAGAGGGGGTCTGGAGCTATCACTTTATCGCCCCCACGGTTATTCCTTCTAAGAAGTATCTCTGGAAAGCGAAGAAGACTATCAGCATCGGTATCGCAGCATAGGTCGAACTGGCCATGTGTAGAGCGAACTCTAAGGGAACCTCTTCTCTTATCATGACAAGACCAGCTTGAAGCGTCTTCATCGCCGTTGTGTTGGTCACGATCAGTGGCCAGAGAAAAGCGTTCCACTCGTTGACAAATGTGAAGATTCCAAGAACCGCTATCGCTGGTTTTGAAATCGGAAAGATGATTTTCCAGAACGTCTGAAATTCCGAAGCACCATCTATCCTTCCGGCTTCAATGATCTCATCCGGCAACGTTACCATGAACTGTCTCATCAGAAAGACACCGAACGGCGCCGCCACACTGGGTAGAATTAAACCCCAGTAGGTGTTTATCATCCTAAGGCTTGAGACTATCACATAGAGTGGTATGAGAGTGACCTGGCTTGGTATCATCATCGAGCCTATGTAGAGCCAAAAGAAGATTTTCGCACCGGGGAACTTTTTCTTTGCCAGAGCATAGCCAGCCATCGCACAGAGAACAATCCTGGCCACCGTCACAGAGCCAGCCACAACAAAGCTGTTGATGGTCCATCTCAAAATGTAGGGCCTGTGGAACAAATATTTGAAGTTCGTCAGAGTAACGCTTTTCGGGAGGATCTCCGGAGGAAACTTCAAAACCAGTGTTGGCGGCTTCAACGCCGTAACGACCATCCAGTAAAGTGGTATGAAAGCCATCAAACCGAGCAACGATAGTATTATGAGAGAAACCACGTTTTTGATCAAACGTTTTCGATTAAGTTTTCTCATGCGATCACCTCAATACTGAACGTTTGAGCCAAGCCATTTGAATTGGAGTATTCCCAGCCCAACAAGTATCACGAACATGACCATCGACATCGCCGACGCCAAACCAAGGTTGTAATCTCTGAACGCGGTTGTGTAGACCAGATACGCCACCGTGATTGTGGAGAACTCTGGACCGCCCTGCGTCATCACGTAGATGTTTGAAAAAGTTTGGAAGTTCGCAATCGTGCCCATCACAAGTGCGTAGAGAATCGTTGGCTTGAGCAGTGGAACTGTGATTTTCGTGAAGATCTTCCACGAACTCGCCCCCTCCAACTTCGCAGACTCAAAATAGTATTCCGGTATCGACGCCATCGCTGCAGAGAGTAAAACGATCGTAGAACCTCCACCCATGATGACCTGCATGGCGATGAGAGAAGGCATAGCAGTCAACTTGTTCCCAAGCCATATGACCGGATTGAGTCCAAGCAGTTTCATGAAATAGTTGAGCAAGCCAAAAGTCGGGTTGAAGATCCACAACCATATCAGGGAGATTATCACCGACGAAGTGACGTGTGGAAGGTAAAACACCGTTTTGAAGAACGTCTTGATCGGCTTTCGAAAAGGATAAATGAGAACGGTGACGAGCAACGCCTTGCCGAGCCACAACGGAACGACACCAAAGGTGTAGATGAAAGTGTTTAGCAGTGCTTTCCTGAAGAGCCAATCGCTGAATATCTCTCTGTAGTTTTCAATCCCGATGAACGTCTTCGAGAAAACATTGTAGTCGAACAAACTCAGATAGACTCCGTTACCCACCGGAAGAAGGAAAAAGATGAGGAAAAACGCAAAGTGTGGAAGCAAGAAAAAGTAAGCGTATCTGTGTTTGTAAATCCTTTTCAAAAGATTCAAGTCGCATCACCTCGAGAATATTGAAATGGGACGGCCCGACGGCCGTCCCAAATTTTCCGGTCCTTGGTTTCACTTCACTTTCTTGAGGATCCTGTTCGCTTCTCTGACGAAGTCGTTCAAAGCTTGCTCAGGTGTTTTCGACTTAGAAAAAGTAGCTTCGAGTGCGGCGACAAAGTGTGCATTCATTTGAGACCACGGGAACTCCTGACTTCCAAAGAATTCCATCCCGTACTTATCCATGATCTGGGCGTACCTTCTGACCTGTTCGTTCATGTAGGGATCGTCCTTGTAAAGAAGCTCGTTGACGGACCTTCTCGCGGTGAGATAATTAAGTGTTTCCAACAGAGCGATGTTCTCATGATTGGTGATGAATTTGAGGAACTCGAAGATCATGTCTCTTTTCTTCGGATCGCTCTGCTTGAAGACTATGAAACCACTACCTCGAGCGTACGCGACTGGGTCCTTTCCCTCAACGTGCGGGAACGGTGCAACTACTGGATAGAAAGCCTCTGAGAGACGGCCCTCTCTCACATAACGTGTGATTCTTCCTATCTCGTACGGGCCACCGAAGCCTATGCTCACCTTGTGGGTATGGAAAAGATTTATAACACCATAGATGTCGAGAGCCTCGGCACCCTTCGGCGCAACTCCGTGTTTTTCTATAAGGTCAAGGACAAACTGAAGTCCTGCGATCGCCTCGGGGCTGTTCAGTATCACTTCAGTCTCGTCTTCATTGGTCAATCTGCCACCGTGTGCATAGATGAAGTTCAAAACGTTGTGCACCATGTCACTTTTTGCGCCGAGTCCAATGGCATAATGATCGATCTGACCGTCCCCATCGCTGTCCCAGGTTAGTTTCTTGCAAACTTCGACGAACTCTTCCATCGTCCAGCCTTCGTTGACGATCTTTCTCCAGTCTATGCCAGCCTTTTCAAAATCGGGTGTGTACAGAAGCATCGTCGCACCCATTCCGTTGGTTCCGTAAACCCAGGGCCACATGTAGTGTTTACCGTCGACGTAACCTGCCTTCAGACACTGTTCGTAGAAGTCTTTCCAATCTTCTGGGGACAAATAATCATCGATGGGTTCCAGCAAACCGCTCTTCGCCCAGCGACTGTCCCAAACAGGCCCTTTGAAGAAATCTGGCTGGGTTTTTGTTGCGATCGCAGCTGCGAGTTTCTGCGCGTACTCCTGGTTCGTCACGAGGACATACTTGACCTCCACGTCTGGGTGTAGTTTCATGAACTCTTCTGAAATCCACTTGGGAAATTCTTCTCCCGTCAGTGGCTTGTCGGCAGGATGACCAGGAGGTGCTATTCTCCAAGGATTGATCCACCAAGTTATCGTGATCTTTGCCGAGAACAAAGCTGTCCCGACGAGAAGCAACAACGCCAGCAAGACCTTCCAACTTGTTTTCACAGAAATCTCCCCTTTCTATTGTTTGGCAGAAGTCGATTTTGGCTTCTGCCGTGCTCTTATCACAGATCAAAAACGCTGACTGGTACAAAGAATTACGACCAAGGTCTTCGCGAATATCCGTACGAGAAAATTTCTCAGAAGATTAAAGACTTTTCCAGAGTCAGGACCAAATGTGCTTCAAAGCCCCGCAGATCAGTTTCAGTAGGATTATTATACTGCGTGGGGCGCTTACATGGACAGCAAAGAATTCACTCTTTTGATTCACTGCGTTACTCCATTACAGAGTTGGCCAAACCAGTTCCAAGTGGCGAGCTCAATTGTTCAAAGAAACCCATCCCGAGTAAGTTTCTTGATGATCGGTTGCATCACCATGGCTCAGTCTCTTCTTCTTCGATCTTGACATTGCTCTGCATCAGTGCTTCTTTCACTCTGTTCTCGTATTCGTCTTTATCCAAGCTTCCGCCAGTCGCCTTCACATCGATTTGAAGGTTGATGCTACTGAATCTACTTTGCAAATAGTTGATCGTTCTAACGACCTCTGAGACCTTTCCGAAAGGAACGTTCAGCTTCAGGTGGACGCTCTTATAAGCACGTTCTGGCTTTTTCTCTTGCTTCAGTTCGGCGACATCCTCCGAAATCCTCTGATCCGTTTCTTTCTGGACCGTGGGTTTGTACGCGTCTTCTTTCGAACTGGAGATTTTCGAACATAACTCGCTCGAAACTACGATCTCTCCCTCGTCAAGTCGAACTTGAACTTCCTTTTTGAAATGATCACACATCGGCCCGTTTTCTCCAAGTCTTCCGAGTCCGAATAGACCTATCTTTACACCCTCTGCCAAACCTTGCGCAAGGACTTCCTTCGAAACTACCCTGGTTTCTCCAGGTGTTCTCAACAAAGCTTCGTACAGTTTCTTCGTCTCGACATAGTCCTGGTTCGACAGGTACCTCCCCTTGATCAAGACCGGCGCTATCTTTTGAACTATATGTCCCTCACTTCTCAACCGTTCGCATACCTCGGATACCAACGAATTTGCACCGAAAGCTGGAATCTCGAGATCGATTTCTTGGAAATCAGCAACGACAGGAACGAAGAGCCTACGATAGTACTTCCTTAGCTCTTCGTAGAGTCTTGATTTGAGCGACTTTATTTTTTCTTCCAACTGCTTTTTTTTGATTCTCCGTTAAACTGGTCACTTCTTCCCGTACTTGCTCTGTGGCTATCAAACTCCTCAAGAACTTTTCGAACTCTATTCTTTGATCTTCGTCTGGACAGAGAAAGAACAGCACGTTGCGGTTCACGCGAGGTTTATCGCCACAACTCTCCAGGAACTCCATTCGAGACTCGGGTTCCTTCAACACAACGAGCTTCAAACGCTCGTCGTCGGGAACATCCTTGTGATTCGCTGGCCAAACGTAAACTTTGAGCGTTCTATCATCTTTCCTCGCGAATTCTTGAATGATCTGTCTTTCCCTCTCCACGACTTTCTCGTCGTCTATGTTCTGTTCCCTGCTGATCAACATATTGTTCAAGTTCGGCTGATTGGTGAAGAACCACCCTTCCTCGGACAAATAGAAGAGTTTCTCCCTCAATTTTGACAGAACTGTGTCCACGATCGAACTTGGCACCGTGGGGTAGACCACGCTGTTCTTGATTTCCTGTGCCGTCACTCCTTTCTCTCCCTTGCCAGAAAATGAATACATGAAGATCGTGGTGCTCACGACACTCCCGAGCTTGTAGGATTTGTAAGAAACCTGAATTTCCTCGTCCACCGCCGCTGCACCGGAATTCGGCGAAGTTATGTCTTGAAAAATGACGCTTTCCCATTCGGGTCCAAGGTGTTTCGTCAGTTCTCTCTCTATCTCCGGATCATTCAGATTGAAATCCCCAAGTCTTATGAACGGGATTTCTTTATCTATCAAATCGCGAACGACCAAGGCGAGCAACCTCAGAACTCCCCTCGTCCTTTGGAACGTGGGAAAAGAACCCCACCTCTTGTACAAGACTTCGATCACATCAGGCTTGAATGGATAGCTCTTCAAGAAACGCTCCCTGTACCACGATGCTTCCTCGCTCTTCAAGAGTTTTTCCTCCACAGCGTATCGCACGAAATCGTCCACGATCTGCTTCGCCTTCTCCTCGTCGACCCTTTCAAAGAGTCTCTTCCTCACGATGTACTCTATCTCGTCATCTAAAACTGGTGTGTAGATTCTCTCGGTCCTTCCCACCAGTTTTTGCAACTGTAGAAACAGATTCGCCGCGTTTTCGTCGTAGTGTTCTGGCGTACTCGACGGCAAGGTCAAAACCACAAGAGCTTTTCCCACAGAAGAAACAGCACCCGTTAACTCCTGCAGGAAAGCCAGCGTTTGGGACGCCAAATTCGAATCACCGACTCTTATCGCCGCAGCTTTCGTCGCGTACTCCAAGATTTCGTCAATCAACACGAGAACCGGTGAACCTTCAGAGAGTAACTCGATCAACTTGTCCTTCCCTGGGGCGGAGTCCCCCTTGGTCTTGTCTTCGCAACCTGTGAGCTGTCTCTCCATTTCCTCCCAGAGCCGCACTTCCTTCGCATCGAAGGCTGTCCCGTCAAGTACGACGACATTCACTCCCCACTCTTTAGCCTTGTGGTAGAGAGCGATCAGGGCATGAGTTTTGCCACCGCCGAACGGCGTTTGCAACTGAATCACGGGATCTCCAGTGCCCCTCATCAAACGATTCTCAGCCACCTCGATGAGGTTTCTCAGGCCCTTCGTTTCGTAAGTTTTCCTGAAGAACAGGTCTTTATCTGTGTATTCGATTGGTCCCTTGTTGTTCTTCACCTGCCACAGATCGGCGGCGAAAACGTCCATGGTGAGTCTTCCTTCTATTATGTCGCGGTGGGGTATCGCCACCTGCGTGAAGGCGATCATCCGAACAACCCCCTCCTAAAGCTTTTCAGTTCCTCTAAATGTTTGTCTTTACCGCTCAAAAATCCGTCCAGCAACTTTTTCTCTTTGCTTTCGATCGATAGAGTTTCCGAAATCGCTTGAGCCACTCTGTAGAACGCGTCTCTCAAACCGTATCCAGTTTCGAAGAGCACGTTCTTCATCTCCTCTTTTTCCCCGTTCTTCCAAAGCAGAAGCACTCTGTGCAGGACGTCTATCATTTCAGTTTTGTTCTCCAAATCTTTCAGATTCCTCTCGTGGGGTCCAAGGACCCTCACGAACTCTTTTTCTTTCTTTATGAAACCCTTGTTCCACTCTCTTTCTATGTCGATTCCAGTTGATTGGGCAAGTTTTCTCGCTTCGTCGAACTCGACCTTCGACTCTCCGTAGGTCCACCTCCACAGCACGTAGAACCTCGTCAGCGGAGAAAGCTCTGCTGAAATGCCGTCGTGTAGAATCTTCTTCACGGTGTAATCAGTGACGATCTCCCTAACATGATCGATCAGCTTCGCCGCCGTCATGACGTTCCCCTCGTAATCCATGACCTTCTCGTACTTTCCAAACACCTCTATCGCTGACCCTATCCCAGCAACGAAGTAGTCCGCACCACTGATGCCTTCTTCCCACAGCCTATCAAGTCTCTGTCGCACGCGTTCTTTTATCTCTTCTTTAACGTCTTTGAGCCAACCGATGGACTTCCTCTCCATCTTTCTGCACACGAAGTAGATGGAAGAGGACAAAGCCGCGGATTCTTTCGCCCTAAGTCTCGACTCCATCTCCGTGTCGATGGGCCACGAGGCGGTGACCACGAGTCCGGATTCCAGAAGTGATGTGATGAGTGTTTCCCATCCGGAGGTAGATTTATGCGTGTAGACGATCGTCGCGATGCCGTTCGGTTTCAAAACCCTGTATATCTCTTTGAGAGCCTTTTTGAGCATCTCCTCGAAGTACCTTTTACCAGCATCTCGGCCTCCTTCTCTGTGGGAATAGGCGACGATCTCTTTGGATTTTGGCGTCAACGGCGTTACGAACAAGTCGGGGTATAGATCTCCAACACTTCTTTTCAACCACACGTAGAAGAAGTCCGAAAGGTAAGAGTAACCCACATTGTCGTAGTACGGCGGATCAGTGAAAACAGCATCGAAGTAGTTGTCTGGGTAGGGAAGTTCTGTGGCGGAGCCTTGAATAACTTTGGGGATCAAGAGTTTTTTCATTCTTTTCCCTCCAAAAGTTCAACATATATTTTTTCAAAGGACGATTTCAGGGACGGGAGTTCTTCTTTTATGATTTTCCAGATTATTTCATGATCCACACCATGGTAGAAATGTATGATCTTATCTCTTGTCTTTGCCAGAGAGTTCCATGGAATTTCCTCAAATCTATCTCTCACTTCCTTGGGAAGTTGTTTTACAGCTTCGCCTATAATCTCAAGCTTTCTAACTACTGCGCTCGATGTCTTGTCATCCTGTATGAAATCTTCATAAGACATTCCTTGCGTAAATTCCTCGATCCTTGCCATGGCTTCAAGTATGTCCTTTATGTAAAGGGAAGATTTCCGTTTCATACCCTCTCAACCTCCTTTAATATATCACTCTTAATTTCCTCTCTAAGAAGCTTTTCCCTCACAAGGTCAACCTCACAACCAAGAAGCTTTTCAAGTTCATCCCACAACTCAAAAAATTTGAGCCCAATTGGTCTCTCAATTTCAATAAGAATATCTACATCGCTTGTTTCTTTTTGCTCACCCCTTGCATAAGAGCCAAATACTCCGAGTATAACTACACCGTATTTTTCCCTTATCTCCTCTTTGTGCTCACTGAGAATCTCTTTAATCTCCTCTAAGCTCTTCATCCTTTCTCCTCCTCCAATTCGACAGGCGGAATCTGGGAGAGGTGGGAGAGGTTCTCTAGCGTCTCATCAAGTACAGAATTCCAACCACTTGGATGTTCATATACGCACATTTCTACATAATCCCATAACATCGGCAATGCCTGTCTACTATAGGTAAACCCGACTGCCTCAGTTTGTGGAATTAAGCGACATAAGGAAGAATTCCTATCAGCCAACCTATTTATCCCAAGCCCCAAATAACTCACCACTGCCTTTGCATACTCCTCATCGTACCCCTCTTCGATCATCTTTTTATATGCCTGTCTCACCTTTTCTGTGAAAGTAATCAGAGCGAGCTTTTGTCGGGGGTTGAAAAGGTCGCCCCATTTGAACATGCCATACCTTTGTACACGAAAACCAAGTGTCTCTTTTGGTGGTAATGGCTCATCTGGCACAGGATCGATCCCCCACTCTTCCATCAACTTTTGCCTCTTCACCTTAAGCTGCTCCTCCGCCTTCCTGAACACCTCTAAGTCTCTCTCCGTCGCCAGTCTGTAGTGTTTGCCGTCTGAATTCTTCTTTCTCAGAACGACGACGATCATCCTCTCCCCTGTTCTGCCAGTTTGAAACAGTTTTCGAGTCGCCTTGTCGTCTATGACGTTACCGCACGCGGGACAAACAACGAATGCCTTGGAGACGGTACCCTTGGATGAATCGAAATCTTTCGGCATCGCTTCGTACCCATCCCCGACAATTTTAAATTCGACCTGTTTTCCATCCACATACGGGTAGAGGAAGATCTTCTTCTTGTCCTTGTTCGCGAGCCAGTATTGTCGCATCAGCGGTATTTCTATTCCACAGGACGGATTCTGGCATGGCACTGTCCTCGCCCAGATGTATCCAACTGGGATCGAACCGTCTTCGTCCTCTGGATAGTAACCGCCAAGTTCCTTCCTCGACTCTTCCGAAACCCACCTACCCCATCTCTTTACGTCTTCGACCAGCCGATTGGCCTGTCTTTCGACCTCGACCATCCCCACTCTTTCTTTGATCCTCGTCACTCTTCCGTACTTCTGGGGGTATTCGAGGGTACACTTCAGGATGAGCACCGCTACTGGGTTGTACTCGACGGCGTGTGTCTCGCAACCGAGCCTGAGAGCCTCCAGAGGTATCGAGCCTCCTCCCGCGAATGGGTCCAAAACCCTCGGTGGTTTTCCTCCGTTGGCGTTGAGTATGTCTCGCCTCGCCTTTTCGACGATCTGTCGGTTCAACGAGTTTTCCCACTTCGAAAGCTCCACTATGAACTGTTGCTTTTTGTTCCACTCCGCAGGATCATCCTCGGCCAAGATCAACGCAGCGTAGGACGTTGCCCTCGAACTCGCAAGGGGTCGTCTTGCCCACCAAATATGAAGTGTGGAGATATGTCCATGTCTTACGAGCTTTTCTTTTCGGGAGATATCGCTCACTTCCTTGAGGGGAAAGCTTTGTTCTATGAACCTTCTTTCCACGATAATCACACCTCTCTTTTTCCTTTGCTCTTCCATTCTTCCGGTTCGACCAGGTAACGAACGACCTCGACCTTCTCGAAGAACTTCAAGTTCTCCGCTGGGTTGTTGACGACGTAGAGCTCAGGGTTCGTCGCTGCGTTCACAACGATGTACAACCAATAATCGTTCTTGAGTTGTTTGGCCTTCATTAGCTCGTTCGGAGTCAGGGCTATTTGACCACACCCTGCCCTCGCCTTCACCTCGATGTACCTGACTTCCCCTTCACCCTTGGAACGAATATCGAATCCGAGGTTCTCCCTCGAGACATCCTTTGGTTCTCTTCCATGCTTTCTTTCGTATTCCATGGCGATCTGTATTCCGATCCGTTCGATCTCTTCATCTCGAATCATCTCGTCGGCCGTTCGAGCGACAACCCTCACGACCGTCAAGAGCTCCAGGAAGGAGATAACCAAGTGTTGTTCTTGTTGGATTTCTTTTTCGAGTTCTTCTCTTGCCCTCTCATAGCTTTTCTTCTGCTGATCCTTGTTTAGGATCGCAAGATCCACCTTTTCCCCGAAGGACTGTCTCTCGTAGAGTTCCGAGAGCTCCGCGTCCAGTTCACCTATTAGGTAGTCGAGGGACCGCAAACCATACTTCCTCTTGATTTCTGCTTGTCTTTCTCTCTCCCTGCGCAGCTGCTCTTTGTACTTCTCCACGGCTTTTATCACGAACGGTAGAACCTCGCTCTCGCTCGCATTCAACGGTTCGACTGTCCCTTCGAACGGGACCAGATCCCAGAGGAGGGCTGGGTCTACTTCCCTCTTCTCTTTTCCATCATCGTAGATGGCGAAGATCTTGCGCGCCACGACCTCGCTTCTTCCATCGACGATCTCGCCCATGTAGAACCAGATGAGCCCGTCGTATTTTCCAGAAGGATCTTCGAAGGTCGAGCCCTTCTTGACACCCTCGCGAAATTCTGTCACCACCCACTCGATCAACGCCTCCAAGAGCGGATGACCGAAGGACACGAACTCGGAATCTGGTTCTCGAAAGGCCTTTTCTTTGTCGAAAGTGATCTTTCTGTAACTTTTCATGAGTATTCCAAACTTGTTCTTGAACTCCAATTTTTCTGCTATTTTCTTAATTTCGTAGAGGATGGATCGCACCGTCAAGAAGCCATCCCTGGTTTTTTCCCATTCACCTCCAAGCCTTCTGAATGCCCTCTTGAAGAACTCCTCAACGTACTCGGGTACGAGTCTGTATTCTTCGGCTTTCTCAAACATTTCTTTGATTCTTGAATGATCTATGTACTTTGTTGCGAGGCTTTCGCCCAGCATCTCCTTGATCCTTTCGATGTACTCTGGGTCAACCTTGACTCTTTCATCCAACTCCTTCAACACTTCGTCCATGGTTTTCGCGTTCGTGACGGCATCGACGATCAGCTGGTGGAAGTCCTTGTCAGGATAGATCTGACCGATTATGTCAAAGACCTTATCGCTGCCAAGTTTTTCTCTTATTTCTTCCAACTTGCTCAAGAGTTTCGCTAAGACCTCGCCCTCCCTGGTGTCCTCCGTGACCAGGTTGAAGATGTACACGTCTTTCTGCTGACCGTACCTGTGGATCCTACCCATTCTCTGCTCCAAGCGCACTGGACTCCAAGGGATGTCGTAGTTAATCATGACGTGACAAAACTGCAGGTTGATACCCTCGCCCGCAGCTTCAGTCGCAACCATGATCTGGGTCTCTTCTTTGAAAAGCTTCTCCGCCTTGATTCTCTCTTCAAGCTTCATTCCCCCATGGATGTAATTGACTTTGTAACCCCACTTTCTTATCTTGTCAACGAGGTATTCTAAGGTGTCTCTCGATTCAGTAAAAATCAATACCTTGGCGTTTCCACCCATTTCGCTCGATTTTTTGAACCCATCTTCAATGGCTTTTCTGAGCTTCGAAAGCTTCGCCTCACTCTCGCTGCGTACGATGTCATCAGCTCTCTTCATCAGTTCTTGGATGATCTTGATCTCGCCTGTGAGCTCATCTCGATCCGTAGCAAACGTCAATGTTTCCCACTCTTCCTCCCTTTTCCACCTTTCCTCCTCCTCAAGATCCTCAAGCGTTTCGTAGTCCAAGTGGTATTCTTTCTGCTTTTCCTGTCCTTTTGCGAGTATTTCTTCGAGCCTTCTCTTTCTCCTCTCCAAAGACTTCATGAGTGCGAACGTGCTCGATGCCATTCTTCTCTGGAGAATCACGAGTGCGAAGGCCACGTTTTTCTTCTTGTCGTTCTTCAGTCCCTTGTTGTACTGCTCGATCACATAGCGCGACACCTCGTTGTAGAGCTCTTTCTCCCTCTCGGAGAGCTTGAATTTGACAGTGTTTGTGAACCTCCTGGTGAAAATCGGATTGTTGTTGAAGTCTCGAAGGTCTTCTTTGAGCCTACGTATGAACAACGGATTGTCTCGGTTTTTCAAAGATTCCTCAACCATCTCAGGATTTGCGAAGAAACCTGGCTGAAGCAGGTCCAAGAACAACCTGAAATTCTCCGGATCTCCCCTGTGTGGAGTTGCAGTAAGGAAAAGCAAGTGATTTGCCACCTTCGAAAGAACCTCTCCCAACCTGTACCTCTTGGTCTTCTCGGTCTTGTTTCCATAAGAGTAAGCCGCCATCTTGTGGGCTTCGTCGACAACGACTAGATCCCACCGGACCGAGTTCAGCGTTGGTAGGATGTCGTCCTGTTTCGCGAAGTCCAAGGATGTGATCACCCGGTCGTTGATTTCCCAGGGATTTTCACCGTAGTGGGCATCGAACGTGTGTCTATCCAAAACCGTGAACTTCTCGTCGAATTTTTCGGAAAGTTCTCGCCGCCACTGGTCTTTCAAATGTCCTGGTACCACTATCAATATCCGTGAGGCCAGCTTTCTCAGCCTCAACTCCTTAATTATCAAACCCGCCATTATCGTCTTCCCTGCACCCGGGTCGTCGGCTATCAGAAATCTCACCTTCGGTTGCTTCAGAACATATCCGTAGACCGCCTCTATCTGGAAGGGCAGTGGGTCGATCTTGGAAACGTTCATCGCAAGGAATGGATCAAACAAAGACGCGTATTTGAGGCGGGTGGCTTCTATGAAGAGAAAAGCGTCTCTCGCCGGAAAGGAAAAGTCAATGGTTTGGCTGACGATCTGTAGCTGCGTTAACTCTGACTTTCTCAGAAAGCGGTTGACATACCGTTTGGTGTGTAGGGTGGAACCAACTATTTGAACGTGCTCACCGAAGTCCACGATTTTGTCCACCCTCACCGGTTCGTTCGCGATGTTCCCTTTTACAATATCCCCCTCTTTCAACATCCGAGAGCCCCCTTGAGACAAGTCGGCTTTTCATGTATTATTTTAAATCAAAGGTATGAAAAGGCAACAAGAATGTACAACTTTGATGACGATTCGATCGCGCACGTTGGAATACACGACGCCGCCGTGGTATTATACTGTCAAAGGTGAACGATCATGAGTGTGTTTGATCGCAAACTTGAAACTCTGAATCTCGTGCACCATCACGTGTTTGACCCGGTAGCTTTCCCACCGGGCGTTACGTGATGGTGGAATTTTGGGAGGCTACCGGGTCACATCCGAAAGGGTGTGACCCTTTTTCT
>LDZR01000827.1_pt1 | contig 21188 bp, 18 predicted proteins | sample 615371 | NCBI WGS metagenome assembly LDZR01 (sample SAMN03408294, study PRJNA278302) | terrestrial metagenome | isolation source: oil reservoir sample K2 | place: USA: Alaska, North Slope, Kuparuk formation | collected 2013
AACCAATAATCTAGTAGTACGCGCGTGCCTGAACCTTTCTGTCTATTGATGAAGTTAATATCCGGACGGCTTAAATCCTCTATCTTTCTCAATCCTAAAGGGTTACCTTTTGGTACAATTAAACCCTGTTGTCTCCAAATTAAATTCACCATCGTTACCTTTTTTTCTGCTAAGATCTCTTTAACGTAAGTTTTATTGTACGTTCCACTTTTTGGATCCAAAAGGTGGGCTCCTGCCAAATGGCACTCACCCCTTTTTAGCGACATCAAACCCCCCATACTCCCTACAGATTGAATGTTAAAGTCAAATCCAAGTTTTTGAGATTTTATTTCATTAACCAATATGTCTAATGAATAATCGTGACTCCCAATGAACAACACGTTTTTTGAAATCGAGGAGATGGGTTTTAAAATATATATTTTCGCTTTTTCATTGATACCTATTCCTTCAGATTTTTCTGGGACAGGCATAATACCGTCTGCATTCACCAGTGACTCCATGGCAGCCGATCCCCTTTTTCGAGGAACCGCTACGTATTCTCCGTCAATAAACGCTAAATTAACCCTTAAAAATTCTTCCAAGCCAACTTGTGAAGGAACTTTTCTACGAACAACTGCATTTATATATGGCATTTCTGGAACGTCCAAATTTAACATCTGATACACAAGTGTCCGTACAAAAATATAATAATTCAACAACGCAGAGAGAGGATAACCAGGTATACCAATCACCGGCTTTTCTTTTATAACACCAAGAATGACTGGTTTACCAGGCATTATGTTAATTCCATGTACAACAACTCTTCCTACTTCATTTAAAATTTTCTCGGTATAATCTTCCCTACCGGCAGAAGAACCCGCTATAATGATCAAAATATCGTTTTTTTCTATCTCATCCAACACCTTTTTCTTGAGATCTTCATATTTGTCGGGAAGGATCTCGGTAATTGAAACTTTTGCTCCCCACTGTTCTCCATAAATTTTCATCATAGTCGAATTGAAATCCACAAGTTGACCTTTTTCTGGTTCCTGATCGGGAGGAATAATCTCATCACCCGTTGGAATGATCCCTATCAAAGGCTTTTTTTTAACATTAATTTCTTTCACACCTGCTTCTAATAAAGCTCCCACATCATAAGGCCGTATCATATGATTTACGGGGAACATTAATTGACCTTTCATCACACTTTCTCCAATAGCTCTAATATTTTGCCATGGTGTAGCACTTTTTTCTATAATGTAAAAATCGCCTTCATCATTTATTTCTTCTATTTTTATAACCGCATTAAATCCTTCTGGTATCGGATCCCCAGTATCAACTATAACCGCATTTAAACCTTTTTTCAACATTAATGGATTCGTTTTACTGGCTCCATATGTATTTGAAGCTTTAACCGCTATGCCATCCATTGCGGATGCATAATAGTGTGGCCCAAACCTTTTTGCATATATAGCTTCTGCTGTAATTCTACTACTAGAATTTTCAACTTTAATATTCTCTGTTTCAACAGAATAGTCTTTAAAAATTTTAAAATATTCATCCATAGCTTTTTCTAAAGAGACTTTTTCTAAATATATTTTACTCATTTATCCACCTTCTTGAATTCAATTTACTGCCAGAATTAGTATAAATAGACATCTACCGTTTCCCCTTTATTGAGTCCTTCTTTGTTAGCTTCTATTATTATATAACCGTCGGCATAAACAAATGTAGATATCATTGCTGATTCACCGACTAATGGCTCAGCAATGTAATTTCTTTCAGCATTTTCAACCAATCGAACAGGGACATATTCTTCTCTCCCTTTATCTGAATCTAGGTTTCTACTTAATTTTGCTTTAACATTACATCTTGTGCTTTTTTCTTTTATACCCATTATCTTCTCTACCAAAGGTTTAACGATCACTTGCGTAATGATAAAGGATGATGAAGGGTGGCCAGGTAAGCCTAAAATAGGCTTGCCTTCAATTACCGCAAAAATCGTAGGTTTACCAGGCTTTATAGTAATTCCCTGAGACAACACACCAGGTTTCCCCAAAGAATTTAGAACTTCCACCGTCATGTCTTTGACTCCTACAGAACTACCCCCAGAGATCAGGACCAAGTCACAATCTAAATTGTTTTTTATATTTTTCCCCAAAAAATCAAATTTATCTGGAATTATCCCAACGTATCTAATTTCTGCACCTACTTCTTCTAATGTTGTTCCTATTGTGTAACTATTTATATCCCTGATTTCACCTACTCCAGGAACATTTTCTGGGGAGACTAATTCGTCTCCTGTAGCAATTACAGCTACTTTTGGTTTTTTATAAACTACAACATCGGTTATTCCAAGCCCTGCTAGAGCTCCTACATCTTGTGGCCTGATCTTATGGTATTTATTTAAAAGTACCTTTCCTTTGGGAATATCTTCACCTTTATAAACTACGTTTTCACCAACTCCAACAGAACGATTGACTTCAATCATTTTTTCGCCAATGTAATCAACATATTCTACCATAACGACTGCATCTGACCCTTCTGGCAACATTCCACCAGTTGGAATTTTTACAGCTTCACCAGCGTCTACCCTTATTTTTGCTTCTTGCCCCATAAACACTTCACCTTTAACATTCAGATAGATAGGCATACTTTCTGAAGCCCCAAAAGTATCCTCCGCTTTCACAGCGAAACCATCAACAGTTGATCGGCTAAAAGGTGGAAGATCAGTGGGAGAAAATAAATCCTCAGCTAAAATTCGGCCATTTGACTCTTTAAAGTTTATCGTTTCTGATGGTAACGAGCTGATACTTAGGCTTTTATCAACAATTTCCCAAAACATTTCTGGAGTATTTAAATGCAAGAATTCAGACATACTTAACCTCCGTCTCTATTTGAATAAACCAAGCTGACAGTACCGAACTTTGATATTTTGATCATCCAACATTTTCCCAAATTTAGGTAATTTGATATTCAATGCCTTACAGATAACGTGAGCGTTGAAACAACTCACTTGTTCAAAATTAATCTTGAATTTCATACTGTTTCCAACTTTGATTAATTTTTCAAGGTTTTCTCTATCGATTATAATATCGGCTTTACCCTTGGCTTTAATTGCCGATTCTTTCTCTTGTGAATCACCAGAATCGATGTAAATAACCAAAGTTGGTCGAATAAAATCCAAGATGCTGTTTCCTTCAATGATCAAATATTCAATATCCTCATCCAATAACTTGCGTGCCCTTCTATAACCTTCCAACAATCCTTCATAATTTGTTTTTAGTAAGATTACATTTTGAGCTCCAGATTCTTTAAAAAACGCAGTATCTTTACCTTTCTCATTGATAATTGAAGAATCATCCGTAACTTCTATTTCCCTATTAGTTTTATGGAGAGATGTTTTTATCACTCCAACGTGACAGTTTAAATTCTTTATAATCTGTGAAATTAAAGTAGATTTGCCTACATTACTCGATTTTCCACTAACAACAATAATAACCAAAAAAGTTCCTCCTATCTTAGTAAACATGAACCGCAGAGGCTTTGAATGTAACAAAAACCTTTTTATTTTCTACTAAATTCAACTCTTTCAATGACTGCCTTGTTATGTACACCACCAAAGGAATACCGATATCCACAGTAATATGAACTATAGATAATTGCTCATAAATCTGCTTTATCACTCCAGGGAAAACATTCCTAGCGCTTGAATCAAGAGCTTTTATAGATAACAATATATCTTCAGGTCTGATAGAGATATTAACGTTCCCTTTCTTTTCAGTGGCCACCCTTATTTTCAATCCATTTACTGAAACATAGGTATCAGAATCATCTTTTACTATTTCTCCTCTAAAAATATTTCTAACCCCTGTGAATTGAGCAACAAAATCAGAATTCGGTTTGTTGAACACCTCTTTTGAATTTCCATCTTGAATAATCTTCCCATCTTTCATTATAGCAATTTTATCCGCTAAAGAAAATGCTTCGTTAAAATCATGTGTTACATGAATAGTAGTCGTCTTGAGTTGTTTGTGCAAGTTTTTCAAATCTTCTATAAATTTTTCTTTTGTTTGAGGATCCAAAGCACTTAAAGGTTCATCTAACAAAAGAATTTGTGGAGAAGTAATTAAAGCCCTAGCAAGAGCAACTCTTTGCTTCTCTCCGCCACTTAGATTCTTTGTTTTTCTTGTGAGTAAATGTTCTATGTGAAAAAGCTCTACTATGTTGTTTAATAGATATCTAATTTCATCTTTTTTAACTCTCCTCGATTTTAATCCAAAAACTATATTCTCTTCCACATTCAGATGTGGAAAAAGCATGTAATCTTGATAAACCATTCCAATATTTCTCTCTTCAGGAGGTAAATTTGTAATTCTTTTCTCACCGATAAACACATCCCCAAAGTCGGGTTTTATTAAACCTGCTATAATCTCAAGAATCACTGTTTTACCTACACCTGTTGGCCCTAAAATCACAAAATACTCATTATTTTCTATATTCAAATTGATATCTTCTAAAGAAAACTTTTTAAATCTCTTCGATATATTCGCGATTTTAATCAAGTTCGTTTTCCCTCTCTCTACCTTCCACTGAATTCTTTCTGTTTATGAGTGTTAAAAAGATAAACACAATGAGACTTGTTATAACCATGATGGCTGCAACAGGGCCCGAATACTTCAACCCAAAAGAAGTAAACCTCTCGTAAATAAGTACTGAAGCCGTCATTGGATGATAAGCTAATATAACAACCGCTCCAAATTCAGATAATCCTCTTGCCCACATCATAAGTGAACCAGAGATTAAATGGTTAAAATTCAAAGGTAGCGATACTTTGAAGAAAGTTCGAGCAGGGGACGAACCCAAACTTCTAGCAACCTTTTCAAGTTTAACATCAATAGATCTGAACCCTTCTTTAACTTCGTTTACCAAAAAAGGCATACTAACAAACATCATTGCAACGACTATTCCTGCAAATTCGCCAACGAACTCTATTCCAAATATCGAGAAGAACCTTCCTAGAAAAAATCTACGACCAAAAACCATTAAAAGCGCTATCCCAGCTGCTGTATGTGGTATTATAACAGGGATATCTATTAAACTTTCAACAAAAGCTTTACCAAAAAAATCTTTACGAGCAAGTAGGTAAGCCAAAGGTACCCCTAACAATATGGAAATTAAAGTTGCAACCAACGATGCACTGAAAGTAAGCAATATGGAACTGTAAACTTCTTCTTCCTTTACAGTGTCGATAAGAACTTGCGGTTCAACTCCAAAGATAAGCTTGGCTACTGGGGCAGCTATGAAAAACAACAATAGTATCCCCAAAAAACTAAGTATTAATTCGAACCATGCTTTTTTAATCATTCGCTCCACCTTTTAAGAAGTCTTGAAGCTCCTGGGGAGCTTTTTCAATGTTTACACCTTCTGGGGGAATAATTGGGGGTTGCCCATTTTCTTCCAGGATGGCTCGTCCTTGTGGGCCAACAACGAATTTAATGAAAGCAATTGCTCCCTTTGGATTCGGAGCATTCTTAGGAATGGTTAATGCATAAACCATAGGTTGCCCTACTTGTGTTATCGTCTCACCTGGCTCTTTGCCCGTTACATCAAAAGAAGCAGTTGCATAAAAATCGGCATACTTTGTACTTTTCAAATTAATTTGTTCTGGTAATTCCACGTAGGGCATTTGATGTTGCAATGCTACAGACTTGTAGATGAAAATATAATCCAACTCTCCTGCCTCTAATAATGCAATTAAATCTGTTTCTTTTGGTCTAACATTTTTTAGTGGACGGTTATCAGAGAGCTTTTGATATAGATTATCCACTCCATAATATTTTTCTGCTAATTTCCAAACAATCTGACTTCTGTATCCACAAGGATCGGCATTTGGATCTGAATGACCATACTCAACATCTGGGTGCAAAAGAATCTCATACCAATTGTCAGAATTAATCTCATCTTTATAAAGAGAATCTTCTGTGTACATTATCACCATCTCGTTGTTGGCAAAATTTATGTACCATTCTGTGTACTCTGGGATCATCAGATTTTCGATGACGGTATAATCCGCTGAACCTATAACGTCCGCTTCTCTTCCCAGATCGGTGACCTTTCTAACAGCTTCTATACTTCCTGCTGCTTCCCTAATAACATCTGTTCCCGGATACTGACTTTCAAACGTGTTTTCAATTTGTGCAAAGGGAACGCTTAAAGATCCTGCATGGAAAACTATAATTTCCCCATCTATCTCTTCACCCATCATCAACGTTGCAAATAAAAAAACGAATAGTATAAGTATGTACCTATAAAAGCTTTTCATTATTTTCTCTCCTTATCTAAATTTTTTTATCTGAGTTTATAAACTCTAAAACTAATTTAGCCAATCTCTACTGTGCAATCAACCGAGAAGATGGAGGAAAGGAGAACAACCAAAAAAATTAATGACATAATAAAATAAAAAACCGGCGTGTGAAGACACCGGTTCATAATGTGTCTCCTTTCCAAATTCGGGAGGCATAGAAGTTTCCTTCTATACCCTATCGTCTAAGTCACCATAGAATAAATCCGTAGGTAACATAGATCGAAGACGTTATAAAATATATATAAAAAAATTGTTTTCAAAAGAACTTGAATATTAAAGTTATATATTCACAACTTCTCTCATTGGAGCCTTAAACATCGAATAACTTAACGCACCTTTTATTGCTTCATTCAGTAGATTGCTTATATCCCATTGATTTTTCATCGCTGCTAAATAAACTCCAGGATTTAGAACGCTTCCAACAAAGATAAAACCAACAAGTTTACCATCTCTAACCAAAATTTTGTGGTAACTTCTACCTTCTTTTTCCTTATAAACCTCGTATGCATCTTCTTTACTAATACCCCCAGTGAAAACAACTTCTCCAAATAAATTGACTATGTTTCTAGATACTTCTTTGGAATATTTCCAAGAATAACCTACCATATTGGTGGCAGCTATCCTTGACTGTTCCATCGCAACAGGCCACAAGGCATGCATTTCATATTCATCTGAAATTAAGTCTATGGATTCCGTCACATCCCCTGCTGCATAAACGTCATTAACAGAGGTTTCCATATATTCGTTTACCAAGATGCCAGTGTCACATTTAATAGGCGTTCTTTCAAGAAAGTCTATACTCGGTCTAACTCCTTTTCCTACAACAACACAACTACCTTGAATTACTTTGCCTGATGTGAGAAAGACATTTACGTGATCCCCTTCTTCTTGAACCTTCTTTATGCTTTCACCAGTGATTAACTCCATTCCGTTTTCTCTTGCCCTTTCGGCAATAATTTCTGAGCCTTCTTCATCAACAATCTGAGATAGCATTCTATGTGACCTTATAACAAAAGTACCAGGTATATTAAGTTCCGCTAAGGCATCAGCGATCTCAGAATTAACCAATCCAGCACCAGAAAGTATAACTCTTTTAACGTCACTTTTGTTCAACTTATCTTTCAATTTATCCATATCTGAAAGATTTCTCACCGTTAACACTAGCGGGGATCCTTCTAACTCCATATCCGGAACATACGGTTCCGCTCCAGTTGTTATCAACAATTTATCGTAAGAAAATGTTTTGTTTTGTCCAGTTTCTACCTTTTTTCTTTCAACGTCAAGGTTGACAACTCTTTGCCCAAGCATAAGATTAGCCTTAGAGGGAGAGGGAAGAAACAGATAATCTCTTTTTTTCAATTTATTTGACAATAAATAAGGCAGAGACATCTTACTGTAGGGGAATACTTCTTCAGCGGATAATATAGTTATTTCTCCTTGAGGATCCAGAGATTCTAATGTTCGAGCAGCATTTAAGCCGGCTGCACTAGCTCCAACGATAACGTATCTCATTTTAAAATCTGGACCTCCAATTCTTTAAGTTTTTCGTCTGTAGGGACACTGTTTTTATCCCATCCTCTTAACTGATAGTACTCATCCAACATCTTTCCAAGCTCTTCTACATGTCCTTTCGAAGGACCTGTTTTGATTGGTTCACTTAATATTCTTGGTGGTAATGTATCATCCTGCCTTGTAAAACCAGCTTTTAGATTGAAAATCTTTTCAATATTCCAAATTCTTTCTCCAATTTTCATGAATTCTTGGGCATCTATTGGAAAACCTGTTGCAGTAGACACCATCTCGGCTAACTCATTAGCACTGAGACCAAAAGTCGTGAACAAACATATTCCAGAAGAATCAAGTGCAGCTGTCAGATCTTGTAAAGTTTTGATTAAAGCTGCTTTACCTTCATAAGCGTACTGATCGGCATCTCCCAATACTTCTACGGCTGTTCCATATCCTCTGACATGGCAAGCACCACGATTACTAGTAGCATATTCAAGGCCCATACCTTTGATAGCCCTTGGATCGTAAGCTGGGAACTCTTGTTTCTTTGCCGACATAGAAAGTTCCGGATGACCATAATGTTCGGCAAAACGATAGGAGCCTTGAGCTAATAATTTACCAAAATCTCCTTCTTGCTTGCATGCTAATTCCACGGCTTTTAACATAGCTTCTCCTGAGCCAAATCTAAGTTCAAAGGGGGCATCTTCCTTGGGCATATATCCTTTTTCGTACAATTCCATGGCACAGGCGATCGTAGAACCCAGAGAAATAGTATCGATTCCATATTTGTCACAAAGATGATTCGCACTTATGACCGCATCAAGATCTGAAACACCACACATTGCACCAAATGACCAAACTGATTCGTATTCTGGACCTCCTCCAATATTACCCTTATATGGTCCACTTTTTACCACCGTCACTCTACCACAAGCTATTGGACATTCTGCACAGCCTTCATTTCTAATAAGATGGTTCTCTCTTAAAGTTTCTCCACTGATTTTATTTGCCTCTGGGAAAAAAGCATCTTGGGCATTATTAGTTGGAAACCCACCGACACCATTAATAACATTGACCAACATTGCGGTACCTAACATAGCAGCTCCTTGCCCAGCAAAGGCGTCTTTACTCAAAATATCTCTAGCCTTATAAATTGCTTTCATAAAAGCTTCAGGATCAGCCACTGTAGTATCTTCATTACCTCTGACGGCTATACCTTTTAGATTTTTGCTACCAACTGCGGCACCAACACCGGTTCTTCCAGAAGCCCTATGACCGTTGAACATTACGCTAGAGATACGAGATAGTTTTTCTCCCGCAGGCCCAATCGTCATTGTTTCAGCCAAGGGATGTGTTTGCTCTCTAATTAGTTCGTCACTTTCGTCAGCTAATTTCCCCCATATTTCCCTTGCGGATCTGATTTCTACTTTACCTTTGTTGATCCATATATAAACAGGTTCGGATGATTTACCTTCAACAACTATCATATCGTAACCGGCATGTTTCAAAGCAGGTCCAAAATGTCCACCTGCATTTGAAGACGCAATAGCTCCATTCAACGGACCTTTTGTGATTACCATAGTTCTTCCAGAAGAAGGAGCTAATGTTCCATCTAAAGGACCTGTGGCAAAAATAACCTTATTTTCTTCGGAGAGAGGATCTACCTTTGGATCTATTTCTTCAAGCAACAAGCGAGTCCCATATCCTCTGCCTCCTAAGTATTTCTTCGCCCATTCTTCATTCAGTGCTTCACTTTTTACTTCTTTAGTGGTTAGGTTTACTCTCAATAATTTACCTTTGAACCCACCTTTTATCATTTTAAGCTCCCCCCTTTACTAAATCCTTTGCAATTTCTTTAAGGCGGGTGGCAGTTTCCAATACTTTCACATTTGTGATATCTTCTACCTCTTCGTAAGACAAAGCGTCTGGGTAACAAACTTTTATACACGCTGGATCTCCACCACAGTTATCGCATTTTATAACCTCTTTGCCTGTATGGTCCAACTTTATGGATCCCCATGGGCATGCCACAATACACTGTTTACATCCGATACATTTTTCTTTTTCAAGTTCTACCACACCTGTTTCAGGGTTCTTAGTCAATGCAGAAGTAGGACATACTTCTTCACAATACGCTCTCTCACACTGCAGGCAAACACTTGGGACGAAGGTTAAATCTTCCCAAAACTCATTTACCTTGATTCGAGAGTCAAGGGGGTTAAACTTTCCAGTATGTTCAAAAGAACAAGCATACTCACATGCTCTACATCCCGTACATTTTGCCTGATCCAACATTAATACTCTCATATACACTCCTCCTTTCGTAGTTTTAAGAATGTTAACTAAACTGTGGTTACTTGAAAACAACAAACACTTTGTTACATCAAAAACTAAGTTTTTGAAAATTTAAGCTACAATTATTTTAACTCTTATGTTAAAAAATATCAATTCGATTTATTGACAATTAGAAGCGTTTAGGGGAGATTATTTTCAATTAGAAGACAATTCCTTGTAAATGAGTGTTTTTTTGTTATCTTGAAGAGCAAGGATTAATAGAGGAATGAAATTTCTATTTTTTCATCGAAGGTTAATTATTTCAACGGAATAATCCTTTAAATCCACTAGTAATAATTTGTTGTCTAGCGTATCTTTTTTTCCAATTATTACTTTAATTGTCTCGATTACTTGAAGAGATGCCATGATCGATACCACAGGTGAGATAGTGGAGACCTTCTCATTTGTTGTATCCTTTTCTCCGAATATGTCTTTTAAAGACAAAGTTTTACCCGGTATTATGGTTGTCAATTGACCATACCATTGATTAACCCCTGCATGTATATAAGGAACGTTGGATTCCCAAGCAAGTTGTTCAAGAATATATCTCGTTTCGAAATTATCAAGAGCGTCTAATATAACGTCCACATCTTTTGGTATATTACTTTCTTCCGAAATTTTTTCTACCTTTGTTTCTATTATCGTTGGTAAGTTAAAAGATTCAAGAATTTTTTTAGCTTGATCGACTTTGTATTCGCCGATGCTATCCATGCCATATAATACTTGACGGTTTAAATTAGAAAGCTCAACCTTATCATAATCCACCAAATATATTTTTTTTACACCGACCCTTTGTAACTCCAAAGCCTGGTGAGTTCCAAGCCCTCCAACTCCTCCAATATAAACAACGGCTTGTTTTAACCTTAGAGCCTCTTCTTCTGTGAACAACATTTTTTGTCTTTCCAAGTAATCCATTTCATCCTCCTCCAGAAGGTGGAAAGATCGTTATTTCGTCTTTATTTTCTACCAACGTATCCAGACCTTGTAAATGGCGAATATTTCTTCCATTTAATAATATAATCGTACCGCTTTTAAGTTCTCCATCTTTTAGTAGTTTTCTATTAAAATAATTAGCGAATTCTTGATCCAATAATTTTATTATTTCTTTAACGGATTTTGATCCTGATAATTGATAATCAACTTCATCCTTGTTCAAATCAAACTTTATAAGGGAAAAGAATTTTATTTTCAAATCTTTTCACTCCTTTCCATATTCATTTCCATTTTTTCAATATCTTCCTTATAATTTATATTGAAAAACAATCTTTCCGGTACTCCAATTTCTTTTATTACGTTTTCTTTTATTATTCTAACCTGTACTTTAGGGAAAAAACTTTTCAACTTCAATTGATTTCTTTCTAGTGAAGCACTGATAAAAGGCAAACATTTTTTGCTATAAACAGCAGCAAGTGGCTCAAGGTAAGAATTGTACTCGGGCACAAGAACATCATAATCTTTCTTTTGTAACTTTACAAATTCAAAAAACTCATTTGTTAAAAAGGGCATATCACAAGCCGTTAAAAAGTTGTACTCGCTATCAGAACAGGTTAAACCAGTAAGCAAACCACCTAACGGACCTTTATTTGGTATTATATCCTCACAAAAAAATACATCTTGCAAAAACGCATACTCTTTTACGTTCCCTATTATGTAAACTTTTTCAAATGCATTTTTTAGACCTTCAACGATCTGTTCTATCAAAGGTTTTCCGTTAATAGTTTCCAATGCTTTGTTAGTTCCAAATCTACTGCTCTTGCCTCCTGATAGAAGTAAAGCGTTCATCAATTAAAACCTCTCTTTGTGAAACTCTTTTCTCAACTTTTTCCAATTTAACTGGGGTTATTTTTAATTCAGGTATCTTTGCTTTTGAATCATAAACACGATTGGTAAGTTTATTGGCTGGACTTTCCGCATAGTGAAAAGGCATGAAAAGTTGACCTGGTTTAACTCTTTCTCCAACTTTTGCATAGGTTTCAATTGTTCCCTGACGAGAAGTTATCCTAACTTTATCTTTGCCTTTGATCCCTAATTTTCTTGCATCTTCTATATTTATTTCAACGTATGAGTCTGGTTCATGCTTGTCAATAGGATAGGATCGCCTGGTCATAGTACCTGTATGGAAATGGTATAACATCCTTCCTGTCATTAATATAAAATTGTACTTTTCATCAGCTTCTTTTTCTGGCGGAGTAAACTCAACTGGAAAAAATTTGCCTTTCCCGCGAGAAAAACCATCCTTATGCAAATATTTTGTACCTGGATGATTACTATCAGGACAAGGCCATTGCAAACCTTCTTTTTCCAATCGCTCATAACTTATTCCGCCATATAATTTTGATACTCGTGCAATCTCATCCATGATTTCAGAAGGCGAGTTATATTTCATTTCATAGCCCATTTTATTAGCTAAAGAAGCTAATATCTCCCAATCTGCTTTAGCCCTTCCAGGAGAATTGATAGCTTTTCTCACCCTTTGTATGCGTCGTTCGGTATTTGTAAACGTACCTTCTTTTTCGGCAAATGATGCGGCCGGCAATACCACATCTGCAAACTGAGCGGTTTCAGTTAAGAAAATATCTTGAACTATTAAAAAATCCAAACTTTTTAGAGCTTTTTTAACATGATCTTGATCGGGATCAGATAAAAAAGGATTCTCACCCATTATATAGAGAGCCTTTATCTTTTTACCAGCTTCTTCAAACATTTCTGTTAAAGTCAATCCTTCTCTATCAGTTAACTTTACACCCCAATAATTCTCAAACTTTTCTTTAATTTTAGGATCATTAACTTTTTGATAACCAGGATAAACATCAGGCAAAGCCCCTACATCACAAGCACCTTGAACGTTGTTTTGTCCCCTTAATGGATTGACTCCCGTACTTTCAAAACCAACGTTCCCAGTTAAGAGTGCAAGATTCGTAAGCGAAAGCACGTTATTAGTTCCGTATTTATGTTGAGTTATTCCCATAGCAAAATATATGGCTGCTTTTTTGGCTGATCCGTACATTTTAGCAGCTTCGATTATCTTATCCGCTGGCACTCCTGTAATATGGGATACTTTAGAGGGTGTATAACTTTCTATTATCTTTATAAAGCTTTCAAATCCTTCCGTTCTTTCTTCAATAAACTTTTTATCAAGCAACCCTTCGTTGATAATTACATTCATCATTCCATTTATTAAAGCCACATCTGTCCCTGGCTTCTGTTGCAATGAAATGTCAGCAATCTCAGAAAGTTCTATCTTTCGAGGATCTGCTACTATTAAATGTGTACCGTTTTTCTTTGCCCTTTTAATCTTGCTCCCAATTACCGGGTGATTCTCTGTTGGATTTGAACCTATCACAAATATTACATCACTTCCCTCTATTTCTGATATAGAGTTGGTCATTGCTCCTGAACCAAATGCCATTCCTAATCCAACAACAGTAGATGCATGACAAAGTCTGGCACAGTGATCTACAGAATTCGTTCCAATTACAGCTCTCATAAATTTTTGCATTATATAGTTCTCTTCGGTTGTACATTTTGCTGAACTTAATCCACTTATTGAATCACTTCCATACTTTTCTTTTATATTCAAAAGTTTTTCTACAACATAATCCAAGGCTTCTTCCCAACCAACTTTTTCGAAATGGCCGTTTCTCTTTATCAAAGGATCAGTCAATCTATCAGAGTGATTGACAAAATCATAACCAAAACGGCCTTTCACACAGCTTTCTCCATTAGGATTTGGAGAGTTTTCATTGTAAACTGAACCAACTTGAATTATCTTATTATCTTTAGTTCTAAGTTCTAACTGACAACCAACCCCACAGTAAGGACAAATCGTTATAGTTTTCTTCAATTCGTAATAACGTCCTTTTCCTTTCGAAGAAATATAAGTGAGAGCCCCTGTCGGGCACATTTCAACACATTGCCCACAAAAGACACACGAAGAATCCTTACCTCCTAGATCTTCATCAAAGGGAGGGCTAACTTTAGTTTCAAAACCTCTATTGACAAAGTCCAATACGTTACACATTTGAATCTCTTTACAGGTCCGTACACATTTGCCACAAAGTACACATTTATCTGGATCCAGTTGTATAAATTCATTCTGAGCTTTTATCTCAAAACGTGGGAATTTCTTTGTTCCGAAGGTGGATGCTTTAATTCCATATTCGTAAGCGAGATCTTGAAGAACACAGTTCCCATTAGCTTCACATGTCATACAATCCATTGGATGATCAGAAACAAGTAGATCTACAACCGTCTTTCTAGTCTCGTTAACCTTTTTGCTATCCGTTAAAATCCTCATCCCATCAGTTACTGATGTAACACAAGAAACTACTAATTTATGATTGTTTTCCACTTCTACCAAACACATCCTACAAGAACCTACATCGGATAAATGTGGGCTATGACATATGGTGGGGATATAGATACCGTTTTGTTTTGCAACCTGGAGTATAGTTTGACCTGCCTCAGCTTCATAATTTTTATTATTTATCGTAACTATCAAAACATAAAACCCCTTTCATTATCAAATTTACAAAACTTCTATATCAAAAAACCATATTCTTAGCGGTGAAAATATTTACTATAACTTCTTCATCAACTAGTTGAAGTTTATCTGTAATATTATATCTCCTTATTCCTTTTGAAGGGTAAGAAATGTAAAGATATCTATATTTATAATCCATACTTAAAATTGGAAGATCTGAATTAATCATTCTATTCAAACCAAAATTTGACACATCAACAATCGTCAATTGTGAGCCTATAGAATAAAATATATATTTTTCATTTAGAGTAATTATATCGGGAGAATAATCAAAACTAAAATAATCTATGATGTTAAAATTAAAGTCTGTTCGAAAGACTCCTTTTTCCGTTAATAGGATAAACCCATCAGAAGTAGAATGTATTTGGTTAATATAATCTTTGGAATAAAATTTAAAATTACTCTTTCCAGTCAAAAAGTTAAACTCTATTATCTTATCTTCCTCAGCTATATACGCAATGTTATCAATAACTTCTATATCTTGTGCCTTTCCTGCAAACACCTTTGTCCCCTCAAAGAAAGAATATATATTCTCTTCAGCAATAACGAACACTCCTTCTTGTGTTTCTTTGATACGTTTGATTTTTTCAGGAAAACTTTTGGTGGTTGTATTCTTAGCATCATAAAAATTGACTATATTTCCACTGAGTTCGTAAAAGCCTTTCTTGCCTTTTATCAAACTTCCAGTATATCTTTTCTCCCATAATTTCTCTTTTTGTTTATCTAGGTAAGCTATCTTTCCTCCCTCATCAATTAACACCCCTGATCCCAACAAAACAAAATCATCAATTGAGTCAACTGTATTAACATACTTAAGTAGTTCTTTAGTATCTAAATCATAAATATAAAGCCCGTCCTCATTATTCGTTAAGTATATATACCCGTCTTTTATCAAAATATTTGGTCTATAAAATTGTCCGGTAATAATCTCTCGAGTTTCTAATGATTCCAAATTTTTTTTATATACACCGTTATTCGTAGAAAAGTACAGGGAATCGTCCAGTAATTGTATAGAATAAGCTTCGTCGTTCCATATATACAACGGTTTCAAATCATATTTTGGAGTATTGATCAAATCTTTGATTTTAAATATATGTATACCCAATAAATCATCGTTCACCACAAAAAACTCATTATTGAAAGTAATCATTCTAGGTGATATCAACTGATCATAATAATTAATCTCTTGAAGGGTTTGATTTTCGTTGATTTGATAAACCTTCATTCCTAAACCTGGACCAATTACAAATAAATAATTTTCAAACATTTCAACTTGGGTTACCATACCCGGTAAACGAATATGCTCTTTTAATCTTATATACACTTTATCTTTCAGATCAAAGCTTATCAAACCATTTTCACCATCCGCAACAAATACTAATTCTCCATTCGTTGTAACCGATAAAGAATCACCAAATGTGGAGTAAGAATTTAACAAAATTAGTTCTTGAGGATCTGAAAAATCATAAATTTTTAATCCCTCTCTGTCAACAAGATAAAGATAATCTCCATAAATCTGAGCATCGTTAACATAACTACCGGTTGTTACTGAAGCAATTATTTCTTTCTTTTCACCATCAAAAACATAAAATCCTTCGTAACCTCCTATTATTACCCCATATTTGGCACCTACTACTGAAGTAGAAATTTGCTCTTGAACAACTAAATTAGTAAAATCTTTTACTTGAGTAGCAGTTCCTTGAACCGTTTTTTCTTTTGCCATTAGAATGTAAAGTATTACAAGTGAAAACATTATCAAAATCAAAACAATTAAAAAGCCTAAAACATTATAATTCTTACTAATTTTGCGCATGGGTTACACTCCAAAGTAATAAAATTTTTAATAATTATATTAAAATTATAACATATTTCTTTTTTCTAAATTTCTTTGGCATAGAAACAACTTTTATTCTAAATACTTTTATGATATAATTTTTTAAAACTTACTGAATTAAAATTAAACATTTTTAGAAATAAAATTTTGATTTTAAAAAGGGGGAGTAAAAATGCCATCTGAGTTAAAAATAGTCACATTCAACATTGGTAAAGAAAAGTTTGGTCTCGATATTATGAATGTGGATGCCGTAATTGAGTATGAAGAGACCACTAAATTACCAAATGCCTCTGACTATTTTGAAGGTGTAATAAATTATCGAAATGAAGAAGTTCTACCTATCATCAATCTGAGAAGAAAATTTAAAATGCCCAATTTTGAAGACAAATCACACGCTAAAGTGATAGTTTTGAAAATCGATCAAAGACGTGTTGGGATAATGGTTGACGATGTGAAAAACGTTAGAAGTATCGACCCAAATTTAATAAACGAAAAACCTAATATAGGTGGAATGCGTGGAGCCGATTTTATAAGTGGAATAGCACGTTTACAAGATGGTATGTTAGTAATATTAGATATCGATAAACTGATAACCGAAGAAGAAAAGATTGCTATAGACGAAGTTATAAGCAATTAGAGTTGTTTCTCTAAAACAAACAAAAAGTGGCGATATATTTATTATATTACGCCACTTTTTTATTAAAAATTCATTCTTCATCTGCAGAGGTTGGAATAACACAAATAAATTCCAAATCCTCATCTCCAGCGTTCTTCAATTGGTGCTCTATGCCTCCAGGAATGTAAACAAAACTTCCAGCTTCAACTATATTATATTTTTCTCCATCATAAACCTCTGCCTTACCTTTAACTATAAATATTTCATGTTCCCATCTATGAGAATGCCTAGGCGAGTGCCCTCCGGGTTTAACGGTAAATAACCTCATAACAAAATTAGGTGCACCATAGTTACTTTTCCCTATTAATATTCTTTTTTCAACATCTTTAGTCATTTCATTATTTATTATTAAAGGTTCAACTTCCTTTGCTTTACCTATTATTGCTCTTTTTTGAGTCATATTACATTTTCCCCTCCTTAGTGCTTAAATACTATCTTTCTTATCTTTTTGAACTGGTTTTGGGATAGTGGTTTTTATTTTTCCCAACCTGTTAACATCGCTTTCCAATGCGGCTTTATTCTGCTTTACGATTTCTTCATACACTTCTTCACGATAAATTTTTATATCTTTTGGCGCCTCAAAACCGATTTTTATACTTCCATTATCTTGTTCAAGCATAATAAGCTTTATTTTTCTATTTCCTGCTTGTATTACGATGGATTGGCCCATTTTTCTAGATAATATCAACAACTCTATTCACCATCTTTTTGAGCAGATAGTATAACCTTACTTCTTTCCAATTCTTCCTTCAAAAAATGTCTGATTTTGTATTCTTCGCTTTCAATTAAATATTGTACCCCTTTATGATTTTTTTGCGAAATAATAATTGGGGCAGCCAAATTTATAGTTATTTCATCTTCTTTTTCTGGTATAGTTAGTATGCTTAATATAATAGCATCTTCTGGTTTATCTAATTCCAAGTATTCTGTTAAATCTTGGGGAAGGGTAAACTGATAATCGCTTCTTATAAGCTGAGGAAAAGTAACTGGAAAAGCCACGTTTTTATCTTCTAGCGAGGCTAACCACATGATGGGATATGTATCTTCAGGTTCCAGTAAAACAAACTGTTTAAGATCTTCAAAACCAGGGATACCATACTCAAAAGTTATAGTTCGCTCAGTATCTATTTTAACACTTCCTAACTTCGTTTCATACTCTTTTATCATTGTTTTGAAAAACCTCCTTATAGAAAATCTGCCAAAGTCGGAGGGATAATATTACCAGCTGCTTTTAAAGCAGCTTGTAAGACATTTTGCTGAGTTGCCAATTCCATTATAACTTGTGCGATATCAGCGTCAGCTTCATTAGATAAAAATTCCGTTGAAAAACTTTTAAAATCTTCCATTCTATTTGCAGTCATTTCTAAAACTCGCTGGGTAGCACCAACATCGGCAAGATTATTTAACACCCTATTTTGTATTTCTTCAATATTTCCCAACTCAGTTTGAATTGAAGTATTATTTCCCGATTCTATAGCTTGGGACAATCTTTCCACTATGCCAAAAATTGAGGCACCACTATCAGTTACAAAAACATCATAAACCGTTTTACCATATTCTATATCTTGCCCACCAACAGAAATCTTCTGTATAATATTTGCTTGTGGGGGTGTTTTTATTTTAAAATTCCCACTACTATCTATTTCTACGACTTTTTGATTGTTTTTAGCTCCTCCAAACACATAATTTCCTGAAATTTCTGTATTTGCTATAGAAACTAGTTGTGTATTTATCTTGTTTAGTTCTTCTGTTATAGCTACTCTATCATCTTCACTCAAAGTATCATTTGCGCCTCTAACTGCAAGTTCTTTAATTCTAAGATATATTGAGCTTACTTCTTGTAATGCCATATCATACATATTCACATAATTTTGGGCAGTTTCTACATTAGTTTTATATCGTTCAATTTCCCTTAAACGACTATCTAAATTAGAAATTCTTGTTGCAACAGATGCATTATCCGATGGGTATCGGACTTTCTTTCCAGAAGTTAATTGAGAATTTAAATCACTATATTTTCTTAAAACATTTTGAATATCGCTAAGCGTTCTACTACTTAAAAGATTCTCAGTAATTCTCATGATTTTCCCTCCTTACCGATCAAACAAGTACCGTATGTCATATTATCGAACTCCCAAGTTGTTAATAACCGTATCCATCATTTGATTTACCGCTGTGATAACCCTTGCAGAAGCATTAAAAGCCTGCTGATACTTGACAAGGTTAGTCATCTCCTCATCGATGGAAACCCCCATCACTCTTTCTTTTTCAAGGCTGATCTCACTATTCAACATTTCACTGTTTAGCCTCATTTTATCAGCCGTTTCACCCTTAACTCCTATATCTGCAACAATATTACCTAAGAAGTTTGAAAAGCCAACCCTTCCATTATCTAATACTGAATTATTATACAACTTAGATATTTTATCCCATACTTCAACGTTTCCCGCCCCGGTTGGAGAATAATTAGTATCATAATAACCCAAGTCGGTTGCAAGTAAAGATGGATTCTCTTTTAAATTAGACGATACAGAAATTTGATTGACTATTCCTAACCCTTTATCTATTCTCAAAAGATCAGCCTTAGAAAACTTTTCATCCATTTGTTCTGGACTTGTATCTGGAGATATCAGAGTAACAATATTATTAGAAGCATCTTCAATAAATCCTAATGCATTGAACAATTTCTCAGGACCCTTTATAGTAACGTTTTTTAAGTCAAAATTAATTAGATTTCCAGCTCTCAACACAAACGAACCATGTGGAGTAACAGAAGCGGTAACCCCGGTGTTTGTTGCGTTGATTTTGTCAACTAAATCATAAATAGTGTCTTTAAGAGGGTTGATCTCAATTCTTCTTCCATTTATACTCATTTCTATTTTTGCATTGGAACCTAATAAATTATTCAAAGTAGGTTGGGATGTATCTAAGGCATCCAATGTAACTTTTTGTGCTTCCATTTTTGAAAGAGAACCGTCTACGTCGTTTAAAATGATGGTATCCAAGTCTGCATTTGGAATTTCCGTGGTGGGAAGTATGTATATTAACTTCTTTATGGGGTTGCCTTCTTCATCCTCCTCTATAACTCTTTCTAGAGCTTTCAAGTAACCACCAGAATCACTGTTTATTTTTGATACTAAATCTGATGCATTAGAAAAATTTATATTATAATTTGCACCTGATATTTCAAATTTAAGGTTGCCAGGTTTAATAAACTTTGGAGGCTCTATTGAATAATCTTCTTCTATTTTGTATGCCTTAATTTCTTTAGTAGGAAAACCGTATTCCTTGAGAAAATCTCCTTCTATATCAACTAGTAGTTTGTCTTGAAAGCCCGAAGTATCGTCAAAATAAATAGCATTATTTGTTGAATCATATTTTATTGAAGGCAAAGTTTCAGAATTACCTACAGAGTAAAGATCGAAATTACTTAAATCAATGGAAGGATCACTATAAAAACTTCTACGACTCGTTACATATTGAATTGTGTCTGGATGAAATACGTCTGAATTTCCTGCTATCCTGAAAAGTCTTGAATCTTCAAAGCCTCTTTTGGTACTTATATCACTGAAAAAGTTGGCTCCTGTTATAGTTCCTGTTGAATCCCACCCTTCTTTATAGATAAGATTCGTTGTATCAACTAAATACAAGCCAAACTCATCGAGCTGTTGTTGATAAGAAGGAATAATTTCGTCCCTCAATTCAAAAAGGGCAGACATTTTTCCGTCGTTAAAAGTTAATAAATTATTTCCTACATATGCATAATATTCATTGTTTGTTCCAGCAATGGTTAAAGATTTTATCTCTTGATAACTACTACCATTTAAAACTACTTTATCCCCCATACTCAATGAAATTTGACCATTTGAATGATTTGTTATCCTTATGTTGGAAAGCTCTGAAAGTCTATCCAACAATCTATCCCTTTCATCAAGCAAATCATTGGGGG
>LDZR01000641.1_pt1 | contig 21161 bp, 19 predicted proteins | sample 615371 | NCBI WGS metagenome assembly LDZR01 (sample SAMN03408294, study PRJNA278302) | terrestrial metagenome | isolation source: oil reservoir sample K2 | place: USA: Alaska, North Slope, Kuparuk formation | collected 2013
GCCTTAAGCACTGTCCTGGCTTTCTTTTTTGATAAATCAGGGTTATCTTTCGGATTGAAATTTTCCGGCGATCTGACAGTTCCTATTAATATAGCGCCTTCTTCAAGTGAGAGCTCGGAAAGATCTTTATCAAAATAATATTTTGAAGCGCTCGCAAATCCATATAAGCCGTTACCCATATAGACAGAATTTAAATACATCTGCAATATTTCATCCTTTGTTCTCACTCTTTCTATCCAGAGTGCTATGAACATCTCCTTAATTTTTCTTGTCCAGGATCTCTCGGGTGAGAGATAAAGTGTCCTTGCAAGCTGCTGAGTAATTGTACTTCCACCTTCACTTATGGACATTTGCGATATATTCCTTACAGTCGCTCTTGCTATACCTGCAAGATCAATTCCTATATGCCTGGTGAAGTTTTTATCTTCTGAAGATAAGAGAGCATTAATTATCGATGGCGGGACCTGTGACAGATCTTTCCAAAAACAACGCGAGAGCATCACCGGAGAGCCATCATTGTAAAGAATAATCAATCCAGTTGGGAGATGAGATTCCGGGCTATCAAGATTTTTTATAGTGGAAAAATATATGAACCACAACAAGCCAAGAGATACAAACAAACCTGTAAAAAACGAAATTTTTCTCACAAATTGCACCTCTCTAACTCAAGCAGCATTTTCTTCCATTCTAACCCCCCACTAAAACCACCAATCGAGCCTTTAGCTACTACCCTATGGCACGGAAAATAAACAGGTAATGGATTAGCTTTGAGTGCCTGACCAATTGCCCTTGGAGATGTGTTAAGTTTTCTGGCAAGTTCTCCATAAGAGACTGTCTTACCATAAGGTATCTTTCTCAACTCGTTCCAGACTTTTTTTTGAAATTCCGTTCCAGAAAATCTCACCGGAAAATCCAGCGTCTTTCTTTTGCCTTCAAAATACTGCTCCAGCTGCTTAAGTATCTCGCTTGACACTTTTCCTTCGCATTTCTTAGCAAACTCTATCCTGGTTACCGCGCCTCTCTCTACATAGACTGACACAAAGCCTATTTTCGTTGAAACAAAACCGCAATCCATATTAACTGCCCCCATTGATAAAATAATTTAAAATAGCTTAGAGGTGATAATCTTGCGTAAAAGATTTCGCCAGCTTGGCTTGAGTTTTGGAACTCTGAATCCTGCAACAAAAAATCTTATCACAGATGTCCCAAAAGTCAAAGTTGGGCACGTTACGCTTTTTAGCGACAAACCAACAATTGTAAGAACAGGTGTTACCGCAATAATCCCATCAGAAGATGTTTTTCAAAGTCCGGTCACGGCGGCATATTCGGCCTTGAATGGATTTGGCAAATCCATAGGTCTTCTCCAGATCGAGGAACTTGGGCAAATAGAGACTCCAATTGTTTTAACCAATACATTAAGTGTCGGATACGCTTTTCAGGGAATTGTACAGTATATGGGCTCTCGATTTAAATTCAGGACTCTTAATCCTGTCGTCGGTGAGTGCAATGACGGATTTCTGAACGACATACTTTATCCCTCGGTTAATCAAAAACATGTTATAGAAGCTATTGAGTCCGCCTCTGAAAACTTTGAACTTGGTTCAGTAGGTGCCGGGACTGGCATGATATGTTTTGGATTCAAAGGCGGCATAGGAAGTTCATCACGAATTCTGAAAAAAGACCGTATCTTGGGTGTGCTTGTTCTTGCTAATTTCGGCGCCTTTGATGATTTACATATTCTCGGTACCAAAGCTGCTGATCACATTAAAACAGGAATCTTAAAAAGGCAAGCCAATGGATCAATTATAATTATAGTTGCAACAAACGTAGCACTTGACTCAAGACAGTTGAAACGTCTATCGAGGCACTCTTTTCTGGCATTGGGAATGCTTGGTGCACCGGGATATCATTCAAGTGGCGATATTTGTATAGCTTTTTCAACAGAAAAAGGATACTCAGAAGAGTCCAGAGATTTTTTTGACCTGCTATTTCGAGCAGTTGTAGAATGCACATATGAGGCAATCTGTGATGCACTTTTTTGTGCTGAGACAACCGACGGTTTTCTTGGAAAAGCGCAGGCTATGCCCACAAATTGGATAAGGAGGCTGCAAAGTTGAAAGATGTAAATTTGATAAGGAACATCTGCATTATTGCTCACATTGACCATGGTAAAACCACTCTTGTCGATAGAATTCTCGAATTGACAAAAAGTGTTGATCCAAGGCAAATGCACGAACAATTTCTCGATCAAATGGACATCGAAAGAGAGAGGGGAATAACGATAAAAGCTCAGCCGGTGAAAATTTTGTACCAATACAAAGAAAAAGAATACGAGATAAATATTATTGATACACCAGGACATGTTGATTTTTCCTATGAGGTTAGCCGCAGCATGGCTGCATGTGAAGGAGCAATCTTACTCGTTGATGCTTCTCAAGGAGTCGAGGCTCAAACAGTTGCGCACACATATCTCGCTATAGAAAATGATCTGGATCTTGTAGCAGCAGTAAACAAAATAGATCTTCCAAATGCAAACGTAGATGAAACTTGTAATGAAATAATCGATCTGATTGGAATAGATTCTTCCGATATCCTCAAAGTCAGCGCAAAAACAGGTCAAGGGGTTGAAAATATACTCAACGCTATAATAGAAAAAGTCAAACCTCCAAAAGGAGATGTTAAAAAACCTCTCAAAGCTCTGATTTTTGACGCAAAATACGATAAATACAGAGGGGTAATAGTGTATGTAAGAATTTTCGATGGGTCTGTCAAAAAAGGTGATGAAATACTTGTAATGTCAACTGGGGATAAATATGAGGTGATAGAAACAGGTATATTCACACCTCTTATGAAACCGACTGAAGAACTTGGTCCTGGAGAGGTCGGTTATATAATAGCCGGTATAAAAGAAGTTGGGCATGCTAAAGTTGGTGATACCATAACAAACGCTGCTTTTCCATCAGATAGTCCTCTGCCAGGATATAAAGAAATCAAACCGATGGTTTACGCAAGTATGTTTTCAGGATTACCGGAGTATTATGAGGAATTAAAGAAGTCTCTTGAAAAACTTAAACTCAACGACTGGGCACTGTTTTTCGAACCGACGCACTCACCAGCACTTGGATTTGGGTTCCGCTGCGGATTTCTCGGACTCTTACATATGGATATAGTGCGCGAAAGACTTGAACGCGAATACGAAATTGCCGTTATTCTGACCGCACCAAATGTTGAATACAAAATCTTGCTGAGCAATGGCAACGAAATGTTTGTGAATGATCCAGCAAAATTTCCCGATGAAGATGAGATACAGAAAATCTATGAACCTTTTGTAAAGCTCTCCATCATAACACCTTCCGATTACGTTGGAGACATTTTTACAAACCTCCAGAACGAAAGAAGGGCCAATCTCCTTCACACTGAAAATGCCGGTAAAAACAGGGTGATAATGTATTTTAAGGTTCCACTTGCGGAGATAATAACGGATTTCTTCGACAGGCTGAAAGCTATAAGTCACGGATATGCTTCAATGGACTACGAATTTTTAGGATATGAAGAATCAGATGTTGTGAAGATATCTATACTTATAAACAAAGAACCTGTAGATGCCCTATCTACTATAGTTCACAAAAGCAAGGCATACATTGTCGCAAAAAAACTGGTCGACAAACTTTCAGAGCTTATTCCACGTCATCAATTCGAAATTCCTATTCAGGCTAAAGCTTACGGAAGGATAATTGCGCGAGCAGACATAAAAGCACTCAGAAAAGATGTGCTTGCGAAATGCTATGGCGGAGATGTGACACGAAAAATGAAATTACTCGAGAAACAAAAAGAAGGAAAGAAAAAATTAAGAGAAATAGGGCAAGTAAGTATCCCTCAAGAAGCGTTCTTAGCCGTTCTAAGAATCGATGAAGAAAAACATTGACGAACAACTTTGGAATTTTTTGTTCAACTCTTAAACCACAGGTAACCACATTAACTTTTTGATTAGTCTATAATGTTTTTTGCCTGCCAAAGAGATTTGAGGTGTAGAAGTTGATAATTTTTGGTGTAGATCCTGGGTTTGGTATTTTGGGCTATGGGGTTCTTTCAGTCAGTGGAAATTCTTTTCAACATGTTAGCCATGGAACTATACAAACTGAAAAGCAGCAGAATATAGCATTGAGATTGAAAGTTTTGTACGAGGAACTTAGCAATGTGATTGACAATTTCAAGCCATCGGAAATTGCAATGGAAAAATTGTTCTTTTCAAGAAACATAACCACAGCTATATCTGTTGGAGAAGCAAGGGGAATAGTTTTACTTTTAGCTGCGCAAAGGAACATACCAGTGTTTGAGTATACACCTCACGAAATCAAAAAAGCGGTTACTGGTAGTGGAAAAGCATCTAAGAAAGATGTTCAGCAGATGATTAAAATCCTGCTGAATTTAAAAGAGTTACCAAAACCAGATGACGCAGCCGATGGACTGGCAATTGCATGGTGTCACTGTGCAGTTAGAAATATTACACGGAGGTTTTCTTAATGAAAGCTGTCTCGGTTGAACATGTGCAGATAAACCTTAAAGATTTTCTAAGTAAACTCGGCATAGATTTTAAAGAAGATTGCAAAATAGAGAGTGTTTTTTTTGACAGCGTGTCAAATGAACTTTTGATAAAAACAGACAGATGTGTAAAAAATACGAACGAGCTAAGAAAATTACTGGAAAGCTTTTTTGAGGTTCCTGTCAGTTTTTACCCTGTGGAAGCGTTTAAAGAAATATCCATAGATGTAGATGCACTGAGAAGGGAACTCAACGGGAGTTTTCCATATGTTCAATCTGCCGCTGTTGAAGGAGAAAAGGTTGTGCTTAAGGTATCTGGTGAATTTGGTCGAGACAGAATAAAAAGCAAAATGAACCAGGTAAAGGATTTAATAAGCAAACAACTCGGAAAAGATTTGGAAATTCATGTTCAGGTTGTTGAATCCCAGGCAATAGTTGAAAAACATGATCTGATCGTTGAAGAGGTTCAAGATCAGAAAAAGAAATCCAGGAATAGAAAAAGATATCAAAAAAGTGATTATCTTACTCCCTCTAATCTGCCCAGTAATTCTGATGACGTAAAAGTAGCAGGAGAAATATACAAAATGGACCTGAGGGATGGAAGAAAAAGATTTCTCTTAGTCCATATAACTGATAAAAAAGATTCTCTTACCTGCCTTGCTTTTAACAGCATTATTAATGACATTCTCTCTTCTCTTCAGAAGGGAGATTGGGCGGTTTTCGAAGGCCTTTTAAAATACGACGAATCTGGTGAACCCACACTGCATGTTAAAAACTTTAAAAAAATAGAGCCAAATAACAGGAATGATCTTGCAGAAAAAAAGAGAGTAGAGCTCCATGCACACAGCAAATTCAGTGACTTAGATAGTGTGCTTGATATCGATGAGTATGTAAACAGGGCATCTTCTTGGGGCTGGAAGAGCATTGCGTTGACAGACCACGGGGTGGTACAGGGAATACCGTACTTTTATGAAGCCTGCCGAAAAAAAGATATAAAACCTATTTTTGGCGTTGAAGCTTACGTGGTTAACGATTCTGAACCTGTAGTTATTGGAATGGACAAAGATATAGAGATCGACCAGGAAAGATATGTAATTGTCGATATAGAGACAACAGGTCTTCATCCAATGTTCTCAGAAATAATCGAAATAGGTGCCGTTGCCATAGAAAACGGGCAGATAACAGATGAATTCCATAGTTTTGTGAAGCCTTCTGAAAAATTAAATGCATTTACAGTCCAATTTACAAAAATAACCGATCAAATGCTTGCTAACCAGCCATCTATTGAAGAAGTTCTTCCAAAGTTCATGGAATTCTGCAAAGACACAACCTTAGTAGCACATAACGCCAATTTTGATTATCGATTTCTCAGATACTGGATAGAAAAAAGTTTAAAGTTGAATTGGGAGCCGGCAGTAATAGACACACTGGCTCTAGCAAAAAAACTGGTCAGGCTTTCAAGCTACAATCTGGAAAAGCTGGCAAGTCATTTCAAATTAGGACCATTCTCACACCACAGAGCTTCGGAAGACGCAAAGGTGACAGCAAAAATATTTCTTGAGTTGCTAAAACTCTTAAAAGAAAGGAAAATAACCACATTTAAAGAGATAGAATCTCTTCAAAAAGAATCCACATTGAGACAATCGAAACCATTTCACACAACCATAATTGTTCAGACCAAAGAAGGCTTAAAAAATCTGTACAAGCTAATCTCCAATGCACATGTTAAATATTTCTACAGTGTTCCACGAATACCAAAGAGCGAATTGCAAGCCCTTCGTGCAGGACTACTAATAGGAAGTGCCTGCGTTGGTGGTGAATTAATTCAGGAGATGCTGACCGGGGCAAACGAAAGTGAAATAGAAGAAAAGATGGCATTTTACGATTTTGTTGAAGTCATGCCGCTTGACCTTCTTCCTGTAACAAATGACCTTGGTCTAACCAGAGAACGTTTGAAAGAACTTTATATTAAACTTTATGAAATCGCACGAAAGATTAATGTTCCTGTTGTAATGACAGGTGATGTTCATTTTCTCGATCCAGAAGACGAAAAGATTCGGAAAGTCCTTCAGGCTCCACAGCAAGAAAATATATCAGAGCAGCCGGCAGCATATCTGAGAACAACTGACGAAATGCTCAAAGCAGCTCTGGAGATATTTGAAGATACTAACAAGGCATACAAAGTAGTTGTGGAATTTCCCAATCAAATAGCTGAAAGTGTCGAGAAAATAGTACCGCTTGAGAAAAAATTACATACCCCCAGAATAGAAGGTGCCGAAGATCAGGTCCGGACGATAGCCATGCAAAGAGCTGAGCAACTCTATGGAACTCCATTGCCTGAGCTTGTCGAGAGAAGGCTAAACAGAGAACTTGATGCAATCATAAACCATGGATATGCAGTACTGTACTTGATAGCCAAAAAAATGGTTGATAAATCTTTGAATGATGGCTATGTCGTCGGCTCAAGGGGATCTGTTGGCTCTTCATTTATTGCATATCTAATGGGTATCACCGAAGTTAATCCGCTTCCACCACATTATTTCTGTTCCAAATGCCGTTATGTTGAATTTATAGAAAGCAACGAATATGGTTCTGGTTATGATTTGCCAGTAAAAATTTGTCCAAGCTGTGGTGAACCATTGAACAGAAACGGCCAGGATATACCTTTTGAAACCTTCATGGGTTTCGAAGGCGATAAAGTACCTGATATTGATTTGAACTTCTCGGGAGATTATCAGGACGAGGCACATAGATTTATCGAAACCTTATTCGGTAAACAACATGTTTACCGTGCTGGAACCATAAATACCATAGCCTCGAGGACAGCTTTTGGTTTTGTCCGAGCTTATGAAGAAAAAAGTGGAAGAAAAGTGAGAAAATCGGAGGCGGAAAGACTTGCAAACGCAATAACCGGGGTAAAAAGAACAACTGGTCAGCACCCGGGAGGATTGATGATTATTCCAAAAGAATACGAGGTATACGACTTTACCCCTATACAGCATCCTGCAAACACTAAGGAAGCAATGGTCCTGACAACCCATTTTGATTACGAATCAATACACGACGATTTGGTGAAAATAGACGCACTTGGACATGATGATCCCACATTCATAAAAATTCTCAAAGACATGACAAATATTGATCCGATGAAGATACCGATGGATGACGAAAAAACTTTGAAACTCTTCTCGAGTGTTGAACATTTGGGCATCAAACCAGAAGAACTGGGCACAGATGTTGGAACACTGGGTATACCAGAATTTGGTACCCAATTTGTTCGCGGAATGCTTTCAGAAACCCGGCCAAAAAGTTTTGCAGAACTCGTGAGAATCTCTGGCCTTTCCCACGGAACAGATGTCTGGTTAAACAATGCTCAGGAATGGATCAGACAAAAACACGCAACGCTTTCCGATGTCATAGCCTGCCGCGACGATATAATGAACTATCTGATCAAAAAAGGCATGAATGCTTCAAAAGCTTTCAAAATAATGGAAAACGTTAGAAAAGGCAAAGGACTTTCCCGGGAAGATGAAGAAGAACTAAAAAAATTGAAGATCCCTGAATGGTATATAGAGTCCTGTAAGAGGATTAAATATCTTTTTCCAAAAGCACATGCAACGGCTTATGTAAGTATGGCATTCAGAATAGCGTATTTTAAAGTTCATCATCCGCTCGCTTTTTATGCAGCTTATTTCACCTTGAAGGGTGACGAATTTGATTTGGAAGCAGCTATGCATGGACCTGAGATAGTCAAAAAGAAACTCGAAGAACTATCCGGGATAAACGACAAAGATGTGCGAGAAAGGGCAAAAGAAACCACTCTGGAAGTTATGCTTGAAATGTTTTTGAGAGGGTTTTCGTTCTTACCTGTTAACGTAAATAAATCTCATGCTCGATTATTCTTAATAGAAGAAAACAAACTCAGAATACCTTTCAACAAACTTCCAAACCTTGGAGATAATGTTGCTGAATCTATCATTGCCGCAAGAAGAGAAAAACCATTCACCTCTCTTGAAGATATCGTTCGAAGGACCAAAATGAATAAATCTCATATCGAAAGCTTCAAGAAACTGGTCGAACTCGAAGGCCTTCCTGAAAAAGAGCAGATAAGTTTGTTCTAAACGTTTGTGTAAAATAGATACAGGAGGTAGTAATAGTATGATTCTCGCTTTTATTTCAGATGTTCACGCCAATTTAGAAGCGTTTGATTCAGTCATGAGAGATATTGAGAGCAGAGATGTAGATCAAATATATTGTCTGGGCGATATAGTTGGCTATGGTCCTGATCCAGAAGAAGTTACCAGACGAATTATGAAGATCCCATCTATAGCTGGAAACTACGATGATGCAGTGGGATACTCAAAGTCAAGTTGTGGCTGTTCCTACAAACCCGGTAGAGAAACAGAAGTGGGAGATATATCTTTAAACTGGACCATAGAGAACACTTCACAAGAAATAAAAAATTATCTCAAATCTCTCAAGCACAGAATGGAGTTAGAATTTGACGGTGTAAAATTTTTACTTGTTCATGGAAGCCCCCTGGACGAACTTCTTGAATATGTCACTCCAGACACAGAGCCTGAAAGATTGAGAAAAATCATTGAAAATGTCGAAGCAGACGTAATAATTAGCGGTCATACTCATCTTCCTATGGCAAAGTTTTTCAAAGGAAAATTGATATTGAACGCCGGTAGCGTAGGGAGGCCAAAAGACGGTAACCCGAAAGCATGCTACCTGCTAATCTATATTCATGAAGGCGTGCTATCTTATGAATTCATAAGAGTGAGTTACGATGTGAAAAAAACCTGCGAAAAGATAGCTATGAAAAAATTACCAGCTGAGTTATCGGTTGTACTCACACTTGGAAAAAGCTATGATATGGGTAAACCATTGAGCGAAACCAGTTTCATACTGCCATGAACAAAGTTGCTGAAATTTTCAGAGAGTATGGAATTAAAATTGATGACAGCAAAACCGAGAAACTTGATTCTTACATTGACTTGCTCATCAGTGCCCCTATTAATCTTACATCTTTAAGAGACAAGGAATATGCGATACACAAACATATTGTGGATATCGTTTTTCCTGTAAAAATGCTGACCGGAAAATTACTGGACGTAGGCACTGGCGGTGGAATCCCCGGATTAATCCTCGCTATTCTCTTTCCGATCAACGCAACTTTGGTAGAATCTGTCAGGAAGAAAGTCATGTGGCTTGAAAAAATTTTGAATATGCTCAATATCGGCAATGTAAATCTGCTTTGCTCAAGAGCAGAAAAATTACCTGTGGATAAAAAAGAATCTTTTGACATCGTAACAGCACGAGCCGTTTCGGAGCTCAGAATTTTATTAGAGCTGTGCGCTCCTTTTTGTAAAGTGGGTGGACGTCTGTTTTTTTACAAAGGGCCAAACTGGAAGCAAGAGTACGATGCGGCGCATAATGCTATGAAGACACTGAATGTCGAAACGATCGAAATTGTAAGTTATACTCTCAAAACGGGAGAAAAAAGGGTTTTACTTCAATTTCAAAAAGTGGGCAGAACGCCTGATAATTATCCAAGAGAGACAAAAAAAATACTCAAAAATCCTTTGTGAGGCGATACAATGCTTGTTTTAAAAACATGGAATTTATCGGGAGAACTGAATATGGCTCTGGATGCAATACTTGCAGAAATCCCTGAAGAACCCATCTTGAGAATTTACACCTGGTCAGAACCAACACTTTCACTTGGAAGACATCAAAAAAGAATCAATCTGAACATTGACTATATGAAAAAAAACCAGATAAACTGCGTGTTAAGACCAACTGGTGGCAGGGCTGTATTGCACTGGGATGAACTAACTTATGCTGTTATTCTTCCTGCAAACCATATTTATGCCAAATCAGGAGTACTCGAAACCTATCTTAAGATTAGCCAATGTATATCAAAAGCCCTTAAATCGATTGGTTATAACGCAGAAATTCAGCCAGCAAGAAAAATCAAAAATAACAGCCAGGCATGTTTTGATGCTCCCTCATCTTATGAACTATGCATTAACGGGAAAAAAGTAGTTGGAAGTGCGCAAATGAGGACAAATAAAAGTATCCTTCAACATGGATCAATTGTTCTTAAAAAGCATGTAGTTGAATATGCAAGGTGTCTGAATCTTGATGAAGAACAACTGGAAGGAAAAATGGCTGGGCTTTTCGACTTTCATGGAATATCCATTTTCGAATTATCTGAAGCGTTACAGATAGAATTTGAAAAAATTTTTGGATACTGCAGGCCATTCCCGTTGAACAGTGAATTATTCGAAAAGGCCTTCGAGAGAAAGGGTGACTATGTTTGGAAGGTAAGCTGACAATTGTTGGTACTCCAATTGGAAACATGATGGACATAACTATAAGGGCATTGCGGGCACTCAGAGAATGCGATGTGGTAATCGCAGAAGATACAAGAAGAACAAAAAAACTTTTGAAGTTTTTCAACATTGATGGAAAGCAATTAATCTCTTATGGCCTTCATAACCAGTTGAAGAGTGTACCTTTTATTCTCAATCTTCTGAAAGAAGGGAAAAAACTTTGTCTTGTCACAGATTCCGGTATGCCATGCGTGGCAGATCCAGGAGGTTTTCTTGTTGATGCCTGCTGGAGAAGTGGTATAGAACTGGATGTTACACCAGGACCGAGTGCATTGACAAGTGCACTGGCACTGTGTGGTTTTGATTCATCCAGAGTTTTTTTCACAGGCTTTCTGCCACGTGGCAAGAAGAGGAGAAAACTTTTTCGAGACATCAAAGGCAAGAAGATGCTCTTCGTATTCTTTGAATCTGCTACAAGAATAAGTGAAACCCTCAGTGATGCTATGGATATTTTCGGAAATTGCGATATCTTCATTGGAAGGGAAATGACAAAGGTTTTTCAACAGTTGTTTCGAGGAAAGATCAGTGATGCTGTAGAATCTTTCAAACAGACGAAAGGAGAATTAACGGTGGTTTTGTATCTGAAAAAGGGGGGAGAAAATTGAAAAAGGAAATCGAAAAAGTTCTCAGGGACATTTGTTTTATGGTAAAGGTCGAAGGGCGACTGGTTTTGAAAGATTATCCAATTACTGCTGCTCAATTTGATTTGCTTCAAAGGCTCTATTTCAGAGGACCTATGAAGATGACTGAACTGAGTACTATGCTGGGCATAGCCAAAAGCACTCTCAGCGGTATAGTTCGAAGGCTTGAGAATGTGGGGTATCTTTCAAGAACCCGCGGAAAAGATAAACGTGTTTTCATGATCTCAGCAACAGCCGAAGGAAAAAAAGTTGTTGAAAGCGTGATAGAAAAAAGAGTCGAATTTGTTGGAAAAGTCTTGCAAGAGCTTGGTAAAGAAGATTCTAACCAGCTTTTGCAATTATTACAAAAATTCAAAGAGGCGATAGAAAAGTGCAGAAGTTCATAGCAATTTGCTATCTTTTACTGGCCGTATTATCATGCGCATTTACTGTGAATGTGGTTACTAACCCTGGAAATGTTGAAATAAGACAGGGGAATATTATAATTGCAGAGACAGATAGATCAGGTATGGCATCATTTGAAATATCACTGCCAGCAACAATTACTTTTTCAAAACCAGGTTATCTTTCAAAACAGATTTTTATAAGTGACCAGCCCGGCACATATCACATAATACTCACACCTGTCACCGTATTAAAAATAGATTCAAAACCAATTGGAGCTGATATATTTCTGAATGGTAAATTTATAGGAACAACCCCGAAGGAAACAGAAATTATACCCGGAAGGTATATCTTGCAAATAGAGAAAGATGGTTTCTGCAGGCTCACAGAGAAAATCGAGATAGACTCACTGGAAAAAAAAGAATTGTTTTATGAATTAAAAAAGATTCCTGATGTCAAAATACTTTCAAAACCACCATCTCACGTGTGGATAGATGGTAAATTTGCAGGGAAAACCCCTGTTGAATTGAATATCGAAAAAGGGAAGCACCTGTTAGTTCTGAAAGCTGAGAATTTCTTCGACCTTCAAGCAGAAATTTTCGTAGAAAACGAACAAGAGCAAACTTTTAATTTTTCGTTGACCCCATCTGCCCGGTTGAGAATAACAGCTGTACCACAACACGCTTTGGTAAAAATCAACGAAGATCAGAAAAACCAGCCAGCAGAATTCTATACGGATTTATCTCAAAAATTAATCACTGTCAGCGCAGATGGGTACAAAACTCAACAGATCGTCTTTCAACCCGATCAGGGAGAAAATAATCTTCACGTAATACTCGAGCCAGATATCAAAGAACTCACCATAGATGCCCCTGCAGATGCCGTTATTTTTGTCGATGGCAAATCAGTTTCGAGGGGTTCTGTAAAGCTCAAACTCTCAGGGGATATCCACTGGGTTGAAGCACAACTCGGAGAGAAAAAGTGGGCCGGGATTGTCGATCTCACTAAAAACCAATCGCTTAAAATAAATTTCGACTACGCAACTCTCATTTTACTGGGTAAATACAGCATTGCTGTCGAAGGGGTTACTTACATTCCTCCAGCGATAACTTATTTGCCTGCTGGATTTCACACAATTGAAATTAATTCAGATCCGCCAAAGCAGCAAACAAAGGAATTTAAATCTGGTTCACTGGACATAATCAGCCTGGATAGCAGGGCTTATCTGAATATTTTTAGTGAGCTGGTAGTTCCTTGTTATATTGATTCAAAGTTCATTGGCCTCAGTCCTGTGTTATTCTATCCATTAGAACCCGGTGTATATTCAATTAAAACTGGAGAGAAAGAGGAAAAAATAGAAGTGCCTGCTGGACAGTTGCTCGGCTTTCGATGAACGGAGGTGTCTAATATGCGAAAATTACTCTTTTTTGCTCCATTAATTGTGGCTATTGCAATATTCGGTGCAGAGGTGAAGATCAAAGATGTTTCACCAGTTCTCGATATTTATGAACCCGTTTCTTTCATGATCGAGAACAAAATAATGGATCTGGATGAAAATGGAAATTTCAGGGGTGGCCTTCTTGTAACAAGATTTGATATTGCACAGTATCTTTACAATATTTTAAGCAAATTCCAGCTGAGAGATATTTCTGACAAGCTCGGAAATCTCGAAAAGAACCAGCAGAATCTTTCCACAAAAATTATGGGAATTGAGGCTGCATATAAAACCTATGAACAACGACTCAAAGATTTTGAGATGAGTGTAGCCAGCCTCCAAAGTCAAACAGATAAGTTATCTCAGCAAATATATGCGCAGTTGCATAAAGAAATTGAGGAAATTTTAAACCAGCATCAAAACCAGATTTCCCGCCTTGAACCGGTTCTTTCAAGGGTAGAAGCTCTTGAAAAACTCGCATCATCGCTGCAAAAAAGCATAGAAAGTACAGACAGTAATTTAAATCTTTTAAGTTCGAAGATTGCCGAACTTCAGGCAAATCAAACAGAGCTTTCAAGATCATTTTCAAGCAGTGAGAATCTTTTAAACTCTCTTCTTAAAAATGTAAATGAGAACTCCCAATCTATCCAAAAGCTTTCGGAGCAATTCAATGTTCAGATGAATGCTCAGGGAAAATTGTACGATCAAAAAATAACTGAACTTGCAGCAAGATTGGATGCCCTTTCAAAAGGCTTGCAAAACGATCTTTCAATTCAGAAGAAACAACTGACAGATTTTCAACAAAATTTGGAATTGTACAATAGTAGAGTGACACAATTACAGCAGGATATGAAGATTATCGAATCTTTAGCAAGCAAAGACGAACTTTCACACGTTCAAGATTCGATCACCAGTTTGAATCAAAAAATAGAAGAAATAGATGTAAATCTAACCCAATTAGAGCAGAAAATGGAAGATACACAGGTTGGCATGCTCCAAAAAAAGATAGGCGAACTTGAGACAAAACAAAAAAATCTTGAAAGCAGTGTTCTTACTGCTTATCTGATAGGAGCGGCAGGTGTAGCAATTGGCTTGATAGCCGTTCTGTTTCAATGGAGTGGTCAGTAAAATGACCAGTTTAAGAAAATTATTAACATTAGCAATTTGTGTGAGCTTTTGGGGTCTCAGCTTTGCTAAAACAGTGCACATTTTCTCGGAATTTGTCAAACCAGAAAAAGAACAAGCCTACTACGAAGGGAATGTCAAAGTTGAAATAGAAGAAGATAATCTCAATCTGTATTGCGATTCGATGAAAGTATCAAAGTATCAGAATGAATGGAGGATAGTTGAAGCCAACAATGCAGAAGTGTTTTTCGACGATGGTACCGCCACCTCTACCAGATTGAGGTACGATATTAAGCTCAAAACTGGCACAATGTCTGGAGATGTAGAAGCAGAAATATTTGATAAAGAAAGTACAGATACAATTTTGATAAACTGTGATTCTATGGAAATAGATCTTGAAAACGACATTTTTCAGGGAAACTCCACAAATCAGGTTCAGATATACAAAGGTAAAATAGAAGCGAGCGCTAAAAGTTTTTTCTATGACAGAAAAAGCGGAAAAATAAAACTTGAAGGAGATGTCACTTTGATAGATCACGACAAAAACATGAAAATGTGGGCAACCAGTGTTGAAATAACCACAATTGATGATAAAATGACTGCAACAAATGCAAGAGTAGAACTGATTGTGGAGGAGTGATGAACTATGATAGACATCAGATTAATTCGTGAGAAACCGGATTTTGTGAAAAAAGCACTTGAGAAGCGAAATTACGAGAAAAAAATGGTTGATGATCTACTCTCTCTTGATGCACAATTTAGAGAACTCACAAATCAGATTAACCAGCTCCGCGCACAAAGAAATTCCATCTCAAAGATGGTTGCCCAGGCAAAGTCATCCGGGAAAACAGAGGAGATAGAAAATCTAACTGAAGAAGGAAAAAAGATAGGTAGGCAAATAGACTCTATAGAAGATCAATTAAAAGAAATAAAAGTTCAGATGGAAAAATTGATGCTTCTTGTCCCCAATATCCCAGACGATTCAGTACCCGAGGGAAAAGATGAAACTTCAAACAGAGAAATTCGAAAGTGGGGAGATCCGAAAAAATTTGATTATAATCCTCAGGCTCACTGGGACCTCGGTCCGTCTCTGGGCCTTATGGATTTCGATCGCGCGGCAAAACTAAGTGGTTCCAGATTTACTGTTATGTATGGGATGTTTGCAAAACTTGAAAGGGCTCTGACAAATTTTATGCTGGACATGCATACAAAAGAGCACGGCTATACAGAAGTCTGGCTCCCCCACATAGTAAAACGAGAAACCATGACCATTACAGGGCAATTACCAAAATTCGAAGAAGAGGCTTACAGAATAGAGGCAGATGATCTATTTTTAATACCAACTGCCGAAGTTCCTCTCGTGGCACTCAGGTCTAATGAAATTCTTGAAGAAAAAGATCTTCCATTGCTTTATACGGCTTATACACCGTGCTATAGAAGAGAAGCGGGAAGTTATGGAAAAGATGTACGTGGAATGATCCGTCAACATCAATTTGACAAAGTTGAGCTGGTCTGGATAACCACACCGGAAAGATCGTTCGAAGATCTCGAAACGCTTGTTTCCCACGCAGAAGAAGTTCTCAGAAGGCTTGAATTGCCTTACAGAGTTATTCAATTGTGCAGCGGGGATCTTGGATTTGGTGCGGCCAAAACTTATGATCTTGAAGTCTGGTTACCATCGTATAATTCGTACAAAGAGATATCTTCCTGCAGCAACGATACAGATTTTCAGGCTCGAAGAGGCAACATAAGATACCGGAGAAAAGACGGAAAAATTTCTTTTGTCCACACATTAAATGGTTCTGGCGTTGCAGTGGGCAGAACCTTAGTAGCAATAATAGAAAATTATCAAAGGGCCGACGGCAGGATAGATGTACCAAAAGCACTGCAACCGTACCTTGGCTGTGAGGTGCTGGGATAATTGCCACACATTTTTTACGGCAAACAAACTGGAGATTTCGTAATTCTTGATGAGCACGAGTCACGCCACCTCAGAGTCATCAGGGTAAGCGTGGGGCAAAAATTGTTCGTAACAGATGGAAAAGGCAATCTTTACAACTGCGAACTTATTGAGCTTGGCAAACTCGAATCAAAAGCCGTCGTAAGAAATGTCGAACAAACCGAGATAAATAAACTTTCAAAGATCACACTTTGCATTGCAAGCCAGAACTGGGAAAGACTTCGTTTTCTGTTAGAAAAAGCTGTCGAACTTGGCGTTGATGAACTGATAATTTATAAAACAAAAAGGAGCAAGCTTTACATTGACAAAGAGGAAAAAATACGCCTTATCATTAGAGATGCTGCCAAACAGAGCGTAAGATACCTCTTTCCAGAGTTGAGAATTTTTAGAGACATGAGCTTTCTACAAAATGAATCTATGAAAACAGTAGTACTTCACCAATCCGGTCGTGCTGCAAAAATAGACGATTTCAAAGGCTCTCTAAGAATTGTTGTAGGACCTGAAGGCGATTTTGAATCAGAAGAAATCAATCAGCTCAGTCAGGTGGGCACCTTTTTGAACTTGGGGAAAAAAATACTGAGATTTGAAACGGCGGCAATTCTGGCAGCCGGATTGTCAAGTTTTCTAAACGGAAAGATATAAAGAAAGGAGGCTGTCAAATGAAAAAAGGCGAAAAATTCTTATCTTTTGTCAAATTTGAAAAAGAAATCGAAAGCGCTTATCGCGAAAAGTTGTCCGCCACAAAAAGACCTGAAGAGACAGCTGATGTTTTTATTGAATTCGCGATTAATTTTCTGAGCAAAATCAAACCAGAAATCACAAGGAATCACATTGACCAGATTTATTTTGACCCAGATTCTGAAAATGGTTATAAACTTTCTCCAAATCTTGAAAAAATACTTGGCAATGAAATTCTAAACAATAGCGACCTGCCAGCGATTTTAAAAAGGTTGGCCCTGAGCGCTGTACATAGAAGAAAGGCCCTGGTGTCTAATAATGAGAGAACGAATATGTTCAGAATGCAGGAAAAACCTGATCAACATTAAAGCAAAAAAGGGCGGAGAATCCCGCCCTTTTTATTCCCACTCAATTGTTGCAGGCGGTTTGGAACTTATGTCATAAACAACCCTTCCGATTCCTTTCACCCTGTTCAAAATTCTTCTTGAAGCTAAATCGAGAATCTCGTGGGGTAATCTGGACCAATCTGCTGTCATGCCTTCAACACTGTCAACTGATCTCAAAGCAAGTACATAATCATAGGCCCTCTTGTCACCACGCACTCCCACAGACCTTACAGGTAAAATAACCGAGAAAGCCTGCCAGGTTTTTTCGTACCAGCCTGTTTCTTTTAGTACCTGAATAAAGACATCATCCGCCTCTTTCAAAATCTCCAATTTTTCTTCGGTTATCTCTCCAACTATTCTCACACCAAGTCCAGGACCAGGAAAAGGTTGACGATGTATTATTGATCTTGGGATGCCGAGCATTTCACCAACAATTCTTACTTCGTCTTTAAAAAGATTTTTCAGTGGCTCAACTATTTCAAGATCCATGCGCTGCGGTAACCCTCCAACATTGTGATGACTCTTTATAGCAGCTGTCTTTTTTCCAGATTTTGCGCTCTCTATAACATCTGAATAAATTGTCCCCTGCACTAAGTGCGTTGCTCCGTATCTTTTTGCCTCTTTCTCGAAAACCCTTATAAATTGTTCTCCAATTATTTTTCGCTTTTTCTCAGGATCTACAATACCTCTCAATTTTTCTAAAAACACTTTTCTCGCATCTATTTTTAAAAGATTCAAACCAAGTACTTGTCTGAAAATTCTCGGTACTTCCTCTTCTTCATTTTTTCTCAGCAAACCGTGATCAACAAAAACATTAAGCAGATTTTCGCCAATTGCCCTGTGTACAAGAACGCAGGCCACAGAAGAATCTACCCCACCAGATAGAGCTGCTACGACTTTTTTTCCCGATAAATGTTCTCTTAGCTCGTTGATTTTCTGCTTGATAAAATCTTCCAGACTCCAATTTGGAACAAGCTTACAAACCCTGGAAAGAAAATTTTCAATTATCTCTCTACCATAAGATGTATGGCGAACTTCAGGGTGAAATTGCAAAAGCCAGAATTTTTTTTCATCTGTCGCGGCTGCTATTATTCCATCTTTCGATTTGGCTATAGTTTTGAAAGTCTTCGGCAATTTTTTAACGTGATCGCCATGGCTCATCCAGACTGTGAGATGTTTCTCTATTCCTGAGAAGATATCGTCATCTTTTATTATTTCCAACTCTGTTCTTCCATACTCTGCTGTTTTTCCCTGCTCAACTGCACCTCCAAGGGCATGTACGACAAGTTGCATACCATAACAAATTCCAAGAACTTTGCCATTGTACCTTTCAAACCATTCCGGCAAACCCGGTGAATTTTCTTCATAAACACTTTCTGGGCCACCTGAAAAAATAACAGCACCAACTTCATCGGTATCAAGAGGCTCATCGTATTGAACAACCTGACTATAATAGCCAAGTTCTCTTATCACTCTTGCTATGAGCTGCGTGTATTGAGAACCATAATCAACGATTACTACTTTCATTTTCTCACTTCTTTCAAATTCAAAATTTGTCTTGCTTCTTGGCAACTTGCGATATCTCTCCCTATCTCTCTGGCTATCTTCACTACTTTTTTTACAAGCTCAGCATTAGATTTTGCCAACTCTCCTTTTTTTACATATATATTGTCCTCAAGCCCAACTCTGACGTGTCCCCCCATCGCTATTGCCATAGCTGCCATGGGAAACTCATGTCTACCTATACCGGCAACAGACCATGTCGCACCAGCTGGTAGATTATCAACCATAGCTATGAGATTTCTCCCATTTGCGGCTATTCCTCCTGGAACTCCCATGACAAAATCAAAATGTAAGTGCCCATGTACCAGCCCTTTTTTGACCAGATTCAAAGCATTCGTGATATGCCCCATATCAAAACATTCAAATTCCGGCATTATATTTCTTTTTTTCATCTCCTCGGCAAATCTCTCAATCATTGGGATGCTGTTCATAAAAACATCGTTCCCAAAATTCACAGTTCCAGTAGTTAATGTAGCCATATCTGGATCTGACTCAAGTGATTGCAGTCGCTCTTCAGCAGTCATCCATACAGCTCCACCAGTTGAAACTTGAACAATCATACCACGGCATTTCTCTCTTATCATCGTTACAACTTTTTTGAATATCTCCGCATTTTGGGTGGGGTTCCCGTTTTCATCTCTAACGTGCAGGTGAACTATCGATGCTCCTTCGAGGAATGCCTCGTAACTTTGCTGGACTATTTCTTCAGGTGTAACCGGTATGTAGGGGGTATGTTGCTTCGTAACTTCTGCCCCACAAACTGCAACAGTTATAATCAGTTTATCCATCTTTTCTCACCACCCTCTGTCTTTCTTTTGGCACAACACAGGTTCCACTTGCCTTTGCAACCAGTATCGGTGGATTTAGAACATCACATGCTGATTCGTGTCCCGGTATCCTCGAGTTGGTTATTATCTTATAAACCTCGAATCTCATCTTTCTTGAAGTGTTTCCTGCACTTACTATCTCACCATGTACTTCCAGAAAATCGCCAGCGTAAACAGGATTCAAAAATTCCACCGAATCATACGCTCTGAAAAGCCCTTCGTCACCATCAAATCTTATCAAAAGTTCAGTAGCAACATCACCTATGAGCTGAAGAATTCTCGCGCCATCAACAAGCCCACCTGCATAGTGAGCATCATGTTCACTCATCCTCACCTTCAGAAATGTTTTCATAAACCAGCCTCCTTCTGGAGAAATTGAACAGCCATAAACCGATCAGTACCATCGCCCCACCAAATATCGTATACAAATTAGGCAATCTTTTCAAAAAAATTGATTCTGCAACGCTGGTGAGCACTGGAATAAAATAAATAGTATTTGTTGTGTACCGTGAGCCAACTTTTTTGATGCCTTTGTTCCATAAAACATACGCTATGCCAGAACACACTACACCAAGATACATTAGAGAAACAAAAGAAGCGGGATTGAAGCTCACCCAGCTATTCTTCTCAACCAGAGAAAAAGGAACGAGTGTAACAACTCCCCAGAATGTTATCGCAGCAACACCTTCTAATGAATCTGAATTCGGCATTTTTTCGACATGATAGGTATAAAGCACCCACACAGAAGCCGCGCCAAAAAGCATGATATCCCCTACAGGATTGATCTTCAAAGCAAATTTTCCATTCAGGATTACTACGGCAACTCCTGAAAAAGCTATGAATGAAGCTATGTACTCCATCATGGCTGCTTTTTTCTTCTGAATAATATGGGAAAACAATATATGCAGAATTGGGGCGCTTGAGACTATTAGAGAAGCATTCGTTGGAAAAGTATGGACGAGCCCTGCATTTTCAAAATAAAAATACATTGTTATACCCCAGAATCCCGCAAAAAAACCATGCAAATTAAGAATTTTCGGAAATTTTCTGTTGACAAAAATTAAGAAAACCAGTGCTATCAAAAACCTTATCAAGGCAGCGGTGGCTGGTGGAATATAAGAAACCACTACCTTTGTGGCTACAAAAGACATTCCCCAGAAAAAAACAACCAACCAGATAAATATTTTGTACAAATTCACCCCTCCGCTCAACTTCAATT
>LDZR01001834.1_pt1 | contig 20829 bp, 16 predicted proteins | sample 615371 | NCBI WGS metagenome assembly LDZR01 (sample SAMN03408294, study PRJNA278302) | terrestrial metagenome | isolation source: oil reservoir sample K2 | place: USA: Alaska, North Slope, Kuparuk formation | collected 2013
CTTGCAGTTGTAAAAGGTGCAGATTAAAATTTTAAAATGAGGTGAACAAATGATTACAAAGGTCAAAAATTTATTTAAAGGTGAACATCGCCCTAAACTTATGGCTTTAGATTTTATTAAATACATAGGTCCTGGGCTACTGGTTACTGTGGGTTTTATTGACCCGGGAAATTGGGCTTCTAATGTTGCTGCAGGTTCGTCTTACGGTTATAAGCTTTTATGGATGGTGACTTTATCTACTATCATGCTCATTATACTTCAACATAATGCTGCACATCTGGGTATAGTTACAGGTTATTGCATGTCTGAAGCTGCAACTAAGTTTTTAAAGCCTTTTACTTCAAGGTTAGTTCTTATTTCAGCTGTCTTTGCGGCGATTTTGACGGCGATGGCAGAAATTTTAGGTGCCGCGATAGCTCTTCAAATGCTTTTTAAGATACCTATAAAGGTAGGAAGTTTGATTACTGTTGTTTTTGTGTCATGGATGCTTTATACAAATTCCTATAAAAAGTTGGAAAAATGGATTATAGGTTTTGTATCTCTTATTGGCATTTCTTTTATATTTGAGCTTTCGCTAATTGATGTGAAATGGGCTGAGGTAGCTTCAAGTTGGGTGAAGCCAGAATTTCCAGCAGGTTCTATGCCTATAATTATGAGTGTACTTGGTGCTGTTGTTATGCCTCACAATTTGTTTTTGCACTCGGAGATAATACAAAGCAGGCAGTGGAATTTAGAAGATGAAAAAGTCATAGTGAAACAGCTTAATTATGAGTATCTTGACACTATCTTTTCTATGATAATAGGTTGGGGGATAAACAGTGCTATGATTATTGTTGCGGCATCGGCTTTTTTTACCAATAATGTAACTGTAACAGAGCTTAATCAAGCACAGCAGATGTTAAAACCTCTTTTGGGAAATGCATCAGCAGTGGTTTTTGCTTTGGCTCTTCTTTTTGCAGGAATTTCTTCCTCTATAACAGCAGGAATGGCAGGCGGAAGTATTTTTGCGGGGATATATGGAGAACCATATGATATACATGATGCACATACAAAAGTTGGCGTAGGAATTACATATATTTTTGCAGTGCTAATAATATTCTTTGTAAAAAGCCCCTTTCAAGGACTGGTTTATTCGCAGATGTTTTTAAGTGTACAGCTTCCAATTACAATCTTTTTGCTCATTTATTTGACTTCTTCAGAGAAGATCATGGGTAAGTTTGCAAATACATTGCTTTATAAGGTATTGTTGTGGACTATAGGAATTATAGTGACGATTTTAAATGTGATGCTTCTTATGAGCTTTGTTGGGTGATTGATATGAATGCTTGGTCGGGCATCCTGCTTACAGTATAGCTTCCATTTGCATCAAAGTTACATACAACTTTAAAGTGCTTTAAAGCTATAAGAAAAATTTTCAAGCAAAAATTTAATAGAGAAGGAAGAAGGAGATTGCGTAGGGGTTGTCGAAATACAATAATGGAGTTTCTTCCTTTGTGGGTTTTCGGTTTCGGTAACCCTTGCCTTCGATACCAAAGAGGGGGAGCCTTCTTTTTCTCAAATCTATTTGTATCAAGTATTGTAAGGTTTGATACCTCCCTAAATTAGGGGTTTATCTGATATAACTTGGTACGGGGGGAGAGGTGAATGAAAGAAAATTTTTATGGAGTTTATGAAGAAGTGTGGCATCAATGGAACGATTTTCAAAACACCATGACTATCTCAAAACAAATCGTTAGATCGGAAATACTTAAATCTTGGGAAAGGTGCAAAATTGCAGGCGTCGATCCGTACCAGGAACAAGGACAAGAAATTATCGAGGGTTCTGCTTTAAAAGAAGCCAGAGAAAGACAAGAAGAACTAATTCAAGCTGCTAGGCCGGTTATGGAAAAGCTTTTATCGCTGGCTAGTGACTATGGTTTTCTTGCAGTTTTAGTAGGAGAGGACGGTTATATATTAGAAACATTAGGGAATAACAAGGAAACTATAGACCTAGCTCGAAAAACCAATTTCATTCCTGGCGCATGCTGGCGAGAAGATAAAGTTGGCACTAACGGGATAGGAACCGCAATGGTTATAGGACAAGCCCTTGATGTAACTGGGGCTGAGCACTTCTGCCGTGGACTTCACTCTTGGACATGTGCTAGTTCTCCAATTTTTAGTCCGGAAGGAAAACTTATTGGAGTTATTGACCTTTCGGGACCTTGGTATCGAGAAAATAAACTGGCATTAGCTACTATAGTATCTTCTGCAATTGCGATTGAAAACAATTTGAAGCAGAGTAAAGCCTTTAAAGAAACTTTAACTTACAGACAACTCTCAGAATACTTTTTAGAAAGCAACCCTGATCCCTTATTAGTGATGGATAATACAGGAAGATTAGTCAAGGTTAATTATGCATCTGAGAAAGTTTTGGGATGGAAAAAAGAAGATTTAATAGGACGAAAAGCTGATGAAATATTTGACAATTCGCAGGAAATCCTATTCCTCATAAAAGCGCGGCAGAGTGTAAAAAACAAGGAAATATTAGTGCAAAGTAGAAAAGGTATCTTGCGGTGTAGCGCAGATGTTTCACCTATAAGTGGTTATTACAATGAAAATGTAGCGGCTCTAATAGCTCTAAAAATGCATGAAGGTAGTCAATTTTATGTAAGCTCTCCTCCAGCCTTAAAAGGATTCGAAGTAATATTAGGGAATCATCCCTGTTTGCGTGAAAGCATACGATTAGCCCAAATTGCAGCAAAGAGCGATGCACCAGTCCTCATTTTAGGAGAGACAGGGACAGGGAAAGACCTTTTTGCAAGAGCCATTCATGAGGCTAGTGGTAGAAAAGGACCTTTTGTAGCGATAAATTGCGGTGCTTTGCCGCGAGAATTAATTGGAAGTGAGCTTTTCGGCTATGTAGGTGGAGCTTTTACCGGTGCACGGCCAGAGGGCAAGCCAGGTAAATTTGAACAAGCACAAGGAGGTACTTTATTTTTAGACGAAATAGGCGATATGCCTATGGATATACAGGTTTACCTTTTACGAGTGTTGGAAGAAAAAAAGGTAGTTCGAATAGGCGGACATAAGGAGATACCGTTAGATGTTCGAATTATTGCTGCGACCAATTCGGATTTAACGAAGTTAGTAAAAGAGAAAAAATTCCGAGAGGATTTGTATTTTCGCCTGAGAGTTCTCACTATTCATTTATGCCCGTTACGAGAACGCAAAAGTGATATACCTCTTCTTTTTCAACATTTTGTTAATAAATTTTCACAAAAATTAGGTAAAACTATTACCAATATTGATCCATCAGTTTGGGCTTTATTAAATAATTACGACTGGCCAGGAAACATTAGGGAATTACGAAATGTGGCAGAATGGGCAGTGAATATAGCAGAGGATAATACAATTTCTGCTAGTCATTTGCCGTCTTACTTATCTGGTTCTCAAACTATCCGCGAGGACAGTAATAGCTTTTCTTCTACCTCTCTTGTTGAACTGGAAAAGCAGGAGATTAGTCGACTTCTCGAACATTATGGAGGTAATATAACTAAAGTTGCTAAAGCCTTAGGCATAGCACGGAACACCTTATATAGGAAGCTTTATAAATATGGACTAAAGACTCGTTATAGTGTTCCAAAATCTAACGTTACAAAAAGAGACATAAGTTACAAAGAAGCAAATTGAGATTTCATAATTTCTCGTAAAAATCAAGAGTTAAATATGCCAGCACTCAATAATGGGTGCTGGCATATTTTTTGCAAGAATATATTTAATGCAAAATGCAAAATCTAAAAGGGGGGATGTAACAAAAACAAAAAATTAAAACATATTCACCTTCTTTGACATTATGAAGCAAGGTAATATACTGCAAAAAATTGAAAAAATTATAAATAGATAGGAGTGAAGAGGTATGAACATTCCTAAAGAAACTCTTATGCGTATGTACCTTGAGATGGTTACAATTCGATTATATGAGGAAACTATGGCTGAAGCCTATCAGGAGGGGAAATACCCAGTATTCAACATTGCATCAGGCCCAGTCCCTGGCGAGATGCATTTAGCTGCAGGACAGGAGCCTGTAGCTGTAGGGGTATGCATGCACCTTAAAAAGGAGGATGCTGTAGTAGGTACTCACCGGCCTCACCACTTTGCTATTGCAAAAGGAGTAGACCTCAAACGCATGACAGCAGAAATATTTGGTAAAGTTACCGGTTTAGGCCGCGGCAAAGGTGGTCACATGCACCTCTTTGACCCTGATGTACACTTCAGCTGCAGCGGCATCGTTGGTGCTAGCATTCCACAAGCAGTAGGAGCAGCCCTAGCTTTCAAAATGCGCAAAGAAAAGCGTGTAGCTGTGGCCTTTTTTGGTGACGGTGCTGCAAATCAGGGTACTTTTCATGAGGGACTTAACTTAGCTGCAATCTGGAAGCTACCGGTGGTGTTTGTATGTGAGGACAATAGTTGGGCAATTTCTGTACCAAAAGAAAAGTCTACAGCTATCAGTCAAAATGCTGACCGTGCAGTTGCGTATGGTATACCTGGAGTATACGTGGGAGAGAACGATGTCTTAGCTGTTTACGAAGCTGCTGGCGAAGCAATAGAGAGAGCACGTCAGGGAGGAGGACCAACTATTATTGAAGTTAAAACAGATCGTTTCTTTGGACATTTCCAGGGTGATCCGGAAGTATATAGACCTAAGGACGAAGTTCAGCGCCTAAAGCAAAATGATCCAATTAAGCGGTTCAGGAAATACCTTATTGAAAATGACATAGCTACAGAAGATGAACTTAAACAATTAGACGATGAGGCACGAAAACGTGTTGAGGAGGCTTTCTTGTTTGCTCGGGAGTCACCCTATCCAGCGCCGGAAGAAGCCCTACTTCACGTGTTTGTAGAATAGTGAATTACGGTCTAGTTGAATAATATTTAAAGGAGGAGAAAATTATGTCTGCGATAACTTCGCGAAAGCTTACTATGGCAAAAGCAATTGCTGAAGCTATTAGTTTGGAAATGGAAAGAGATCCGAGAGTTTTTGTCATGGGTGAGGACGTAGGCGTATATGGAGGCATATTTGGTGCCACAGCTGGGTTGTATGAAAAATTTGGACCAGAAAGAGTTATCGATACACCTATTTCCGAAGCAGGTTTTATAGGTGCTGCTTTAGGAGCTGCTATGGAAGGTATGCGTCCCATAGTAGAATTAATGTTTGTAGATTTCTTTGGCGTGGCTATGGATCAAATTTATAATCACATTGCTAAAAACACTTACTTTTCAGGAGGAAATATTCGAGTACCTTTGGTACTCATGACGGCGGTTGGCGGTGGTTACAATGATGCGGGACAGCATTCACAGTGTCTTTGGGGGACTTTTGCTCATCTGCCTGGTCTTAAAGTAGTTGTACCTTCTACTCCTTATGACGCCAAAGGTTTGATGATTTCAGCCATACGGGATGACAATCCTGTTATATACATGTTCCACAAGGGGTTACTTGGTCTGGGATGGATGACCCTTATTAAGGACAGCACTGGCCCTGTCCCTGAGGAGCCTTATACAATCCCGTTTGGTAAAGCAGAGGTAAAACGGGAAGGAAAAGATGTTTCAATAATCAGCGTGGCTATGGGTGTCTATCAAGCATTAGAGGCGGCCAAAGAACTGGAAAAAGAAGGTATAAGTGTTGAGGTTCTGGACCTCAGGACATTGGTGCCGTTAGACCGCGAAGCCATAATAAATACTGTAAAGAAGACCCACAGAGTATTGGTGGTGGATGAAGACTACCTGAGCTATGGTATGAGCGGAGAAGTTGCTGCAACTGTAGTTGAGCATGCTTTTGACTACTTGGAAGCGCCTGTAAAAAGATTGGCGGTTCCAGACGTGCCTATCCCATATTCTCGTCCTTTGGAACAGTTTGTATTACCTTCAAGTTCTAAAATTGTGAATGCAGTTAAGGAATTGCTCAGGTCATAATAATGAGATTTCAAAGCAGGAGGACTGATATCTTATGCCATACGAATTTCGCATGCCTAACGTAGTATCAAATGGAATAGAAGGGTTTGTGGTGAATTGGTTCAAGGATGAAGGACAGCCAGTACAAGCAGGTGAATTGCTGTTGGAAGTACAATTTGAAAAAGCGGCTATTGAACTCCAGGCTCCAGTAAGCGGCATACTGACAAAAATCCTATGTCCCCAAGGTCATGTAGTCAAGGTTGGGCAACCGCTCTGTTTGATCGAAGAAAAATCCACAGAAGTGGCTGGAGGTAGTGGATCTGCGGTACCTCCGGTCCATGCGCCAGAGGAAACGCCCCACTTCCACGGCGAAACGGAGCGAACAACCCAGAGTACTCCAGTGGATTCCCAAGTCCATAGTAGCAACACGGGCGATGTAAGAGCCACTCCTGCAGCCCGTAAGCTCGCCCGCGAATTGGGAATTCCTCTAGAGGCAGTGCCGGGTACTGGTCCGGGTGGTCGAATTACTGAGGAAGATGTTAAGAATTTTGCTCAGCGTTCTGAGAAGACAAATTTAACAGCAAGAAGAGTACCACTCACTCCTACCCAGCGTTTAGTCGGATCAAGGATGTTACAGAGTCTTCGAGAAACTGCACAGTATACATTAGGGCGGGAAGTAGATGTAAGCGCGTTAATCAAAATCCGCATGGAGCTTAGACAAAAAGGTTCACCTGCTAACATAACGGATCTTATACATAAAGCAGTGGTTCAGGCGATTTTAGAAAATCCTGTAATGCAGGCCGTTATTGATGGAGATGATATGGTAGTGCCTGCAGAAGTCCACTTGGGATTTGCTGTTGCCCGTGGTGATGAACTTCTAGTACCTGTAATCAAAAATGCTCATAGACTTAACCTTAATGAAATGGCTGTTGAAAGACGCCGACTTACTGATGCAGTTCTGCAAGGTATTATAAAGCCAGAAGAGCTACAAGGGGGTACCTTTACAGTTACAAATCTGGGTACTTATGGTGTTGACTTCTTTACCCCTGTGCTATATCCAAAACAATCTGCAATTCTCGGTATTGGAAGAATAGTGGAACGACCAGTCCTTGAGAATGGAAACATCCGCTCCGCGCAATTTATGACTCTTAGCCTTACTGTAGATCATCAGGTAATAAACGGTGCCCCTGCTGCTAGATTCTTAAATCGACTGGCAGAACTTCTTTCTCAATCGGAAGTGCTCTTGGAGTTGTAATAGCAAAAGGGCAGTGCATGTGCGCTGCCCTTTTAGAGTACATAAAAAAAGACAAGTTGTAGAAGAAGGTGAGCATGTAAAGGTAATATTATCCAGTGGAGAAATTCTTTTGTTGCCATCGGGAGGATAAAGATAGCGCCGAAACGATTAAATTGGTTGTTTGTCTGCTTTTAAAACTTATTAGAAAAAAGGGTGGAACAGTATAAAGCTTTTATTTAGTAGATGGAAGCAACAAAATTTTAAAAGCGGTTGCTGAACAGGAAATAAATGAGCAGGCAAAACGATAAATTCATAAATAAAAGAGACGATAGCTGGATGTATGTCCTTCCACAGTACCGACTTGCTATCGTCTCTTTAGTTTACCGAAAGATGTTTACCGCCATTTTTTGTTTTGTAGGTATTCATGGATGGAACGAGCTGCTTTTTTTCCGGCACCCATGGCCAAAATCACAGTAGCTGAACCTGTTACAATATCGCCTCCAGCCCATACCCCTTCTCTGGAAGTCCGTCCCTCCTCATCCACAGCAATATAACCGTGTTTTGTAAGTTCTAAGCCTTCAGTGGTCTTTGTGAGGAGGGGATTAGGGCCAGTACCTATGGCAATTACTACCGTATCAACATCCATAATAAATTCAGAACCCGTTATAGGAACTGGACGGCGACGACCCGAAGCGTCAGGTTCTCCAAGTTCCATGCGGATGCACTCAATACCTTTGACCCAACCATTTTCGTTACCTATTATTCTCACTGGATTTGTAAGGAAATCGAATATAATACCTTCCTCTTTAGCGTTCTCGAATTCTTCTTTTCTTGCGGGCATTTCTTCCTCAGAACGGCGATACACAATATGAACCTCGTCAGCTCCCATTCTTAGGGCAGACCTGGCTGCATCCATAGCTACATTGCCACCCCCTATTACTGCTACTTTTTTACCTACCTTTATGGGGGTGTCAGTGTTGGGAAAAGAATAGGCTTTCATCAGGTTTATCCTGGTTAGAAACTCGTTGGCTGAATACACACCCAGGTAGTTTTCACCAGGTATGCCCATAAATTTCGGGAGGCCAGCTCCAGTGCCGATAAAGACAGCCTCATACCCCATTTCAAAAAGGTCGTCTATCGTTAAAACTTTGCCCATAACCATGTTGGTTTTAATTTCTACGCCCAGCTGTTGTATAAACTTTACTTCTTGTTCCACTATAATTTTCGGTAGCCTGAATTCAGGAATACCGTATACCAGTACGCCACCGGGTTTGTGAAGAGCTTCAAAGATCGTTACATCGTAGCCGAGTTTAGCCAAATCTCCTGCACAGGTGAGACCGGCGGGCCCGGAACCGATGATGGCCACTTTTTTACCAAGCTTTTTAGGAATTACCGGGGGACGGATGCCTTTGGCTCTTTCCCAGTCTGCTGCAAACCGTTCTAGGCGACCTATGGCCACAGGTTCACCTACTTTGCCCAAAACACAGTTTTTCTCGCATTGCGTTTCTTGTGGACAGACTCTGCCACATATGGCGGGCAAGCTGTTGGTTTCCTTTATAATCTTTATAGCTCCTTCAAAATCTCTTTCTGCAATACGCTTTATAAACTGGGGAATTTGTACCTGAACGGGGCACCCTTCAACACATCCTGGTTTTTTACACTGAAGGCACCTCTGGGCTTCACTTACTGCCTCCTCTTCCGAATAGCCCAAAGCTACTTCGTTAAAATTACGCCTGCGGACTTCAGGCTTTTGGGTAGGCATGGGTGTTTTCTTTTTGCTTCTATTTAACGGCATCTTTATCAGCTCCTTCTATTTTGTTGATTAATTTGCACTCATGAACTTCATTAAATCTTTCGAGGGAAATTTTTTCTTCCTCTTTATAAGTGGCCAATCTTTTTATTAGTTCATCGAAATCTACTTTATGGCCGTCGAAAGCCGGACCATCAACGCAAGCAAATTTGATTTCTCCGTCTACGGTGACACGGCACCCACCGCACATGCCTGTGCCATCTACCATTATGGGATTAAGGCTCACCATCGTGGGTATGCCATAAGGCTTGGTAATTTCGCTTCCTATTTTCATCAAAATCGGGGGACCTATGATAATAATCTCATCAAATTTTTCACCTTGTTCTAAAAGCTCTTTAAGTACTACTGTGACAAACCCATGGCGGTCTTTTGAGCCGTCGTCGGTGCAGATATACATCCTGTCACTTACAGCTTTTATCTCTTCTTCCAAGATTAGCAATTCAGCTGTCCTAGCACCTATAATAGAAACTACTTCTACCCCCTGTTGATGAAGCATTTTGAGTTTAGGATAAAGTGGAGCAATACCAAGGCCTCCGCCTATTCCTAAAACTTTCTTGTGATTAGGAAACTCCACCGGCACACCTAAAGGCCCAACAAAGTCCTGGATATAGTCTCCAGCTTCTAGAGTTCCTAATTCCCGTGTGGTTTTACCTACTTCTTGGAATACTATTGTGACAGTGCCATTTTCTGAATTGTAATCTGCAATGGTAAGAGGAATTCTTTCTCCTCCTTCTTTTATCCTTAGCATAACGAATTGGCCTGGCCTTGCTTTTTTGGCTACTAGTGGTGCCTCTATTACAAACAACTTGATGGAAGGTGCCAATTCTCTTTTTTCTAAAATTTTGAACATGATAATCCTCCTTCTTCTTTTATTTAATAGTTGTTTATTTACTTCGATGATGTTATCAAGTGTTAATGGTGTAAAAATGCTAAGAAAATAACTATTTTTTTGTTATTTTTTACCAAGAGTTTACTGGCCGATGTGTCGTATAAAAAACCAGTGTATTTAGCCTTATTAGCATAAAAATGGGGGACTAAGTCCCCCCTCTTTTTATGCTAATATTACAACAGGTTTGATTAGGTCTTTTGGTTTATCTTTCATCAGCATTAGAGCTTTTTCAATATTGTCGAATCCCCGGAAAACGTGAGTGACGAGCTTAGAAGGATCGACACGCTTATAAACAACAAGGTCAATCAGTCTTTCCATTCTTAGACGTCCACCGGGGCATAGCCCGCCTTTTATAGTTTTATGAGCCATGCCGCAACCCCATTCAAGACGAGGAACAGGCAAAACATCTCCTTCGCCAAAGTAATTTACATTAGCGATGGTGCCACCAGGTTTAACAATCTTAACTGCTGTAGCCATGATGTCAACATTTCCTCCAGCGATGATGGCAGCATCAACACCTTTGCCTTCCGTTAAATCCATAATCTGACTGTCGATAGGACCATCTTTATAGTTTACAATATCAGTAGCTCCATAGTATTTTGCAGCATCTACACAAACTGGTCTACTGCCTACTGCGATAATCCTTCCAGCACCCCGCAATTTGGCACCAGCGACTGCCATAAGACCTACTGGGCCAATACCCAAAACCGCTACCGTCGCACCTAATTCTATATCTGCCAGTTCGGCTCCGTGAAAGCCGGTGGTCATCATATCTGTGATCATGACGGCCGCTTCTAAAGAGATGCCGTCAGGTAAATGAGCAAGATTCATGTCTGCATCGTTAACGTGAATGTACTCGGCGAACACGCCAGGTTTTTGGACTGTGAACTTGTAACCAGCAAGCATACCTCCGGAGTGTTGGTGATAACCACGTTGAACATCTAACGTTCTCCAATCAGGAGTGATAGCAGGAATGACCACCTTATCACCGGGTTTAAAGTCTTTTACCTCACTACCGACTTCGACTACTTCGCCTACAGCTTCGTGACCTAGCACTGCGTTGTGAAGTTCACCAAGGCCTCCTTCAAAAACAGTGTGAATGTCCGAAGAGCAAGGGGCCACAGCTAGAGGTCTTACGATAGCGTCAAAGGGCCCTGCCTTAGGCTTTTCTACCTCAATCCAGCCAACCTTACCGATACTGAGCATTGCAAAGCCTTTCATTATTAAAACACCTCCTAAAATACTGGGTAAGTCATTACCCGTTGATTGTTAAATTTTTTGCAATTATATAGTAACACATAGTTAAAAATTTGTCAATCACTTATTCGAACATAGTTTAAAATTATCGTAGGATTTTTAAGTAAACAAACGACTAGAGAAAACTCTTGTGATAAAATAGAAATTGCAAAAAACAAAACTGCAGAAAGGGGGGTATCTATTGTTCAAAATCTAGAAAACATCATACTACAATTTTCAGTATGTAATTGTCAAGTGAAAAATACTCCAAATTTCATATTGAAATTCCCCCTTAACTCAAAAATTTAACATTGATTATTTTTTAACAAAATGCTATAATTAGATTGATATAAATTTTACAAGGAGGTAATTGAAATGTGGGAAACTAAAATAAATCCCACCAGGATTTTTGAACTTCGGTGCAAGAATACAACTTATTTTGGAGTAGGTAGTATAAAGAAGATAGAAGACATTCTAGAAGTTCTAAAACATAAGGGTATCGATAATGTCATTTTTGTAACCGGAAAGAATTCATACAAAGTTAGTGGAGCTTGGGATGTGATAGAACCGGCTCTAAATACATTCGGTTTTAAATATTCACTTTATGACAAGGTCGGACCTAATCCTACTGTTGATATGATCGATGAAGCGGCCAAATTCGGCCGGGAAACTGGGGCGAAGGCTGTTATTGGCATTGGTGGAGGAAGCCCTATAGATACTGCAAAAAGTGTGGCTGTACTGTTAGAATATACTGATAAAAATGCAAGAGAACTTTATGAACTGAAATTCACGCCCGAAAAAGCTGCTCCTATTATAGCTATAAATCTTACTCATGGTACTGGTACGGAGGTAGACCGATTTGCAGTAGCTACAATTCCAGAAAAAAATTATAAGCCCGCGATAGCTTATGAGTGCCTCTATCCTATGTATGCCATAGATGATCCTGCTCTCATGATAAAGCTTGATAAAAAACAGACAATAGCTGTTACTATAGATGCTTTAAATCACGTTACCGAAGCTGCCACTACTCTTGTGACATCACCTTACAGTATTCTATTGGCGAAAGAGGCAGTGAGGTTGATAGTTCGTTACCTCCCTGTTGCTGTAAATGACCCTGAAAACCTTGTGGCTAGATATTATTTGCTTTATGCTTCTGCTATAGCTGGTATTTCTTTTGACAATGGTCTCTTGCACCTTACTCATGCCCTGGAGCACCCACTAAGTGCAGTAAAACCTGAGATTGCCCACGGTCTTGGGCTTGGTGCTCTACTGCCTGCAGTGGTAAAAACTATTTATCCTGCTGTTGCAGAGGTGTTAGCTGACATATACAGCCCTATCGTGCCTGGACTAAAAGGACTGCCTGCTGAAGCAGAATATGTAGCTAAAAAAGTCGAAGAATGGCTCTTCAATGTAGGATGTACTCAAAAACTTTCAGACTTTGGATTTACAAAAGATGATGTTCCAACCCTGGTAAAGCTTGCTAAAACGACACCTTCTCTCAATGGATTGCTTTCTATTGCACCAGTGGAAGCTACTGAAACTGTTATTGCCAAGATTTATGAAGAGTCTCTTAACCCAATCTCTTAACCCATAGCCAAAGGCTATTCTGATACAAAGTGCCAAAAGGTTCAACAATTTAAAAAACCCCACTTTTAGTCAATACAAAAAGTGGGGTTTTCATCTTTATGTATTTAATTATTGCAAAAAACACAAAAGTAAAGATTTTATAATTGGATATAAGGGTGTGTCAAAGGAGTAATGATTAAGGTTGCCGATAAATATTTCACTTCTGTGACGCGCAGGAGGTGGCGAGGATTTAGAAGCTATAAAAAATAGTAAATGGGAGGAGGATTGATTTTGGATGTAATCAGTGTATCTAAGGCAAACTGCAAAAATTGCTACCGGTGCGTTAGGCATTGTCCTGTCAAAGCTATAAAAGTAGTCGGCGGTCAGGCGGAAGTTGTGGATAGCTTATGTATATACTGTGGAAGGTGTGTCATCGAATGCCCCCAGAATGCCAAGAAAATACGGAACGACCTACATGCAGTAAAAGAATTCATAAATGCCGGTGAAAAGGTTGTAGCCTCCATAGCTCCTTCTTACCCTGCTGTCTTTGACGTAACTTCTCCTCAGGAGATGTTTTCCATACTGAAGGCCCTAGGGTTTTATGGAGCTGAGGAAACAGCGGTGGGAGCTGAAATGGTATCTATGGAGTACCAGCATTTGATCAAAAAGGGGCAGAAGGGTCCCATTATAACCACGGCTTGCCCGGTTGTAAAAAATCTGGTAGAGAAATATTATCCAGGACTTATAAGGAATCTAGCTCCGGTGGTTTCCCCGATGGTTGCTCATGCAAGGTCATTGAAGCAAAGATATGGGTTGGACATTAAAGTTGTTTTTATAGGTCCCTGCATTGCCAAAAAAGCTGAAGCCCTAGATAGAAGCGTTTTAGGGAACGTAGATGCAGTACTAACTTTTCAAGAATTGGCCGATTGGATAGATGAGAAAGCCTCCGCGGTAGCTGGAGTAGACTTTGGAGAGCGAGAAAATGTATTAGAACCTTTTATTGCTAGGAGTTATCCCTTGCCAGGGGGGCTTTTAAAGACTTCTTCAATGGAGGATGACCTTTTGTCCCGAGAGGTCGTAGTCGTAGACGGCATGGAGGACTGCATGGAACTTTTAGATGCCCTGGAGCGCGGAAGCGTAAGCGGCCGGCTCTTTGAGATGATGGCGTGCAGGGGCGGCTGTATCAATGGGCCCTCGATGCCGTGTGACAGTTCCCTTTATGAAAGAAGGGAAAGGTTGCTTTCATTTATAGAAAATAATCAACAGCAGCAGGGATATGAGGATATAAAGGCTTCTGCGGCGGGTATTGACCTCAGGAGGTCTTTCGAGCCGAAGGCCTTTAAAGCGCCTAGGCCAACCGAATCAGAGATAAGAGAAATACTGGCTTCAATAGGCAAAACGACTCCAGAAAAGGAACTGAACTGCGGGGCATGCGGATATCCTTCCTGCCGCAAAAAAGCCGAGGCCGTCTACCGGGGAATGGCGGAGCCGGACATGTGCATCCCCTACATGAGGTCCAGGGCCGAATCTTTGGCCAACCTGATCATAGACCACACCCCGAACGGCATCATTTTGGTAGACAGTAATTTGAATATAAAGGAAATAAACAGAGCGGCGGAAAAAATGTTCGGTGTTGAAAAGGAACAGGTCCAGGGGAAGCCCCTTTCCACCGTCATCGACGACAGGGATTTTGCCTGGGTACTGGCCAATAAAACTAACCTGCAGGATAAAAAGGTGAACTATCCCCGGAATTCTTTAACTACCCTCCAGACTATGTGCTATATCGAGGAAGAGGACATGGTACTGGCGATTATTCAGGATATTACCGAACAGGAAAAGCAGAGGATGGAACTGGAAAGGGTTAGGGAGGAGACCCTGGAGAAGGCCCAGGAAGTAATAAACAGGCAGATGTGCGTGGCCCAGGAAATAGCGGGACTACTTGGAGAGACGACGGCGGAGAGCAAGATGCTGCTCCTTAAGCTTATAGAACTGGTTAAAGGCAGGGAAGAAGAAAAGTGAAGGTCTTTGCTGAAGTGTTCACCAAAAGCCTTACCAAAAAAGGAGAAGAGCTGTGCGGGGACAGCGTTGAGGTTATGCAATCCGAAGACGGCATAATTGCCGTAATGGCCGATGGCCTGGGGAGCGGGGTAAAGGCCAGTATACTTTCCACTCTTACCGTAAGGATTGCTTCTACCATGATAAAAAACAGAGCTTCCATAGAAGAAGTGGTCAGGACCCTGATTAATACTCTCCCAGTGTGCCGCGTCCGGCAGCTTGCTTACTCCACTTTTTCCATTCTCGAGATTAACGATGACGGAGAGGGAAGGCTTTTTGAATTTGATAATCCACCTGTGATCTACATCCGGGACGGAAAGGTTCTTAAGCTACCTTACAGGGAACTGAGGGTGGAAGAGAGGAAGATTCTGGAGTACCGGTTTGAAGCCTTTCCGGGGGATAAAATATTCCTGGTAAGCGACGGAGTCATTCACGCAGGGGTGGGAGGTGTCCTGAACCTGGGATGGCAGTGGCCTAATGTGGCCGAATACCTGCAGAGGCTTGACAGAAGCGGATGCTTCGTGTCGGAAATGGTGGACCAGCTGATCAAAACGTGTAGCCACCTTTATTCCGGTAATCCGGGGGACGATACCACGGTCGTGGGAGTAGGTTTAAGAAAGTCGGAGCTGATCACGGTACTAGTTGGGCCCCCTGAAGATAGGTCAAAGGATACAGAAGTCGTGAAAAAACTTATCGACAGCGAAGGCAAAAAGGTGGTCTGTGGAGGTACTACTGCAAATATTGTTTCTAGGGAAACTGGAAGGAAAGTAGTCACAAATATGGACTATGCCGACCCGGCTATACCTCCCGTCGGTAGCATAGAGGGAATAGACCTCGTAACCGAAGGTTTGATAACTTTAAGCAGGTGTGTCGAGATACTGAGAAATTTTGTAAACACGTATTCCTTTTCTCCCCACTTCTTAGACGATATAAGGAAAAAGAAGGACGGAGCTTCAATGCTGGCAGACCTGCTTGTCAATCGCTCCACCCACATCCGATTTCTGGTGGGGCGAGCGGTCAATCCCGCCCACCGGAATGCATACCTGCCGGAAGGCGTAAGCGACAAGCTCAAGATAGTAGAGGAACTGGCCCAAATCCTGAAAAAATGCGGCAAGAGGGTGTATATAGAGCTTTATTAGAGGAAAAAGAGGCATTGGCCCTGCTCTCAAGCTGCTTTTTTATATTTCTGCTGTTTTTTGAGACATTTAAAAAGGATTTCACACATTTTAATTATACCAAACAGAAGGGAGGCAGCCTCTATTCTTTTTATGGTGTTTTCTTCTTCAATGTTTTTGCAATTATTCTCCAAGTGGTAAATATGTCTATACCTATTCAAGGACCAATATCTATAAAATTCTTGACGAAAAATAGCGAAAATTGTAGAATATAATTGAGTTTTAGCATACTTTAGCAAAATATTAACCTTCGATAAGGGCAAACCCGTCGAAAGGCGGGGGCGCAAAGCCACGGGCCTAAATCCCTGATTGGGACATGGTAGCCGGGCTGCCGAAGGATGTGTAAAAATAAAAATTGATTTTCTGCGGCAGCCTTGGGTATGGGCTGTCGCTTTTTATGTTTTTTTCAAAACCACCATGAGAAAAGGAGGAAAGTAATGCCTAAAAAAATAGTAGTTTTTAGCCTGGCAGAAGAACTTTATGGACTAGATATCTTCGATGTACATGAAGTTGTCAAAGATGTATCTATCACAAAAATACCTGAAACGCCCGAATTTATAGAAGGAATAATAAATTTAAGAGGAAAAATCATACCAGTAATAGACCTTAAAAAGCGTTTTGGAATTGGGAAAAAGGAAAAAAGCAAAGACAGCAGAATAATCATAGTAGAAATATTGGGTCAGAAGGCGGGTTTAATAGTCGATGCAGTACATGAAGTAATAACCATTGACGAAAACTCGATTGAACCTCCATCACCTGTCACTACAATAGATACTGCTTTCGTAGAAGGAATTGCTAAAACAGACGATAGGATGATAATTATAATTAAACTACATTTTCTCTTTAAAGTCAACGAAAAAGAAATGCTTCTAAATGCGAGTTCTGAAGATACGAAGGAAAGAAGTTGAAAATCGCTAAAGAGGATGTTCGCTTTAATAAAAAGAAGTGATAGCAGTATTTATTAAGGTTTCGATGTGATGAACTAAGGAGGCAAAAAGATGATGCCGGTTCCAAGATATAACAAAGTGCCAAGCATAAAAGTAGGGTTAAGCATTGAAGAAGCCGTGAAAATTATGGCCAGCCAACAAAGTTTTGTCCTTCAAGTAATAAATGACAAAGGGGAGCCGGTAGGTTGGCTTAACTGCTTAGATATATTGAAGACTATTATAGAAGACTCCGCTGTGGTAAAAATTAAGGAAAAGAGTATAGAGAAACTCATATGTCCCATTAATGAAGAAGATTACCTGAATGTGTTTGGGGAACTATCTGATATAAGTCGTTGGGCCGAGAAAAGAGGACACCGCCTTCCCTATTTTACCACAACCGAAGGTAATGCAGGTATACTGTCAGTATCTGGGCTTTTACAGGAGGCTTTGGAGGAGAGAGATAAAGAGAGGGAGTTGAGGGAAGAAGCACAATTACACTTTGAGAGGATCAACTATATTCATGAAGAACTTGAGAAGGCTTTGGCAAATCTTTTCATCGATCCCAACGTGATAGTGAAGCTTAAATCCATAGTTGAATACCAGGATGAATATGATCTGTCTACTGGGAAAATAAAGATTACCGGAGTGATAAAGGAAGGAACTTACCTACACGTAGTAAACATGCTGCGGTTGCTGGCCGAATTGTGGGAGCAAGGACTATTAGAACTAGGAGTTATAAACAAAGAGACGCTGGTCAATGCAACCATTTTTCATGACCTTGGCAAAGTGCAACCTCCTCTGAAAATTGGAGAAGTTGTGGATCCTAAGGAAGCCTTTGAACCTGGGAAGTATCATGCTTTTAGAAGTGCTTTAATAGCAAAAAATGTATATCATCTTGATAAAAACGTTGTCCAACTTATCAAATATCATCACCATACTGAGGAAGAACTGCCACCCGATTTTCCTGATGGTCTTCTGCCCATGCACCGGCTTTTCCGGCTGATAGACGGGCTTTCAGCAGGAATTACGAGACGAGGCTCTAAGGTTAATTTGACAGTTAAAGGGACTATTGTCCAGGTGAAAGAAGAAAGCATCCACCCGGATTATAACCGGTGCATAGAAATAGACCTCTGCAGGAAGAAAGTAGGTGATGAAGCCAGAGAGGAAACGTGCTAATGAAAGCAATATCAAGGACAGCAATAATTTAACCAAGAATGCTATTTTTATATACTGTTTACTCAACAACTTTGTTAAAAAAACAAAAGAAACAACACAAAAGGGGGAATTTCAATTATGAAAACCAAATTTTCCACAAACATGATGTTAAAGCAAAAACTAATTGTGATTTTTATACTATTATCAATTTTACCTGCAATTTTGACTGCAGGCCTTTCATTATACCAAAGCAAAAGTTTAGTTGAATATCAAGTTAGTAGTCTAGCAAGACAAATTGCAAAAGAGAAAGTAGCTTATATTGACTCTTTCATTGAAAAAGTGTCAGCAGAAGTTGATTCAATTGGTAAAAACCCGGATGTTATTAGTAGAGATACCGCAAAAACTATGGAAGTATTACGAAATGTTAAGGAATCAGATTCAAATACTTTATTTGTTTATATAGGCAATGCTGACAAAGAGATTTTTATATATCCTAAGACAGAACTTCCACAAGGATATGATCCAACAACGAGGCCATGGTATAAAAAAGCTGAAGAATCATTTGGAAATATAGTCATTACTGAACCATATCAAGATGCAGGTACTGGTAAAATGGTTATCACAGTTGCAAAGGCTTTTAAGCTTGCAGATGGCAAAACAGCTGTTGCTGCTGCAGATATAAGCTTAGACCAAATTCAAAGCAATATTACGAGGACAAAAGTAGGGGAAAAAGGTTATGCAGCCTTACTTACGGAAAATGGAACAACAATTGCTCACCCCAAGAAAGAAATGATACTTACAAATATAGCGGAAAAATACGACTTTGGTAAGACAATTGTTAACAACAAAAGCGGCAATTTAAAATATAGATTTGGTGGTGAAGATAAAATTGCGGGTTTTGAGCAATCAAAACTAACAGGGTGGATAGCTATAGCGACGATGCCGCAATCTGATTATACAACAGAACTTAACAAGAGTATTATATATACGCTAGTAATATTAGCAATAATTTCTGTTTTAGCCGTGATTATTGGTTTATTCCTGGCAAGAAATATTGCTAATCCAATCTTACTTGGCGTCAGTTATTTAGAAACTGTAGCGAATGGTGACTTTACAGGAAATGTTGCTGAGCAATTTCTTAGGCGCCATGACGAAATAGGCAGGCTTGCAGAGGCTATCAATAAACTGCAGGCCAATATTAGACCGCTGCTTTCAGAACTGAAAACCAGTGTGGAGACATTAACTAAAAACTCAGAAGCCTTGAGTGCTGTCTCACAAGAAATAGCTGCTTCTTCCAATGACGTTGCAAAAGCCATTCAAGAGGTGGCTTCTGGGGCATCTAACCAAGCCCAAGATTTGCAAGAAATAGTATCTCTTATAGGTAATATAACGACAAGCTTAGAAAAAGTATACAATGAACTTGGTCGCGTAAAGGAAAATAGTGAAGAAACCTCTCGATTGGCAAATACCGGCAAGAAAGAGTTAGACGATCTTATTTCTTCAATTAGTGGAGTGCGTGAAGCATTTGAGGTAGTAGTTGAAAAACTTGGAACTCTTAAAGGTTCAGTAGGACAGGTAGGAGAGATTTTAGAGATTATAAAGGGAATAGCAGAGCAAACAAATTTATTAGCATTAAATGCAGCTATTGAAGCAGCAAGAGCTGGAGACGCAGGACGAGGTTTTGCAGTTGTAGCAGATGAAATAAGAAAACTTGCAGAGCAAACTCGCGTATCTTCTGATAAGATAAGCGCTTTATTAAGTGATATAACCTCAGAAACTGATGAGGTTGTAAGGACTTCTGAAGAAGTGAGTGCTCAGGTGAATACCCAATTAGAAAATGTAGAGAATACCATAAAGGCTTTTGATAACATATTAGAATCAGTAGCAGCCATAGCGCCGATGATTAAAGCAACATATACAGAAGTAGATAATACCGTAAAAGCAAAGGACATAGTGTTAGAGCGTGTTGAGAACATAAGCGCAGTTTCAGAAGAGACATCAGCGTCTGCTGAAGAGATATCGGCATCCGCCGAGGAACTTGCTGCATCTACGCAAGAGATAGCTGCAAATGCACAGCAAGTTTTAGAAGTTGCTAAACGTATTGAGAAACAAGTAGAGCAATTTAAGGTTTAGAAAGCGGTATTTATTAAGGGGGCTGCCCATAAGCTATACCCGTTGGCTAGAGGGTAGCCTTTATATATTATTAATGCTAAAAAATGAATGGAAGATTAATGAATGAGCAACTTTTCCAATAAAAATAAATATTAAATATTTAAAGGAAATTAATAAAGGAACAGACAAGAGAAACTTGGTTTAAATAGAAGGGAGAATAAAAATGGCTGAAATAAAAGACAAGGAAGATAAAATCATAATTAACTACTGCCGTCCCAAAATCAGGAAGCAGCGTACTTTTAACCTTGTTTTCCCTTACCTAAACGACAATGAAATTGCCCACACATTGGTTGTTGAGCAATGTTCATCAGGGAACTGGAAGCCTGTAAGGCAATTATTGACGTAGAAGAAACAACAGCAAACGAAGAAGAGGCAGCAAATGGCCTTGCTAATTTAATGTGGTATATATACCCAGAAAAGGAACGTGGAAAGGTTTTGCCCACTGTTGTGAACTGGAGGAGATTTAATAATAGCAGCATGTCTAAATGAGAAATACGGGGGAAGCACCTTGCGGCAGTATATTTCAAGCGTCCTGACATACAAAAAGAGATGGAAGAATACTGGGAAGAATTAGAAGAAGCAGTTGATGGCCCGGAAGAATTTGCGGTGATTGGAGACAAAAACAGTTAAAAATAATAATGCAAAAAGATATAATTTTAACTAGGTGATAATAGATGCTGCTG
>LDZR01001977.1_pt1 | contig 20706 bp, 18 predicted proteins | sample 615371 | NCBI WGS metagenome assembly LDZR01 (sample SAMN03408294, study PRJNA278302) | terrestrial metagenome | isolation source: oil reservoir sample K2 | place: USA: Alaska, North Slope, Kuparuk formation | collected 2013
GAAGAGGTTAGCTTCGATGAAGAGCCCATAAGCGCGGGTGCTTCCAAGAGAAAGGCGAAGGAAAAAGTTCCCCAGACGCAGGAAGCTGTTGAAAAGGAAGAGATAACCATTCCCCCACCTGTGGATCTTCTTTACGAGCCTCCACCATTTGAGGAGGACGGAGAACCCGTAGAGGAGGAAAAAAGGGAGCTTGAGGAGACCTTTGCAAACTTTGGCATAGATGCGAAAGTGGTGAACGTGGTTATTGGCCCTACAGTTCACCGTTTTGAGGTTCAACCGGCGAGAGGGGTAAAGGTTAACAGAATTGCTTCTTTATCAAAAGAGATAGCTTTAAATCTTAAAGCACAGACCGTTAGAATCGAGGCGCCTATTCCCGGGAAGGGGCTTGTGGGAGTGGAGGTCCCAAACAAGGTTAGGAGGGTAGTTTACCTTAAGGAGATAATTAGCTCTCAAAGCTTTAAAAGGGCAAAAGGGGCTTTAGCCATCGCTTTGGGCAGAGATGTGGCAGGTGCCCCGTTAGTTATTAACATCTCCGATTTACCGCACCTACTTGTTGCGGGTTCAACGGGCTCTGGCAAGAGCGTTTGTCTTAATGTGATAATAATGAGCCTCATATTTAGAAACAAGCCTGAAGACCTTAGGTTGGTTCTCATCGATCCGAAGAGAGTTGAATTCAGCATCTATAATGAGATACCTTACTTAGCTGTTCCTGTAGTGACGGAGGTTAAGGACGCTGTGAACGTCTTGAACGGACTTCTTCAAGAGATGGAAAGGAGATACAAAAGCTTTTCCCGTTATGGCGTGAGAGATATAACGGGGTTTAATAAGCTCAAAAATGAGGAGAAGCTTCCCTATGTAGTTGTTGTCATAGATGAGCTTGCCGATCTTATGATGCTATCTCCGAGGGAGGTAGAGGAGTCTATTTGTAGGCTTGCCCAAATGGCGCGGGCCACGGGCATTCACTTAGTATTGGCCACTCAAAGACCCTCCGTTAACGTGGTCACGGGGCTGATAAAGGCTAATATTCCTGCGAGAATCGCCTTTTCTCTACCTTCTCAGGCTGATTCAAGAACCATCCTTGACTTCTCCGGCGCTGAAAGGCTTTTGGGCAAGGGAGACATGCTTTTCCTTTCACCAACCTTTGGCCATCCCATAAGGGCTCAATGTGCCTGGGTTAGCGAAGATGAAGTTAGGGTTGTAACCGATTACCTTCGCAGGCTTGGTGAGCCTGAATATTGGGATGAGCTTATCAAGGCTTCTGAGGAAGAGGAGTTTTTTGATGATATTCCACAAGACCCTTTGTATAGAAAGGCTATAGAGGTGATCGTTAATACGAAGACCGCTTCTGCCACGCTCTTACAGCGCAAGCTTGGTGTGGGCTACGCTCGTGCTGCACGATTGCTTGACATCCTTGAAAAAATGGGTATAGTGGGGCCCTCCAAGGGTGGGGGGAAACCGAGGGATATATTAAAGAGCGAGGAGGAGCTGAGGGAGCTTTTGGAATGAAGGTTGCTATCTTTACAAACGGAGATTATAGGGACGAAGGCTTTTATGGGAAAATCATAGGGAAAGCTGATTTGCTAATATGTGCCGATGGCGGTGGCGATTACCTTTACAGGTGGAGGGTAAGACCCGCCATCCTTATAGGAGATATGGACTCCATATCGAAGGAAGCCTTAGACTATTTTGAAAAATCCGGTGTGGAGATAAAAAGGTTTCCAAAGGATAAAGACTATACCGATACCCATCTGGCGTTAATCGAGGCTATGAAGTATGGCCCATCGGAGATCCTTATTATCGGAGGAATCGGGACGAGGCTTGACCATATACTTGGAAACGTTCATCTTTTGTTTCTGGCATTAAGCGAGGGATATAAGGCTAAGCTTTTAAATGAATTTTATGAAGCCCAGCTTGTCGCTGAAGGGGAGTTTACCATCGATGTGTGGGGAGAGAAAGTTTCTCTTCTCCCGTTAACCCCGGAGGTGGAGTTTTCCTATTCGGAAGGGCTTAAATGGTCCCTCTCCGATTTAAGGCTGACCTTTGAGCATCCAATAGGTCTAAGTAACGAACCTACTTCTTCGACCGTTAGAATAGGTGTTAAAAGAGGGATAGCCATTTTCTTTCAGGTTAGGGAGGTGTAAACTTTGTCTTCCTATAGAATTGCCGTGGTTGGTGCAGGCTATGTGGGTTTAGTTTCAGCCTGTGGATTTGCCGAGCTTGGACACGAAGTCGTTTGCGTTGAGAAAGATGAAGATAAACTTGCGATGCTTAAAGAAGGGGTATCACCCATATACGAACCGGGACTGGAGGAGCTATTAAAAGAGAAATTGGCTTGTGGCTCTCTCAGATTTACTCACGATCTTGGGGAGTCCGCTGCATGGGCTCAAGTAATTTTTATATGCGTTGGCACACCCCCTCGGGAGGATGGAAGTGCGGATCTCTCACAGGTTGAGGAGGTAGCCAGAAGGATAGCGGGTGTCATAGATGAGTACAAGCTTATCGTTGAGAAGAGCACCGTTCCCGTTAAAACGGCTCAGTGGATAAAGAGAACTATCGAACTTTACGGCGGTAAGGGAAAATCCTACGATGTGGCTTCCAACCCTGAGTTTTTAAGGGAAGGTAATGCCCTTAATGACTTCTTTAATCCCGATAGAATAGTTATAGGGGTTGAGAGTGACCGTGCAGAGAAAATACTTAGGGATATATATGCCAAGATAGATGCTCCCATACTCGTTACGGACATAAATACCGCTGAGATAATCAAACACGCTTCAAACTCCTTCCTGGCAATGAAGATATCCTTCATAAACATGGTAGCGGATCTATGTGAAGCCGTTGGTGCCGATGTCAAAAGGGTGGCAAAGGGCATGGGCTTAGATAGGAGGATAGGGGAGGCCTTTTTGGGAGCGGGCATAGGTTATGGCGGTTCCTGTTTCCCGAAAGACCTTAAGGCGTTTATAAAGATCGCAGAGGAGCATCATGTAGACTTTTCCTTACTTAAAGAGGTTCAGAAGATAAATGAGCTTCGGATTGAACGCTTTCTCAAGAAGATAAAAGACGTTATGTGGGTTCTAAAGGATAAGGAAATAGCCATATGGGGGTTATCCTTTAAACCTGACACCGACGATATAAGAGAGGCTCCTTCCTTAAGGCTGATCCCCCTTCTTCTGTCTGAGGGAGTATCTTTGAGGCTTTACGATCCAAAAGCCATCAATAACTTTAAGAGGGTATTCCCTGAAACCGATAGGGTTAGGTATTTCACGGATCCCTACTCTGCCGTGGAAGGTGCGCATGCCCTGGTTATTCTCACAGAGTGGGAGGAATTTAAAAGGGCCGACCTTGCGAGGGTTAAGGAGCTTCTTTTAACTCCTTTAATCTTTGATGGTAGAAACATCTTTGAGCCTGAGGAAGTTCAAAAGTTCGGCCTTGAATATTATCCTGTGGGAAGGGGAAGGAGCTGTGTGGAATGAGAGGGACGGTTCTTATAACGGGTGGAGCAGGTTTTATAGGTAGCCATCTCTGTGAGAGATTTTTAAAAGAGGGGTTCAAGGTAATAGCGTTGGACAGCCTTCTTACGGGCTCTTTGGATAATATAGCTCATCTTTTTGAAGTAGAAGGATTCAGGTTTATAAGATACGATGTAACCAACTTTATTTACATAAAGGAGGAAATAGATATAGTCCTTCACTTTGCATGTCCTGCAAGCCCTCAGGACTATCTTAAACATCCTATACATACGATGAAGGTGGATTCCTTGGGAACGCTTAATACCCTCGGCTTGGCTAAAGCGAAAGGGTCTCGCTATCTTTTGGCTTCTACTTCAGAGGTTTACGGTGACCCGGAAGTCCATCCCCAGCCTGAGGATTATTGGGGTAAGGTTAATCCAATAGGTCCAAGGAGCGTTTATGATGAGGCAAAGCGTTTTGCTGAGGCTATGGCCATGGCTTATTATAGGGAACATGGAATAGATGTTAGAATAGCAAGAATATTTAACACCTACGGTCCTCGAATGAGGCTTGATGATGGAAGGGTTATCCCTAACTTTATCTGTCAAGCCTTAAGAGGAGAACCGTTGACCGTTTATGGAGATGGGAGTCAGACAAGGAGCTTTTGCTACATAGATGACCTTATAGAGGGTATATACAGGCTTGCTACTTATGAAGGACTAATGGGAGAGGTTTTCAACCTTGGAAATCCTGATGAGTATACCGTTAAGGAGCTTGCTCAACTTATAATTAACCTTACGGGTTCTAACTCGGGGATTGTATATAGACCCCTTCCTCAAGATGACCCCAAGAGAAGAAGGCCCGATATAACGAAGGCTATGGAAACCCTCGGCTGGAAGCCGGTCATTCCCTTAAAAGAGGGCCTTTTAAAGACTATCGAATACTTTAGGGAGAGATTGAAAGGTGAAGCTCTCCATAGTAATTCCCGTTTATAATGAGCGGGATACCATAGAGAAGGTTATTGAAAAGGTCAAGAGCGTGGAAATTCCCCTCGAGAAGGAAATCATAATCGTTGATGATTGTTCAAAGGATGGGACGAGAGATATATTAATGAAGTATGCCAGTGACCCCTCTATCAAGATCGTCTTCCATCGGGTTAACCAGGGTAAGGGAGCTGCTCTGAGGACCGGATTTAAGGAAGTTACGGGCGATTTCGTTATAATTCAGGATGCCGACTTAGAGTATAACCCCGAAGATTATCCTAAGCTTCTTAAGCCTTTACTTGAGGGAAGAGCCGATGTGGTTTATGGTTCGCGATTTTTACCAACGGGAGAGAGGATCGTCACCTCTTTCGTTCATTACTATGCTAATAAATTTTTAACCTTCTTGGCTAACCTCTTTTGTAACCTGAGCCTGACCGACATGGAAACGTGCTATAAGGTGTTTAGAAGCGAGCTTTTAAAGAGGTTTGAGCTTCAGGAAGACAGGTTTGGTATAGAGCCAGAGCTTACGGTTAAGTTTTCCAAGCTTCGCTGTCGTTTTTACGAGGTTGGTATATCTTACATAGGAAGAAGTTACGAGGAAGGGAAGAAGATAGGATGGAAGGATGGCTTCAGAGCTATATGGTGCATAGTTAAATACAAGCTCTTCTGGAGACCAAGGGGGTAAGCGGGGGCATGGGAAGGTGGGGCTTCTTTGATGAAAAGCTGGCTTATTTCAGGGCAAAGGAGGTTTTAAAATACATAAAGACCATAAAAGATACTATTCGAAGAGGGATATAGTTGATTTATTGGAAGGGAGAGGTTTCGTGATGCGCGAGCATTATTATTTTGAATTACGAATGAACCAAGTTCTTGTTGCTGTGAAGGGAGAAGATAGAAGATGAGAAGAGATATCTTCCCTCCAATTGTGATTGCTCTTGCTTTAAGACTTGCCTTGTTTTTTTACATATCCTTTTATAACCCCTCTTTCATGATTCAGCCTGATAGTCCAAGCTATATTAATCCCGCAGAAAATCTTCTTAATCACGGGGTTTTTGCAAAAGGAAGCTATCCAGACCTTGAGCCTGAAACCGTTAGGACACCTGGTTATCCCCTTTTTATAGCGTTATCTTATCTTCTTTTGGGGAATAGGGCTGAATCGGTCATCGTTCTTCAGGTTATTTTAGGGGCTCTGTTTCCTATTTTAGCCTGGAAGATAATGGAGGAGCTTGGCGCTTCTTTAAGGGTGAGGAGGCTCTCGGCATATCTCGTTGCCTTAGACCCTCTTCTTTTAATATATACGGTTAATGTTTTAACTGAGGAGCTTTACGCTTTCGCTATAGCGATTCTCATTCTCCTTTATCTTAAGGTTTTGAAGGGCACTTCCCCCCTTTATCTTTATTTGGCCTCTTTTCTTTCCGGATTTCAAGCGTATATAAGGCCAATAGGCATGTTTTTGCCCGCTTTGATTTTCTTGTATTTTCTTTTTCTCAAGCGCTTTAAGGAGGCTTTAATAATTCTTTTAATTAGTTACCTTGTTATTCTCGGTTGGAGCTATAGAAACTATGAGAAGACAGGAGCTTTTGAGTTCTCTACTATTTCTGGAGCCAGCATGGCTTTCTATAGAGCGGCCTATGTCTTGCAGTTTGAGACTGGCGAAAGCTGGGTGAAGATTCAAGAGGAGTTGAAAAGGAAGGTTGAAGAGCGATCTTGTGGGATGAGCGAGGCTCAGAAGCTTGCATTGGCTAAGAAGATGGGACTGAAGATAGTTCTCTCTCACCCCCTTTCAGCTATCAAAGCCTCTTTCAACGGAGCTTTAGGAATTTTATCAGGTTCCGGTGGAGCTTACTATCTTGTGGCCTTTAAGGCTTATAAGCCGGGTTCGGGAATTCTCAATAAGCTGTATGAGCTCGGATTTTTGAGGTTTTTGGCTACCCTCTGGGCCGAGTATAGAACTGTCTTTCTGGTTAACCTATTGCTCGGTTTTTATTTTCTGTTTTTGTATATCGCTTCCCTTTTCGGCTTTTGGAAGAACATCCTTAGGGCGGAGTGCTGGCTTTTAGTGATAATAATACTTTATTTTTTAGTCATCTCTGCTGGTCCAGAGGCCTATTCAAGGTTCAGAGTGCCCTTTGAGCTATCTCTCATAGTTTTGTCCTCTTTGGCTTTCGAGAGGAGGGATAAAAGTTCAACAGGCTTGTTCTTATCTTGATGGTGGTGTTTTTATCAAGCTTAGGGCAGGTATTGCTTAAGGGCGGAGTTTCAGGCATTGCCTTTAAGGGCGGTTTGAATTCCCTTTTAAGCTTTGCGCTTGATTGTGCTAAAAACTATGTGGTGGTATTGGGTTTGCTTTGCTATGCTTTAGGCGCTTTCCTGTGGCTCTTGGTTTTAAAGCTTTCCGACCTGAGCGTAGCCTATCCTATGATAAGTTTGACATACCCCATTGTCGTCTTTTTCTCCTTTCTTTTATTTGGTGAAACCATAACTTTAAGACAGCTCATTGGCATAGTCGCGATAATGTTGGGCGTGTCTTTGGTGTATAGGTAGGAAGGATTCCTTAAGCTACCGAGATAGTTTCTTTAAGGGCAGATTCGTAAACTTGAAGGGTATTTTGTATCAAAGCCTCGATCGTGAAGTTTTCCTCCACATATTGGCGCCCGTTAAGGCCTATTTCCTCTGCTATTTCAGGATTTTTAAGCAAGAAGCTTATGTATCGAGCCAGGCCTTCATAGTCCCCTCGGTCCACCACGAAGCCATTGAAGCCAGGCTTTACGATTTCCGTCATCCCCCCTGACCTGCTTACTATGATGGGTTTAGCTGTTGCCATGGACTCTAAAAGAACCAGTCCAAAGGGCTCCTGGGAAGTAGAGGGATAGATGCAGACATCCGCGATCATGTAAATTTTAGGTATCTCCGACCAGTGGAAGGACGATATGTATACATGCTCTTCAAGCTCTAACTCCTCAATGAGCTTATAGATGTAATCTCTTTCGGTATCTCCCTTTCCTTCCGTATCTACAATGTTTTTTGTGTTTCCAGCCAAAACCAATATGGCATCTGGAAACTCTCTGCGAAGGATATCCATTGCGCGGATGCTGAGGTCGCAACCTTTACCACGTCTAAGGCGTGCAGGGTGGAAAATGACACGCCTGTTTTTAAGCGTTGGATAATCTTTTAGGATTCTGTATATTTCTGCAAGTTTAGGAGGGTGGAACATTTCAAGATCTATTCCGTGATAAACCACATGGGTTCTGTTAGCGGGGTATCCACTTACGATGAGCTCTTGCCTTATGTAATGGCTGACGGCGATGATTCTGTTCCAGTTGGAGGAGAGAGTGCATATTTTCTGCCATAATTCGTCTTTCCATTCGTTGTGAGCTGTGAGTATGAGGGGGCAATTGTAGCTCTTGCAGATTTCCTGCAGGGCCTTGGCGTGAGTATAGCTGAAGTAGTGCATGTTATGAGCGTGGACAATGTCCGGCTGGAAGTCTGAAAGAAACTCCTCAAAGGTCTCCCGGATTTCTTCGTATTTTTCTTCTATGTTCTCATTTATCAAAGAGTTAATGTTTAAAAGGGGTGTCCGTTTAATTGTAACCCCCTTCCAGACTTCTTTTTCAGGGGTCCCATCAACAGCACCTGTAAGGAGGGATACATCATGCCCTAATTTTACTAACTCAGGGCAAAGGAGTGCAAGATGAGTTTCGGTTCCACCGATTATTGGGAAAAATGCCCAGTGTATCATCGCTATTCTCATGTTCTATCCCCTCCTTTCTCAGGCTTCTATTATTACTTTAATGTTCCCCTTCTTTTTTATTAAATGGCATGTTATTTTCCCTTCCCTTTCTTCAAAGGCCAAATCGACATAGGCTCCTCCTACTGAAAGGTTTCTAATTTCCAATTCTTTGGTTTCTGGCGGGAGTAAAGGTTGTTTTATATGTATGGAGTTGTTTTTGACTTCTAAACCTAAAAGGCTTTGTATGATAAGGAATAGGCTCCCTACTGCCCACGCCTGTGGGTCGCATGCCGTAGGATAAAATACAGGTCCTCCCGAGCCTCTACGGGTAAATCCGCAAAATAGCTCGGGAAGTCGGTTATAGGGAAAGAACTTGCTTGCTTCGAATAATCCCTTGCAGAGTCTTTTTAGCTCCTTAAGGGCGTTGTATCTCCTCATACCCAAGGCTATTATGGAATTGTCATGTGGCCAAACAGAGCCATTGTGATAACTCATGGGGTTATAAGGTTTCTCATTTTTGCTCATCGTTCTAATTCCCCATCCCGAGAAGAAGTCTTCTTCCATTAGCCTCTTTATAACTTGGTTAGCCCCTTCTTTTGGTAGAATTCCGGTAAAAAGGGCATGCCCTCCGTTGGAAACGAGAGTATTTATGGGATCCTTTTTCCCATCTAAGGCGAAGATCAGATATCCTTCCTCTTCGAGCCAGAAGTCTTTCAAGAACTTCTCTTTGAGTTTATTGGCTCTTTTAGTGAGATTGGAGGAGCTTCTTTCTTTTCCAAGCTCTTTAAATAAAAAGGCTGCTTCGCGCAAAGCTAAGTAATAGTAAGCTTGGACTTCTACCAAAGCTATTGGTCCTTCTGGTATTTTCCCCTCCCTATCCACTACTGCATTTGAAGAATCCTTCCATCCCTGATTTAAAAGACCGAGGGGAGATTCCCTTATGTATTCTATGTAACCGTCTCCATCTAAGTCTCCATATCGAAAGGCCCAACGCAAGCACCGCTTGAGAGGCTCAATCAGCTCTTCCAAGAGCGTCTTGTCCATGGTCCATCGGTAGGTAGCCCCAAGAAGGATAATAAACCATAGCGTGGAGTCTATGGAACCATAGTAAGGACTGTGTGGGATTTCCCCACAGTTAGCCATCTCCCCATGGCGTAGTTCGTGAAGTATTTTGCCAGGCCTCTCTTCTTTCCATGGGTCTATCCGCTTTCCTTGGTAACGAACCAAGAATCGGAGAGTTTCTTTCGCCATGTTGGGATTAAGGATTAGCGTCTGGTAAGAAGTTATCAAAGAGTCTCTACCAAAAGGTGCTACATACCATGGTATTCCTGCGGCCAGTATTTTCCCCTCTTTTGGATATTCGGTTTGAAGAGCCGCTAAGTCGGTCACCGCGGTTTGAATCATATTATTTAAGGTGGTATTGTCTGTGTAAATTTGGGTGCAAGATTCCTTCCATTCTCTATATTTTTGCGAAAGCGCTTCGGTTGCTTCATTAAAGCTTACGCTTATCCTTTCTGGATTGTCCCACGTCTCTTTATCTAAGTCTATTTGAAGGTGTAAGTAGATTTTCCTTTGAGGTGGCAGAGCCAGGTTGTATTCTATTAGAGCATAGCCCGGTTCAACTTTTATCTTCTTAGGAAATGGCTCCAAAGATATCAGCGTGGTTCGTGTCTTGTTGTCTAACCCTCTATAGGCAAACCTTATTTTGTTTTTCTTAACCTTTGTTTCTAAAATTTCTCCTTTTCCTTTCCTTTCTAAACCCCTTACTTCGAAAATGTCTTTGTAATCAGCTCCTAAGAGTATGTGTAGTGATAGATGTAAAGGAAAGGGATTGAAGTTGATTATCCGTAAGCGTTGATAAAAAGCCTCTTTTATTACCCTTAAGATTCGGAAGTGCAGGGTAAGGAAATGAACATCTTCACCTGACGGGAGAGAAAAACTTGGGTTAGTTAGCTCTATTTGTGCAAAGTGGCTTTCTCTTACGGTAGAAGAAAGATAAATAGGTTTTAGTCCGTAGATGTAAAATTCTAAGCAACTTAAGTATCGGGTATCGTTATAGTAAAGCCCTAAATGGCTCAGTCCTTCCTTTGGAATCTCTCCCGTTGGCAAAGAGACGATGAAGATGTTTCCTTCTTTTAATACTTCCGTGAGAGGCTCAACTGCTTTAGGAGTTATTCTTCTGATGTCCAATTTCATTTTAGTGAGGTTATTTGGAAAGAATATGATAGTGGCTTATAGATTTGCTACCCTGATTAATATATAATATGTTTTAGCCTGTTGTCAAGTTATACGATGGAAAGGGGAGGTGAGTTGTTGTGAGGAGACTTTTGCTTGCGGTTTTCCTGATGGTATTTGCTTTTTGCGGTTATGCCTTTGCGCAGGAGAAGGATTTTATCGTGATAGGAACCACCGATAAGATAGTTACTCTCGACCCTGCTAATGCTTATGATTATCTTTCTTGTAACATTATTCAGAATATAATGTCTGGCCTTGTAGATTATAAACCTGGAACTTCAGAGATAGTGCCCGCGTTAGCGGAGAAATGGGAGGTTACCCCCGATGGTTTGGTCTATACTTTTTACCTTCGCAAAGGGCTTAAGTTTGCCGATGGTGCTGTTTTCGATGCGAAGGCGGTTAAGTTTTCTATCGATAGGGTATTTAAACTAAACGGTGACCCAGCCTTTCTTTTAACCGAGGTCATAGATAAGGTTGAGGTCGTTGATGACTATACTGTTAAGATAAGGTTAAAGTATCCCTTTGCGCCATTTCTTTCAGTATTGGCCTTCACGGTTGCCTTTCCCGTAAGCCCGAATTCTTATAACGATAAAGAATTCAGCGATGTTGGCATTGGTATCGGTCCTTATAAGATAAAGAAGTGGACAAAGGATGTAGAGCTCGTTTTGGAAGCCAATCCTAACTGGTATGGAGCTCCTCCCAAGAGCAAGATGGTGGTTATAAGGTTTTATGAAAATGCCCAGAGTTTAAGAATGGCTGTGGAGAAGGGAGAGGTTGATGTGGCTTACAGAACCCTTAATCCCGAGGACATATTAGACCTTAAGAAGAGCGATAAGGTGAGGGTATACGAGGGGGAAAGTCCTGTCATAAGATACATAGTATTTAATGCTAAAAAGGAGCCCTTTAACAATGTGGATGTGAGAAGGGCAATAGCTTATGCGATAGATCGTTCCATGATAACCAAAAGGGTTTTTAGGGATACCGCTATGCCTCTTTATAGTATGATTCCCATGGGGATGTGGGGCCATGTAGATGTATTTCCACAACAGAGTAGAGAAAAGGCTGTAGAGATTTTGAAAAAGGTCGGTTACAGTGAGGCCAATCCTCTGGAGATAGAACTCTGGTATACCCCAACGCACTATGGTTCTACGGAGGCCGATGTCGCTCAAATGCTTAAGCTCATGCTTGAGGCAACGGGGATAATAAGGGTTGATATAAAATATGCTGAGTGGGCAACTTACGTGGAATATTTTGAGAAGGGAATAATGGGGTTCTTCCTTCTCGGCTGGTATCCTGACTACCTCGACCCCGATGATTATATGTGGCCCTTTGTTCACTCTTCAGGTAGTCCGAGCCTTGGAAGCTTCTATTCCAATCCCAAGATGGATGAGCTTCTTTTAAAGGCACGTCAGATATCGGATGAAGAAGGGAGAGCCAAGGTTTATGAGGAGGCTCAAAAACTTTTAGCGGAAGAGGCTCCCTATATTCCGTTATGGCAGGCAAAGCAGTATTGTGTTGCCAAGCCGGAGGTTAAAGGCATACTTCTTGAGCCTACACAGATTTTCAGATACTATCTCATTTATAAATAGGCTGTAATTAAGGTGGGGCAAAAACGGTTTTTGCCCCACCTTAAAAAGGTATGGAGGTGTTTTCGTTTTTGCCTTCCCTTCGAAGTTACGTTCTCACGAGATTTATATTAATGATTCCGATGATCTTAATCCTATTAACCTTTGTTTTTATAATACTAAGGGTCCTTCCCGGAGACCCTGCTAGTGCTATTCTCGGTCCAAAGGCTTCTCCAGAACAAAAGGCTGAAATCAGGGAGAAGCTTGGACTTGATAAACCCATTATCTTTCAGTATTTTAGCTATTTAGGTGGCTTGCTTAAGGGTGATTTTGGCAGGTCCATGCTTACGCGTAGACCTGTCTTGGATGAAATTCTTGAGAGATTTCCGGCTACGCTGGAGTTAACCATTTTTTCTTTGCTTATAGCCTTTATTTTGGGGTTGTTTTTGGGTGTCGAATCTTCTCGAAGGCTGGGAAGCTCCTTTGACGAGGCTTTTAGGTTTTATGCTGTTGTAGTTTATGCTCTTCCCGTTTTCTGGTTGGGGATGATGTTTCAGCTTCTTTTCGGTGTAAAGCTGGGGTTTTTCCCCGTTTCGGGTAGGATATCGCCCTTAATGGAGCCAGAGCACATAACGGGACTTTATCTTTTAGACAGCTTACTTACCATGAACCTTGCTTCCTTCTTAAACTCCCTTAAACACCTCTTTCTTCCCTCTTTAACTTTAGGAATAGTTCTTTCGGGAGTCTTCTTGAGGTTGGTAAGGGGAAACATGGTGGAGGTGTTAAGGTTAGATTTCATAAGGGCAGCGAGGGCAAGAGGAATCTCCGAAAGGAGAGTGCTTTACAGGCATGCTCTTAAGAATGCTTTAATTCCAGTAATTACTATGCTGGGGCTCGAATTTGCCCTGCTTTTGGGGGGAGCGGTTTTAACCGAGACCACCTTTTCCTGGCCCGGTGTGGGAACCTTTCTAATAATGAGGATAAGGTATAGGGATTTTGCCGCAGTTCAAGGTGTTATCGTTTTTTATGCGTTGCTTGTGGCTTTGGTGAGCGTGATAGTGGATATGATATGTGCCTTTATAGATCCTCGAGTTAGATATTAGGGGAGGTATGGTTTGTTGGAGTTTAGGGGGATTCATATTCTTTTGAAAAGGCTTTTGAAAGGGAGAGGGGGTATCGCTTTAACCGTTGGGGGAGTTATTCTTTCTTTTTTTATGGTTCTTTTTATCTTCGCTCCTCTTATAGCTCCTTACAATCCCATAATGCCTGTGGGGTATTCTTTTTCTCCCCCAAGCAGGGAGTTTATAATGGGAACCGATAATTTGGGAAGGGATGTTTTTAGCAGGGTTGTTTGGGGCACGAGAATCGCCTTAACCATCGCTTTTACCGCTACCCTTTTCGCTGCTTTGATCGGTGTCCCATTGGGTTTCATTTCGGGCTACAGGGGAGGAATCTTTGACAGAGTTATGAGCCTTATTATGGATTCCATTTACTCCTTTCCCGGATTAATATTGGCCATCGCCATAGCTGCTGTTTTAGGCCCGGGCGTGGTTAATATCTCTCTTTCCATAGCTACCATATATATTCCCACCTATTTTAGAGTGGTGAGGAATCAGGTAAGTTCGGTTAAAAGCGAGCTTTATGTGGAAGCTGCAAGGGCGCTGGGAGCTGACGATTGGACTATCTTAACTAAATATATCTTTCGGAGCGTTTTACCATCAATACTTGTTATACTTTCCATGAATCTTGCCGATGCAGTCTTAACCGAGGCAGGTTTGAGCTTTTTAGGTCTGGGAGCTCCTCCTCCTACTCCGGATTGGGGTTTCGATCTTTCTAACGGCCAGAGGTTTATACTGCAAAATAGGTGGTGGATGGTTTTTTATCCGGGTTTGATGATAGTTCTTTTGACCTTGGGTTTTAGCCTCTTTGGAGAAGGTTTGGATGAAAGGTTTAATCCTCGCCTCAAGGAAAGGTAGATAAGAGGATGGAAGCTTTGCTTGAAGTCAGAAGACTTAAGGTAGGTTACAATGTTGAAGGTGGAACTTTATGGGCGGTTGACGATGTTAGCTTTTCTGTTGATAAAGGTGAAATAGTTGGAATCGTGGGAGAGTCCGGTTGTGGTAAAACAACGCTTGGCCTCAGTTTTTTACGGCTTCTTCCTCCGGGAAGTAAGCTTGAAGGTGAGCTTTTGTTTGATGGCAGAGATATAGTTAAGCTTTCGGAGGAGGAGATTAGAGCCTTAAGGGGTAAGGAGATAGCCATGGTATTTCAGGACCCTATGACGAGCTTAAATCCGGTTTTGAAGATAAAAGAGCATTTTTTAGAAACGATAAGGACTCATCTCGCCCTCTCTGAAGAGGAGGCTTTAAAGATGGCTTCGGAAGTTCTTGGTTCTGTGGGTATCCCTCCTCAGAAGCTTGAAGCCTACCCTTTTGAGCTTTCTGGAGGGCAGAGACAGAGAGTTATGATTGCGCTTGCGCTTGTGTTAAAGCCCAAGCTTATTGTGGCTGATGAGCCTACTACTTCCCTTGATGTGGTAGTTCAAGCGGGGGTTTTAGACCTTATAAGGCGCTTAAGGGAAGAGTTTGGTTTGACCATAGTTCTTATAACGCACGATCTTGGAGTAGTTGCGCAGGTTGCAGATAGGGTTATGGTTATGTATGCTGGTAAGGTTGTGGAGATCGCCTTTACCGAGGAGTTTTTTTCAGCGCCTCTTCACCCTTATTCGAAGGCTTTGCTTTTTTCCGTTCCCAATCTGGACCTTGAGGATTTTGACCTTCATTCCTTGGAGGGCTCTCCGCCGGATCTTTTAAACCCTCCAAAAGGCTGTAGATTTTACCCCCGTTGTTTTGAAGCTATGGATATATGTAGTTTTAAGGAACCCGAGGTTTTCAGGATAAGTAAAAGTAGATTTGTGAGATGTTGGAAATACTATGGTTAGCATGGATAGCTTAGTTAGGGTTGAAGGACTTAAAAAGTATTTTCCGGTTAGAAGGGGATTGATAGGGAGCCTTTTTTCCCGTGGCGGTATCTTTATACGCGCCGTTGATGATGTCTCTTTCGATATAGCTTCCGGCGAAACTTTAGGGCTTATAGGAGAATCGGGAAGCGGTAAGACAACCGTGGGGAGATTGCTGGTGAGGCTCCTTGAGCCTACGGAGGGCAGGATCTTTTTCGATGGTGAGGATATAACCCTTCTTTCTGGGAAGGAGTTAAGAGAGAGGAGAAGAAAGTTTCAAATAATTTTTCAGGACCCCATGGCTTCACTTTGTCCTCATATGAAGATAGGTGAAGCGGTGAGACACCCATTGGTTATTCATGGTATCGGGACGGAAAGAGAGCAGAAGAATAAGGTTTTGAAGATGCTTGAAAGGATGGGATTGAGCCCTCCCGATGCCTTTTATGATAAATACCCTCATGAGCTTTCGGGGGGACAGAGGCAAAGGGTAGTTATAGCAAGAGCTTTGATTTTAAGACCGAAGTTTGTTGTGGCGGATGAGCCTCTTTCCATGCTCGATGTTTCAGTTAGAGCGAAGCTTTTAGAGTTGATGATAGAGCTTAAAAGGGAGCTCAATCTTACTTACCTTTTTATAACTCATGATCTTTCTACGGCAAAGTATATTTGTGATAAAATAGCGGTTATGTATTTAGGGAAGATAGTGGAATTTGGCAGGCTGAGGGACCTTTATCTCTACCCGGCTCATCCTTATACGAAAGCCCTTCTTTCTGCTATTCCCGTTCCTGATGTGAAAGCCAAAAGGGGTGAAATCCTCTTAAGCGGAGAGATACCGAATCCAATAGACCTTCCCTCGGGTTGCAGGTTTCATCCAAGGTGTCCCTCCGCCAAAGAGGAGTGCCTTGTTAAGGAGCCGGAGATGAGGGAGGTTTCTTCAGAGCATTGGGTGGCTTGTCACTTTCCTTTAGTTTGAAAGGGAGGGAGTTTGTTTGAAGGAGGACTATATGGTTAGAGGAGTAGCTCTGGATGGTAGTGTGAGGATAATAGCGTCGAGGATTACTAATACGTTGCTTGAAATAAGGAAGCGTCAGGATGCGTCTCCTACATCGATTGCCGCTTTAGGAAGGCTGGTTTGCGCTGCTGTTATGATGGGTTGGGACATGAAAGTTCCCAATGGCAGGCTAACCCTTCAGGTGGTATGTAATGGTCCTGTAGGTGGCATGATAGCCGATGCTGATACGCAAGGAGGAGTAAGGGGTTATATTAAAAACCCTCATGTAGATCTTCCTCCAAATGAGCAGGGGAAGATAGATGTGGAGAAGGCGGTGGGAGACGGAGAACTTATCGTTATAAAGGACTATGGATTGAGGGAGCCTTATATTACAAGGATACCGCTTGTAAGCGGGGGTATAGCCATTGATATAGCGGAATACTATAGAATTTCGGAGCAAGTTCCTTCCGCTGTAGCTTTAGGGGTTTTGGTTAATCCTAAGAGGTTGATAGCTTCGGCAGGTGGAGTTATAATACAGCTTATGCCGGAGGTAAGCGAGAGTTTCGTTTCTTTCCTTGAAGCCTCTTTTGCGAGGCTTGGTTCGGTAAGTAGAAAACTTGATGATGGTATGACGCCTGAGGAGATAGTTGAGGAGCTCTTAGGAAAAGACGTAAAACCTGAGTGGTTAGAAACTCGGAAGGTCGAATTTAAATGCACCTGTAGCAGAGATAAAGTGGAGGCCATGATCCTATCGCTTGGTAAGGAAGAGATAGAAAGAATGCTTTCCGAAGGCAGAGGAGAGGTGGAATGTAAATTCTGTAATACGAAATATGTATTCGAAAGGGAAGATTTAAGGAAGCTTCTTGAGGAGGTGGAAAGGTTATGAGGGAGTTTAAATGTGCCTCCTGTGGAGAAATCTTTCAGGTTGAAAAGGGAGAGTTTCGCTGTCCAAAGTGTGGCAGTAGGACTCTCATATTGCTGAAGGGTGAAACCTTACGCAGAAAGGGAGGGTCTGGCGGAGGTTGCTCTACATGTTCAACGGGCACATGTTCAACCTGTGGAATATAACAGATTTTTTAGCATCTTTGCATTTTGAACGGCATAGGCCTTAACGTCATTGTTGAAGTATACGAAGATATCTTTTAAAGTGGCGGAAACTTCTTTTATTCGGGAAGCCCAAAACTCCATCTCCTTGTCAGAGTAGAGGTAGTTATACCATGTCGTTTTACCGTGAAACCTTATGTATAGCCAATCGGCCGTCACCTTAAAGGTCTCTGGCAATTTCGGAGCGCTTACTATAACAAAGGCGCAGTTTTTCTGGGTAAGGAGGTCTTCTACTTCTCTGGAATCGAACCAGCTTGGATCTCGGAACTCAAAGGCGAACCTGAATCCTTCGGGAAGGTGATTTAAAAAATCTCTTAGCAGTTCTGGTGAACACTTCAAGGATGGTGGAAGCTGAAAGAGGATAGGCCCAAGGTTTTCTTCCAGACCTTGGGCTTCTTTTATAAAGCTCTGAACTTCTTCGGAGGCGTTTTTAAGCTTCTTAATATGGGTTATTATCCTAAAGGCTTTAAGGGCAAACAGGAAGTCTGGAGGAACCTCTTTCTTCCATTTTCTTAAGTTACTTCTTTTTGCTCCTCTGTAGAAGGTAGAGTTTATCTCAACGGTATTAAAGTCTTTCACATAGAAACTAAACCATTTATTTTGAGGTAGCTCGACGGGGTAATAGGATCCCTTCCATCCTCTATAAAACCAACCGGAGGTCCCGATGTAAATCACATGAGCTCACCTCATTTTTTTCTACTTATACCCTTGAGCTTTTTCCAAACTCATTATAGCATAGATAATGGTATCCTCTATGGGGTTCAAGAAGAGGGAGGTTAAGGTGATGAGGAAAATAATAAGTAGTATTATTTTTGTTTACTTCTTTTTGGTTTTTACCGAGATTTCCTACGGTGCCTCAATCGACGATGTAATTTCCTTGGCCAATCAGAAGAGAATGGCAAACAAGCTTGACGAAGCATTGAAGCTTTATAGCGATATTTTACCTGAAAGCAAAGAGCTTTCTCCTTACGTTAGATTTTACATGGGGCTAATTCATATGTATAAAGAGGAATATTCTGAAGCCTTTGTTCGTTTCAATGAGCTGTGGGAGAAGAAGGAAGGGCTTCCATTGGAGCTTAAGGCCATATTGCCTTACAGAATAGCCCAGCTTTACGAGAAGATGGGAAGTCTAACGAAGGCTTATGATTTTTACCTCATAGTTTTGACTTCGGGCACCGATTATCTGAAGAAGCTCGCTTGCGGAAGACTCGCCTCTATAGCTTACAGTATGGGCAAGTATGAAAAAGCCCTTGAGTGGCTTCTGAAAGTTCTTGAGAAGGATCCTAACGATGAATGGGCTAACGATATGCTTCTTAAGCTTTATCGGAAGGTTAAAAAACCTTCAAGCGAGCTTCTTTATAGGGTAGGAATGGCTTACTATTACCGAAATAATTACAAAACAGCTTTGTATTATTTTAGAAAATCAGGTAGGAAGTTTTGGGAAGGATTGACTTTAGAAAGGCTTAATCTTAAGAGGGAGGCTTTCAACGCTTATACGACCCTTTTAAAAAGAGGCGTTGTTAGCGAGGCCTTGTTAAGAAGATTCGTTAACCTTGCTGAGAGCCTTAATAAAAAAGGCGAGGGTATCGCTTTGCTTTATAATTTACTTAGGAAGGATTCGAAGAATAAGCCATTAATAGTTTATTATCTGTATTACTTAACTGGTGACCCTAAATTCAAGAATTTATTAAAGAGTAAATTTCCGGCCTCTGATTGGGCCTTGGAGATGGCATGGTTTGATGGATGGGAAAAATATGTTTCCCGAAAGTATAAAGATGCGATGAAGGAGTGGACATTGGTATTTAATCATCATAAAGGAAGCTTAACTTACGCTAAGGTGATTTATTATCTTTCTAAAGTTGGTCTTTATTCTCGGGATAAGGCAAAGGCCGAGCTTTTGGCTTCCTTCCCCACAGAGTATTACACCGTCAGAAGATATGGGGTATCTTCTAACGAAAAGATGCCACCCCTTCCTAAGGATAGGCTTTTAATGAGATTGTATAAAACCGGATTTTGGGAGATTGCTTTCCTTAGGGTGAACCTGCTTGAGAATTTAAAGATATCTTCGAGGAACTACTTTCTCTCCTTGGTTAGTGAAAAGCTTTCTAATTACAGCTCTTCAATAGCCTACGCTTATTTTCTCATTAATTCTGGGTTTAGGAGTATAACTATATGGAGGAAGGCTTATCCTTTGGGTGATCACTATGATTATATTCTCCGGGTTGCCAAGAGGGAAAAGGTAGATCCACTTCTTGTGCTTGCGGTTATCCATCAGGAGAGTAGGTTTGATCCACAGGCGGTTTCTTGGGCGGGGGCGATAGGGCTTATGCAGCTTATGCCCTTTACTGGAAAGGCTTATGGAGTAAGGGAAAGAGGCACCCTTTTTGTTCCGGAAGTGAATATAAGGGTTGGGATAAAACATCTTAAGGAGCTTTTGGATCGATATAGGGGAAACCTTTATCTTGCTTTGGCGGCGTATAATGCGGGAAGCGGAAATGTGGACAGATGGCTTAAAAGCATAAAGGCTAAGGATTGGGAGGAGTGGGCGGAAAGCCTACCTTTCCGCGAAACGAGAAACTATGTGAGGAAAGTTATGGCAGCTTATAGAGTCTATAAGGAGCTTTATAGAAGAAAATCTGGGTCAAATTCTTAGGATTTTTCCGAATTTGTTAGGGTTTTGCTCGAAGCTTTCTTTTGAGATAACTATGAGGTCAAAGGCTATGTCGAGTTTTTCTGAGATGAAGTCATAGAGTTCGCTGAAGATCTTCCAAAAGTTTTCTTTAGAAAGCTCCTTGACCACTACTAAGAGGTCTATGTCGCTTAACCCTCTTTCTTCTTCTCTGGCAAAGGAGCCAAATAGAAATACATCTTCTACATAAAGAAACCGCGTCTTTAACTCTTTTGATATCTCTCGAAGTCTATTTAAGAGGTCATATCTATTTATTGAAAATGCTTTCACAGAACCTGAAGATACTATTCGCCGCATTTATTGCCCTTTCGGCATCTATCTCGGAAAAATAATCTGCAGGTTTACCGCTTGGAAACCCGTTAGGGTATCTCGTGGGAATATAGTATTTATCAAGCTCTTTTGCCATGAGCTTAAGATTTTGGGGGATTTCTATCTCCGTTTCTTCTTCCAAAATTTTTAGCATTTCTAATAAAGAGTGCCCCCATAGTTCTAATCCCATTTTCATTCCTAAAGCTTTTATCACTTTTTCTGTAGCTTGCTGGCAAGTAAAACAGGCCCATTCGTAGTATCTGTGCTCCACATCGATTTTAGCTCTCTCTAAATCCCTTTTGGCTTGCTCATACCAATCCTTCCACCTATTCATAGGGTTATTTTATCATATCTTGATTAAAAGTAATCCCCTCTCACCATACCCGTGAGAGGGGATTGTTAAAGTGTTTTAGGGGGGGTGGCAAGATGTTTAACTATTCTACTACATGTTTTTTATATGGTCAATTACTCTCTCTCCAAATTCGCTTGTAGAAACTTCCCTTGCTCCTTCCATTTGTTGGGCCAAATCAAAGGTCACATACTTTTCCTCTATAGCCCTTTGAATGCCTTCTATTATTAGTTCTTTGGCTTCTTTCCAGCCTATGTACTCAAGCATTTCCGCTCCTGAAAGTATGAAGGAACATGGATTAGCCATGTTCTTCCCAGCAAATTTGGGTGCAGAGCCATGGGTAGCCTCG
>LDZR01000642.1_pt1 | contig 20530 bp, 27 predicted proteins | sample 615371 | NCBI WGS metagenome assembly LDZR01 (sample SAMN03408294, study PRJNA278302) | terrestrial metagenome | isolation source: oil reservoir sample K2 | place: USA: Alaska, North Slope, Kuparuk formation | collected 2013
TTTTTAAAAAATTCTGAAAGATTTGATTTCTCTATATTTTGCTGCCTGAAGTATTCTTATGACCCTGTTAACTTTTTCAATCGGCTCGCCGCTCAAATCTTTCTTTTGTTCGATCTTTTGCAAGATTCTGTCAAGTTCCTGGTAACTCATTCCAAATGCATATTCATCCGTTATACCGGGTATGAGATCTGGTGAAGGTGGTTTTTTCAGAATTTTTTCGGGTATTTTTAAATGTCTTGCAAGCTCAAAAATCTGGGTTTTGTAAAGATGTGCTATTGGCTCAATATCGACTGAATCATCTCCCCATTTTACATAAAGACCTGTTAAGAACTCTGTTTTGTTTGTTGTCCCAACCACAGCATAATTTCTCTTTTCTGCTTCAAAATATAAGATGCACATCCGAATTCTGTGTTTTGATCTGTAGTATGCCAGCCCTTTTAAAAATTCTTTGTTCCCTTTATTTAAAAGATCATCTATAAATGGGTCATTTGAAAGTTTCTGCCATTTTCCAAGTACATATCTTTCCTGAACGGATTTTGGAAATAAAAACGCTGGTGGGAAGAGTTTGTATATTCCAAGTTTTCTGAGCATTGGGGTGGCAGGTTTTATTTCGTAATGTATTTTCAAATTTTCACAAACAGTTTTTGCATCTTTTACTGATTCTTTAGAAGAATCTCTCTCCGGTAGAATCAATCCAAAAACTTTCTCTGCACCGAGTGCCCTCACACACAAGGCAGCTACAACTGCTGAGTCTAACCCACCACTGATGCCTACCACAGCACCTTTATAACTGTATTCTTTTACGAAATTTGATATGAATTCACAGATTTCATCAATACAGTTTTTCACATAGTAATTATATTATCACTCGAGCAAAATCTCTATATTGTTAATATCATGGTTTTCAACCTGCACATCTGCTGTAGCATCTGGTGTGGCAGAAATGATTTCATCGGAATCATTCCAGGTGCTGTAAGTTTCTTCTTTGAATATTCGTAATTCGTATTTGCCGGGCTTTATTTTCAATATCCTGAATTCTCCATCTTCCCAGTTATTGGATTTTTTATGAGTAAAGGTTGATGCAACCGCGGTGGCTTCTTCTGTATCGAATAGAGCAACGAGCGCATGGACAATTCCTTCATTGTTTGAATTTACTACTCTTCCATTGATATCGTACAGTTTTCCGTATCTCACATGAACAACTGGTGTCATGTGAAATTTACTTGGATCAGGATTACTACTGTTCCATGAACCATTGTACTTTATGGATCTTGACAGATCAAAGTCCAGAACGATCACAGTTTTTTCATTTACATCGATCGGTTCTGTGAATGGATATTTCAAAGAATTTGAGTTTATTTCGAGAGTGTATTCCTGATCATTAACGGTTATAGTAGCCTGGCTTATTTCAAATCTGATCTGGGTAAAAGTGCCATAAGTCTGAATTACCGGAAAACTGATCTCTGTTCCTATTAGATCGAGTAAATTCACTGCTGTGGCCTCGTCTGTTACAACGATTGAAGCATCTTCTGTGTCGCTCATTAATAAAATTCTGTCAATCGTTACATCAAGTTTCTGGATATCACTCACCGGTAAAACGGCATCAGTTAAATAGATTTCAATTTCTCCTGTATTTGAAAGATTCATGCAACCACTTATGAGTAGTACGAAGAGTAGTACGAAAAACATCACGCACAAGGCATATTTTCTCATAACCCCACCTCCTGAAAAAATCATACAAAAGTGGGGATTAGAAAAAAATTAAAAGAGGGTATCTCTACCCTCTTAAAAGTAATTTTCTGCAGCATGAATTGCGGCGATTGCTCCGTCTGAAACAGCTGTAATAATCTGTCTGACGTTCTTTTTCCTCACATCACCTATTGCATAAAGTCTTGGTATGTTTGTTTGCATCCATTCATCGGTGAATATATATCCCTGCTCATCAATTTTCACAATATCTTTCACAAGCTCTGAATTTGGTTTCAAGCCGATCGCTATAAAAACTCCATCCACTTTTAATTCACTAATCTGACCAGTTTTGACATTTCTCAGAACGATTCTTTCTAATTTTTTATCTCCATGAAATCTTTCAACCACGTTGTCAAATGCGAATTTTATTTTTCCGTTGCTAAAAGCCTTGTCCTGAAGTATTTTGACAGCTCTGAGTTTGTCCCTCCTATGTATCACAGTAACAGATTTTGCTATTTTTGATAAATAAAGCGCATCGTTCAAAGCTGTGTCGCCTCCACCTATGACGGCGACATCTTTATCTTTGAAAAAATATCCATCGCAGGTTGCACAGTAAGATATACCTTTTGCCAGAAACTCTCTCTCTCCCGGAACTTCAAGTTTTTTTGGATCTGCCCCTGTTGCAATCATTACAACTCTAGATTTTACAATTCTTTCTTCCGTTTTAATTATCATTTCGCTGTTTTCCACATTCAATTCAATGACATGGTTGTTCAGAAATTCAGTCTGGAGAGATTCTGCATGTTCTTTCATTTTTCTTGCCAGTTCCTGGCCTTCAATATTTGGGAAACCTAAATAGTTATCTATATATGTTGTGAGGTTCAATTGCCCGCCTTCAAGAACTTTTTCCACAACAAGCACACTCAAACCTGCCCTTTTTGCATAAACTGCTGCACTTAGAGCAGCTGGACCGCCGCCTATTGTAACAATGTCATAGTAATCTTTTATTGATTTTGTGGAACCAACTTCAAAGAACATTCTAATTTTCCCCCGCAGCCTTTAGCAATTCCTGTAAAAACATGTTTTCTGGATATGCTCCAACGAAATCACGCTGATCATTTATGAAAGTATGAGGCACCGAAGAAACACCATAGTTCATGCTCAATTCTGGAAACTCGTTCGCCTCTATCATTTCCGCTGTAATATTTGGATTAATGAAAGCAGCGTTATGGGCCATAAGAACGGCTTTGGGGCAATAGGGGCACGTTGGTGTAACAAAAACCCTTATTTTGACTGGCGATTTTATAGAACGAATCTTCTCAATCTGATCTTCATTGAAAAATGCTGGTTTACCAGATGAAACGGTTATTATATCCTGTATCAAACTTGAAAATTCATGACCGGACGGTATGCCGTAAAATCTGATCCTCGTGTCTTCACCGTTTTTGTTCAGAAATACAACTGCTGGTGCCATTTCAATTTTGTACATTTCGGCAACTTCCCTGTCTTTTTTAACGTGGTAAACATAAAACTCTATCTTGCTGTCAACCGCAGAAAGTTCTTCCAGGACTTGTTTTGTTAAATCGCAATATTCACATTCACTGGCATCGTCAACAAAGATCAAAATTTTTACAGAGTCCACTAATTGTTCTGAAAATACTTTTTTTAAGTACTTTACGTCCTTTTCATTTATTAATGGCATGCTTGCACCTCCTAATGTTTTCTCCATAAATATTCTACCTTATTAGTCGGAATTTATTCCTTTCGATCGAGTGAAGCTGATGTAAAACCTAAGATAACGAGAAGAGTACCTATCAGGAGTTTGCTTAACTCATGTCCTGATGATACTCTGTTCACAACAAAAACAGTGCTGAACAACCCCCAGCAAGTTAAAAGGGAGGCTATATTTCTCTTTATAGATCTTTTAAGCAAATATAAGACGACATATTCTTTTTTCGTGTAACCAAGGGAAAGAAATAGCACCCTGAATCTCTTATCTTCGTTTTCAAGATAAACAGACAATCTTCCCACGTGAAACAGAAAGGCGATCAAAACACATACAAAAAAATCCCTCAAAGAATATTGGCCAAAGGCAGATGTATAGGTTAGAAGTAATCCGAGCGTAACAATCGTATTTACGGAAGAAAAGGGGGCGAGCGTCATATTCGCCGCCCCGGAAAAATTTGCCCAGACTACAGGTAGTGCTGTTACTATGCCTATTGAAGAATAAGATAACCCGAGAAACAGATCTTTAATAAAATCGGCCACGTTTATTTTTTCTCCTCCCCTTCAGGTTCTTTTTTCAGAACTTCAGCTATACCAGCTATACTTGAGAGAATTGCGGAGGCTTCCATAGGCAGGAATACCTTGGTTGCTTTGCCGTTCGCTATATCTTTCAGCGCATCAAGATATTTTATTGCTATAAGGTCATTTGTTGGTCCTCCTTCATGAATCGCTTTGAAAACGTTGAGTATTGCTTCAGCCTGACCCTGAGCTTCTGCTATCAATTTAAATTTATTTGCTTCAGCCACTTTCTTTATTGCTTCAGCCTGGCCTTCTGCTTTTAATATAGCAGCATTTCTTTCACCTTCAGCTTTGAGTATCTCTGCCTGTTTTATACCTTCTGCTTCAAGGATAGCCGCTCGCTTAGTTCTCTCAGCTTTCATTTGTTTGCTCATCGCATCGGTTATATCTTTTGGTGGATCTATTTTCTTGATTTCGACTCTCGTTATTCTCACACCCCATTTGTCGGTAGCGTCATCGAGGACAGTCCTGAGCTTTGTGTTTATTTTCTCTCTTGACGTGAGCGTCTGATCAAGTTCCAATTCGCCTATAACGTTTCTCAAATTTGTCTGAGCGAGCTTTAACGTGGCAAACTGAAAGTTGCTTACGTTGTAAACTACTTTGTAAGCATCTGTGACTTCATAATAAATCACAGCGTCAACTGTCACTACAACATTGTCTTTTGTTATAACCTCCTGGGGAGGAACATCGATAACCATTTCTCTCAAATCGACGCGCGTCATTCTGTCAAAGAACGGGATGATAAAGTGTAATCCCGGCCCAGCTTCTCTGTTAAATTTACCCAATCTCTCTACCAGACCTCTTTGATACGGTCGAACAATCTTAATACCAGTTGCAGCAATTATAAGTATTAAAAAGGCTATTATTCCAAGGGCTATTATCACAGTTACTCACCTCCTGTCTTTTCAACGATAACATGCGAACCTTCTACTTTGATTATTTTTACTTTTTCTCCCTCATTTATTACTTGCTCGTCTTTTGAATATGCTCGCCAGAGGTCCCCATTAATCTTAACCAGACCTTTTCCCTGCTTGTTGTCTATGGTTTCAATTACTGTAGCTATCTGACCTATTATCTCATCTATGTGTATCTTACGAGGTTCTTGTTTTGTTAATTTCTTCGTCAGAGGTCTTGTGAGAATGACGAGCAATCCAGATACCAGAATGAATACCATAATCTGAGCCAGTGTACCAAAACTCACACTAACGGCGGATGCAACGAAAGCGCCTATCCCAAACCAGAAAAGAAAAAAAGATGGAGTGAATATTTCACCAACCACAAAAATTACTCCCAGAATTAGCCAGAAGAGATAAGGTTCCACTGTTTCACCTCCCTTATATGGTGAAAACAACTTCTGGATCAACGTAATGTATATCAAAATTATTTGCTTCTTTAATATTTTTGAGATATCTATCTATTTTGCCGCTGTATCTTGAGGATATGTGGTAAAGGATCAACTTCTTGACTTCCGCTGATTTCGCAATGTCGAGAACCTCTTCCAGGGAGGCATGAGCATTCATCTTCCTGTCACTGCTTCTAAGAAATGTACATTCGTGTAAAAGAATTTCACTATCTCTTGCATTTTCGGGGTCTATTCCGAACGTATCACCAGAGATTGTCAAGATTTTTTTCTCATAAAACTCTGTTATGTTGCTTGAACCAAGCTTTTTTGAAAGTTCCAATATCTCTTTTTCAGGTAAGTTGCGGTACTCTTCTTTTAATCTCCTGCGCGTTTCTATTATACTGTAACCCAGACTCATATCCTGCGAAGTGTGCTTGACTTTGAATGGCACAACATATCTTGCAAAGTTTCCTGCCTGACGAAGAAACACTTTTTCCCCTGCACTAACAGGTATGTGATTGAATTCAAACCGCAGATCATTGTTGGCTTGTTTGATGAAATTTATCCAATCTTCGATAGCTGTATTTCCTTTAGGGTAGTAGACAGTCAATGGCTTTTCTCTATCTCCCATAGAGTTATTCCTTGTGTTCACTATGGTCCACAATCCAGATATGTGGTCAATATGGCCATGTGTTAAAAAAATATATCTTATGGCATATATTTTGTTGGACATTGTCAAAGAAACTCCCTCACCGGCATCAAACAGAATTCTTTCCGGTGCGTAGTAAACCCATGTAGAATAAAGAGCCTTGGAATATATCTGAAGTATCAGCTAACTCACCCTTTCTCCTCTCCAACGATTTCAACTTTTATAGTTCCTCTGACCCCGCCAGGAAGCCTCATCTCGATATCGTAAAGCCCCGTTTCTTTGAGTGGCTTATCCATGTTTATCCACTTTTTGTCAATTTCAACACCTGAGTTTTTTGAAAGGATCTCTGATAAATTTGTAGAAGTCAATGCACCAAATAATTTTCCGCCACCTCCAACTTTTGCCGGAACTTTGTGAATCTGTTTTTGAAGGGTTTTCAATATCTCCTCACTTTTCTTTTTTGTCAGATCTTCTTTGTGTTCCTTTAGAATTTTTTCGTTCCTGATCCTTTTAATTTCTCCTTCGGTTGCCATTTTTGCCAATCCACGAGGTATTAAAAAATTTCTTGCATAGCCATCTTTAACCTCTTTCATATCGCCAGTTTTTCCAATACCAGGTATATCTTTTAGAAGTACTACTTTCAAAACAATACCCCCTTTCATTTCTTTATGATTATATCTTATAATCAAAAAGATCAATTTGGTAAGGAGGTCAGCATATGGAATATGATGTTTACCTGAGAATAAAAAGCGAAGATGTTCATAAACTCGGTTATATTCTCGAAGTAGAAGACAATTTTGTGAATATGAGAAAATATGAAAATGGACTTTTGAGAATACTTGTTCCTGCTGATATGCTTCAGGAACTTCTTGAGTTTCTCGAAACGGTAAGAAAACATGTAGATTTCGAGGTAGTGGAGTGTAGAGAAAACGATGGGCGTATTTAAATTCCTGAAACCCGATGAATTTCTGGAAAGTGTTGATAAGATAGATATAGGAAAGTTTATTCTCAACGGCAAAGATGTGTTTATTTTCGATTTTGACAACACGCTTGGTTTATGGAGGTCTTCAAAAATAGAAGAGAGGTTTCGGTATGTTATAGATGAAATAAAAAGTAAGAGAGGAAAAATTCTGATAGCTTCAAATGGAAGACCGAGGAAGATTTCTCTCGATGGTGCCCATATAATATGGAGAAGCAGAAAACCATTAACTTTTAAAATAAAGAAATTTCTTTTAGACAATCAGATACCAGTTAATCGTGTTGTAATGATAGGTGACCAGATTTTCACAGATATTCTGGCGGGAAATTTACTTGGTGTGTATACAGTAAAAGTAGAACCTTTAAGCAGACATGAGTTTTTTTTCACCAGAATACTGAGATTTTTCGAGCGGATTGTGCTGAAAATAATTCGCAAGTGAGTTAGAGATTCAAAAAGGAGGAAACAGTGCAGCGAGCACTGAATTTTGTATGAAATGTAGAGGGTGTGGGGCTCAGATACAGCATGAAAATCAAAGAAAACCTGGCTATGTACCCTTAGAAGTTTTTCAGAAAAGAAGAGCAGAGGGGAAAGATATTCTTTGCCAGAGATGCTTCAGAATGAGACATTATGGAAAGCTTGAATCAGTGAAGATTACAAATGATTTTGCCAAAAGGTTGTCAAAGCTTGTTCGAAAATTTGAAGTTATCGTCTGGGTCTTGGATATAAGCGATTTTGAAGGAAGTTATGATCCATTGCTTGCAGAAATTTTGAAAGATCTGAATAAAATAATTGTTGTGAACAAGATAGATCTTCTTCCAAAAGCTGTCACGATTCGTGAGATCAAATCCTGGGTTGAAGAAAGGCTGAAAGGGCAAAGGTTCAGGGACGTATATCTGACGAGCGCAGCGAAGAATTATGGAACGAGATCTCTTCTAAGGGCACTCTCGCTTTATGAAAATGTGATTTTCGTTGGTATGACCAATGTTGGAAAATCTTCTATTTTTCAGAAATTAACCGGTGTCGATGTTAATGTTACACCTTTTCCGGGTACCACACTTGATTTGATAAAAGCAACTGTGAAAAATACGGATATCTTTGACACACCAGGGATATTTTCAAATCGCAGGATAATAGATTTTCTGGAACCTGGATCTCAGAAAAAGATTTCTCAGAAATCCCTGAGTAGAATGACTTTTAAGCCTCAAAAAGGTCAAACAATATTTATTGGAGGTCTGTGCAGGTTAGATTTCTCTTTTGATACAGAGCTGCCACCAATTTTTCAAATATTTGCAAGCGAGTCTGTAAAATTTCATGTTACCAGTACTTCGAAGGCAGACAATCTGCACGTTAAGCAATATGGCAGATTGCTTGTGCCGCCTTTTAAACCAAAAGAGCTTTCAATGGATTCATTAAATTGGAAAGAAGAGGAATTTGAGTTAAATACAGGAGAAGAGCTTGCTATAGCTGGTCTTGGATGGTTAAGTGTGAGAAGAGGCCCATTTAAGGCAAAAGTTAAAACTATCAACGATGTAATTGTTAAAAAAAGAAAAGCACTTGTTAATCCTTACAGAGGAGGTATGAGAGGTGGATAAAAAACAACCTGGTATTGTTGTTGGCGTCAGCAACAGGCATGTTCATCTTTCTAAGGAAGATATAGAAATACTTTTTGGAAAAGGCTATGAATTGAAACCTGTGAAAGATCTGGGGCAACCTGGACAATATGCGGCAGATGAGAAGGTAATAATAGTAGGTCCCAAAGGCGCTATCGAGCAAGTAAGAGTACTCGGACCAGCAAGAAACAACACACAGATAGAAATTTCAAGAACAGATGCTTTCAAGCTTGGGTTGAATCCTCCTGTGAGAGATTCAGGGGATATAGAAAACACGCCAGGTATAGTCATAGTAGGTCCCAGGGGAACGGTTATAAAAGACAAAGGAGTAATTTTAGCCAAGAGGCACATTCACATGCATCCAAAAGATGCTCAACACTATGGAGTTAAAGATAAAGATATTGTAAAAGTGGTCTGTGAAAAAGAGGGACGCAGACTCATATTCGATGATGTCCTGGTTAGAGTCAGTGAAAAATTCGCTCTTGAGTTCCACGTCGATACAGATGAAGCGAATGCCGCTTTGTTAAAAAACGGTGATCTGGTGTGGATAATAGAATAACAGTTAATTATCAGGGAAGAACATACAAATTTGAAGGGTCTATAAAGGTAATAGATATTCTAAAAAAATTGGGTTTAAACAGCGAAGAGCACGTTGTTCTTGTAAACGGCGAAATATATACAGAAGATAGAATGGTAAAAATAGATTCAAATGTGGAAATACACCGAGTTACATCAGCAGGTTAATCAGGGGGTGAATGTGTGATAAGCCGTGAAGTTTTATCTTATAAAGACGAGTTGATTCAACTGAGGAGAGATTTTCACATGTATCCTGAGGTTGGTTTTGAATTGCACCGAACTTCACAAAAGGTAGCAGAGTATCTTGAATCAGTAGGATTAGAAGTTAAAAGAAATGTGGCTCAAACAGGCGTTGTTGCGTTGCTCAAAGGTGCAAAACCTGGTAAAACAATTATGTTGAGGGCAGATATGGATGCACTCACATTACAAGAGCTGAATAATGTTCCTTATAAATCAAAGATCGATGGTGTAATGCATGCTTGCGGGCACGATGGCCATACAGCCATGTTACTTGTTGCGGCAAAAATATTGAAAGCCCATCAATCTGAACTCAGCGGAAATGTGAAATTCCTTTTTCAGCCTTCAGAAGAAAAATTCCCGCCAGGTGGGGCTTTACCAATGATAGAGGAAGGTGTTTTGAAAAATCCAGATGTCGATTATGCTTTTGGTGTGCATCTCTGGTCACAGCTTGATTGTGGAAAGATTGGTATCAGAAGTGGTGCACTCATGGCCGCCGCAGATGAATTTCAGATTATTCTCAAAGGTAAGGGCGGTCATGGTGCTCAACCACATTACTGCAAAGACCCAGTAATTGCGGCTGCCGAGCTTGTAATGGCTCTTCAGACCATTGTTAGTAGAAAAATAGATCCATTTGAGAGTGTTGTTGTCACAGTTGGAAAGGTTCAAGCGGGAAGTGCATTCAATATCATACCTGAAACGGCCATTTTGCAGGGAACTGTTAGAACGTTGAGCGAGAATAGTCGAAATTTGGTAAAAGAAAGTATAAAAAGAATTACACAGGGTGTGTGTATGGCTCACGAGTTAGATTTTGAAATAGACCATAAAGATGGCACAGCTGTTCTCGTGAACGATGAAAAATTAACAGATTATGTTCGAAAAATTGCTGAAGGTATTTTTGGCAAAGAAAATGTCGTTGAGGTACCTCCAACTATGGGTGGAGAAGATATGTCGTTCTTTTTGAAAGAAGTACCGGGTGTTTTTTATTTCATAGGTGCGTCAAACTCGCAAAAAGGTCTGGAAAGATCTCACCATTCACCGTACTTTGATATTGATGAAGATTCCTTGCTTGTTGGCACACAGATGCATGTAAGTTTAGTTTTGAGTATGCTTGGAGGAAAAAATGATTATATTTCAAAAGGTTGTTGAAGCTTTTCTTCTTCCTCCAGGTTTTTTCGTGACATTGTTTCTATTAATAGGCATTTTGCAGTTTAAAAAAAGTAGAAACACGGCGATTTTTATGATTTTTCTTGCGCTTTGTTTCTACTTTTTTTCCAGTGGTCTTGGTGCTCTAACACTTGTTTTACCTCTTGAAAGATCTTATGAAATTTCTATCCCGAAAAAGATTGATGCTGTTGTTGTTCTTGGTGGAGGTATTGTTAAGACTCCTAATGGTTATCAGCCATCACAAAGTTCTATAGTAAGATTGCTCGAAGGCGTCCGGATAGCAAAGGACTTTGATTCTTTTCTGATAATATCTGGAGGAATGTTACCATTGCTGAATCAACCTCCAGAGGCAGTAGTCATGAGAGATTTAGCCATATCGTTAGGTTTTCCGGCAGAGGCGATAATAATCGAGCCAGATGCAAAAACAACCTTTGAAAATGCGATTTTTACATCGCAAATCTGCAGAGAGAAAGGTTTTCAAAACGTGGTTGTCGTAACATCAGCAATTCACATGAAGCGTGCCATTTATTCATTTTCTAAGGCCAGATTCACAGTTCATCCATGCCCAACAGGCTATCTTTACAATCACTCCAAGCTCGGTTGGTCTGATTATTTACCAAATAGAGATGCTTTAACAGCAAACCTGTGGGCAATTCATGAAATAATAGGTATTCTCTGGTACAGGTTCAAATGATTCATCCCTTTATTCCGGTACTTACAAGTGATTTTACAAACAAATCCTGAAGTGTGAAAAACAGCAAAAGTGTCGGTGCCAGAGCAATCACTGTCCCGGCCATTATTATTCCCCAGTTGTTGGAAGATTCCGCGTTTATGATCATGTTTATGGCAACTTGAACTGTTTTCATTTTATCTTCCATCGCCACTATCAATGGCCAAAGGTACATATTCCATGCGTATGTGAAATTTATTATCGCTGCTCCAGCTATAATAGGTCTTGAAAGAGGAAGTACGATCCTGAAAAAATACTGCATTGAACCTGCTCCATCAATTTTTGCTGCATCTTCAAATTCTCTCGGAATAGTTTTGAAATGCTGTTGCATCAGGAAAGTGTTCGTTGCACTTGCCATAAATGGTATTGTCATGGCCATATATGTGTTTGTCCAGCCGAATTTACTGACTATTTTAAAAAGGGGAACTATCAAGACTATTTCAGAAGGTATAAAGAGTGTCGCAAAAAGTATGTAAAAAGAAATCCTGCTTCCCCTAAATTGAAAGTTTGCGTATGCATAACCTGAAAGTGTACCGCTGATCAATTTTCCAAAGGTAATCAAAACAGCTATTATTGCACTATTCAGCATCATTCTTGCAAATGGAACTATTTTGAAAGCATCGAGATAATTTTTGGTGAAAAATCCTTGTGGGAGAAATTTGGGAGGATAAGAAAAGACAAATTCTGGTGGTTGAATGCTCATAACAATTGCCAGAAAAACAGGTGCAAACATAAAAATGCTTGCTATTATCAGAAATATCTCAGTTGTCACAACTTTTATAGTTTTTCTGGTTGATTTTCTCATCACATTTCACCTCTATTGGTAATGAACTCTCTTCTGCGCGGCAGAAAAATAAATCACCGTTACCACGATCATTATAAAAAAGAGTATGACATTTTCTGCAGAAGCTAAGCCAGTTTTCTGAAATCTGAATCCATCCATGAAGAGCTTGTATATCATATTGGTTGTATAACCACCTGGACCACCTTTTGTCATCACATCTATGATTGCGAAAGATTGAAACATAGAAGATATTATGCTCATGATGACAAGATAGAAAGTTATCGGCGAAACAAGCGGAAATATAATCTTCCAGGTTCTCGTCCAGGAATTTGTACCATCGATTATGCTGGCTTCAATTACCTCGGACGAAATATTTTGAAGTGCTGCTAAGTAGAAAATAATGTTGAACGGTAATGTTTTCCAGATGGAAGCTATTATCAATGAATATGCAGCGAATGGTTTGGTTGTTAACCATTGGGCCTGTATTCCAAACAGTGTTCTTGTCAGGTAATTGACATGCCCAACCACAGAATTCAACAGAAAACCCCAGAGGGCTCCTGCAACAGCATGTGAAACAGCGTATGGTGCAAAAATAAGTGTTCTGTATATTCTCGAGCCAGGAACTTTTTGATCTAACAACAACGCAAAAAAGAACGATAAAAAAATAGATACCAGAACAGTAGCAGCGGTGTATATTAAAGTGAATCTTACCGCCAAAATATAATCAGGGTCCTGAAAAAGATTTAGGTAATTTTGCAATCCAACAAATATCTTTCTGTTTCCAAATACAGATATTTTCATAAAACTCGAGTAAAATGAATCAGCAGCAGGGATATATATGAACAGGACGATGATAACGTAGGTTGGAATTAAAAAAATATACGGCAGCCATTTTCTTTTCACGCGAGCACCTCCATGAAAAACATAGCGGCTGGGCAGAGCCAGCCGCATTTATCAAAAATATTCTTTTATAGCTTTGTTTGCATTCTTTTCTGCTTCATCGAGAGCTTGCTTAGGTGTGATGGAGCCAGATATCATTTTTTCCACAGCTGTTTCAATAGCGTCTCTAACCTCAGGAAAAGCACCAATTATTGCACCATTTGTGTTGTAATTCTGTACACTCGTTAGAAGTTGAAGAATAGCCGTCAGATGATGTGGATTATCTCTGTAATACCCCTGAACCTGCAATGTTTGAATTGCATCCACTCTTATTGGAAAATAACCTGTTGCCTGATGCCACGTTATTTGAGGTCCTGGTTCAGCTAAATATTTAACCAATTTCCAAGCTGCGTTGATTTCCTGCTGATCTTTTTGTTTTATAATCCACAGGCTTCCTCCACCTATTATAACTCCTCCACGCTGCGCACCATCTGGAAGTGGTAAAAATGCTGTTCCGAGTTCAAACCCCTGTTTGGCAGATTCATTCATCAGCAGTGCGACATCTGATGTTGAAGATATGAGCATCCCTACCGTTTGTGATATGAAAAGTTGTCTTGCGGCTGTCCAGTCGGCGCGTTTTGTGTTGATCATCAATCCTTCTTTCGTCAATTTATCCCACAGGTTGAGAAAATTCATGGCCGCTTCATTGTTAAAAGTGGCTTTGGTTGCTTTTTTCGTTCTTCCATTGTCGTTATCGACAAGTGATTTGTTTTGCAGAGCCATATACTCTTCAAAGAACCAGGAATAAAGTGGCCAGGTTATACCACTTCTGATAACATTTCCTTTTTCATCTTTTTTAACAAGCTTTCTGCATGCCTCTATCAACTCACTGTAAGTTCTCGGGGGATTATCTGGATCAAGTCCAGCTTCTTTGAAAAGCGTTTTATTATAATACAAAAGTGGTGTTGAACTGTTCCATGGCATTGAATAGAGCTTTTCGCCAACCCGGTAGTAATTAAGTACCTGTGGCAGAAACAGACCAACATCGAAAGTTGGATCTTTGTCAATCATATCTTGAACAGGAACTACGACACCGCTATCAATCATTTTTTGGGTGCTTATTTCATTCAATTGAACCACGTGCGGTGGTGTACCTGCCTGCACAGCAGCAACTGTTTTTGCTAATATTTCTTCGTAACTTCCAACATACTGAACTTCCACCTCGATATCAGGATTGAGTTTCATGAAATCGTTCACCATGTTTTGAATTACTTCAATTCGCCAGCCACCCATGGCATGCCAGAATTGAATCTTTACTTTTGCGAACGACAAAACTGTTAAAACTAACAAAGATATCACCAAAAATTTCTTCATCCTAACACCTCCTTCTCCCCATGGTATATGAGATAGCTTAAATAATCTATAAATATCTTAAAAAAAACTAAAAGACCACACCCCAAAGGGGTACGGTCTTCTCCTCATCTCCCCCCATACCCTTGCGTTAATTCAAAAAGAATATATCATAAAGATACTTTTATGTCAATTTTGTTCATATTCCGTAACATAGCTTTTTAACTCACAGAAAGCATGTATTAAGGGCAGTTTTTGCTAATCTGTAGAAAAACCTTCACAGCAACCACGGAAGAAATAAATGGACAAAAAACCATCCTAAGACAAGAAAATCTGTGTATCTGTGAAGATACATCCATTTTCTTTTAAGAACTTTCCTCAACAAATAATATGCAAACAGCAAAATTATGCTAAACCACAAAATCCAACCTGTATGAAATATAAAAATGCCCAGCGCCAGATAACCGTGAATAAAACCTGTTACAATCAGGGCTAATCCTGTATATTTGTGCAGCAATGAACCAATTTTCAGAAATTTTCTGGCCCCCTTAACATTTCTCATGATTTTTCTCAGTGGAAAAAGCGAAAAATTGTAAAAAAGTAAAACAACACTTATCCAGGCAAAGATTTTGTAATCCATATAACATAGTTTACCACGATCACAAAAATTCAAGTGATATGAAAATATTAAAAGTGTTAGGAAATACCGAATTGCGCACGTTTTCAAAAAACCGCAGCAGGTTATCCCGTATTATTGGTATTGTCAAGGATTGTTTTTCAGTATTAGCAGTAAGTAGTTCTAATAATCCAGAAAAAATTTGGAGTAAGAAATAGATTTGAATAAAATCTTACAATATCTCGAATAAATTCACATTTTCTCGTAAAATCTCATAAGTAAAATTTTTGGTTAACAAATTTGTAAGGGAAAAACTCAACTGCCTATAAACATAAATCTAAGCAAGATCTCATACAGAAATGTGATTAATATTCAAGTTTGCTTGGGCATCATCTTAAATTTAGTGAAAGAGTCTTAGAAACATCGCCAGCTTGTTCACAGCAAAGTAAAATTTTTCAGAATTTGTTTAACCTGTATATTCAGAAGGCATGCATATGATCTTTCCAATTCTTAATTCCAGCATTCTTGATGTATTTGCCGGTTTGATAACCATTGCCGTATCCAGCCCTTTTGAACTGCCCGCACACGCAACTATCCATTCACTGCATTTGATTAATCCGGCATCTGCTGCCATAAGGCTCATTTCCACACAAACCTTGACCCCCTGAGAAAACAGCCTCAGAGTATTGGCTATAACTTCGGCAGTATGAATGCCATTGTATTCTCTCCTGAAGGCTCTTTCAATTCCAGAAAGAACGTGAGTTGCGGTGAGAACTTTATGGCCTTTATTTATGAGTTTTTGAAATGTTTGCTCAGAAAACTCTTGATGATCTACTTCTTTAAAGCCATGATGATGTGTGACCACAATCAATTGAAAATCATCCGGTATCATTTCTAAAGCCTTTTCTGCACTATAACCGCGGGTAGAAGATATCAGCAGTTTTTTTCCACATTTGCTTGCTTCCTCAATTGCAAGTTGTAAGGTTTTTTCTGTGTTCTCCTCATCTTTTTTTGGAAAAAGCACCATCTCTCAAACCCCCTTATTTCAAAGAAAATTCTATCACGTTCAGATAGCTTTGAGTGTAGGTCGATAATCTGAATTTGGCTTATACTTTTAAGAGGTTGAAAAATTCTCGCATCAGGAGGGTGAAAAGTGTTTAGACCTGTGAGGAGATCTGAGAGGCAGCTTTCTGTACAGGAAGCATATAAAATACTGGAAAAAGGTCAGTATGGAGTGCTTTCAACCTGGGATGGTGAGTTTCCATATTGTGTACCTGTAAATTATGTTTTTATAGATGGATATATATATTTTCACACAGCCTTAGATGGCCATAAAGTTGACAGCATAAAAAACTATCCCAAAGTATGCTTCAATGTGGTAGTAAAAAGTGAGGTTCTTGCGCAGAAACTTTCCACGAAATATGAAAGTGCTACCGTTTTTGGCAGGGCAGAATTTGTTGATGGAGAAGAAAAGAAACAGGTCCTGCGCAGTCTTGTAAAAAAGCTTGCCCCAGGTTATGAAAACGAAGGTGAAAAATGTATTCTGTCAATGTTGAATCAAACAGGGGTGGTCCGGATTTCGATAGATTACATAACAGCCAAAGCCAATCGTGGAAAATAATGCCTGATTTCAAATATAGATTGTTCAGATTCGGAGTTTTTCTATTCTAAACGCTTCAAAATAGGAGATATTTTCTTTGCTGCTATATTGATAAACAGAGCCTTTTGAAAAATGCCCAAAAGCCATGCCAAAAACAAAAGCTATAGGTACAGGAACACTAAGAAAGAAATGAAAACGCTCAAAGTGCCTTTTGGCTTTTACAAATTGGATCAAACTCATCAACTCACTTATTTCCTGTGACCAATCACCGATTTTCATTCCTCCTAAATCTGTGTGGAAAACTTTGATCACTGTTGAATTTAGATTTTGTCGTTTGATGAATTCTTCAACATCGGCAAATGGTGTATGTGATGCAAATTGGACTATAAAAACGCAGTCTTTGCCATCGCCAGATTCTTCAAAATAAATCTTTTTGAATGAATTTACATCTTTCAATTTTTTAATTGCCCTTATGTTGTTTCTTAAATCTATCACTCTGTGATACTCATTCCCCTGGTAGTGGTACAAAACTACAGGGTTCTGTGAACCAAGCACAATAACTGCATAGTGCTTTCGAGCCCACTACCTGCTCTTTTTAAATTTCTTGTTCTAAATGTTCCAGCTAAGACACAGGCAGTTATCAGACCAGACAGAGCCTTCGTTGAAATTTCCAATACAAAATCGCTTTTTAAACCCCCTTCAACCTATATTTTGAAAATTAGAAATGCCGAAAGTGTAAGCTTTAATCAACTTGTTCATGATTTTTGGATGTTTCTTGGTATAAAGATTAAGCCTGAATTTCTTTTCAAGTCCGTGAAAGTGGATGGGATCTACACTTATGTCACTATGAGAACTCTAAACAAAGACGCATCCGCATTGATTAATTTTGCAAGATATGTGGGTATTGGAAAAAACAGAAAATACGGTTATGGTGATGTAGAAATTTTTGAATTAAAGGAGTGATCAATATTTTTCACAGTGTGGTTATAAAACTCAGGGCTTTGAAAGATGGAATTTACGATTTTTACCCGGTACAAAAAATTCACAGTTTTTTTCTTGGATTAATCAGAGAAAGCGATGAACAAATGTCAAAACAATTACATGACGAACACAAAGAGAAATCTTTTACTGTTTCGTCATTTCTCGGAAAGGATATTGGCAGGTCAATTGAAATACAAAAAGGTGGTTACTATTTCATCAGATTAACAATACTTGATGAAGAAGTATTCAACGCAATGATGTCAAGTCTCCTTGAAAAAAACGTGTTGAGAGGAAATGTGAGAATAGGAAATATAGATTACAGCATCACCGAAATATTCTTTGATAATGAATCGAGTAAATGGGCTTCTCACATCTCCGCAGAAGATTTGCTCAAAAGCAGTTACACATCAAACCTCATTGGCCTGAGGTTTTACACACCAACGCTTTTCAGATCAGGAGATCTGCACTGCAAACAGCCAATCCCGGAAAAAGTATTCACAAGCCTTTTTAAAAAATTCAACAGATATTCAGAAGAAAAAATAGATGAAGACATCAAAAAAAGGTTTAAAAATATAACAATACATGAGAAAAAAACCCAATCAAGGCGGGTAACTTTGAGAAATTTTTATCTCGAGGGATTCATAGGTGATGTCACATTCAAGGTACCAGAACAGGACAAGCAGTTGATAAGAGTTGCAAATACATTGGCAGATTTTGCCTTTTACGCGGGGGTTGGATACAAAACCACTATGGGGTTGGGGCAGGTTCAGAGAATACCAGTTGAATAAGAAGGTGATTTTTCTGAACTTTAAAGAGCTTGCTATGAAAGCTGAAGATGAGTTTGACTTCACAAAAGCACTCTCATACTATGAAAAAGCCATTGATGAACTTTCTGCTGAAGATGGCTCCCTTCAAAGATATGCGAATCTATTGTTTGAATTTCAGGAATACGAAAAAGCAAAAGAAATCTTTGAAATCATAGTTCAGAAAACAAATCAAAAGGAATATCTCGAAAAACTCGCGCAGATCTACGAAGAACTGAATCTAAAGAATGAATCAGCGGAATTATACGAGAAGCTTGACAAACCAGATAAAGCGAAAGAACTTTTAGCGGATAGACAGCAAAATCATATAAATGATCTTACGGTGACCAAATTTCTTGAGCTTTTCAGTGGTAGAGAAGACACCTTTGCCATTCAAACAAACCAGGGGTATTATCCAGTGAGATTGTCCATGAAGAAAAAAGACGTGGTAGAACATCTAAACGGCGAGAAAACCCTGGGAGTCTATGTGCTTAGATCGGATAACTCGGTCAAATTTGCGGCGTTCGATGTAGATGTTAAAAAGAGCCTCAATCAGAACTATCAGGAGCTGGTCGAACTGTGCAAGCAAACCGTTCGGAATCTGTGTGAAAGACTGAGATTGGAGAATATCAAATATTATGTAGAGTTCAGTGGAAATCGTGGGTATCATGTGTGGATCTTCTTTGACAGATGGCTCCAGGCATATAAAGTGAGAGCCATTCTGAGAAAAATAGCCGAGGATATCCCATCAGATGAGAGAATCTCTGTAGAGGTTTTCCCAAAGCAATCTGATACGAATGGTGGGCTTGGGAATCTCATTAAGCTGCCTCTTGGCATTCACAGGAAAACTCTGAATAATTGCGTGTTGATGAGAATTTCGAGCCGTTTCCAAATCAACTTGATTATCTTTTGAAGATACAGTTGAACGATTCAGATGCCTTTGAAAAAAAGTACAGTGAAATCTTGCAGGATCAAGACATTCCAAGAACTAAAGCGAAAAAAGAACATACCACGACAAAAGGTAACGACGTGAAAAAGATGTTAAGACGAGAGATAAATCCGAATTATCTGAACGCCTTGCTTCAAGCGTGTTTTATCCTCAAACAACTCCGTGAAAAGATCGAGAAATTTGGATATATAAATGAAGATGAAGAATATATACTGGTGGCTTCATGTGCACCTGCGGAAGGTTCGAAGGATTTCCTCACAGAGCTACTTGGAAAAACAATCAACTATTCATTGGCGAGATTGTATTCTCTGATGAACAGAGCGGGAACTGTACCAATAACCTGTGAGGAGATAAAAAGAACGATAATGAACAAATCCCTCGCGCTCAGTATTGAACAGTGCAACTGCAAATTCAATGAACCTATTAACACGCCTCTGTGTCTTGTGAATGATAGCATGTTCTTTCTTTCATTTATAAGTATGGGAGATCTGGTTAGAAAAATAATAGACAAAACAAAAGAGAAAGCAGAACTTGAGAGTCAGATAAAAGCCCTTAAGAACCTACTCGCTCGGAAAATGGAATGTGATGAAATCACCGTCGAAGATGTGACTATCAGAAAGAAGGACGGTGAAATCCAAATAATCATTTGATTGCTCAGGGTGATCAAATGGTGCTCTATGTAACTGAACAGGGTGCTGTACTTTCTAAGGAACTTGGAAAACTGATAATCTCGAAACAGGGAGATATAATAAGCGAATTGCCTCTGAAAAAGATCGAAAAGGTCAATCTCATGGGCAACATATCCCTGACCCCTCAAATATTGAATTACTTCTTGGACAACAAAATAGAAGTTGTATTCATGACTCAATACGGCAAATACAGAGGAAAACTATACACAAACGAATATCGAAATGTTGTATTAAGGCTCAAACAATATGAAAGGTCCATGGACTAGAAATTCAAATTGAAAGTTGCTCAGAGCATAGTTACTGGTAAATTGAGAAATTACTATGATTTTCTTATGATCAGAAGTAAAAATCTGCCTCGCGGAACACTCAGTGAAGAAATTGCTGCTTTGAGAAAGGTTTCTGAAAAAATCAACGAAACTCATTCAATTGATCAGATAATGGGGCTTGAGGGCATCGGATCAAAATATTATTTTCAGGGTTTTGCCAAGCTTTTCAAAAATCAGGAGTTCAAATTCGAAAAAAGAACAGCGCACCCTCCGAAAGATCCTGTCAACACTATGCTTTCGCTCGGATACAGCCTCTTGTACAACGAGATC
>LDZR01000643.1_pt1 | contig 20499 bp, 17 predicted proteins | sample 615371 | NCBI WGS metagenome assembly LDZR01 (sample SAMN03408294, study PRJNA278302) | terrestrial metagenome | isolation source: oil reservoir sample K2 | place: USA: Alaska, North Slope, Kuparuk formation | collected 2013
AAATGAGACATATCGATGATTTTACAATAGATTATTTTCATGACAGTCAGGAAGCCATGAAACTTTATGAGACAATACAGAATCTGGAAAAAGATCTGTCAATAACTCTAAAAATCGGAAATAACGAATACTTTGGGAATATCAATGTGGCAGCTTATACAGTTGAGAATGAAAATGAATTTCCATCTCTCACAGCTCTGATAGCTTTGCATGGAGAAAGCACCATCAATACGCTCACAGAGAAAGGCGCTGATTTTTCTGAAACCAGTTTGCTTGGAGAGCTTTCATTCATAAAAAACTTTTCAAAACACCTTGCAACGCTGATCTGGCTTGATAGTCTTGAAGAAGATTTTTCCCTGATAGAACTTGGAAATGGCGTGATATGCATAACAAAATATTCGGATATCAAAAATATCAATCAGGAAGAGCTGGCCAAGAAAATTGTGCGGGAATATGCAAAAAGGCATTTCGGTGCAGAAAGAAACTACACTGTAAAAGTACGAACAGGTTCTTTAATTGATTTTTGAACACCTGTTGGTATAATGAAAATAAAGCGGAGGCGTGTCCGAATTGGCTAAGGAGCCGGTCTCGAAAATCGGTGGGCTTTTAAGCCCTTGTGGGTTCGAGTCCCACCGCCTCCGCCAGTTTTTATAGCGAGGTGAAATAATGGTAGTTGTCAAAAACATAGACGAAATGAAAAAGATATGTAGAGAGTTGAGAAAAGAAAAAACAATAGGCTTTGTTCCAACAATGGGTTATCTGCATGAAGGACATCTTTCCCTGGTCAGACATTCAAAAAAAGAGAATGATATAACTGTTGTCAGCATATTTGTCAATCCAACGCAATTTGGTCCAAATGAGGACTATAATTCTTACCCAAGAAATTTAAATCGTGATGCGTCTCTTCTCGAAAAAGAAGATGTTGATTATGTTTTTATTCCCGAAATTGAACAAATGTATCCAAAAGATTATTCTACCTACATCAATGAAGAGAGTCTTTCAAGACACTTATGTGGCAGATCAAGACCAGGGCATTTCAGAGGTGTCTGCACAGTTGTAACCAAGTTGTTCAACATAGTGAAACCCAACCGTGCATATTTTGGCCAGAAAGATGCACAACAGTTTCGTGTAATAAGAAGAATGGTCAGGGATTTAAACATGGACGTAGAAGTAATAGAATGCCCGATCGTGAGAGAGCCAGATGGTCTTGCAATGAGTTCAAGAAATATTTATCTATCAACTGAAGAAAGGAACCAGGCGCTTGCATTGAACAGATCCCTGAAAATTGCGGAAAATCTATACAGGTCTGGCGAAAAAAATACCGAAAGAATGAAAGAAAAAATAGTACAGTATCTGTCTTCCTTCGATAAAATAAAAATAGATTACGTAGAAATAGTTAGTGAGGAAACCCTTGAACCTGTTGAAAAAATCGAAGGAAAAGTCATTGTTGCCATTGCGGCTTGGGTTGGGAAAGCTCGCCTGATCGACAACACTATTTTAGGAGAAATATAAATTGATACTGGATGTTTTCATAATAGCACTCTTACTTTCCCTCATTCTGAAAAAAAGAATTTTCCATCTTGACAAACTCGAAATCAAAGCGATTTATTTGTTTCCCGTGCCTTTTATTATACAAATACTCCCTTTTCAACAAAGAGGCCTCTTGATGGCTATCTCTTATGGATTACTTTTTGCTGCAATGATATTAAACTGGAAAATCAACGGTTTTAAATTCATGGCAGCTGGTTCAGCTATGAATGCGCTCGTGATACTTTTCAACAATGGAAAAATGCCCGTTTATGAACCTTTTGCCAGAATGCTTGAACTCGACCTGACAGTGAAACACACATTTGTTTATTCTTTTTCTGAAAAACTTATCCTTGGAGATTGGATACCCATTATCCTTCCATGGGCCAGAAAATTTCTCATAAGCCCTGGAGATATTCTCATATATGCAGGGGTGTTTATCTTCTTTTTAACCATCGAAAAAACCCATCGATAGCTTTCAAACATAAGCCATTTTCGTCATATCAAAATTGTATTTATGATATAATAACTATATGGAGGTGATCGTATGAAAGTACTAACTTCTTTCTTTTTGATTGTCTCCGTTTTTCTATTTGCAACCACTCTTCCAGCAAGAATAAGTGTTTTATTGAGCAATGAATTAGACAATGCGGGAACAACAAAAGGTTATGTTTTTAACGAGGTGAAAATCGAGTGTTTAAGTGAAACATCTATCGAAGCCCAATCTTTTGAAAAAGGATCTGTGGTAATAATCAAACCGGGAGCAAACGGATTGTTAATGAATGATACACAGATCAACTCAGATTCAATAACAATTAAGGGAATGATCAGGGTTCTTTCGGCAAAGCGCTCCTATGGAACACCCGTTTATGAAGACACCATCTTAGTAAAAATGATCGACAGGGGGATAATACTTATAAACGAATTAGACATCGAAAACTACGTGAAATACGTTGTACCAAGTGAAGTACCAGGTTGGTTTGAAAAAGAAGCTATAAAAGCACAGGCGGTTCTCGCGAGAAGTCGCGCCATCGCTGATGTTCTAAAAGGTCCTAAGGATAATTTCTATGGGGCCCACTGCGACGATAGTACGAAAAGCCAGGTTTTTAACAACAAAGAAATTTCCGAAATCGTTGAAAAAGCTGTTGAAGAAACACAGGGGCAAATTATGTTTGTAAATGGATATCCCGTAGAAACAGTGGTTTACTTTTCAACATCATGTGGTTTTACATCAAACAATGAGGAAGTATGGAGTGATGAGCAGGGCAATTTTCCAGGTGCGGTTATACCTTATCTCAGGTCAAAACCACAATTTGGAAAACTCTTAGTTGAAAACAAAAACGAGGAATTCTGGAATAAATTTTTCAGAGCTTTCTGGGGCATTGAAAAAGAACTATGTGATTTTTATGACAGAGAGTCTCCATGGTTCAGATGGAAAGTAACCGTGACACGTGAAGAACTTGAAAATGTCATCAGCAAGGGTTTGATTGCGAGAGAAAAAGCTGACCAGCTTTTAGGGGTAGACGCAATAAGAACTCTGCAGGGGATTCCTGTAGATATTAATAATGCTAACTTTTCTATTGGGGAACTCAAAGATTTAAAAATTGTCAGAAGAGGAGAAGGTGGAATAGTTATGACGCTCAGGATAGTATCGGAGAATGGAATTTATGAAATAGACAAGGAATACAACATCAGATTCATTATACGCCCGACCAAAAGTCTCACAGGCTTTAACAGGGATATAATCATTGAACGGCATGATGGTTCAACTTACAGTAATTATTCTATACTGCCAAGTGGATACTTTGTATTTGACATTGATAGAGAAAATGGAAAAATAAAACAAGTTACTTTTTATGGTGGAGGAAATGGCCACGGTGTTGGAATGAGTCAGTACGGAGCCAACTACCTCGCCAAAATTGGGAAAAACTATCAACAAATATTAAAAACTTTCTACGAAGGCAAGATAGAAAATATCTTTTAAGGGAGCCTTACAAGCTCCCTTCTTATTTGGATAAATCGATAAAAGCAATTGTTCCATTCATAGAGGCTACCAGAACCCCAGATTTATACGGATAAGCCTTTGAAAATATAAACCCGGGTCCAAGATAAAGCTTTTCCAGAACCTCTCCCTTTTCCAGATCAAGAAAGAAAATATTACCGTCAATCGTGCAAACGATCAACATTTCTTCCCCCACAATCCTGGGAGATGAATCATAGATTCGTCCACCTACATTTGATTTCCATAGAATTTCCCCATCTACAGGATTGAATTTATAGATCGTACCATTTATGCTTGAAACATACGCATTTCCAGAGTTGTCTTTTTCCACAGAAGAATATCCAGCTCCCAGGGAAGATTTTCTCCATCTTTTTGTTTTCATTGAAATATTTTGCCCATGTAAAGCACCTGACGTATTTGTGAAAACAATCCAGTCATCGAACAATTCCGGTGTGCATGGGGCAGCTGTTTCATATCCAGCTCCAACTGCAAAGTTCTTGACCAATTTTCCGTTCTCATCAATAATCGAAAGGACACCTCCCCACGATGTTTGCAGAAAATAAGGGGATACAAATCTTGCTGGTGATTGCACTGTACCATACATGTAGAATTTATAAATTATTCTTCCACAATCTGGATCTACAAGATACAGATTTTCGCCACTTCCAACAGCTATATTTTTTTGCCCGGATGCTATAGAAAAAACCGGATAATCAAAATTCATGGACCATATTTCATCAAAAGTCTCAAGATCATATGCCGCAAGATTTCCCATTAAATCTCCAAAAATAAGTTTTCTGCCCCTTACAACAACATTTGAAACAAAAGGACCTGAAAATTTTTTCTTCCACAACAATTTACCATAGTCATCAAGTACATAAACTGTGCCTGATAAATCTGCAAAACATATTTTGCCATCTGAGCAAACAGGATTTGAGAAAACTCCGTCTGAAGCCTGAAATTTCCACAGCAACTTTGATGAATTAAAATCAGAGAAGATATAGCGTTCAGTAAAACCATCAATGCCTTCAGCAAGAATCTTTGCAAATATACAAGCATCATTGTGCAACTCAACAGGTACTTCGAACCGCTTTTCGAAATCTGAAAACTTCTTAAAAATTGAATTGTTAATTGTGAGAGTTATCTGTTTTATGCCTTCTGTTTCAAAATATAATGAAACCCCTTTTTCACCAATCTTTCTCAGATTAACCTTCAAAATCTGAGAGTATCTTCTTTCTTTTCCTGCAGGAATTTGCCTTATAAGATTGCAAACACCATCAGTATTCAAAGCCCATAAAAATATTTCGCCATCTTCCCAGCTTAAAACCGTGTACCAACCATCCTTAGCTGCACCAACCATCTGAAACCAGGCACCATTGTACATACCCTTAATATCATAGCTGTGCCCATGACCAACTAAAACAATTGGGACATTTGAATCATTTATCAAGTTCATCAATTTCCAGCCATCATCTGTAAAATTAGCTGGCCCGCCAAAAGGATGATGGGCCATTATCACAACCGGCTTTTCACTTTGTTTGAGTCTCGTCTCGATCCACTGCAGTTGAAGAATTCCTATATGACCATGGTGCTCAAAGTACATCGATGTATCTACACCGAGAAATTCAAAAGGTCCAGCATCAATACAAAATCCCTTAAAACCACTCTCGCCTTTTCTGTTTCTCGGTGACCATCTTGTATCATGATTTCCAGGCGTTTCATAAACGTCTATTTCATAACTGTTCAATCTGGATATGATCTTATCCAGTTCAGAAAACTCGTAATCAGACCCCATCTCTGTCAAATCACCGAGGATAAAAACCGCCCCTGGCTTAATTTTGCAAACTTGATCTACCAGAAACTCGACCTTTTCTTTTGCAAAAGGAAAATGAAGATCACTTAAAATTACGACAAATCCTTCATGATTCAAAAACGGATGTTTTGAAAACGCATATATCGACAGGGACAGAAATACCATTAAGAAAAGTGTTTTTTTCATCCAATACCTCCTGCTTTTTTAAGTAACTCAATTGCTCTGTCTAACTCTTTCTCATCTGATAGAAAGAAAGTTTCATATCTCGGTTTTAGATTTATATTGAGGCTTATCAGAAATATGAAATCAACAGAAGAAGCTCTCCTCATGAGATTTATCTCGTCTCTTTTGCTTTGAACTATTACAATCTCTGCATCACATCCATAATTTTGTAGGATTTGAGCTATCTTCTCAAAACTCTCTTTCTGCTTTGATGCAGCTATTATTATTTTTTTGCCTTTCAAAAATCCTTCAAGTGTTCTGTTAACCCGAATACTTTTGAAGCTCACCGGTTTTACCGGTGTCTGGTTGTATATAACCCTCTCATAACCGTCGTATGAAATAGTTACTGGTTCGCCAGTATTTTCAATTATTCCAAGAAATGTCCCATCATCGCTATGAATAGAAACAACTTCTACCCAAGTGTCACCGGAAAAAAGCAATGGTACAGTTAATTCAGTAGCTTCGTAAGAAACAGTGATACACACTTCATCTATCCCCATGTACGGAATTATCAGGGAATTTCCGCTTTTTGTGATAAAACCATCACTCACTTTTACAGATAATGGTTCTTTATCTACACAATGCCTTCTTGCATAAGGAATCAGATCTATTTTGTAATAACTACCAGCAATTGCAGGCGCTCTATCTGGAAAGATTTCAATCTTGACTGAATCAACAGGCGGATTGAATTGTATCCATTTTGTATATTTTTTCGAATAAACACCATTCTTTCCAATTGCATATGCTGTTAAGAAATATTTTCCTGGTGAGATATTCTCCGGCACAGAAATAAATAAACGATCTTGCTGAATCTCTACGTCGAGTGGTTGTTTATCAAAAAAGGCAAAAGCTTTATCTATATTCTGGGAACAATCTATATTAAAATCCCAACTGTTTATTTCTTCAACAGCTTCAAGGTTTAATTCAGGTATCTCACTGTCAAAAAGCCGGCAGATGGCCTCTTTATAAGCTATCGCGACAGCTTTGAGATTTTCTTCCTCGTTTAACCATTGCTCTCTTTCTTCATTGGAAACATGACATGGCTCTCCCAAAACAGCAGGGACTTTTACTTCTCTCATTAAATAAACATCACCAGGTCCAGCATCACCCGAAGTGCCAACATATTTTTTGAAAGATTCTATAAGATAATCTGCAACATTTCTTGCATAATCAGCAGAATATGCTGAATAATAGGCTATGGAAAAATCAGAATTAGGGGTATTTTTCATAGAATTGAAATGTATACTCACAAAAAGATCGGCATCAACCCTGTTTGCAAGATTTGCCCTTTCAGCCAGGCTCACAGTTCTGTCAGAAGTTCTTGTCATGATAACTGTTGCACCACATTCTTCAAGTAACTCGCGCAAATATTTTGCAACTTTTAAATTTATATCTGCTTCTTCAAGAATAGTTCCAGTGGCACCGCGATCTTCTTTCCCGCCATGACCGGGATCAACTACGATCAATTTTCCAGTCAGGCTGGCAAAAAGTAGATTAAAGGAGCACAAACTAAGCAAAATTAACAATAAACGCCTTTTCATAAAACCACCACTCCTTAAAACAAAGGGGAGAATTGCTCTCCCCCTTTGTTCACTTTTTCATGAAGTAATCAATGATATTTGCAAGGAGCAGCTGAACCATTGGTTCATCAAAGTTTGGGCTCAAAAAGAGATCTTCACCGATGTATATACAATTCTTTCCTTCTATGATCGCAGCATTGACATCTGGCATGTGGCTTGGAGTTTCCATATCATCGTTGTACCATTCTCCAAGAACGACTGCATCTTCCAAAATCTCAACAACCATAGCCCAGTGCCTTGGAGTAGCTACAAACTCATCGATCCCTTCCCATATTGGATGATCTGCAACTTTTTTTATATAGCCATGCACAGGAGGTTTCCAGGCAAACGCGCTGTACGAAACTTTGAAAATATCTCCGAGAGCAAATACAGTACTGACATCATAGGAAGAATTGTTATGGTTTCTAAAAGAAGCCTGTGCCAAGGCAAAAACATAGCCACCATTGCTTATGAATTTTTTCACAGCTTCAATTTCCAAAGGCGACATGCGCCTTGTGTTAGGAAGTATAAGGAGTTTAATTTTGCTCATATCAAAAATTCTCTCGAATTTGATCACTGGATCTGCCTCGGGATTGGCATACAATTCCAGATCTCTGTTGAAAACAGGGACACAGCTGTAACCAAGACCTTTAACAAAATCGAATATACGTTTCATTTCCCCAAGATAATCCCAGTCGGAACCAGAGAAGCCAAGTTCGGCATACCATCGAGCCGTATAATCACTCATCAAAACCCCGACAACCTGCTGTTCATCAGCCAGGACTGGAACAAATAAAACTGCCAGAGCCAGGACAATCAGAAATTTTTTCATGCTCACTACCTCCTTTTAAAAATTCAATCTGGCGATATCCGCCACATATTTTCTTACTTTTTCATCAAGCAAATTTTCAAAAGAGAAAATCAAAATCTCATCTGGCCGATATTTTTCTACAACACTTTTTGCTATTTCATATAATTTTTCAGGATTCTCTGTCATTTTGTAGGCTCCAAGACCAACCCTTATTTTCTCAGCTGCTCCAAGCGCTTTTACAGCGTACTTAACATAATACTCAACAGTATCTCTGTTATTCTCATAAGCCATTAAACAAGCATAATCCAAATATTCTCCCTCTAACCATTGCAACCACCCCTGAAGTCTCTGGCTTATCGCATCTTGTTCATAGTAAGCAAAGACAGCAGCAGACAGTTTTTTACCGTAGTTGTGGACTTTTTCGTAGATTAACTTAACAGTATCGGAAACCTGTTGTATTCTGAAAAGATCGAAACCTTCTCCAAGATTGGTCAACTTTTTCTCCTGAATAGCCTTTTTTAGCCACTCTCTATATATCTTCATCGCATCTGGATGATAACCAAATGTTTTGTAGGGATATCTAATATAATCAAGATGTATCTCATCAACATCATAATTTTTTGCAATTTCTTCAGCAATACTGCTCACAAATTTTTTTACATCTTCAAGCGCTGGCTCCAGGAATAAACCAGGTGTGTTTATTTCGGGTGAGGATGCATACTCAAGCATACTTTTTCCATTTTGATCATAAGTTATCCAATCAGGATGAACATTAACTACATGTTTTTCAGAAACTGGTTTTTTTCCAAAAGGCCAGGCATAGAAAACATTCATCCAGGCTGAAATTTTTATTCCACTAATCTTTGCTAAATCTATTATCTCTTTGAGAGGATCGAAATCTGGCGAACATTCAGAAAGGGCTTCGGCTTTCGGCAAAATTTCAGAGTTGTAATAAGCATCGGCTCTACCAACAACTTGGACATATATCCTTGTTGCTCCCACTTCTTTCGCTATTTCTATTACCCTGTTAATTTTTTCTATGGAAGTTATTTGATCTCTTACAACCCATATGCCAAGTGGATAGGGCATTAAAGTTGTTGTCACAAGTAAAACAAGAAAAAGATTAACCTTTCGTGCCACCTGTCATCAATCCCTTCACAAAATATCTCTGGAAAGCAAAGAAGATAACAACCATAGGTATAGCGGAGACCATGGAACCAGCCATCTGCAAACCGAACTGCGTCATCTCAAGTCTCTGCAATGTTGCCAGTCCAACTGTCAAAGGATATTTCGAGGGCGTGTTCAAAACTATTAATGGCCATAGGAAGGCATTCCAGGATGAAATAAAAGTAAAAATGGAAGCAGCTGCGATAACTGGCTTACTCATGGGTAATATTACCCTCCAATAAATTCCCCACTCTGTAGCTCCGTCAATTCTCGCAGCATCCATATAGTCTTGAGAGATAGAAAACATAAATTGCCTCATCATAAAGATTGTATAAGGGCTCGCAAGTGACGGGATTATTACAGCCCATAGAGTATCAAGTAATCCAAATTTATTTATCAAGAGAAACGCCGGTAAAAGTGTTACCTGGGGAGGAACCATTATTGTGGAAACTATAGCTATAAACAGCAATCTTTTTCCTTTGAAATTCATTTTTGCCAGGGCATAAGCTGCTAAGGAGCAGACAAATATTGAACCGGCTGTGATTGAAATGCTTATAAACAAACTGTTCACTGACCAGTCCCAGATTTGAGAATATGTGAATAAATCCCTGAAATTTTGCAAAGTTGGTCTTGAAGGAAAGAGCTTAGGGGGAATTTGTCTTATATCTTCCTCTGGAGTAAGCGATGTTTGTGCCATCCAGTAAAGAGGAAAAAGCGTTGATACAGACCATATTCCTAAAACCAGTGCAATAGCCAGCAACTTGAAAATCTTTTTCAATCTCAGCCCTCCCATTCGTAAGAACGCGACAAAGATTTGAACTGAAAGATAGATATCACTACAGCTATAGAGAAAAATACTAAGGAGATAGCTGAAGCAAGACCATAATTGAAATCTCTGAAAGCAGTTGTGTAAATAAGATAAACCAGAGTTATTGTCGAATTTCCAGGACCACCACCTGTGAGTACATAAATTTTGTCAAAAACACTTATAGCTGCTATCGTATAAACAACTGTTAGATAGAGTGTGGTGGGAGTCACAAGTGGGATTGTTATCTTCAACCATTTATAAAATCCAGACGCGCCATCTAATTCAGCTGCCTCATAGAGTGATTTTGGTATATTGTTTATTGCCGCAAGATAAAGAATCACTCCCGAACCAGGCGCAATAACCATGTCAGTTAGAATTATCGACCACATAGCCATTGAAGGGTCCACGAGCCAAGGAACAGGACCAGCACCTATCTTGGTCAGGAAAGTATTTATCGGCCCGAAAGAGTAATTTAAAAGCCATCCCCAAACAATACCTATGACCACTGTTGCAGTAACCGTTGGAAGATAATAAATTGCTCGAAAAAGGCTTTGAGCTTTTTCTGATAATGGAGCAAGAAGTGAAGCAAGCATAAGAGCGACAGAAATATTCTTTAAAACATTAAATGAAGCATACCACATGGTATTTCTCAAGGCAATCCAGAAATCGCTATTCTGAAAAACTTCTTTGAAATTCTCGAAACCAACCCATTCATTACCAAATATTCCAACATTCTGGAACGCCATTACAAAAGCCATCACAACAGGAACGAAGGTAAAAATTATAAAGATAATCGTAGCAGGAGCGACAAAGAAATAAGCACTGATCTTTCTACGTAGCAATATTATCTCCCCTTCTTTGTGCTTTCTATTATCCGTGTTACGTTCTTATCTGCATCTTCCAGAGCCTTTCTTGCATCTTTTTTTCCAAGCAAAACAAGCTGAATCTCTCTTGAGATAGCTTCCATTATCTTTTCTTTAGCTGGATGGGGAGGAAAAACATAATTGTGCTGGGATATCAAGTTTGCCTTGAACATCAATGGATCGTTTTCATATATATTTCCTGCGCTCTTCTTTGTTGGAAATTGTCCATATTTCGTCAGTTCCTTTTGCTGTTCAGAAGATGTTATATACTTCGCAAACTCAATAACTGCCTTCAATTTCTCCACATCATTCTGCACAAATACTTGATATGAAGAAACATCGCCAAAACTCCAGAAACTATCACCCTTGTTCTTTACTGGATATGGGACCACATCTATTTCGAGACCAGCATTAATGAGGGCTGGAATTGCCCACGTTCCAGTAACATAAATGGCAGCTTTACCGCTTCTGAATAACGTATACGCATCAGCATCACCATAAGAAGCCATAAAAGGAGGCGCACAGTCTGCAAAAACCTTTGCAAGCCATTCTAATGATTGTTTGTTCTCCTCATTCACAATTGCAGACCTCAAATCTTTCCCCTGACCTTCTACAAATTTTCCTCCCCAGCCAAGCATAAATGGCCACAAATGGGAATTATCTGGTGCTGGAAAACCACTCGCAACGAATCCATATACATCAATTTTGCCGTCTGAGTTTCTATCAAAGGTCAACTTTTTTGCAATCTCATAGAATTCGTCAAAAGTCCATGGGTTTTCGACAGATGGTATTTGCACAGACATTTCATCAAAAATCTTTTTATTGACAATAACTACCTTTGTCGTCATATAAAATGGAAAACCGTACATCTTTCCTTCATAAGTTGCCCCTTTGATTGCTTCAGAGTAGTAATCCATCTTCTCTTCCTCGGTGAGATAATCATCGATGTTTTGAAGAACCCCCTGTACTACATAATGGGTTCTAAGAGGGCCTCGGGTGAGATCTGGCCACTTTTTTGAAGCAACAGCAAGGTCCAGTTTTTGATCTCCACCGCTCCATGGTATTTCTGTAAGTTTAAATTCAATGCCTGGGCATGATTCCGAAAATTTAGACATCATTCTCTTCAACCAGGCATAGTTATCTCCATCTTCACTCCAGGCTGGAAAATCCCATATGTATATTGTGCCCGCCCAGGAAAACAATGTGGTACAAATAGCCACAAAAACTAAAATTGAAGAAAGCTTTTTCACTTTAAACACCTCCTTCACATAATCTCAGTAAATTTTAGAATTTTTGTATCGTAAGAAAAAGCATCACGCGTTCCTAAAGAAATTCTGACTTTAAAATACACATAAATATTTTGTACATCATCTGTTGGTATATGTACTTTCAAAACATTTTCATCTAAAGAATAAATATCTAAATCATACGAAGATTTCCAGATAACTTCATCCGTCATGTAATCAAGCATCTCTACCTGAAGAGTGTATCCACTCAAAAAAGGCAAAGCATAATAATGTATTGTGAGATCCACTCCATCATCTCTGAAAAAATAATTTGGTGGTTCTTCAACATAAACATATGGGAAAGATGGGTTTTCATGAAGCCAGAGTCTCACCAAGAGCGAGAAATAACAAAACCTGTTTCCTGTTTGGCCATAAGGAGCAAACCTGTTTTCACCCCTTATATCAAAAACACCTATACCATATTTTCCTCCACGTGCTTCTATAGTCTTGTAATTTCCTTTATATATACCAGCATGGAACCCAACTGTATGGCCGCCACCGTTAAAAAGAAGATCACCTGCCAGAAGTTCTTCAGCTTTGTCGAAATAAACCCAGAGTAGATCACTTCTACCAATTATCATGTGATCGATTCTTTCATTTTCATCTAATGCGGTATGATAAACCCACGTGGCAAAATTCCAACAATCAAATACTCTGTTTTCTGGATCGTAACTCCCCCACCCATACTCTCCACCGACCATGGTCATTGCATAGTTAATAACTTTTCTTTGCAAGGGATTCAGGTAATTTCCGAAAATAAGCCCGGCTATCAAAATCGCAAGCCAAAACAAAACAGATTTCCTCATAATCTTACCCCCATGGTTCACATAATTATGTTACCACAATAGATATTATCATAACCATAAAGTATTTATGTTATGATAAATTTATTTTCCTTTCTACTATCTCAAAGCATCGCCGTCTTTGTAACAATTAAAGAATATAAATTACAGAAATAAAATACCTTGAAAGTGCTGCAAAATAAGAATTTTAAAGCTTTTTAGTTAATTAAGAAGGCAGTGTTGTATCAGAAAAAATTTATGCTATACTTGTTTTGCACAAATGTGCATTATTGCACAAATGTGCATAATCTATTCCTCTATGGAGGTGCATTGTCATGAAAAACTCGAAAGTGCTGGTGTTTCTTTTAACATCACTAGTAGTGATCTCAGTCTTCGCCCAGGTTCAACTCCCCAAAAAATTTGAAAATCCCAAAAATGTACGGATAGCTCTGGTAAGGGAGGTAGGAGAAGGTAGTTTCTTTGAGCGTTACCTTGCCGGTGCTCAATCAATGGCAAGAGAACTCGGCGTAACACTTTTAGAAGCAACCGCTCATGGAGATATGGCAAGAATGGTTACCATGATCGAAAATTTTATCACCCAGAGAGTTGACGCGATCATAATTGACCATGGAAGACCAGATCCATTGATGCCAAAGATCAAAGAGGCTTTAGACAGAGGAATCAAAGTAGTAACTTTCGATCTGGTTGTAGATGACAACAGAGTTCCTGAAATCGAACAAGATGATTTGCTGATAGGTTATCTGATAAGCAAACAACTGGCAGTTGACTTTGCAGGAAATGCAAATGTTATTTATGTAAACGTAGGTGGATTTGCACCATTAGATAAGAGAGACAAAATGTGGCAGATAATCAAATGGCGTTTTCCCGGGATCAAAGAAGTTGCAAAGATAGGTGCAGTTACAGGATCAACTGCTGCTGATACTCAAACAAGAATGGAAGCAGCCATGAAAGAAAAACCCGAAGCAAATGCAGTACTCGCCATGTGGGATGAATTCGCAAAAGGTGCGGTAAGAGCAATAATGCAAGCAGGTAAAAGTGATCAGTTCAAAGTTTACTCAGTTGATGTTACCACCGAAGACATTCAGATGATGATTCAGCAAAACAGTCCATGGGTTGCAACTGTTGGAACAGATTCCTACGCAGTCGGTCGACTTGCCGTAAGGGCTGCGGCAGCCCTCGTTGGTGGAGAAAAATTACCCAAGTATTTACTGGTCGAACCACAATTGATTACAAGACAGTTCCTTGTCGACAACAATATAACCAACATGGACGAACTTGTAAAAGCATTACCGGCCCTTGGTGAAAGCAATTTAGTATGGCCCGAATGGCTGAAGGCTTTAACTGAAAAAAATAAGAAATAAGAAAGGGGGAATTGGGCAGGGCTTTTTGCCCTGCCTTCCTAATATGGCTGTGCTAAGAGGAAATAATTTGAGCAAAAAATTTCCCGGTGTTCTGGCTCTCGATAAAGTCGATATAGAGATAAAATCGGGCAAAGTGCATGCACTTGTAGGGGCTAATGGTGCCGGGAAAAGCACCTTGGTTAAAATTTTGACCGGGTATTACGACAGCTATGATGGCTCAGTTACGATAGATAACCAGGAAGTAATTTTGAGAACACCATTTGACGCGCTTCACAATGGAATAGAAGTAGTTCACCAGGAAGTGGATACCCAGTTAGTTCCAACTCTAACAGTGGCTGAGAATCTTTATCTTGAAAATTTTGCTAACAGGTATGGCACAATTGTCTCTACAAGAGATCTTAAAAAGAAAGCTGAAAAGGATCTGAGTGATATAGGTTTTCCCATACCTGCTTTCGAGAAAGTTGAGAATTTATCCTTGCACGAAAAACAGCAGCTTGTGATAGCAAGAGCTTTGTTGCATAAAGTTAAATTTCTCATTTTAGATGAACCAACTTCTTCATTGAGTCTAATTGAAGCAGAAAAGCTCTTTGAGCTTGTCAAAAAATTGAAAGCGCGTGATGTCGGAATTTTGTATATAAGCCAGAGATTGGATGAAATTCAAATTGTGGCAGATGAGGTCACTGTCCTCAGAAATGGTAGAAAAGCAGCATATTTTGAACATGTACCGCAACTATCAAAAATAGTTGAGGCGATGCTCGATTCACCTCAGGAAGATCTTTTTCCAAAAAAAGATCTGAGACAGTTCGGACAGGAAATTTTGAGAGTAGAAGATTTAAAATGTCTTAACAGAGTGAATGGAGTGAGCTTTAGTGTCAGGAAGGGTGAAATATTAGCCATAACGGGCCTAACAGGTGCCGGAAAGACAGAAACATTGAAAGCAATCTTTGGAGCCATTCGTGCTAATAATGGGAAAATTTTCGTGAACGGTAAGCAAATAAAAATAACAAGCCCCGTTGATGCTATTAAAAGCGGTATATACCTCGTTCCAGAAGAAAGAAGAAAAGAAGGATTGATTCTTGACAAATCCGCGAGAGAAAATATAACCATACCTTTCCTAAAAAATTTCTGCGGCTTCTTAGGCAAAATACTCAAAAAGAATGAATGCAATCACGCCAAGAGTTTGGCTGAAAAAGTTCGATTGGTACCTTTCGACATTGAACGTCAGGCACAGTACTTTTCTGGAGGAAATCAGCAAAAAATAGTTGTCAGCAGATGGCTTGGAGGTAAACCAAAGGTGCTTTTGCTTGATGAACCAACTCAAGGTGTTGATGTAGGAGCAAAAAAGGAAATATACCAGCTTATCATTCAAGTTGCGAAAGAATCTGCTGTCATTCTTGCCACCAGTGAAATAAACGAGGCTGTTGGAATAGCCGACAGGATATTAGTCATGAGGAATGGAAAGATTGTGGCGGAGTTAACTTATGAAAATGCCGATTCAAAAGCGATTATGAGCTATGCAGCGGGGGTGAAACAGTGAAAGATAGGATGACAAATTTTCTTCTCAAGTATGGTGTAATAACTGCTCTTGTTGTTCTGATAGTTTTCTTTTCGCTCAGTACAAGAGCCTTTTTCAGCTTAGACAATTTTTTTGACATCCTCAGGGCTGTCTCTATTTTGACTATCGTGGCAATTGGTGTGACTTTTTCGGTAGTTGTTAATGGTATGGATGTGTCTGTTGGTGCCGTGACAGGATTTGCGGTGATATTTTCTACAGCTTTAATGGTTATCTGGCAGATTCCCTGGTATATTGCAATAGTTGGTGCTCTGCTGGCTGGAATTGGTATCGGTTTGCTCAATTCCTTTTTGATATTGAAACTCCGGATACCAGATTTGCTGGCTACACTTGGAACACTTTATCTTGCCCAGGGTTTGCAAATGTGGATCACAAAAGGAGATGCCGTGTATAGAGGCATGACAAATCCGTGGGACCCTATGCGCCAGGTCACAAAAGGATTCATACCCAAGGAATTCTTAACGATAGGACAGGGGTTCGTATTCAAAACAGAGAACTTTCGCGGCATACCTGTACCGGTCATTATAATGCTCTGCGTAGTGCTGATCACCTGGTTTTTGCTTGAATTCACGAGATTTGGCAGAGCTTTTTATGCAGTTGGTGGGAACATCGAAGCTGCAAGGTTAGCAGGTATACCGGTGAAAAAATACAGAACAGCTGCTTACGTAATAAGTGCTTTACTTGCAACCCTCGGAGGTCTTGTCCTCGCTTCGCGCATTGGTTCTGGTGCGGTTAAAGCAGGAGACCCTTATCTTCTGGACGCAGTTGCATCAACATATTTCGGTTTTGCAGTACTTGGTGTCAGAAGGCCTAACGTCTGGGGTACGTTCTTAGGAGCAGTTTTTGTTGGAGTTATGCTGAATGGTCTTACTATGCTCAACACACCATGGTATATACAGGACTTCATTAAAGGTCTGGTATTAGTATCTGCTCTGGGAATTAGTTTCGCCATACGCAAAGAATCACGTTAATTAAGGAGGTCGAAGCAGATGGAACAGCTCAACGAAAGAACCGTTTTGGAATATGTGGAAAAAACCGATCTCAGAAAATCTATTCTTGGCGATGGAAAACTTTCGGCTCAGATTATTTCAGAAGGCAATGTTAATTTAATATTCCGCATTTGCAATATCGAAAATGGAAATTCTGTTATACTGAAGCAGGCTTTGCCGTATGCATGGAGATATCCAGATTTCAAAATGCCAGTTGACAGGCAGAGAATAGAGTACGAAACCCTCAGTATAGAATCACAGTACGCACCAGATTATGTCCCAAAAATATATTTCTACGATAATAAATCGCACGTCCTTGTGATAGAAGACCTTAAGGAATTAAAAGTTATGCGCGAAGCTTTAATAGATGGAGAAATCTTTCCAAAAGTTGCTGAGCACATAGGGATCTTCATGGCAAAAACCCTGTTCTATACTTCTGATCTTTACTTATCTTCAGGAAAGAAAAAAGAAATGGTGATCAATTTTTCAAACCCTGTTCTGTGCAAAGTTCAGGAAGATTTGGTATTCACACAACCATATATTGATCATCCAAACAATAAATGGAGTAAGCCTCTTGATGAAATAGTAAAAAAGATTCACCAGGATGACAAAATCAGAGGTGAAATATTCTACTTCAAAGAACTTTATATGACTAAATCTCAGGCCTTAATCCACAACGATTTGCACACCGGTTCGATAATGTTAAATGAAAAAACAACGAAAGTGATCGACCCGGAATTTGCATTTTACGGCCCAATGGCACATGACATAGGAACCTACTTTGCGAACCTTGCAATTGCCTATGCCGCACAGGAAGCACACAGAGTAGAACCAGGCACAAGAAATGTATATAGAGAATGGATAGCTGAGTCTTTCGAAGAAACCTGGAACGTTTTTCAGCAGAGATTTTTGAATGCCTGGGAAAAAGATTCAAATGGCGAATGGCCTTCAGAAAGCTATAGAGAAAATTACATGCTAAGGCTTCTTAAAGAATCGGCTGGATTTGGTGCAGCTGAGATTTTCAGAAGGACTATAGGAATGGCGCATGTTCATGATTTCTGGACAATAAAAGATGAAAACATCAGGGCGAAATCAGAAAGTATTGCCCTGTATATTGCTATTAATTGGATCAACATGTGGAAAGACGTTGAAAAAATTCAAGATCTGTCGCAAGTTATGAAAAATTCAAAACCATTGATTTGAAAGGAGGAAATGATTTGAGCACATTCAGATCTATAGAATGGAAAAAGGATAAACTTGTACTCTTAGATCAGAGATACCTACCAGAGAAAACTCTGTATCTTGAATTGAAAACTGTTGATGAGGTTGCCAGAGCCATTAAAGAGATGACCGTTAGAGGTGCTCCGGCAATTGGAGTAGCAGCAGCTTATGGAATGGTTCTTTGTGTGCAAAAGCTTTCGAAAAATGACGATTTAATCAGAGAACTTCAAAAGGCCGACGATCTTCTGAGAGCTTCAAGACCCACTGCCGTGAATCTTTTCTGGGCACTGGATAGAATGAAGAAAATCTGGCAGGGATTCAATGGTTCGCTCGAAGATTTAAAAATGATTCTGGAAAAAGAAGCAGTTGATATTGAACGCGAAGATGTTGAAATAAACAAACAGATAGCTAAAAATGGTGTTGAACTTGTACCTTTTGGAGCAAAGATAATTCACCACTGTAACACAGGATCTCTGGCAACAGTTGATTACGGTACTGCTTTAGGAATAATAAGATATGCACATGAAATAGATAAGAAAATACACGTTTTCCTGGATGAAACAAGGCCAAGATTACAGGGGGCCCGTTTATCTGCCTGGGAAATGAAAGAACTCGGTATACCTCACACAATAATCGTAGATGGAGCAAGCGGTCTGGTGATGAAAAAATTCAAAATCGATCTTGCACTTGTTGGAGCAGACAGAATAGCAGCCAACGGCGATACTGCAAATAAAATAGGAACTTACAACCTCGCTATAGTTGCCAAATACCATAATGTTCCATTATACGTTGTTGCACCAACCAGTACGATTGATCTCAAAACACCTGCAGGTCAGGATATACCAATAGAAGAAAGAAGCGCTGATGAAATCCGCTGTGTGGGAAATAGTCAGGTTGCACCACAGGAAAGCCCTGTTTTCAATCCAGCTTTCGATGTGACCCCGGCAGAATTAATTTCAGGCATTATCACAGAAAAAGGCATTGTTTACCCACCGTTCAAAGAAAATCTCAGAAAGCTTTTTGAATCGGCGTAACTTCGGAGGTGATGTTCAGTGAATAAAGATATCAAGAAAATAGCAGATGGGATAAGACGCAGGGTACTTGAATTTACAATAAGAAATGGTGGCGGTTATTTATCTCAAGCATGTTCAAGTGCAGAAATTTTAGCCACTCTCTACACCAAACTGATGAACATTGGTCCATCAGTAGCTCCAAAAATTCCCCCTGCTTTCACCGGTGTACCATCGAAAAACAACAGAGAATATTTTTCCGGTTACGGTTACAACGGTCCAAAAGAACCCCAGCTCGACAGGTTTTTTCTCAGTCCCGTGCATTACGCTCTGGTGCTGTATGCCACTCTTGTTGAAACAAATCGCATGGCTGCTGAAGGCTTGGAGATGTTCAACAAAGATGGTTTTACAGTCGAGATGATAGGTGCCGATCATTCACCCGGTCATGAATTGATGTCCGGCTCACTTGGTCAAACTATCTCACAGGTTCTTGGTATAGCTCTGGCAAGAAAGAGAAAAGGTGAAACTGGGAAAAACTGGCTTGTCATGTCCGATGGGGAATTCATGATTGGCCAGACATGGGAAGCAATAGAAACACTTTCTTTTTACAAAATAGATACTGTCAATGTGATAATCGACGCAAATGGACAATCAGCAGATGGAAAAATAGATACTGTAAATCAAATTGAACCACTGAAAAAAAGATTGGAATCTTTCGGAGCAGTGGCAGTAGAAGTGAATGGACATGATACGAAACAACTCATTGATGCGGCAAACACTCCTCATGAATCAAAACCTTTGTTTATTATCGCAAGGACTATCCCATATCAGGGCATTGAAATACTCAAAAAAAGAGCACCAAAATTTCATTACATAAGAATAACAAATGAACAGGAAAAAGAAGAACTTCAGCAATTTCTGCACGAAAGATTCGGGGGTGATGGTCAATGAAATTAGAAGCAAGAGTTCATGAGAGAAATCTTGTCAAATGGGCTGCCGATAAACCGGAAGTCGTTGTTTTTTCAGCTGATTTAACCAATTCTACGGAAATAGGTCTTTTCAAAGAAACCTATCCAGATAGATTTTATTCCTTCGGAATGACCGAACAAAACATGATGAGCGCAGCAGGAGGTATGGCAAGAGAAGGCTTTACACCCTTCGTACATACTTTTGCCGTTTTTATGTACAGAAGAGCCCTTGATCAAATAGAAATGAGCATAGCCTATCCAAACCTGAAAGTAAGGATATTTGGCTTTTTACCCGGTATAACTACGCCAGGTGGTGCATCGCACCAGGCGATAAACGACATTGGAATTTTGCGGACAGTTCCCAACATGACCATACTGGAAACAGGTGATGCAACAGAAGTAGAGAGCGTTCTCGACGTGGCTCAATCAATAGATGGACCTGTTTACATCAGGCAACTTAGGGGACAAATACCAAGATTGTTTAAAGAACCAATGAGATTTGGAAAGAGTAGAGTT
>LDZR01001729.1_pt1 | contig 20317 bp, 20 predicted proteins | sample 615371 | NCBI WGS metagenome assembly LDZR01 (sample SAMN03408294, study PRJNA278302) | terrestrial metagenome | isolation source: oil reservoir sample K2 | place: USA: Alaska, North Slope, Kuparuk formation | collected 2013
CTTGAGCCAAGCAAAAGTCCTGCCCGCGAGGGAGGCCTTTGCGAGCGGAAGCCAAGCAGGCCGGGATCAAAACTGGGGATACGTCAGGGGCACGCCTCCCTTGCGCCGCGGGGGCGCAATATGATAGAATTGTGCACGCTGAAGAAGGAGGAGGAGGAGGGGAGGGAGGACAATTGGCCGGGCATTCCAAGTGGGCTAACATTAAACACCGCAAGGCGAAAATGGATGAAAGGAAGGGCAAACTGTTCACCAAAATAGGCCGGGAGTTGATCATAGCCGCCAGGATGGGCGGGGGTGATCCGGAGGCCAATCCCCGCTTGAAGGCGGCTATCCAGAAGGCTAAGGAAGCCAATATGCCCAACGAAAACATCCAGCGGGCCATCATGCGCGGCACCGGGGAGATTGAGGGCGCGGCCTACGAAGAGCTGACCTACGAGGGCTACGGCCCGGGCGGGGTGGCCCTGCTGCTGAACATTGCCACTGACAACCGGAACCGGACAGCGGCGGAGATACGCTATATTTTTTCCCGCAACGGCGGCAACCTCGGGGAGAGCGGGTGCGTGTCGTGGATGTTCCGGCCCCGGGGCGTAATCACCGTGGCCCTTCCGGCCGGGGAGAAGCGGGAAGAAGTGGTCCTGCAGGCCATTGAGGCCGGGGCAGAGGATGTGGACGATAGCGATGTCGAAATCCTGGAAATTTATACCGAGCCGGGAGAACTGGAGAAGGTGCGCCAGGCCCTGGCCGCCAGTGGCGTAGAAATCGCCAGCGCCGAAGTGCAAATGGTACCGAACACCACGGTGATCATTGACGATCTGGAAACGGCGGCCAAAGTGTTGAAGCTGGTGGACCTCCTCGAGGACCACGACGACGTCCAGGCCGTTTACAGTAATTTTGATATCCCCCGGGATATAATGGAACGGATAGGCTGAGGGAAAAGGGTATACCAGGACGCCCAGCCGGTGATGCTAGATTCTGGTAGCAAGGAGGTTTGCTTTATGGAATCTGGCAACCGGCGTTTTTTGTTGTTCCCCTTCATCCTCCTGATCCTGGCCGCCGGAGGAGCGGCCGCGGTCTTAGGCCCGAAAACGGTGAACCGGGAAATGTCTGACAGTCCTGCCGGATCCCGGTCTGCAGGGCCGGTACCGGTAGTGGAGAGGATTTACAGGGACTGTGGTCACCGGGAGGGACTGCCCCTCCCCGCCGGCGTCGACTGGGGGAGGGCGGGCAAGGAGGAGCTCGAGGAGGCTTTTCCACCGGAAGAAGGGTGGACCCTCCGGCAGGAGGGTGGCGGAAGGATAGTCATCTCCCAGGAAGTCCCGGGACTTTGCCCGGCCGATGCAGGTAAGTTTCACCTGGCCGAACTGGACGGATGGGTGGCCGTGTACCGGGGACCCGCCGGGGCTTCCGGCCTCCTGGAAAAGGTTCTGGACGTGGAGATATCCCGGCTGCCCGTCTACTGGCAGGAGCGGATACGGGCCGGTACGGCCGAGTTTAGCTCGGAGGAAGAACTGGGGCAGGCCCTGGACAGCCTGGACGAATACTCCGGGGCCTACGGGCCGTAATACCTCCCTTAAGTTCTCCCGGTTTTCCTTTTAAGGAATTAATTAACTGGAGAAGGAACTGATGCTAGAGTTGGCGAATTACCACTGTAGCGGACTCCCAGGGGACGACGCCGGTTATCTCCCGTCCGGGAACCCGGTCGGAGGATAGGGGGTAGACGTCCATGCCGCCGGTGCGGGACCAGCAGAAGGATGAAAACACCAGGCCGGCATGGGAACAAAAACAATGCCGGCCCGGAGGGAATTTATTTTCGGGGTAGCCGCTCATGAGGGCTGGTGCCCTCTCCACGAACCATGAAAATTGAGAAGGCTATTTTCGGAGGAGACCGATTCCCCCGGAACGGGGCCGCCAATGAACCCGGTAGGCACCGGGAAGGGCCTACTGCGGGGGATAAAGGAGAATTGCTATGCGAATTATGGGGATAGATCCGGGCACGGCCGTCACCGGATACGGTGTAATCGAGGCCGGCCCGGGAGAAATGAAGTTGTACCGTTACGGCTGTCTGCACACCCGGGCCGGAGATCCCTTGCACCTCAGGCTGGCCTCCTTGTACGAGCAGTTGACCGTCCTCCTCCGGGAAACGGAGCCTTCCTCCCTGGCCGTAGAGGAATTGTTTTTTAACAAGAACGTGCGCACCGCCCTGTCCGTGGGTCAGGCCAGGGGGGTGGTGCTCCTGGCGGCGGCCCATGCCCGGATTTCGGTGGTGGAGTATTCGCCTCTACAGGTGAAGCAGGCCGTTACCGGCTACGGCCGGGCCCCCAAGGACCAGGTCCAGCGAATGGTGCAGGACATCCTTAAGCTGCCGGAGCCGCCCGCTCCCGACGACGCCGCCGACGCCCTGGCCGTGGCCGTGTGCCATGCGGCCTATCAAAGCTTCCGGGAACGGGTGGAGGGAGGAGGCTTCTTTTGTTAGCGTTTCTCAGGGGCGAGTTGCGGCAGGTGGGGCCGGAGGGGATTCTGGTGGAGGTTAACGGGCTGGGCTTTTTCGTCCGTACCCTCCCCGGCTCCGACTGGCCGCCGGTGGGAAGCGAAATAACCGTACATACCCATCTGGCCGTAAGGGAAGACGCTCTGGAATTATACGGATTTAAGACCTGGGAAGAGCTCAAGATGTTCCGGGTTCTGTTAGGAGTCAGCGGTATGGGTCCCAAAGGAGCCCTGGCTTTGCTAGCCGCCGCCTCCCCCTACCGCCTGGGCCAAGCCATTATCGAAGAGGACGAGGGTTTTCTCAGGGCCCTCCCGGGGGTGGGGCCCAAGAAGGCCAAGCGCCTGGTGGTGGAATTGAAGGACAGGCTGGTAAAGGCCGGCCTGCAGTTCGATGCTGGCGCAGCGGTTCCGCCGGCGGAAGACGAAGTTTTGGCGGCCCTGGTGGGGCTGGGTTACACTCCGGCGGAAGTACGGGGTCCCCTTAAGAAGGCCAGGGAGGAGATGGGCCCGGCAGCGGCTACCGGTGACATCCTCCGGGCCGTCCTCAGGGATCTGGGCTCCCTCAAGGGTATGTAAAAGGGCGAGCTCGCAGGGCCTTGAAGTCGTGAAAGACGGTCCAAGGGAGAGCCGGGTGGGGCGGTATTGGGGCAGGACACACTTCGCGGGTGCAGCACCCGTCCCACGGGGATCCTGCGGGCCCGGAAGGGAGCGGGGGCATGCCGACCCGACGAATCCGGCTTGGGGAGATTTTGGGAGAGGAGTTGCAGGTTGATGGAACGCCTGGTGGCCTCCACGGCGCATACCGGCGAGCAGGAGATAGAAGCGAGCCTGCGCCCTCAGTCTTTGGACGAGTATATCGGCCAGGAGCAGATCAAGGAAACCCTGCGCATTTTTATTGCCGCGGCCAAGGAGCGGGGCGAGGCCTTAGATCATGTACTTCTGTGCGGGCCGCCGGGGCTGGGCAAGACCACTTTGGCCGGCATCATCGCCCGGGAAATGGGTGGGCAGTTTAGAATCACTTCGGGACCGGCCATCGAGCGCCCGGGCGACCTGGCGGCCATCCTGACCAACTTGCAGACGGGGGACGTGCTCTTTATAGATGAGATCCACCGGTTGCCGCGCAGCGTGGAGGAAATCCTCTACCCGGCCATGGAAGATTTTGGCCTGGACATCGTGCTGGGCAAGGGCCCCGGCGCCAGGTCCCTGCGCCTGGCCCTGCCGCGGTTCACCCTCGTGGGAGCCACCACCCGGACGGGCCTTCTCACCTCTCCTTTACGGGAGCGATTCGGCATCATGGCCCGGCTGGAGTTTTACCGGGAAGAAGAGCTGGCCGCCGTGGTCCGGCGCTCGGCCGGCATCCTGCGGGTGGAGATAGAACCCGAGGGCGCCTGGGAGATCGCCCGACGGTCCCGGGGGACTCCGAGGATTGCCAATCGCCTCCTTAAAAGGGTGCGGGATTACGCCCAGGTGAAGGCGGGAGGAGTCATCACCTTACAGGTGGCCCGGGAAGCCCTCCAATTGCTGGAAGTGGATGAGGAGGGCCTGGATGCCCTGGACCGGCGCTTGCTGGCCACCATCATCGAAAAATTCGGCGGGGGGCCGGTGGGGCTGGACACCCTGGCCGCCAGTTTGAGCGAAGATGCGGAAACCCTGGAGGACGTATACGAACCCTATTTGCTCCAGAAGGGGTACCTGCAGCGCACGCCCCGGGGAAGGGTGGCTACCGAATTGGCCTATCGGCATTTGGGGTTAAAATATAACCGAGGAGATGGAGCCGTTCAGCTAACCATCCTGTAACGGGGAACCTAAGAAATTCTGGTTTGCCAGGGCGGGGAAAGGCGCGGCGCCAAGGGGCTCGAACCTTGGGGCAGGCCTGGCGCGGGCCCGGCCGACCGCCCGAGGGGCGAAGGACCGGGAGAAAGCCAAAGCCGAGGGTTCCTTCCCGCTCCAGGGCCGGCCTGCCGTGCCGATAGAGAGGGGTGGCATTCTATGGGGGATTTCGGAGCGTTCGGCAAAATGCTAATAGGCGTAGGGCTGTTCCTGGCTTTGCTGGGATTGATGATCTGGGGTATGGGTAAACTTACCTCCATGGGGCGTTTGCCGGGGGATATTTATATCCAGAAGGGAAATTTCACCTTTTATTTCCCCCTGGTTACTTCCCTTATTTTGAGCCTTCTCCTCACCTTGGTGTTAAATCTCCTTTGGCGACGCTAAAGGTGGCCGAGAGCCTCGGAAACGGACCTTAAGGCCCGAATTTTCTTGGGGGAGAGGTGAAGATGGTTGCAGCCGGAAGTAGACCCCAGCCGGCTCCTTTCTTTAGCTCGCCAAGGGGATGACCTGGCCCGGGAAGAGCTCATCCGCAGGTTTACCCCCTTTGTCTTGAAGATAGCCTCCCGGTTGAGCGGCCGTTTTATCCGTCTGGGCGAAGACGACGAGGCCAGCATCGGCCTTATGGCCTTTAACGAAGCCATTGACAATTTCGAACCCGAAAAAGGTCTTTCGTTCGTAACCCTGGCCGAGACGATTATCCGCCGCCGGTTGATCGATTACTTCCGTCGGGAGGGACGGCACCGCCAGAATGTCCCCCTCTCCGTCCTGGACGTAGCTCCCGGACAGGGAAGGGAGGTTATGACGGCCGGGATAGAGGATTATACCTTGGTGACCGAGCTGGAGGACCGGAAGCAGGAGGTCCTCCGCTACCGGCAGGACCTGGCCCGTTACGGAATCACCTTGGACGATCTGGTGAGGGGTTGTCCCCGGCACCGGGATGCCAGGGAGCGTGCGCTGGCCTGTGCCCGGGTTATTGCGGACAATCCTGTTTTCCGGTGCCATTTACAGGAAAGGCGCGAGCTCCCCTTAAAGGACCTTGTGAAGGAGCTGGACACCAGCCGCAAGACCTTAGAGCGCCACCGCAAGTACATCATTGCCGCCGCCCTGATAATGATGGGGCCTTATGAGTACCTGCAGGAGTACCTGGGATTAAAGGCGAGGAGGTGAAGGGTGTGGCCGGCAGCGAAAGGGGTCTGGTCCTGGAGATACGAGGGAGGCAGGCCGTAGTTGTTACGCCCGAAGGCCAGTTTCGCCGGGTAGCCCTGGACGGCCCTGTGCCCGAAGTAGGGGAAGAAATCATCCTGCCTCCCAGGGCGTCCCGTGGAATTCCGTGGTATAGGGTGGCGGTGGCCGCTGCGGCTTTATTGTTTATACTAGCCTTTATAGTTCCCGGGACGGCCGGCCTCTTCGGAGGCACCGGGGAAGTGGCCTATTACATCAGCGTCGATATTAATCCCAGTGTTGAGCTGGCCGCCGACCGGCGGGAGAGGGTGGTGGAGGCCCGGGCCCTCAACCCGGAGGGGGAGGCCCTCCTGGAGGGCCTGCGTTTGGAGAGAGTCCGGATCCAGGAGGCCGTGGCGGAATTGGCCCGGGAAGCCGGGAGAAAGGGCTATTTCCCGGCCCCAGGGGAAGGCCTGTTGCTGCTGGCAGTGGTACCCGCCGCCGACGCGGGGGGAGGGCTGGAGGCCGGGGCGAACCTGGCCGCGAGACTCAAAGCGGCGGCGGAGCAAGCGCTGGAAGAGAACGGGGTGGTACCGGTAGTGGAGGCGGCCGCTATGCAGCCCTCCTTGCGGGAGCATGCATCCCGGGCCGGCCTTTCCTCTGGCAAATACGCGGTGTTGCTGGAGTCCCTGGCCCAGGGGGTGCCCGTGAGGGGTGAAAGCCTTAAGGAGGAGGGGATCCCGGAGGTGCTGCGGAAGGCAGGGGCCGACTGGCGGGAGATCCTCCGGTCCCTGGGAGGAGGGAAGGATCTTGAGGAAAAGGAGAAAAGGATAAAGCCCATGCTGGAGCAGGCCCTGGGTGCAGCCGACGGCGAACCCTTGGCGGCCGGACGGGCCGGGGACGGAAGGGAGGAGGTCGGTGACGGGCGGCGCGGCCACCCCGTAAAGGCCCTGCCGGGTTCTCCGGCCCGCACCGGGGGCGGGGAAGGCGAGGAGAAAAGGCTGCGGGACGGGCCTGAGTACGGACAGGAGGAGGGGATAGGGGAGGCCGGGAAGGGCCAGCCCGGGGGTACGGGCCAAACCGGCGGAAATAAAGGCAGGGAGGCACCGGCGAACGGCCGCACTGGGGATCCGGAGGAAGGGGAAGCCGCCGGGGGCAGGGAAAGCCCGGCCTCCGGAGAGAGGTATGCCCCGGGGCCTACCGGGATAGAGTTTTCCCGCCGGGATGCCCAGGGCCGACCGGCGGCGGGATTTATTATGGATTAGCACATGAGGGGAAACGGGGGAAAGGGCATTGATTAGAAAGGCTTTAGGGGGAGGGGCCATCCTCTTCTTTCTGTTGACATTTATCTTCTTCCCTTCGGCGGCGGGGGCGGGGGACCCCGGCCTTCCTGCCGTCAGGGTGCTCCTGGACAAGGGTCTCTCCAGGGTGGGTTTTGAGGCGGTACAGGGAGGTTACCGGCTGGTGGACGCCCAGGGGAAGGAATTCGCCCGGCCGGGCCCGGGTGAAACCTGGGAGGTCAGGCTGGAGGAAGGCCAGTTGAAACTCTACAAGGAGGGGCAACCTTTACCCCCCATAAGGGCGGGAATGGTGGAGTTTAGGCCGGCGGACGATAAAGCCCTGAATGTCTTCAGGTATCAAGGGAAGCGCTATCGGGGAAGCCTCCGCGTACTGTACGACGAGGGGAGCCTTGCGGCCGTCAATACCCTGGATTTGGAAGAATACCTTTACGGAGTAGTGGGAGCCGAAATGGGAACCGACGCCGGCCAGGAAGCCCTCAAAGCCCAGGCCGTGGTTTCCCGGACTTACGCCTTGAGCCGGATAAGGCCGGAGGCTCCTTACGACGTGACCGATGACACCTCCACCCAGCTTTACCAGGGCTATGAGGCAGAACTGGTACCAGGGGCGGCTAAAGTAAAGGAAGCCGTAGATGCCACCCGCGGGCAAGTTATCTTTTATGAGGGCAAGCTCATAGAGGCCTACTTTCATTCCAATGCCGGCGGACATACCGAAGACAGCGAGAATGTGTGGTCGGCGGCCCTACCCTATCTACGAGGCGTCCCCTCTCCAGAGGACGAGTATGCCCTTCAGTACGGCGGCTGGCCTGCCGACACCTACAGGTGGACTCTCATCCTGACCAGGGAAGAGGTTCAGAGGAGGGTGGAAGCCTGGTTGCAGAGGACGGGCCAAAAAACGGATATAGGGCCGGTTAGGGATCTGATAGTGACCCGGCAACGGGCGGACGGCACGGGGCCTACGGTATCCGGACGGGCAACCCGGCTGGATATCGTAGGTGAGCGGGGTGAGGTCTCGGCCTTCCGTAACGCTATCCGGTCGGTCCTGGGCCTCAGGAGTACCCTGTTCACCCTGGAGGCGGATTCCACGGTGGCGGTGGTGGATGGGAGGGGGAACAGGCGACAGGTGAACTACGGCGGTGAACTGGTGGCCGTGGGGGCTGTAGCCGGCCCGGTGGCCGTGAACGGCGCGGCAGAGGAGTATGTGGTAGCCGGCCGGGACGGTAGCCGGACGGTGCCCAAGGTATTCCGCCAGGTAATTATCCAGGGCCGCGGCAACGGTCACGGCGTTGGCCTAAGCCAGTGGGGAGCCAGGGGCATGGCTGCGAAGGGGGATAGTTACCGGGAGATAATTGAACACTATTATAACCAGGGCCGCCGCGACGGAAAACTGGTAATTGCGCCCTTCACGGGGAGATAGGATGCGCGTCGAAGAATTCGATTATTACCTGCCCCCGGAATTGATAGCCCAGGAGCCCGTGGAGCCGCGGGATAGTTCGCGGCTTCTGGTGTTGCACCGCGCGGACGGCTGCCTGGAACACCGCCGTTTCTATGATCTGCCCCAATACCTGGAAAAGGGAGATGTTCTGGTGCTAAACGATACCCGGGTCATACCGGCTCGCCTCTTCGGCAGGAAAGCGGGCACGGGCGGCCGGGTTGAAGTGCTCCTTCTCAAGCCCTTGGGAGGAGACCGGTGGGAAACCCTGGTACGGCCCGGCCGCCGGGTACCGCCGGGTACCCGGCTTGTTTTCGGCACCGGAGAGCTCGAGGCCCGGGTATTGTCCGTTACCGAGGAAGGAGGGCGGGTACTGGAATTCGCCTATCAAGAAAGCTGGGAGGACCTCCTGGCCACGCTGGGGCGGGTGCCCCTTCCCCCTTACATCCGGCGGGAACTGGCAGATCCCGAGCGCTACCAGACGGTCTACGCCCGATATCCTGGTTCGGCGGCGTCTCCTACGGCCGGGCTCCACTTTACTCCCCGACTGCTAGAAGAGATAAAGGCAAAGGGCGTACAAGTGGTTTCGGTCTTACTACATGTGGGTCTGGGAACCTTCCGGCCGGTGAAGGAAGAAACCGTAGAAGAACACCGCATGCATGCCGAATACTTTGTTGTTTCCCCGAAGACGGCGGAGGTCGTCAACCGGGCCCGGGAAGGAAGTGGGCGGGTGGTGGCCGTGGGGACCACGGTGGTGCGGACCTTGGAAACAGTGGCTACTCCGGAGGGCAGGATATCCCCGGGCGAGGGATATACGGACCTTTTCATATATCCCGGTTACTCCTTTAAGGCCGTTGACTGCCTGATTACCAATTTCCATTTGCCACGGTCCACCCTCCTCATGCTGGTGAGCGCCTTTGCCGGCCGTGAAAAGATCCTCCAGGCCTACCGGGTGGCCGTTGAAGAGGGCTACCGGTTTTTCAGTTTCGGGGATGCAATGCTCATCCTTTAAGGAGTGAAGGGGGCGGTGGCTGCTGTTACCTTTGAGGTGTTAAAGGAGGAAAAGACCTTCGGGGCCCGGTTGGGCCGCCTCTTAACCCCCCATGGGGTGGTCCATACCCCGGTTTTTATGCCAGTGGGCACCCAGGCTACGGTTAAAACCATGACGCCGGAAGAAGTGGAGGAACTGGGCGCGGAAATCATTCTAAGTAATACATATCACCTCTACCTGCGGCCGGGGGCGGAAATCATCCGGGAGGCCGGGGGATTGCACAAGTTTATGAACTGGCACCGGCCCATCCTCACCGACAGCGGGGGTTTCCAGGTTTTCAGCCTCTCCCCTCTACGGGAGGTTCGGCCGGAGGGGGTGGTCTTCCGCTCCCATCTTGACGGCTCCACCCATTTTATGGGGCCGGAGGAATCCATAGCGGTGCAGGAAGCCCTGGGTTCGGATATAGCCATGGCCTTTGACGAATGCGTAGCCTATCCTGCCACTTACGAAGAGGTTGCGGCCGGAGTGGAACGCACCACCAGGTGGGCGGAGCGCTGCCTGACGGTCCACAGCCGGAAGGACCAGGCCCTTTTCGGGATCATCCAAGGGGGGACTTTTCCCGAACTCCGGCGGCGGAGCGCCCGGGAAATTACCTCCCTTGACTTCCCGGGCTATGGTATTGGAGGCTTGAGCGTGGGAGAACCTAAGGATGTGATGTATAGGATTCTGGAAGAACTGCGTGCCCTGTTGCCCGAGGACCGGCCGCGGTACCTGATGGGGGTGGGCTCGCCCGACTGCCTTATAGAAGGGGTTAAGAGGGGCATCGACATGTTCGATTGCGTTTTACCCACGCGCATCGCCCGCAACGGCACGGTGCTCACCAGCCGGGGCAAATTGGTGGTGCGCAACGCCGCCTATGCCCGGGACTTTAGACCCCTGGACCCCGAATGCGACTGCTACGCCTGCCGGAATTTTTCGCGGGCCTACATCCGCCACCTCCTCAAGGCCAACGAGGTCCTGGGCTTGAGGTTGACGACCATTCACAACCTGCACTTTTCCCTCCGCCTGATGGAGCGCATCCGTCGGGCCATAGCCGACAACTGCCTGGAGGAAATGGCCCGGGAATTCTATGCCCGCTACAACAGCCCGGGAGAAAATTTATAAGGGCGAAAGGTGTTATCCGTCTTTTGTCGAAAGGAATAAGGGGAGGTGATGTTATGGAGCAGGCCCAGGGATGGGGGCTGACCATTTTTTACCTGGTCTTCTTTTTTGCCATCTTTTACCTATTAATCATCCGGCCCCAGCAGAAACAACAGAAAAGGCGCCAGGAAATGATCAGCAAGTTAAAGGTGGACGACCGGGTAGTAACCATCGGCGGCCTCCACGGGCGTATTACCAAAATCAAGGATGATACGGTAATGCTGCGCATTGCCGACAAGGTTGAAGTGGAAGTAAATAAGAACGCCATCTCTTACGTGCCCGGCCAGGAGGCGAAGTAATCCTTGGCTCAGGTAACCCTGGAAGAGGTTAAGAAAGATCCGGAAGTAGAGGTTTTGATCCGGCAAGGCAACCGTCATCTGGAGGTTTTGGGTTACACCGAGCATGGCCACCGCCATTTGAGCCTGGTGGCCAGTATTAGTTATAACGTCCTCCACCGGCTGGGCTATCCGCAACGCATGGCCGAGTTAGCCTCTATTGCGGGCTACCTCCACGATATAGGTAATGTCGTCAGCAGGGAGAATCACGGCCAGGCAGGGGCCTTACTGGCGTACCGTATTCTGTCCCGGTTGGGCATGGTACCGGAGGAGACGGCCCTTATTATGGGGGCCATCGGCAACCACGAGGAGGCCTACGGCCAGGCGGTAAATGCAGTGGCGGCCGCCCTGATCCTGGCCGACAAATCCGACGTCCACCGTTCCAGGGTCCGGAATACAGAGCCGGCCACCTTCGACATCCACGACCGGGTAAACTACGCGGTAGAACACTCCTTCCTCCGGGTGGAGGAAAAGGAGAAAACCATCACCCTGGAACTCAAGATCGATTTGGGTATAAGCAACCCGGCGGAGTACTTCGAGATTTTCCTGACGCGCATGATGATGTGCCGCCGGGCGGCGGCCTTTCTGGGATGCCAGTTCGGCCTGGTAATTAATAACGCCCGCCTCCTTTAAATTGACATCAGCGTAGGGGAGAACTATAATTTTGTGGTTAGTTCGGCCGTGCAGCAGAGGGGGAAGGGAGTTTGACGGGAGGAAGTAAAAAAATCTTTAGGGCCATCGCGGTTTTTCTGGCCATTCTGGCCTTGGGGGTAGGTGTTCTACCCCCTTTACTCCGGTCTATGAACTTGGGGCTGGACTTAAGGGGCGGAGTGCACATCGTGGTGGAGGCCAAGGACACTCCCGACCACCAGGTGACGGACGAGGATATGGAAGCCCTGCGCCAGGTGATGAGGAGCCGGGTGGACGAATTGGGCCTCGCCGAGCCCCTGATCCAGCGGGAGGGCAGCCGCCGGCTCATCATCGAGCTGGCGGGGATCGGCGATCCTGAAGAGGCCGTTAAGGTGATCGGGAAGACCGCCCTCCTAGAGTTTAAGACCGCCGACGGCCGGGTGGTAGTAAGCGGTAAGGATTTAAGGGATGCCAAGGCCATTATCGACCAGCAGACCAACGAGCCCATGGTAACCCTGAGGTTCAATGACGAGGGGACCAGGAAGTTTGCCGAAGTTACGGCCGAACTGGTAAGGGAATACAGCCTGAACGATCCGCGGAGGCATATAGGGATTTATTTGGATGGTGAACTCCTAACCAATCCCGTGGTACGGGAGGCTATTCCCAGCGGCGAAGCGGTAATCAGCGGCGGGTTTGCCGATTACAAGGAGGCGGCCGAACTCGCAGCCCTCTTGCGGGGTGGGGCCCTGCCGGTGCCCGTTGAGATAGAGGAGCGCCGGGCCGTGGGTCCGACCCTGGGACAAGACTCCCTGGTTAAAAGCAAAAAGGCCATCGTCGTGGGACTGGTCGCCATCGCCCTTTTCATGCTCGTCGTATACCGTTTGCCCGGCCTGGTGGCCAATTTTTCTCTCATTGTTTACGCCGTAATCGTTCTGGCCGCTTTGTGGGCCCTCAAGGCCACCTTGACCCTGCCGGGCATCGTCGGTTTGCTTTTGTCCGTAGGCATGGCGGTGGATGCCAACATTATTATCTACGAGCGCCTGAAGGAAGAGTTGCGGAAGGGCAAGACCCTTCGTGCCGCGGTCGAGGCGGGCTTTACCAGGGCCTTTCGCACTATTTTCGACTCTAACACTACGACCGTATTGGCCGCTGTAGTTCTTTACTTCCTGGGGAGCGGGACCATTCGGGGTTTTGCCATTACCCTCACTTTGGGTATCGCGGCCAGCATGTTTACGGCTATTACCCTCACCAGGTTCTTATTGCGCCTCCTTGTGAATATTCCGGCCTTCCAGGACGTGCGGCTGTACGGAGTGAGCCGGGAACCTTCGTTTGAGGCAGAGGGGTGAAGGCTGTTGGACTTCGTAGGTAAACGCAAGCTCTGGTATCTCCTTTCTTTGCTAGTGATTATTCCGGGGATTATGGCCATGGCCACCCAGCGGCCTCCGTTAAACCTGGGCATCGACTTTACCGGCGGAAACCTGTTACAGGTAAGATTTGAGCAGCCGGTGGAGACGTCCCAGGTGCGGGAGGCTTTGAGGGAGTTTAACCTGGAGCAGGCCGCCCTTCAGCCGGTCGGCCCCAACGAGTTCTTGCTCCGGACCCCGGTGCTGACGGAAGAAGAAAGCACCGCGCTGCTGGAAAGAATGGAGGAAAAGTTCGGCAGCCTTGAGGTTCAGCGAAATGAGAAGGTGGGCGCGGTAATCGGCGCCGAACTAACCCGGAAGGGCCTTTACGCCCTGGCCCTGGCGGCGGTGTTAATGGTTATTTATATAGGGATCCGTTTTGAATTCCTCTTCGGTATTGCCGCTGTGGTGGCCCTACTCCACGATGTGCTGGTCACCGTAGGACTTTTCGCCCTCTTCCGGTGGGAGATCAACAGCGCCTTCGTGGCCGCCATCCTCACCATCATCGGGTATTCCCTCAACGATACCATTGTGGTCTTCGACCGGATCCGGGAGAACCTCCGGATGCGTAAGAAGGAGAGTTTGGAGGAGCTGGTGAACAAGAGTATTGCCCAGAGTCTGGTCCGGTGTATTAACACTATGGTGGCCGTGGCCCTGGCCCTGCTGTCCCTGCTTATCTTAGGGGGAGATACCACCAAGGGCTTTGCCCTGGCCCTTCTCATCGGCAGCCTGAGCGGCACCTACTCGTCAATCTTTACCGCCAGCCCCTTGTGGGTCGATTTGCGCAACCTAGTCCGTGAACGGAAGAGGGCCGCCCGCGCCAAAGTTCGCCGGGCGACGTCCCCTTAAGGAGGCGCCAAGGGTGCTCTTCCTGTGGGGGATATTCCTGAGCGCAGTTTTGGCCGCTGGCCTGTTCTATCCGCGGACAGGCCTGTTTGTCCTTCTGGCGGCCATTTTGACTTATAGCCTACATGCACCCCCTACGGGCCTGATGCTTATACTGTTACTGATAGGGGTGGTTTTGGCCGCGGGGTTGGCAGCGTTACCGCGGCTGTTAGGTCCCCGGCGTCTTTCGGACCCCGCCCGGGTCATGGCCGCGGGCCTGGCCGCCCTGCTGGTGGGCGGGGCCCTGGCGGGGCCCCGCTGGGGAGTGGCCCTGTCCGGCCTGGCCGGCGCACGGGAATTGCTGCTCCTCAAAGAACAGGGCCGGTGGAGGCAGTACCGGGGGCTGTTGGTGGCATGGTTGGCCCCTCGGCTGGGTTTTTTTATCCTGTGGGTCCTCCATCTGGTCCAGGTGGCCGGTTCCCGGCCGGGGTAAAGGTTGCGGTTCGGCGGTTTTCAGTGTTACAATGGGAACAAGGCGGTAGAAGGACAACGGCCGGGCAGGCAGGGATGGCCCTGTCGGGCCTAGGGGATAATCGACCCCAGGTCGGGACGGCGGGGGAGGCCCGGGCGGGCTGGGGAAAGTACCGGGGCCCTAGGACTTCATCGAGAGACGGATGAAGTCCAATTTTTTAGATGTCGAGGGGACGATTGGTGTGGACGAGCGGGCGAGGGCGGCCAGGATCTCGGTGGTGTCCAACGCCTTTCTGGTCCTTCTGAAGTTGGCCACCGGACTGGCCACCAATTCCTTAAGCGTCATTTCGGAAGCCATCCATTCGGGAATGGACTTATTGGCGGCGGTAATCGCCTATTTTTCCGTAAGGGCGGCCAGCAAGCCCGCCGATTTTGAGCACCGGTACGGTCATGGTAAAGTCGAAAATGTGGCCGGCACCGTTGAAGCCCTCCTCATTTTTGGAGCGGCCGTGGTCGTCATAGCGGAGGCAATAAAAAAGTTGCGGCTGGGGGCGGAAGTGGTCCAGCCGGGGATCGGCATGGCCGTCATGGGGTTATCGGCCCTAATAAACGTTTTTGTTTCCAATTATCTCTTCAAGGTGGCGAAGAAGACCCAGTCGGTAGCCCTGGAGGCCGATGCCTGGCACCTGCGTACGGACGTATATACTTCGGCAGGAGTAATGGTGGGGCTGGTAGCTATAGAGATCACGGGCCTCAACTGGCTGGACCCCTTGGCCGCCCTGGTGGTCGCCGCCCTCATTCTGGGGGCGGCTTACCGGCTGACGCGGGAGGCCTTTACCCCCTTAATGGATGTCTGCCTGCCGGAGGAGGAAGAGCGCTTGATTAAAGAGATTATAAGCTCTTATGCGGATCAGTATGTGGAGTTTCATAAGTTGCGCACCCGGAAGGCCGGACGGGAACGCCAGATCGACCTGCATTTGGTAGTCCCCGGCCGCCAGTCTGTGGCCCAGGCCCACCGCTTAAGTGACAGGATTACGGCGGCCATCAAGGACGCCTTACCCTACACCCAGGTTCTTATCCACCTGGAACCCTGCGGGGAAGATGAGGGATGCCGGGGATGTAGCACCTGCCCCAGGGAGGAGGCCTGAATGACGAGGGCGCGATGGAAAGTCCATGCCCCCGATTTTATCCTCCAGGGAATCCTGGCCCGCGCCCTAGACATATCGCCGGTCACCGCCCAGGTTTTAATAAACCGGGGTGTTAAGACGGTGGAAGAAGCCCGAACCTTCTTATCCGGGGGAGTGGAAGATCTGGGTTCCCCTTATGCCCTCCCGGGAATGGAGCAGGCCGTAGAGCGCATGGGCCGGGCCGCCCGGTCGGGCGAAAAAGTTCTGGTGTACGGAGACTACGATGTGGACGGGTTGACGTCGGCCGTCCTTTTGGGGGAAACCCTCGCAAAGTTAGGGGCAGGGGTGGAGTTTTACATTCCCCACCGCCTGGAGGAAGGTTACGGTCTGAAGACAGAAGGGCTCTCCTGGGGCCTGGGGCGAGGGTGTACCCTGGCCGTCACCGTCGACTGCGGTATTACCGCCGTGGCCGAGGCGGCCTGGGCCGTAGAGCACGGCTTGGACTTGATAATCACCGACCACCATCGGCCGTTGGAGGAACTTCCCGCCGCCGTGGCGTTGGTGAACCCCTGGCTCGCTCCGGGGCTGAGCACCCCACTGGCCGGGGCCGGGGTGGCCTTTAAGGTTGCCCAAGGACTGGCGGAGCTTTTTGGTCTGCGGGCCGAGGGGATACCTGCCGGGTGGGCCCTGGACCTGGCGGCTCTGGGGACCGTGGCCGATGCGGTGCCCCTTCTGGGGGAGAACAGGCTTCTGGTGCGGGCCGGGCTGGAGATCCTCAGGGAGGCCAGGAGGCCGGGGATAAGGGCCCTTCTGGAGGCGGCCGGCCTCAGGCCTGAGGAGTTAAGCGCCGAAAGGATAGCCTTCGTCCTGGCCCCGCGCCTCAATGCCGCCGGGCGGCTGGGCTCGGCCCGGCCCGCCCTGGATTTGCTCCTCGCCTCCTCGCCGCAACAAGCCTGGGAGCTGGCCCAGGCCCTGAACCGGGAAAACCAGACCCGGCAGCTCCTGGAAGAACAGGTGCTTAACGAAGCCCTGGCCCAGGCCCAGGTAGCCCTGGAGCGGGGGGAGCCTGGGGTGGTCCTGGCCTCTCCGGGGTGGCACCCGGGGGTGCTGGGGATTGTGGCGAGTAGGCTGGCGGAGCGGCTGGGCAGGCCAGCCGTCCTCATCGCCCTGGGACCGGAAGGCAGGGGCCGGGGTTCAGGCCGGAGTTCCCCGGGGATCGACCTTTTCAGCGTTGTCCAGGCTTGCAGCGAATATCTCTCCGCCTGTGGCGGCCACGGACAGGCCGTGGGGCTGGAAATAACCGCGGACCAGGTGGCTCCCTTTCGCGAAGCCTTCCTGGCCGCTCTGGAGGCCGCCTGTACGGGAGAGGCCCCCCAGCCCATGCTGGAGCTGGAGGCGGAGGTGCTGTTCAGCCAGATAGATAAGAGACTGGTAGAAGAGCTGGAGGCTCTAGCCCCCTTCGGGGAGGAAAACCCGCGTCCCCTCTTCCTGTACCGCGGAGCACAAGTCGGCTCCTTGCGGGCGGTGGGGAACGGGGGAGTACATATTAAATTCAGGCTCCTGGCCGAAGGAAAGGAGCTCCCGGCCATAGCCTTCAACATGGCCGTGCCTGAGGGTATAGGGGAGGGGAGCAGGATCGACGTGGCCTTTCGGCCGGTTATAGACCGCTATAACGGCCGCGAAGAAGTGGAATTGGTGCTGGCCGACCTGCGGCCGGCGGAGTCCCCTCCGATAGTAGTGGTCGGGGATAAGAGACCCTGGGCGAAGGAGGGACTGGCCGTTGCCGCCTGGCCCCAGGAAGTACCTGGAAGCCGGGAAGGAGAAGGCCAGGGGTCGTCCACCTGGGCCGCCGCCCTCCTTGAGGAGGTGGGCGAGTACTGGAAGCAGGGAAAAACGGCGGGATATTTGGTCTTCGCCTCGGGTCGGGGAGTCCTGGCCTGCTACCACGGGTTAAGGAGCCTGAGGGCCCTGCCGGAGGGGGAACTGCTGCCGCGGGGGCCGTGGTTAGCGGAGGAAAAACTGAGGTCGGAAGCCCCGCGGCGGGGGATTATCCTGCAACCGGTGGAGCTGCTAGAGGTGGAAGGCACGGACCAGGAGGGCTGGCAGCTGTGGTCCCCCGAGACAGGGGAGAACTTGCCGGGCGCGCGGCTTTGGAGTTCCGGCGGTGGGCCTGAAGCCGTCGCCGTTGAGGACCCCGTCCGGTGCGCCTGGGAGAAAGCCTCCAAGGGGGAGCGGACGGTTCTTTACGCGGCCGGTTTTCCCCAGGCCCGGAGGCTGGCCCGCTTTTTCCGGGAGCAGGGGTTGAAGGTGGTGCTGGATGAAGGCCTTACCCCCCACCAAGAAGGCCTGGTGCGCAGGGCATCCCTCGCCGGGGAGGTATGCCTCCTGGTGGGGGTGGGGTCCAGGCCGGCGTGGTTTTACCCGGCACGGACGGTAGTGTTCACCTACCTCCCGCAGGGGCGGGAGGAAATGGAGCTGAGCCTGCCGCCGCATCCGGAGCGGCCGGAGGTTTACGTGGGGGTTCAGTGTCTACGGGAGGAGCCGCCGGGGAGCGCGGCCTTGCCCCCCTTTCTCCGGCGGCTCTACCGGCGCTTGGCCTCCCTGGGCTCCGGGGAGGACGGGGTCTGCCTAGACAGGAAGGTCCTGGGCGGGTATCTGGTGCGGTGCGGTATAAATATACTGGAAGAATTGGGGCTGGTCCGCTTAACAGAAGGTAGCGGGGGGACGAGGGTGCGACTGACCCCCGGTGCCGGAGAAAAGAGGGACTTACATAACTCATGGCGCTACCGTCAACTCTGCCGGGATTATCAATTGGCCCTGGACCTGTGGCGGGAGCTCCGGGGTTTAAGGAGGTGAAGGGTGTGGACCTTCAGGGGTTGGAGAGGCAAATCCTCCTCTATTATCCCGAGGCCGACTTGCAGCTTATTCGCAGGGCTTACGAGTATGCCCGGAAGGCCCATGGGGATCAAAAAAGGTATTCCGGCGAACCTTATATCATTCATCCCCTGGCCGTGGCGGAAATCCTGGCCGAACTGCAGCTGGACATCGTTACCATCGCCGCCGGCTTGCTGCACGATGTGGTGGAGGACACCGCGGTGGGCGTGGACGATGTAAGGGAGAATTTCGGGGAAGAAGTGGCCTACCTTGTGGACGGGGTTACCAAACTGAGCCGCCTGGAATACAAGACCAAGGAGGAACAGCAGGCGGAAACCCTGCGCAAGATGTTCCTGGCCATGGCCAAGGATATACGGGTCATATTGATCAAGCTGGCCGACCGCCTGCACAACATGCGGACCTTGAGGCACTGTCCCCCGGAAAAACAGCGGGAGATAGCTCGGGAAACCCTGGAGATTTACGCTCCCCTGGCCCACCGCCTGGGAATTTTTCGCTTAAAATGGGAGCTGGAAGACCATGCCTTGCGCTACCTGGAGCCCGAGGTTTATTACGACCTGGTGAAGAGCATTTCCAAGAAGCGCCAGGAGAGGGAGGAGTATATCTACAAAGTAGCTTCCATTTTGAGGGAAAAATTGCAGGAGAGCGGGATTGAAGCGGATATCCAGGGGAGGCCGAAGCATTTTTACAGTATTTACAACAAGATGAAAAAGGACCAGAAGGAGCTAAGCGAAATATACGATCTTATCGCCCTGCGGGTCATCGTGGACACGGTTAAGGATTGTTACGCAGTGTTGGGGATCATCCATGCCCTGTGGAAGCCCATCCCGGGTCGCTTCAAGGATTATATTGCCATGCCCAAACCCAACATGTACCAGTCCCTCCATACCACCGTGTTGGGGCCGGAAGGGGAGCCCTTCGAAGTCCAGATCCGCACCTGGGAGATGCACCGCACGGCCGAGTACGGCATTGCGGCCCACTGGAGGTACAAAGAGGGGTATACTGCCTCGGACCATGAATTCGAACGGAAACTCACCTGGCTGCGCCAGATCCTCGACTGGCAGCGCGAGCTGCGGGATCCGAGGGAATTCATGGAGTCCCTAAAGATCGACCTTTTCTCGGACCGGGTGTACGTGTTTACGCCGAAGGGAGATGTGGTGGAGTTACCCGCTGGGTCGGTGCCCATTGATTTCGCCTACCGGGTGCATACGGATGTAGGGCACCAGTGCGTAGGGGCCCGGGTGAACGGCAAACTCGTCCCCTTAGACTACCACTTAAAAACTGGCGATATTGTAGAGATCCTGGTGCAGAAAGGGAGCGGCCCCAGCCGGGACTGGCTGAAGGTGGTCAAGACCTCCCAGGCCAAGAACCGCATCCGCCAGTGGTTCAGGAAAGAGGAGCGGGAGAAGAATTTGGCCCGGGGCAGGGAACTCCTGGAAAAGGAATGTCGCAAGCAGGGGCTGAACTCCGAAGAAGTTTTGAAATCTCCCCTGCTGCAGGAGGCGGCCCGCAGGTTCAACCTGGCCACGGCCGAAGACCTGGTGGCGGCCGTGGGAGACGGGGGGATTACCCCCGCCCAGGTGCTGGGGAGCCTAAGGGAGGAAATAAGGGAGGACAAAGAAGAAGAAACTCCCCGGATGGAGGCCTTGACCACCGGCAAACCCTGGAACGGATACAGCCGGCCTTCCCAGGGAGTCCGGGTGAAGGGCCTGGACGATATAGTGGTAAGGCTGGCCCACTGTTGCCATCCGTTGCCGGGGGATGCTATCATAGGGTATATCACCCGGGGGCGCGGTATTTCGGTGCACCGCAGCGACTGTCCCAATATTCTCCACCACCTTAACAACGAAGGCGAGCGCATTATCGAGGTGGCCTGGGACGGCGAGGCCGAGGCCACCTACGAGGTGCAGATAGAAGCGGTGGCCCTGGACCGTCCCCGCCTGGCCATGGACATAATGTCCGCGGTGGCCGATACCAAGACCATTATCAATTCCATCCATGCCCGGGCTACCCGCAACCACATGGCTACCGTAGACTTAAAAATCGAGATCAGGAGCCTGGAGCATTTGCAATATATTATGGACAAGATCAGGCGCATCAAAGATGTTATGGAAGTCAAGCGGGTGACTCCCTGACGTATCCCCACTCTTGATCCCGGCCTGCTTGGCTTTCGCTCGCAAAGGCCTCCCTCGCGGGCAGGACTTTTGCTTGGCTTAAAGGCTTAAGGCAGGCTTC
>LDZR01002588.1_pt1 | contig 20313 bp, 17 predicted proteins | sample 615371 | NCBI WGS metagenome assembly LDZR01 (sample SAMN03408294, study PRJNA278302) | terrestrial metagenome | isolation source: oil reservoir sample K2 | place: USA: Alaska, North Slope, Kuparuk formation | collected 2013
AGGAGTTATCGCGCCTGCTGGGGCCGCTGGGGTTAGATCATTTCCGGGTCAGGGAAGCCCTGGCCCTGGCCTCCAAGGTTATCTGGAGCGGAACCCTGGCCGAAATATGCTGTTCGGACGACCCCCATTATACCACAGGTTACGTTTCCTCCCGGCGCCTGGGCTATGTGCGTATACCCCATTTGAAGCACCCTTCCTTTAAAGGAGGACGGGTGTTCTTTGTCCGTCTCCAGGAAGTAAATCTTACGGAGTACATTACCAGGCTCCAGGAGGAGCCAGTTTTGATAGCTCAAATCAGCGCCGTGCAAGGTGTAAAAGATCTTACGTCATTACTGGAGGAGAAACACCAATGAACTATGCCAGAAAGGGCTACTTCGTAACCGGAACGGATACCGGTGTGGGAAAAACAGTAGTTACCGCCGGTCTGGCGGGCATCTTCCGCCACCAGGGCATTGACGCCGTGGCCATCAAACCGGTACAGACCGGGGCGGCTGTTAGAAACGGGGAACTAGTCCCTGAAGATGCGCTCTTCTACCGCCTGGCAGCTGGCCTTACCCAGCCCCTTGACCAGTTAAACCTTTACCGCTTTGTCCCGGCGTTATCTCCTCACCTGGCGGCCAAACTTTGTGGGGAAAAGATAGAACCCGAAAAAGTAGTGGATTTTTGCCGGCGGGCCCTTCTGCGCCACCAGTTGACCCTCATCGAGGGGGCCGGGGGCCTGTGCGTGCCCCTCTCTGGCCCTGACTTTACCGTGGCCGACCTGGCCCGGGAACTTTCTATGCCCCTAATTGTGGTGGCCAGAATCGGTTTAGGAACCATTAACCACACGGTGCTCACGGTAGCTTACGCCAAGAGCCTCGGACTGGAAGTGGCGGGGATAGTTTTTAATGGCTTGAAGCAGCAGGAATTAGGCCCCGCCGAAAGGGACAACCCCGAAGTTATTGCCCAGATGACCGGCGTGCCGGTGCTGGGTATCCTGCCCCACCTTCCGGGGGTGAGCGTGGAAGGTGGGGCTGCTGAAGGACTGCTGGAAGTGGTGGAGGAGTGTGTTTCCTGGCGTCAGTTGATTCCTTGGCTTAAACCTTAAGCATAAACGATTTGGAGGTGCTCACGTTGAGTAGTTATGATCCCTCTCTTCTGGAACAATGGGACAAGCAGTACGTCTGGCATCCCTTTACCCAAATGCAGCAATACCTCCGGGAAAAACCCCTGATTATTGAACGGGGAGAAGGCAGCTACCTGATTGATGTCGAGGGAAACCGCTATTTGGACGGTGTATCCTCCCTTTGGGTTACCGTCCACGGCCACTGTCACCCGGAGTTAAACCGGGCCATCAAGGAACAATTAGATAGCATCGCCCACTCAACCCTCTTGGGCATAGCCAATGTACCGTCTATCTTGCTGGCCAAGAAGCTGGTGGAAATTACCCCGCCAGGGTTAAATAAAGTCTTTTACTCCGATAACGGGGCCACAGCGGTGGAAATTGCTCTCAAAATGGCCTTTCAGTACTGGCAACAAAAGGACGGCGGTCGCTATCGTAGAAAAACCAAGTTCATCTCCCTGGTCAACGCCTACCACGGAGACACCATTGGGTCAGTAAGCGTCGGGGGCATACCTCTGTTCCACGGCATTTTCAAGCCCCTACTTTTTGAGTGCCTGCACGCCCCTGCGCCATATTGTTACCGGTGCCCCTTGGGCCGGGCAAGAGAAAGCTGTGAGATGGCCTGCCTTAACCAGCTCGAAGGGTTGCTGGAAAAATACTGTGAGGAGGTTGCTGCCCTCATCATCGAGCCCCTAGTTCAGGGGGCGGCGGGTATGATCACCGCTCCGGACGGTTTCCTTCGCCGGGTGCGGGAATTGTGCTCAAAGTACAACGTCCTGCTCATTGCCGACGAGGTGGCGGTGGGTTTTGGCCGCACGGGCCGTCTCTTTGCCTGCGAGCACGAAGACGTAACTCCCGACTTAATGTGCCTGGCCAAGGGGATTACCGGAGGATACCTTCCCCTGGCCGCCACCCTGACCACCGACGAGATCTACGAGGCCTTTTTGGGCGAGCCGGAGGAATGCAAGACCTTTTACCACGGACACACCTACACGGGCAATCCCCTAGCCTGCGCTGCGGCCCTGACCAGCATTGAGCTCTTTGAAAAAACAGACCTGCTGACCTCCCTGCAGCCTAAGATCGAGCTTTTACGCCAGGGCCTGGAGAGCTTCTGGGATTTACCCCACGTGGGAGATATCCGCCAGCGAGGTATGATGGTAGGCATTGAGCTGGTGGTGGATAAAGAGACCAAGGAGCCTTATGCCATGAAGGAGCAAATAGGTCACCGGGTTATCCTGGAGGCCCGCCGCAGAGGGCTGGTTATTCGCCCCTTGGGCAATGTCATTGTCCTCATGCCCGTGCTGTCCATGTCTGACGAAGAGCTGAACCGGGTTCTAGAGATTACCTATGAATCTATAGCCGCAGTAACCGGCAGGTAAGAGGAGGGGTTGGAACATGGGGAAGAATTGCACGTGGGAGAAGATTAGAGAAAAGGTCCTTTTGGGGGAAGGCTTATCCCGGGAAGAAGCATATTACCTGGCCGGGTGGCCACCAGAAAAATTGGGGAACCTTCTGGATCTTTCCCGCCAAGTTCGGGAACGCTTCGGAGGCAGGTATGTGGAGCTGTGCGCCATCATCAACGCCCGCTCGGGCCTGTGCAGCGAGGATTGCCACTTTTGCGCCCAGTCTTCCCGTTATAAAACTGGCGTGGAGGTATATCCCCTCATTGACGCGGAAAAGGCCCTGGAAAAGGCCCGGCTTATGGAAGCCGTTGGAGTCAAGCGCTTTGCCCTGGTTACCAGCGGCAAGGGCATTGGTGAAAGGGACTTTGAGAAGGTGCTGGAAATCTACCGGGTCCTGCGGGCCGAAACGCGCTTGGAGCTGTGCGCTTCTCTGGGGATCATTGACGAAAGGAAGGCCCAGCGTTTAAAGGAGGTAGGGGTCAACACCTACCACCACAACCTGGAGACCGGCCGGAGCTACTTCCCCAACATCTGTACCACCCATACCTTTGAAGAAAGGGTGGCCACTGTCCAGGCGGCCCGGGCCGCGGGGCTAAATGTATGCTCCGGCGGGATTATCGGGCTGGGGGAAACTATGGCCCATCGGCTGGAAATGATCTTTGAGCTACGGGAACTGGGAGTACGGTCAGTACCGGTCAACATTCTGAACCCCATTCCCGGCACACCCTTGGCCAATCAAGAGCGTATCCCGGTGGAGGAGATCCTTAAAACCCTGGCTCTTTTCCGCCTCATCATTCCCAAGGCCGTTTTCCGTCTCTGCGGCGGGCGGGAGCCAGGGCTGGGAGAGAAGCAAAAAGAAGCCTTAGCGGTGGCTATAAACGGGTTGATGGTGGGCAACTATCTTACCACCGGGGGCAACGAGATCCGGGAAGACCTGGACATGATTGCCGAGGCGGGGTTGAGGGTGGGCTGATGCGGCTCTCTTCCTTGATCTATAGAAACCCTCCTCGACCCGCAGGAAGGGCACATAATACACCAATTATCCAGAACAACTTCCGCCAGGCAATCCTGGCAATGTCCCCGCCCGGGCCTTTCCTCTATTTCCAATTGGGCCCCCTCAAACAACGGCCCTTTTTCAAGCGCGTAGAAAGAAAACTCTTTCCCCTTTCGAACTTTGGAGAAGCTGCAGCAAGCAGCCGACCCTTCCTTTTTTCTCCTCTGAGAAAAAGGCGGAGAAACCACGAAAAAGCTTTCGGATTTCCCCGCTCAGGCTCCCCGGTCCGCCATCGGTTCCGCCTAGAACCTCACAGCCACGCGGCAGGCCTTGGCCCCGCGCAACATGCAGGCCTCCTCGCGCCAGGACAGCGGCCTGCCGTTATACCGCAGCCCTATGCCCTCGATCAGACCCTTCAGCAGCGAGCAGAGCTTTCTCTCGCTGCGGTAGACGACCACCAGTTCGCTGCCCCGGTCCTCGTAGTCGAACCGCGGGGGTGTGGCGCCTGGCAGGGCTTTGGTAACCTGGACGTGGACGGAGTCCATCTTCATTAGGAAATCTTTAGCATCTCTGGCATTTCTAAAATACGCCGCGTAGGTCTTCTGCACTAGTGGTGATTCCGCTACAAAGTAGCGGCCGAAATCGGCCAGCACCTCCTCCGGTTTATTGCCGAAAAGATCGGTCAGCGCCCCCACGGCCGCCGCCACTTTCTCGTCGGGATAGTCGGAAGTGGCGAGGGGCAACGTCAGCCCGGTCGCCCTCCTAAAGGCTTCCCTTCCTTCGGCGCCGTGCCGGTTCCCGGCGTACTCCTGGAGTACGGAAAAGATAATGCCTTTCATCTTCACTATTCCCCCTCCTAAAGTTTTGTCAAAACTGTCCTCTGGCCCCTGCCCTGGCGGCCTTTTGCCGGGCCCACGCAGGGGGTTGTCCACCCTGGCACCCTTCCCTTACAGCTGCCGCGATCTCTGCCTGGTTGTAGCCCAAGGCCAGCATGAGGACCGCCCGGCCCTCGATCACCATGAGCCTCTCCAGCACCTCACCCGAGGTCTACCTGGCCAACACCGCGTCCTCGAGGTCTAGAAACCCGCCGGATAGGACATCGGCGATCCTCAGATTCTCGTTTTCCTGCTCCCGAACCGGAACATCGAGCAGGCACTCCTTGCTCTCCCTAATTACCCGAGGTACGGAAAATCGAGCTTTCCCGTTTGCAATTTTTGGTACACAGTCTCAACGGCTCGCCTTACTTCAGGAGAAACCGGCAGACCGAAGGCGACTACCGCCGGCTGGATACCGACAAAATAGACTTCCGGCACCAGTTCTTTCAAAGCCGAGATGAAAAATGACAGGGGTAACCGGTGGGTGGTCAGAAAAAACTCCCAGGCAATATCCTTCTCCGATATGAGGCGTATGCTCCCGGCCTGCAGGTTCATATCGCAGGCATCCACTACCACCACCGCTTCCGGTTGGAGAGCGCGCACTCGATGCAGGTAATTCTCCGGCGCCGGCCCGCCGCTGATTACCTCCCAGCCGGGAATGCGTTTTTGTTCCAGGAGCCGGGCCAGCAACGGCCCGGCTCCATCATCGCCCATCAGCTCGTTGCCCACTGTAATCACTAGCCCCTTCACTTAGCCTCACCACCAGATATATAGCCGGTTCTTTTTGTATGGATCGGAGAAGCTGTAGCAGGCAGCCAGCCCATTGCTTCTCTTCCGGGAGGAAACTGGCAGCAGCTCCCGCCAGTGCCGCTACTAATGGTGAAACATGCTCTTTATTTATCTCCAGCTCTCCCCACCTGGCCAGGCCCTCCAGCTTGCTCCGGGCTTTCCCCGGGGGCAGCTTGCTAATCCATTTAAAATAGTCCCCCTCTTCCATAACCATAACGGGCGACAAACAATCAACCACCCCTATATGGTGACCGATGGCCAGGGCATAATACTTAAGCTCCTTAACCTCGGGCGGGGCGTCTTTTTCGTCCACAAACCTCTTGCATAACTTGTAGAATCTTACCTTACCCGGCATTATGGCCGACCCTCTCCATCTTCTCCAGATAAATTTTGTGCAAGCTCAAAAAAACTTCGGCCAGTCGCGGATCTTTCTCCTGCTTTACCAGTTCTTTAATTTTCCGGTCGACCGCCAGCGGGTCTCCTTCCCTGACGAACTGGAGATATTGCGCGGCTATGCGCCGGCCATGCAGGTAACCGCTCAAACGGCGGGCCTTCCGCTCGATCTCTTTGGCCAGTTCGGGGCAAACTCCATCGTATTTCGGAACAACCCAGGTAACCTCCGTTTCCGCAAACTGCTCTCCTTTAATCTTTTGTTGGAGTAAATCCAGGGTCATAGCCAGGCCATATAAGGTCGCTGCCGGAGTGGGAGGACAGCCGGGAATATATACATCTACCGGAAAAAGGCTATCAGCCCCTCCCCACACACAGTAACAGTCGTGGAAGATACCGCCGCTACAGCCACACGCGCCGTAAGCTACCACGATTTTCGGGTCGGGTGCCGCTTTATACGCCCGTATGGCCGGCAGCCGCATAGCCCTGGTCATGGGTCCGGTGAAGAGAAGAATATCGGCATGTCGTGGGGAGGCTACCACTTTGATCCCGAACCTTTCCGGGTCATAAACAGGGGAGATAGCGGCGAAAATTTCAATCTCGCACCCGTTGCACCCACCACAATCTACCCGATACACGTAGACGGAGCGTTTTATAACGTTTTTAAGCTTGGCCTTCAGCTCGGCCAGTTTTACTTCCTGGTCCATATTTTACTTGCTCCCTCCTAGAACCTTGCCCGCGCGCCCAGAGATTCTAGCTGTACTTTTCGCGATCTCCTGTCGCCGGCACTTCGGGCATACTTTAAGGAATTGCTCCCAGCCTTCGTGGCCGTTCTCCAGCAATCTTGCCTGTTTCAGGATGGCCAGAACGTATTTCAGCTCACGAGAGGGTCCAAAGTATTCCCCACAGGAGATGCACTTACAGAGCTGGATCTCAGCCCGGCAGTACAGGTCCTCCTTTCGGGCAGCGGCCAATTCAAACTCTGCCGAAAGGGCGATGGCGCCCGCAGGGCATACTTCCTCGCAGCGGCCGCAGAAAATGCAGCGGCCGTAGTTTATATTCCAGGACTTAATCCCCCGCTCTAAATCGCAGTCCATGGTAATGGCATTGGGCGGGCAAGCAGTAGCACAGGCCCCGCACGCTATACACCGGCTGAAATCATAAACCGGTTTCCCACGAAAGCCAGGGGCTACTTCTACGGGCTTAAAAGGATACCTAACTGTGGCTTCCCCGACCTGCAGCGCTTTTTTAAGCAGTTTTAGCACCTAGAGATCCCCCTTCCTTTTGCTCGCTTATAGCCGGGCTAAACTTTTAGCGGCGAGTATTTCCTTTCCCGGCAGTATCTTTCCAGCTCCTTGTATCCAACAATCTTCGCTTTCTTTTTACGCACATCGACCACCGTAACCCTTTCCGCGCAGGAGTAGCAAGGGTCGATGCTCGCTACAATCAGCGGCGCGTCAGACACCGTGTTGCCGCGAAACATATACCGCAGGGCTGGCCAGTTATTATAGGTAGAAGCCCGCGCCCTCCACCGGTACACCCTCTGGTCGTTTCCTGTCATTACCCAGTGGACATTTTCTCCCCTGGGGGCTTCCACATATCCCAGGGCGTAGGTTCCCGGTTTATAGGTAAACCCCTCCACGAGGACCGGGCCGGGAGGCATTTCTATCAAACACCACTCGATAATTTTTAAGGACTCATATAGCTCTTCTGCCCGTACCAGCTCCCTGGAAAGAACGTCGCACCCTTCCTTGGAAATGACGTCCCAGGATACCCGGTCGTAGGCCCCATAAGGATGGTCCGCCCGCGTATCCCGCACATATCCGGAACCCCGTATATTAGGACCCACCGGGCTATAGTCCCGGGCTACCTTGGGGTCCAGGCGGCCTACTCCCTGGGTTCGCGAGATAAAGTTGGGAGTATTGAGCAGCATATCGAGGAGTTCACCCACTTCAGACCGGATCTCGGAAATTAATCGCAAGACCTGGTCCTTCTCTTCTTTTAAAATATCCCGGCGCACTCCTCCAATAAGGTTCATGCCGTAGGTTTTCCGGCCTCCGGTGAGAATCTCGGCCATTTGCATAGCCTTCTCCCGCACCCGGAAGAAATGCATGAACCCCGAATCAAAACCCACCAGGTGGGCCGCCAGCCCTAGATTTAAGAGGTGGCTGTGCACCCTCTCCACCTCGAGCAGGATGGTGCGGATATATTGGGCCCGCGGCGGTACCTCAATCCCGTTGGCCGTTTCCACCGCCGCAGCATACGCCACACTATGGGCGTAACCGCAGATGCCGCAGATTCGCTCGGCCAGGAAAGTAACCTGGTCGTAGTCCATGCGGTTTTCAGCCAGTTTCTCCAGGCCCCGGTGCACGTAGAAAAGGCGGTAGTCGGCGTCCACTATATACTCGCCGTCGACAAAGAGCCGGAAGTGCCCCGGCTCGTCGGAAGTAATATGCAGTGGACCTAGGGGTACCTCGACAATACCCTCTCCTTCTACTTCGATAAACTCGTAGTTTTCTTCCTCTACTACCGGGTCAGGGCGGAAACGGTAATCCATAGCGTCCTTCCGCAGGGGATACAGGTCATCCGGCCAGTCATCGGGCAATACTAGTCTGCGCGCATCCGGGAGGCCCACCGGCTCCAGCCCCAGCATATCCCGTACCTCCCGTTCGTACCATACGGCCGCCGGTACCCGCGGGGTTACCGAGGGGAATTCGGGTTTATGGGAAGGAACCTGGGCCTTCACCGTCAGCCAGAAGTTTTTGTGGGGATCCCTTTCTTCTTCGATGGATAAAACGTAGTATAACGCAAAGTGTCCGTTCAAGCTGCGCTCATCATTTCCGATCACATTAGAGAGCCACCCACCCTGCCCATAATATACCTCTTCCACAACTTCTGGGAGGGAGTTAAGTTCCACCGTCAGGGTTACTTGATCCGGCGTTTGCCAGCTCTCTTCCAGGATAACCGCTCCAAACTTAGAGCGCAGGGCCTTCACGTATTTTTTTCTATCCTGTTCGGATTTCGTTTCCTTGGGCATATTATGTCAGCCTCCCTTTGTCTCTAGCTTAACAAGAGCAAAGCAAGGTACTGGGAAATCAGCGTCATGATCATAAGAAGGACGAGCACAAATTTGATGGCCCAGGGCGGTTCAGCAGCACTGGCCACTACCTCCGAAGGTGTACCCAAGACGTTGGCTCCCATCCACTTCAGAAACCAGATGAAACTGCCAACGGATTCAAGAACCGTAACGATAATCAGGGCAAGGATGAGGGGGTAGTGCCTGCCAATCTCAAAACCGCTAATTATGATCATAAATTTACTAAAAAAACCATTAAAAGGGGGAACGCCGGCAATGGCCATAGCAGCCGCAATATAACCCAAACCCGCCACCGGAATTTTATTTAGAATCCCCTTGAGCCTCGAGAGCTGGCGGGTACCGGTGGTATAGGACAGCGCGCCGGCAACCAAGAAGAACAGGCCCTTAGCAAAAGCGTGGTTAAAGATGTGGGCCAGCGCACCATTTAAGGCCATCTTGGAACCGTAGATGTAAAGGGAGAGGGCCAGGAAAATGTAAGAGAGCTGGGTGATGGTCGAGTAGGCGAGCAGTCGCTTCATATCATCTTGCGGGAAATACATGATAAAGCCGTATATCATGGTAACGGTGGCCATGATGGCCCCGATCAGGCCGATAACCTGGGGGACCGCCCCCGTGGCCAGGACGGTGCGGGCGAAGATGTAGACCCCTACCTTAACCATGGAAGCGGCATGCAAATAGGCGCTTACCGGGGTCGGCGCCACCATCGCCCGGGGGAGCCAAGGATGAAAAGGAAGCTGGGCGGACTTGCCCCAGCAGGCGATTAAGATTCCGATAAAGGCCAGGGTTTTCCCGGCGTCCGTTAGCTGGTTAAGAGCGGTCACCGAGAAGCTGCCGGTCTTTACATAAAGATAGGCTGTAGCCACATAGAGTCCCAGCGCGGCGGAGTGGGTGAGGGCAATCGCCCAGAGCGCGGACCTCCGGGATTTTTGATCCCCGTAAAACCCGATCAAACCCCACGAGCAGAGACCGGTCATTTCAAAGAAGAACAGGAGCCCGAGGAGCGTGGAAGAGAAGACCACACCCGCCATAGAGCCGATAAAAAGCAGCATGAGGGCATAAAACCTGGGAATACCTTCTTTAATCGGATGCTCTCTGTTGTCGGGGCTCATATACCCGGCCGAGTAGGTGCAGATCAGCCAGCCGATGAAAACTACTAAGAAGTTAACTAAAACGCTCAGGGTATCTATAGTTACACCATAATAGGTGATACCGCCTATAGTCACCAGTTCCCGGGTAAAACTTGTGCGGTCGGCAGCAAAAGCGAGCAACAGAAGCAAACCGCTTACAAAAGCCAGGAAGGAGAAAAACTGAGCCACCTTTTTCACGTGTCGCTCCGGTAAAAAGGGTACAAGGAGAGTCCCCCCTACGGGTAGCAAGATGCTTCCCAGCGCATACCAAACCATGCTATATCGCCCCTCCCAGGACAACGCTCACTGCGCTCTGCAGCAATCTATTTAACGGAGGAGGTAAATATATCCCCAGCCCGGCCATAAGCAGGAACAGGATCCCCAGAGGCAACAAGGTCAGCCAGTTTACATCACCCCGGGGCAGACCTTCCGGAGGGGAACCGAGGACCGTCTCGCTTATCAGGATAAAAAAGGCGACAAAGACGATGACCAGCAAGATAAGGAAGAGTATCATCGGCCAGAAATACCCGGCTTGCAGGCCAGCCGTCAGGGTCATAAACTTGCTTATGAAGACGTTAAAAGGCGGTGAACCGACCACAGCAAGAAGCCCGGTCGCGAACATAAAGGCAGTAGCGGGGGCTACCTTGAACACACCGCTAATCTTCTGGGAATCCTTGGTACCATACTTAAGAATCACATTGCCCACCGTACAAAACAGAAGGGATTTAGTGATGCTATGGTTTACGGCGTGAAAGAGTGCGGCAAATATTCCCAGCGGACCTCCTGCGCCCAGGCCGGTGGCGATGATGCCTACATGCTCCACACTACTGTAAGCCAGCTTCCTTTGGATATCGTTCTGCACCAGGATGAAGAAAGCCGAGACACCCACAGACAAAAGGCCAAAAATGAGGAGCAGGGTCTGCGTGAACTCCTGGCCGACGGCCTGCAAGGCAAGGGTATAATATTTTACTATCGCAAATAGCGCGCACTTCATCAGTACACCCGACAGCAGGGCGCTAACCGGGCTCGGGGATTCGCTGTAAGTATCAGGCAACCACGTATGCATAGGGGCTAGGCCCACCTTGGTCCCGAAGCCGATCAAAATGAATACAAAGGCCAGTTTCATCACCTGCGGGTCGAGACCCCGGGCCATCCTTACTAACTCCGTCCATAGCATCGCCCGGTGGGCATCCTGCACCATGGCAAAGGCGTTGGAGTAGGTCAGGATGGTCCCGTACAGGGCAAAGGCCAGACCGACGCTGCAGATCAGGACATACTTCCAGGCAGCTTCCGCCGAAGTCTTATATTTATAGAACCCGACCAGGAAGGCTGAACCTAACGTGGTTGCCTCCACCGCCACCCACATAAGGGCAATATTGTTGGATAGGGCAGAAAGAACCATGGTGAACAAAAGTATATGGTAAAAACCGTAATAGGAACAGACGCCCCTCTCATCTACTTCCCCATGATCTAGAACGTAGCGCATATATCCTATAGAGTAAAAGCCGTTCAGGAACCCCACTACCCCGATAATAAGAATAAGGACCACCGTCAGGCTATCGGCGTAAAACATTTCTTCAAGGGCAAAGAGCGTTTGTCCGTTAAGTACGTACTGCACCAGCAGCAAGGAAAGAAAAGCCACGATACTGATCCCGGCAAAGTGTACGACCTCTACCACACGCCGGGACCTTATCCCGAAGGCCAACAGGGCAGTTCCCAGCGGTACTGCAGGTAAGTAGAATAAAATATTCTCTCCCACTTCTATCACCTAACCCTTTAGTAGTGTGAGCTTATCGGTGTCCAGGGTGCCGAAATCTTTGAAGAGGCGCCTGGCAATAATTGTCATGATCAGTACGGCAAAGATGGCGTCAGTCAGGATACCGATCTCTACGGTTTCGGGGGCGTTGTAGGCCATGATGGCCAGGGTCAAATGCGACCCGTTCTCCATAAGGCAATAGCCCAGTATCTGCTTGAGCGCATTTTTTCTAGCCAGTATACAGAGCAAGCCCAGTAGAAAATGAGCTATAGAAACGGCCAAGGCCACCCTCAACTTCAGTACCGCTTGCATATGGAAAGGTTCTACTACCGCGAAGGATAAAGCCACCAGGCCCACGGCGAGAAAAATAGACGAACTTGTCTCCGGTGCCCGCCCCTCCTCCTTAATCCCTACCTTTTTGAGGGTCCTGATGAGTAGATAGGGCACCAGGAAGGTCTTGGTGAAAAGCGCACTAAGGGACCAAATATACAGCGGTTCTGCCTCCATAAATACGGCCAGGGATAGAAAGATCGCCACCAGGACCAGGGACTGGATGCTGTACATGTATGCCGCCGTCCGGAGCTTCCGGGTTTCCACCACCAGCATGGAGGTCAGGATGAGCAGCACCGCTAAAGCGTTGACTACGCTAGTGCCGGACACTATTCTTACCCCTCCCACATCTGTTAAACATTGGCCAGGTAGAAAACAAAGGACAGCAGGGCTATTCCGAAGGCCACCCAGGTTACTGCGGGGGTCTTAAAAAGGAGCAATCTGGCCATGCTGTTTTCCATTAGTGCCGCAATCAGGTAAAAACCGGCTACCTTCAGCAGGAAAATAGCCCCGGATACCAGAAGGGAGGAAGTACTAACTACCGCCGCGCTCCCAAAGGGGAAGAAGACGGCCAAGAATAAGGCGATGGCCACAACCTGCTTCATGTACAAACCCCACTTGAGGATGGCCAGGGAGCGCCCGGAATATTCCGTCAGGGGTCCCTCCTGGATCTCCTGTTCGGCTTCCGCTAGATCAAAGGGGAGCTTACCGGTTTCAATAAAGGTGGCAACAGCAAAGGCCGCCATACCCAGCCAGACTGCCGGGCTATAATAGGATATCTCACCGGCCACCACCTTCTGGCTGATCGTTCCCAGATCGGTCGATCCGGCGAGAAGGGCCACCACGAACAGCACCAGGATAATAGTGGGCTCCACTAGAACGGCCAGGGCCATCTCCCGGCTGGCCCCTATCCCGGCGAACCCGCTCCCCGAATCCAGCCCGGCGAGGGCAAAGAAGAAACGGACCACCGCGAACAGGTAGACGACAGCGATGAGATCCCCCGCCATCCCCAGGGGTGACTGCAGGATTAAAATGGGGATTATCATAGCCATGAGCAGGGTAGTGGCCATCACTATATAAGGGGTAAACCGGAAGACCCAGCTAGCCTGGGCAGGTACCACCTCTTGCCTCTTTATGAGTTTAAAGATGTCCCGGTAGTTCTGTAGAATACCGGGGCCTTTCCTGGAGTGCAGCTTCGCCCTTAGAATGCGAGAAAAGCCCGTAAAAAGGGGCGCAACTATCAGGACGAACAAGGCCTGCCCCAGGCCGATGAGGAGCAACTTATTACCGGCCATCTTTTTCTCCTCCTATCTGACCGTGGCTATCAGCAGAGCTACGAGCGTTACAATGATATAAACGCAGTATAGCCGGACATTGCCCATCTGGAGGGCTTGCACCCGTTTGCCCAGATGGACCGTACCCCGGGCCAGGGGACGGTAGAGGTAATCTTCCCACATCGACTCCATGCGGGCGATGTAGGCCATTGCTCCCTTGCCATACGAGGCAAGGGCGTAACCCGGCCCCTCGACGGCAGTCCTAAGCCAATAGATAAAGCGGAAAAGCACGCGCAGCGGCTGGGCAAAGGCAGAAGAGGCGTACACCATCCGGGGCGAATACTTATACCCGCATGCCCACGGCTCAGAGTCCACACGCCGCCCGGCCTGCATCCCGCCTTGAAGCGCAACAATTAACAGGGGTAACGTCACCAGCCCTACGAGGAGAAGGGCAATGAGGGGTGTAGAGAGCATGGCCTGCGAGCTGCTGGCCGGAAATACCAGCAGGCCGTTACTTACCCGTACTGGAGAGGCGCCCAGCAACGCCGAGCTCACATTCCCAATATAGGGAGCAACGACCGGTGCGCCCAGCCCGAGGATAATACAGCCGGCCGCCAGAATGGCCATCCCGGCAATCATCGGCACCGGTACTTCTCTGGCCTCCCGGGCGCGAACGCTGCGCGAAGTACCGGCAAAGGTAACCCCATAGGCTTTTACAAAGCACATCGCCGCTAGCGCCCCCGTCAGGGCCAGCATGACCGCAAAAAGGGGTGACAACACTTTGACCGCCAGGATGCCGCCGGTGCTCGCCATAAATAGCGATTGGTAGATAAACCATTCACTGACAAAGCCGTTGAGAGGAGGGATAGCTGAGATGCTTAAAGCACCGGCCAGAAAAGTGCATCCCGTCCACGGCATTTTCCTGGCTAACCCGCCCATCTCCTCCATGTTTTTCGTGTGGAGGCGATAGATTACTGAACCTGCTCCGAGGAACAGAAGGCCCTTGAAAACAGCATGGTTTATAAGGTGATAGAGCCCCGCCAGGAGGCCGAGCACTCCTAGAACGGGGTGCCCGCTGGCAACGCCCATCATGCCCACACCGGCACCCATCAGGATGATTCCTACGTTCTCGATACTGGAATAGGCCAGCAACCGCTTGAGGTCATTTTCACTTATAGCGTAAAGGACACCCACGACAGCCGAAATTGCCCCGAAGGCCAGAACCGTAAGCCCCCACCACCAGACGGAAGAACCCAGGAAATCCACCCCAACCCTGAGGATGCCGTAGATAGCGGTTTTAATCATCACCCCCGACAGGAGGGCGGAAACGTTGGAAGGAGCCGCAGGGTGAGCCCGTGGTAACCAGATGTGGAGGGGAATAATACCGGCCTTGGCCCCGAATCCGAAGAAGGCCAGTAAGAAGGCCAAATTCTTGGTCACCGGAGAAAGGTTCGCGCTACGGAAGGAGGCGAAATCAAAGCTACCCGTGGAAAGAAAGAATATGAAGAACGAAAGCATAATCATGGCTGTCCCCGCGTGGGCCACCAAGAAATAGAGAAAACCCGCATCGACAGCCTCTTTGTTTTCTTGTTCAAAACTAACCAAAAAATAAGAAGCCAGGGTCATTAGCTCCCAAAAAACAAGAAAATAGAAGGCGTTGCCGCTGGTAACTACCAGGACCATGGAGGCAATGAAAATATTGTTCAAAAAGCCCAGTACTCCAGCGCCCCTCCCGATATACTCTTCCTGGTAAGAAAGGGAGTAGATAGCTGTAGCGGCCGCCAGCAGCGAAATGACCAGGACCATAAAGGCAGAAAAGATATCGACCTGGAAAATCAAGCGCGCAAAAGGTATAACCCCCACCGTTTCCACGGTGAAGCCCGTTCCACGAGCGAAGACCGGGATGGCCGAAGCCATCCCGGCGATCGCTGCCGCAAAGGCGCTTAGTCCTGAAGCATAGTTGGCCAATTTACCGGCTCTATTCAGCGCCAGGGAGGCAACTGCTCCGGCGATATACAGGAGAATGGAGAGAAGAAATAGCTGCTGAAGGATCATTAAGCTTTACCTCCCGCCCCTCAAAATAAACGCTACATTAGTAGCCGCAGCCCCTCTCTTTTTGAGCTTTTTCAACTTTGGGCCGGTAAGGGCGGAAGGCAGATTTCCCCCTCCCGCCCTTACCCGAAAACCACTATTTTAGTGAAGCGATGGCCGCCAGGCGCCGTTCGGCCTCAAACTCCTCTACAGTCTTAAAGACCAGGGCCCCGGTGGGGCAGGCTCGAACGCAGGCCGGCACACCCTCCTCATCCACGCACTCCCGGTCACACTTTATAGCCTTGCCCTCGCCCCGGCCCACCGCACCGAAGGGGCAGGCCATGGCACACATCCAGCAACCGATGCACTGGGGCAAGTCAACCACGTTAACGCCATCCTCCCGGCTGTGCATCGCGCCCGTCATACAGACAGCCACACAAGGGGCATCTTCACATTGCCGGCAGACGGCCGGGGCTTTCACCTGACCTACCTGGTCCACGTAGATGCGCTTCTGCGGCTTTTCGCCCCCCAGGAGAGCCCCAAACAAGTCTCGGGCTGCGGTGTGGCTTATGGCGCAGGCCAGCTCACAGGAATGGCAGCCCATACACCGGTCATAACGGACGAAGATCTCCTTCCGTATCATCGCCGCCCACCTCCCGGAACGCTGAGCCCCAGAGCAGCCCGGCGCTCATCGATGGCCGCCAGGAGCTTTTGGGCTGCGGACTCGGGATCAGGATCCACGATGAAGTAACCACCGGTCAACTCCTTGACTTTCTCCGTTAGCACCTTGGTAACCAGAGGGCCGCCTACGACAGGCAACATGACCCCCACGTGGGTGGGCAAGCCTATAGCCACAGCGTAAGTGCCGATGGAGATAGCCTTCTCCGCCACCGCCTCAGCAGCCGAAGCCACCACCGGGAGCTGATCCGTGTCTACGCCCAGCCGGTCGGCCACGGCCACGGCCAGGGCCACCGCCCGCGAGTTGTCTACGCAGGAGCCCACGTGTAGCACCGCCGGCAGAGGCCCACCCAGGCCGTTGGCCTCGCCGATGGCTGTCAGGACCGCCTTCAAGCCTTCTCCGCAGAGCTCGCCCACGTTGGCCGGATCCATGAACCCGTGGCGCATAAGTGCCCCCGCCCCGCAGCCGGTAGCCAGGACCAGCACGTTCTCCTTAAGAAGCCTACGGGCTATGGCGGTGAAGTTCTGGTCTTGCGGAACCTTAACGTTGTTGCACCCGGCGAAGAGGCAGACTCCTCGTATATTGCCGGAGGCGATCTGGTCGATCAGGGGTTTCAAAGGATCCTCAGCGTTTAGCTTGGCCAGGGCTTTCAGAATGGCTTCCACGGAGAAGCCCGCCACCACCTTGGTCTTATATGGAGGTATGTCCACCGGCTTACCCCGGCGACGGGAGAAGGATTCGATGGCCAGGCGGATGATCTGTCTGGCGTTCTCCCCGGCCGTCTCCTCTGAAAAGTCGATGTGGATGGCACCGGGGATCTTGGTAATCTCCATGGTAGTGATGAGCTTAGTGCCCATGCATTCGGCCACCGTAGCCAGGGAGGGCATGATGCACTGGTAATCTACCACCACGGCATCCAGCGCACCGGTTACCAGGGCCATCTCCTGGCTCACCGAATGGGTACAGGCCGGAATGCCATGCCGCATCATCACTTCATTGCCCGTACAGCAGATGCCTACCACATTTACGCCAGAGGCGCCGGCTGCCTTGGCCTCGGCCTCCATCTCCTTGGCCACTGCCACGATCACATCAGAAAGGACCGGGTTGTGGCCGTGCACCGCCACGTTGACAGCATCGGCCTTCAGCACACCCATATTGGCCTCGGTCACCACTGGCTGGGGAGTACCGAAGAGGATGTCGGACAGGTCGGTGCCCATATAGCAGCCGGCCAGGTCCGCCAAGCCGCAGCGCAACCCGCCCAGAAGCAGGTTCATGGGGTCTGCGTCCGCGCCGTAATGAGTACGGTGCATGATATCGGATACCTCGTAGTCTATACCCTTGGGGAGCAAACCCCGGTCCGAAAGGAGTTTGGCCCGCTTCTTAGTCACTGTGGTAGCTACCCACATTACCGGCGTGTCTTTCTCGTGGAAATCAGCCAGGGCCGCCTCCGCCACGTCCAAGGCGATCTCGGCGATACTCCTTCCCTCAGTGGGGATGCCGAGGCGCGCAGCCACAGAGCGCAACTTGGCTTTGTCCTTAATAGTATAGTCACGTGCCTTGCCCTTGGCCGCCAGCTTCAGGGTATGGGCCAGGTGTCTGGCATGGCCGGAATGGGACGCCGCCCCGGAGGCTATGGCGCGATCGAGGCCCCGGGCTACAATGACGTCCGCAGTAGCCCCGCAGATGCCGATCTTGGGCTCGCCGCCGAAGGGAACAATGCGGCAGGGGCCTTGCAGGCAGTGCCGGCAGCACAGCCCGGTTTCACCAAAACCGCACTGGGGGAGCATAGCCTGGTAGCGGTCCCAGACCGTCTCCACCTTCACGCGCCTGGCCTTTTCTACCATCTCGCAAACAGCCGGATCCAAAGAAACCTTACAGGGGTTAGCCATCAGCATCAACCTCCTTGAAGAATATGCGGCAACGCCGCAAGCTTTTAAGCATTAGTGCTGGTTTTAAGTTAAAAATTGCTTATGTCGTAAAGCCCTACCTGCAGCATCCATTTTCCCGCTCTAGGCCCATTTTCACCTTTTGTCCGCCCCTAAAGCGGAGGATTTCTGCAGCAGCTATTCCTGCTGCACTCTTGGTCGTTATTAAATATCATTTAGTTGAACCTGACCTCCTTGCCCAAACTTTTGAGATATGCTATGGAAACCGGCATGAAAGCCTAGATATTTAAACTTAATGTAAGTTCTATGTAAGTTTTGCCCCACGCCAGAGAACACTCTGACCCGCTATAGGGCCGGTCACCCAGTTGGGAAATGAAGACATGAATATCGTTGGCCTTTTAGGGGAGGGTTAAGAAAAGGGGGTGGGCCTGTAAGGGGTGATATAGTGGTGGTAATATCACGGTCCCTGGGCATATTACTTAACCTCCTTGGTTTTTACTTCCTTAATTAAGGCCACGGCTATCTTTGCGGAGAACTCCGGTTCTCCGGCATATGCCCGGGCAACATCTAGTTAGCTTAGCAACCTAGTAGCCAGTTCGGCGATACCTGCTGCCGTAAAAGACTGCTCACTGCTAAAACCGGCAGCCTGGTCTAAAATTTCCGTTTGGAAGGGAATCAGGCCAATAACATCACCTGGGGGCAGGTGGCTAAGGATAAATTCTTCATCCCTGGGTTGACGCAATTTATTGCCCACAAATTTGATTCGCGCAATACCAAGTTCTGCGGCCAGTTTTTGGACGACCCGGGCAGTTTGGATACTCACCAGGGTGGGTTCGGTAACAATAAGCATAAGATCTACCCCCCGGGCCGTACCCCGGGTAAGGTGTTCAATACCGGCCCCCATATCTAAAACCACCATTTCCCGGCGTTTTAAGACGAGGGAATTAACCATAGCATTTAAGACGGCATTTTCCCGGCAATAGCATGTAGAACCTCCCGGTTTGATGGCCCCCATTTTCAAAAAAAGGATATTACCCTTTCTGATGGTGTAATCCTCCAGCAGGCTATCTACTTCCGGGTTTAAAGAAAAGAAGGCGCCGTTACCGCCGGTGCGTTCGACAATCAACTCTCGCATATCAACAATAGGTTTCAGGGTACCAAGCCTTTCCTCAGGAAGCCCCAGGACCATTCCCAGGCTGGTATCGGGGTCGGCATCGACGGCATATACCTGGTAACCCCGCTGGGCAAAGCACCTGATTAAACCTGCGGCGATGGTTGTTTTGCCGACGCCACCCTTCCCAGAAATAGCCAGCTTCACTGGCACGCCTCCTCTGTTCAACTTTTTCTAGTTAGCATTTATTTTTATTAGCAAAAAGCGTGCCAAAAGAAAAAGGCCGCCAGAGCTAGGCGGCTTAAAGGTTCTCTATATCAATTTAGCTTTACACGTTAAAAAGAGTTGACATTATTTTTTAAGCAGGCCATAACGGGACATTTTGGCATAAAGGGCCTGGCGGGAGAGGCCTAAAGCCTTGGCGGCCCGTGTTTTTTCTCCTCCAAAAGCTTCTAGGGCCTGGATGATGGCCTCTTTTTCCGCTTCTATCCGTACTTTATAAAGGGGAGAGATCTCCCTTACCCCTTTCTTTTTTTCCGTATAACCTATGGCGAGATGATGGGGATGGATTTCCTGGTCTTCAGCTAAGATGACAGCCCTCTCTAGGACATTTTCCAATTCCCGCACGTTGCCCGGCCAAGAATAGCTTAAAAGACATTCCCTAGCCGCGGGGGTAAGCCGTAATTCTTTCCCGTATTCTTTGTTTAGCCTTTGCAAGATACTCTCTGCCAGGAGAGGTATATCTTCCGGCCGCTCTCTAAGGGGTGGGAGCACTAGCTTAACCACATTTAAGCGGTAAAAGAGATCTTCCCGGAAACGCCCTTCCCGTACCATTTTTTCTAAGTCCTTATTGGTAGCGGCTATCACCCGCACATCTATTTTTCTGGTGTGGATGCTGCCCAGCCGTTCGAATGCCTTATCTTGTAATACTCTTAGTATCTTGGCTTGCATATTAAGGGGCATATCCCCGATTTCGTCCAGAAAGATGGTCCCGCCGTCAGCTAATTCAAGCTTGCCAGGTTTGCCGCCCTTTTTAGCTCCAGTAAAGGCGCCTTCCTCATAACCGAAGAGTTCGGATTCTAGAAGTTCTGGGGGGATGGCTGCGCAGTCTACTTTTATGAAAGGCGCGTTACGGCGGGGGCTTTCCTCATGGATAGCCTGGGCCAGGATTCCTTTTCCGGTGCCGCTTTCACCCAGGATGAGTATAGTGGCATTGCTCCAGGCCGCTTTCTGGGCAAGGGTTAAAACGTTTCTAAACTGGTGATTTAAAGTCTGGATGTGGTGGAAATGGAAGACGCGGGGCCAACCGGGCTTTAAGTTTTCAGGGTTATAGGTAACTTTGGCTTCTTGTTTTTTTAGCTGTTCCAGGAGAAGGCGTACGAGCTCGCTTTCGGCGGAGAAAAGCTGGCACAGTACACCCTTTATTTGGGCCTGGACCACCAGAGGCGTTCCTATGGCGATGATAGTGA
>LDZR01001730.1_pt1 | contig 20250 bp, 26 predicted proteins | sample 615371 | NCBI WGS metagenome assembly LDZR01 (sample SAMN03408294, study PRJNA278302) | terrestrial metagenome | isolation source: oil reservoir sample K2 | place: USA: Alaska, North Slope, Kuparuk formation | collected 2013
CGCTCGCAAAGGCCTCCCTCGCGGGCAGGACTTTTGCTTGGCTCAAGGCTCCGGCAGGCTTCCCGGCAGGATTTAAGCTTCCTGCCTCATTGCCGGCCTCTGGCCTCTCAAAAGCCTCGGGCCTGCCTCCGCCCTTCACCAAGCTTAAGTTTGGCTAGCCGCGAAGGCTTGCTCGCTCGCTTCCAAGCCCAAGCAGGCCTGCCCTGCAAAAACTGGGGATAACTCAGGTTAAGGGCCTGCACCTAAGCCCAAGGCTTCAAGGATTATGTTGAGGGACTCTCCTTCCGGAATAAGGAAGAAATGTCCCTTGATTGTTACCTCGGCGTCGTAGAACTGGGTCTCAATGACCAGGGCCCGGTCGGCAAAATAACCTCCTTCCAAAAAGGCCGAGCTCAGAACGGCCCCCAGCATATCAAAGGCAAAGGCCGGTACCGAAGGTATGAATTCTAAACGGCAAAAATCGGCGAAGGCGTTGAGAAAGGAGCCCGTTAAGATATTGCCTACTTCGGTCAAAACCGAAATTCCCATGTCGTCTAAGGCCCCGGTGGTACCCGGAGGCTTTCCCAGCAAGAAGTCCACCAGGTAGAAGGCGCTCTCCCGGGTAAGGAGCAGAAAAATCTTCCCCGGCGCCCTTCCGGAAAGATTGAATTCCACACAGGCCACCGGATCTTCTTCGTGGCCCACCAGGCGCGTAATTTCCGCGAGGGGCAAGACCCCGGCGCGGGGAACGGTCATGCCGATGCGCCGGTTAAGCATGCTGGCCATGGCGGTGGCCGCATTGCCCGCCCCGATGTTGCCTATTTCTTTAAGAACGTTCAAATGAAAAGCGTTCAAACCCTGCCAGGCCTCCACGTTTATCCCTCCTCGGACCGGCGGTAAAACCAGGGTGAAAGCTTGCTAAACCCGATTTCCCGGTAGTGGAAAATACTTTCCGTGGCTCCTATAAAAAGCACGCCCCCCGGGGCCAGGGCCTGGTAAAACTGGCGGTAAAGCCTGTCCTGTACCTCGGAAGTAAAGTAAATAGTAACGTTGCGGCAGAGGATGAGGTCGTAGTCTCGTCCAAAGGGGTCCCTCAGCAGGTCATGCTGGCGGAAGGACACCATCTCCTTTATCTCTTCCCGCAAATGAAAATTTTCCCCTTCCTTCCGGAAATACCTCCGGAGGCGTTCCGGCGTAACGGCCTGGACGGCACGGGCCGGATATACGGCGCGGCGGGCCGCCTCTAAAGCCCCCGCATCCACATCCGTACCTTCAATATGGTGCCGGGTGGAAGGCGTCAATTCTTTTAGAATAATGGCCACGGAGTAAGGTTCGGGACCGTCGGCACAGGCTGCGCTCCAGATTTTAAGGCTTCTGCGCCTCCGCAGGAGCTCGGGCAATACATCTTTCTCTAGGCGCTGAAAAATATCCGGGTTACGGAAAAATTCCGAGACGTTGATGGTTATCTTATCCACAAACCGCTGCCACATCCGCCCGTCGGCCTTAAGCAGGCGCCACAGTTCATCGTAGCTACCCGCCCCCACGGCGTTCATGAGGCTCTCAATCCGACGTTTAAGCTGAGGTTCTTTGTAGCCCTCCAGGTAAAGACCGAAATGGTGGTGCACCTTCTGCTTCAGCTCTTGAAAATCCATATCTCCCTCCGGCTAAATCTCCTTTAAGGGGCGCCCGATGGCGCGAATATACACCTTCCCGCTGCCGGTATCCAGGATCATAGTCCGACCGTAGTTCCCCCCGGTGTCCTGGGCCAACAGTGGGATCCCCAATTCCTTCAGCACGCCCACGGTTGCCTCCACATTGCGCTGGCCGATGTTGAGATTGAGGAGGCGCCGGTCGGCGGAGGCGAACATCTGGGCCCCTCCTGCTATCTTCGCCACCAGGCTGCTTCGTCTGGCCCCCTGTTTAAGCATAGCTTCCAGCATGTCGGGTATGGCCAGGTCTGCATACTTGGCCCGGTTAGTAATTTCCTGAAACTGGCGGCTGTCCGGCAGCATAATATGGGCCAGGCCGCCCAGGGAAGTTCGGGTGTCAAAGAAGGCAATTCCCACACACGAGCCCAGTCCCAGAGTAATCAGTCTTTGCGGAGGCCGGGCGATCTTCCATTCTCCAATGCCGACTTTTAGTTCTTCCACTTCATTATGGTAATGGTGTTGGGGATAAAGCCAAAACGCTCCAATGCCGACTTTTAGTTCTTCCACTTCTCTATGTACTCCTAGACGGCGTATTATGTCTAATAATCCATATTTTAGCACGGGTGCGGCAGCTTTACAATTCCTAACCCCCGAGCGCATCCCCACTTTCGAGCCTAGCCTGCTTGGCTTTCCCTCGCAAAGGCCTCCCTCGCGGGCCAAACTAGCACGAAAGCCTCAGCCCTTAAGGCGGACTTCCCGGCAAATTCGACACACGGCTCAGTTACCGGCCGCAAGGCTACCTGTGCCTCGGGTCCTTTTGCTTACGTCTTCGTGAAGTCTGGCAGCCGCGCGGGTTTAGTCGCTCGCTCTCAAGTCAAGGCAGACCTCTAGCCCAAAAAGTGGGGATGACCCAGTTGCCCCAGCATAGAGCCCCTCTGCGGGGCTACCTCCCGGCCGCCCAGAGTCTTAGTTCGTCCCCTTTAAGGTCGAGCCGTCCCGCCCGGAACCCGTCTTTAGCGTCGCAAGTTGTTGGCAAGGCTCCACATTTCATCGGCCACCCGCGCGGCCAGGGAGTTGCTGGTATAAACCCTCTGGGCCAGGAGCATCTTGGTCAGGGCTTCTGCCATTTCAACGTTGGCCGCCTCCAGATAGCCCGGCAGCAAATGCCCGGCCCCTCCCTGCCCCGGCTCCACGGCCACCGGTTCCCCGCTGGCCGGCGTAGCCCGGAAGAGATTGTTACCCACCGCCTCCAGCCCCTGGGGGTTGGGCACCAGATACAACTCTATTCGTCCCAAGAGGATTTCCTGCCCTACCCCTCCGCCGTCGGCCAGTACCCACCCGTCGCGGTCTATCCGCAACCGTGCCTCACCCCCGTCGGCGGCAACGGGAGGAAACAACCGGTAGCCTGAGCTGGCGTGGACGACCTCTCCGGCACCGTTGAGGTAGAAGGCCCCATCCCGGGTGAGGTAAAGGCCCCCGTCCGGCCCTTCCACGGCCAGGAAACCCCGGCCCTGGACGGCCACGTGGAGGGGATTCCCCGTGTTCACCAGGGGACCCTGGCTGAAATCCTTCTCCGTTGCTGCCAGGCGAACGCCGGAACCGACGGCAGGTTCTTCCGGGCGGCTGACCGGCATGCCCCGCTCCTCTACTGGCCGGTAAACCAGGTCCGCAAAGGCCGCCGAGCTCTTTTTATAACCTGTGGTACCGACATTGGCCAGGTCGTGGGCGAGGAGGTCCACCTGGGCCGCCTGAGCCGCCATACCGGTGGCGCTGTTCCATAAGGCTCGGATCATTTTAACGCACCCCCTAAAGCGCGGTTCCTAACGCAGGGATCCGATTTCGTTAACGCATTTGCCCAGGAGCTCATTCTGAACTTGGATAACCTTCTGACCGGCTTCATAGGCCCGGAGGGCCGCCAGCATGTTTACGATTTCGTTTACCGCGTTAAGGTTGGCCTTTTCCAGAAAGCCCTGCTTAACCTCCGGCGCGGCCGCCTGGGGAAACAGGTCCGGAGGGGCGGCGAACAACACCCCCTCTTGCCGCTCAAGCCGATGGGGTTCGTCAAAGGTCACCAGGAGGAGGCGATTTACCAGGGTACCGTCCGCCCACACCCCGCCCCGGCCGTCAACATGCCAGCTTTCCCGTCCCACCACTATCGGACCATCTTCGCCCAATACGAGGTAACCGTCGTGGGTCTGCAGTTCCCCGGCGGAGCCCAGGGTAAAACTGCCGTTGCGGGTGTAGCGGACCTCGCCCTCCACCAGCACCGCAAAAAAAGCCGGCGTACTTCCAGGCGGATCCACCAGGGCCAGGTCGGTAGCGCGGCCCGTCTCTTCCAACGGACCAGGGGAAAAATCGATTACCAATTCGTCCACCAGTACCCCTGGGGTGAAGAAGCCGACGGGCGTATCCGGCGCCCCGGCCTCCATTCTGGTGAGGAGCAGCTCGCGGAAAGAACGCTGGGGGACGATTTCGGCCTTGAAGCCGGCCGTGGAGGCGTTGGCCAGGTTATTACTTATTACTTCCTGGCGCATCTGCTGGGCCACCATGCCGGTAGCCGTCAAATACAGTCCTCGCAACACTTTTTCTGCCTCCCTTCGCCATCACTTGGTCAGACGCTCGAGTATACCTGCTACGTCGCCCCTGGGAAGGTAGTGGGAGCCGGCCCTCAGCCTGCCGGTCGCCCCCGACCGGCGAGCCTCTGCTTCAAAAAGGGCCCCGTCCACCACGCCCTTTTCCTCCAGTAGGGCGGCGATCTCCTCCAGGGTCGCCCCCTGAGGAATGGTAACCAGGACCTCGCTCCTCTCCACGGCCGGCTCCGGCCCGGGCGGCGCCTGCGGCCCGCCCTCCTTCTCCGTCCCGGCCCCTTCCCCGCCCAGGGGAAAGGGCACCACCTCCTCCCGGAAGACCATACCGTAGGCGCGGGCCCGGTCTATGATCTCCTCCCGGCTGGGGCCGGGGGGAGGAAACACGAGGAGCAGAAGGCCTGCCAGTAGAAAACCCATTCCCATGCCCAGGCCCACCAGGGGCCACCGCGGGCCTACCTGGGCCCGCTCTTTAAGCGCCTCAAATTGAGGATTAATTCTATCTCCCCCTTTCCCCGGCCGAAGCGTTTGGCCACGCTTTCCAGGCTTTCCCCTGCGTCCACAGCGCGGATGATGGCCTCCAAGGGCAAGGCCCCCTCACCAGGGGGGTCCGGCGGGGATGCCGGCGCCTTAAGGGCCTCCCGGAGGTAATGTTGAAACCCGTGATAGGGAGGTACCCGGTCCCCGGGAGGCCCGGCAGTTTCCCGCCCTTCCTCAATCATGAACTCGACTTTCGCCCCCCCTGCCCGTGCCGGATATCCTTCTTCCTCCGGCTCCTGCCGCGGCATATCCTCCCCCCTGCCGGGTCGGCCTGCTTCCTGTCCTTGCCGTAAGGCTCCGGCCGTTCGGCCCAGGTACCGCCAGGAGACGACAATCAAAATCAGCCCGACGAGCAAGAAGATATAAGCCGTAGCCATTCCCCCTTCTAGAGATAATCGGCCAAGAGCCGCCGGAGGTTGAGGATGGCCCGGCCGTGGAGCTGGCACACCCTGGATTCGGATATCCCCAGGACCTCGCCTATTTCCTTCAAGGTCAGCCCTTCGTAGTAATAGAGGCTCAAGATCAACCGGTCCCTTTCCCTTAACCCGCCCAAGGCCTGCCGCAGGGCTCTACGCAGCTCTTCCTGTTCCAGCCGCTGGTCGGGTTCGGGGCTCCGGGGGTCGGCCGTAACTTCTCCCCGGCGAACGGTTTCCATGCCCTCCTCGTTGAGCAGGAATTCCTCGAGGGAGATCAGGGCCATTTGGGACCCGCGCTCCAGCAAATCCTGCAGCTCCCCTATCTCCAGCCCGGCCGCCGCCGCCACCTCCTCGTCCCGCGGTTCTACTCCCTGCTCCTGCTCCAGCCGTCGGTAAACGGAGCTCACCTGCCTGAGCTTCTCTATAAGGGTGCGAGGCGCCCAGTGGGCGCGGCGCAGCGCATCCAGGACTGCGCCGCGGATGCGTAAAGCGGCGAAACTCTCGAAGTTAACTCCCCGGGAGGGGTCGAAACGGTCGATGGCCTCCAGCAGGCCCACAATGCCGTAACCTATGAGGTCTTCTTGATCCAGGAAAGGAGGCGGCTTAACGGCCAGGCGGCCCACAATGTACCTGACGAGGGGCAGGTACTTCAAGGCCAGTTCCCTCCGCGCTTCCTCCTCTCCCTTATGTATTAAGGCCTGCCAGAGCTCGCTGTCCTTCACGGCCATAGGCGTCTACCTCTCTTGACGTCTTTCCTCGCGCAGCCGCCGGAAAACAAACCTTACCAGCCGGTCTTCGTCCTTTTCCGCCAGGTTTTCGAAGGCCACCCCTACTTCATACCTCTCCAGCCCGTCGATCTTCTTAGGAACCACCCGCCTCACCCGGCCCTTGACGACCAGGGGCGCCATCTTCCCGTCGGGAAGGGGTAGCTTCAACAGGAGAAGGCTGCCCGGTTCCGGCCCTTCCTTAAGGACCAGCTGGGCTCCTCCTCCGCTCAAATCTACGGTATAGCCCTTTCGTTCCGGAAGGGGCGCTTCTCCGGCCTCCGTTTCCGGGCCACACTCTTCGGCCAGGGGTGTATACTGCACCTCCAGGGCCACCTTGGTCCGCACAAAACTGCGCTGCTGGACCCGCCTGACTTCCACGGGGTACCGGAAGTAGTAGAGATATACGGGGTCAAAGGCCTGTCTTTTAAGGGTGGTCTCAAATTCGTATTTGGCCTCCGGCGACGTCACCACAGCCCTCACCCTTTCCCCCACCGCCAGGGCCACCTCGCCGACCTCCGGTGCCAGCACGGCGAACTCCTCCGGCCCCACTTCCTGGATTAAGGTGGTAAAACAGCGGCCGGTGTCCGGTTGGACGATGGTGATCTTGCGGTTGATGCGGAGGAAGGGATAGCGCGCCATTACCTTTTCCCCCTATTCCCCCAAAGTAAACTCAAACGCTGCCAGAACCCACCCCTGCCTCCCGTCGGAGATGGGGGCGCCCCCGCCAGGCGGTCCGCCACCTCTTCCAAGGCCCGCGCCGCAGGGGATGAGGGGTAATGCAGCACCAACGGCCGCTGCTCCCGCACCGCCAGTCCCACCGTCCGGTCCTCGGGTACGATGCCCAGGAGGGGCACTTCCACCGCCAGGAAGCGCCGGGCCGTGGCCTGGAGCCTGGCCGCCGCCTCCCGGCCGTCGCCCGGGGCCAGGGCGCGGTTCACCAGAAGGTGGAGCCTGACCCCCAGGCGGGAAAGCCCTTTGATGAGGCCGTAGGCATCCGTCAAGGCGGTGGGCTCCGGCGTGGTAACGATAACGGCTTCCCCCGCCGCCGCCGCAAAACTCAGGACATGGCGGGATATCCCGGCGCTGGTATCGATTAAGAAGAAGTCCGTTCCCTCCGTTACCCGGCTCAAAGCCCGGATCAAGCCCTCCCGCTGTTGGTTGGTCATTTCCGCCAGCTCTTGAACCCCGGATCCCCCGGGAATGAGGCGTATTCCCGCCGGCCCTTCGATCACTATTTCCCCCAGCTCCTTCTCCCCCCGCACTACCTGGCTCAGGTCCCAGCGGGGCACCAGTCCCAATAGGATATCCACATTGGCCAGGCCCAGGTCCGCATCCAGGACCATAACCCGCTTCCGCCTCCGGGCCAGGGCCAGGCTCAAGTTGACCACAATATTGGTCTTGCCCACCCCGCCCTTTCCGCTGGCCACGGCCAGGCTCCTCACCCCACCGGGAGAACTCCCCTGTACCAGCTCACGCAGACGGGCCGCTTGATCCATTTCGGGTCACCGCTTTCCATATAAGCTGGGAGAGGCGGTAGGGGTCGGCTTCTTCTATATCTTCCGGGACGTTTTGACCGGCCGTCACGTAGGCTACCGGCACACCCGCAGCCCGGACCACCCGGGCAATAACCCCGGGGCAGGACGTCTCGTCCAGTTTGGTAAAAATAAGCCGGTTGAACTGCAGCACGCGATAATTTTCCACCGCCCGCAGGAGATCGCTGCTTCTGGTGGTCCCGCTCAAGACCAGGTACACATCCAAAGGCCCGATGGCGGAAAGAAATCCCTGGGTTTCCACGAGTTGGGCTCTGTTTTCCGGGGGACGGCCGGCAGTATCCACGAAGATCACGTCGCACTGCTCCAGCCTGGAAACGGCTTCCTTGAGCTCCTTGGGGGTCATGGCTACTTCCAGGGGTAGGCTCATAATCTCGGCATAGGTTCTGAGCTGCTCCACGGCCCCTATCCGGTAGGTATCCAGGGTAACGAGCCCCACCCGCCGGTGGTGGTAAAGGCTGTATCGGGCCGCCAGTTTGGCCAGGGTGGTGGTCTTCCCTACCCCCGTAGGCCCCACCAGAGCCCGGATGCGCTCCTCGCGACCTCTTGTGCCGCCGGGAGGTTCCATATACTGGGCCAGGCGCGCCAGGATGATTTGCCCCAGCACCTCCTCGTCCATCCGGCCGTCGAGGCCGGTCAGGAGGGCCTCCGTCAGCTCTTCCCCCATGTCCTGCTCCAAGAGGAGCCGGCGGTAGGCGGCCAGGAGGCCGTCCTCTCCCGCGGTAGGGGAAGTAAGCTTCTCCAGGGTCTTTCTGATCTCCGCCAGCTCCCTCTCCAGGGCTTCCTCCCCTCGGCCGGCCTTAGAGGCGGGGCCGGCTTCGGCCGCCGCCGTCACCTCCAGGTGGGGCGGCTGGAAGAAGCCCTTGAGGCCCGGCCGGCGGACCTTCCGGGTGGATACGATTACGGCGTCGGGGCCCAGGTCCCGCCGGATGGCCAGATAAGCCTCCTGCATATCCCTTACCAGGTAGCGCTTAATCCTCATTCAACTTCACCGCCTCCACCACTTCCACTTCCAGGGCCGGGTCCAGCTCGTTATAGGACACCACGGGCACATGGGGCAGGGGGCGCTGTAGGAACCTGCGCAGGGGCAGGCGGATCCTGCCCGAGCACAGGATTACGGGCTGCCGGCCCTGCAGGGCCATCCTGGCCACGGCCTGGCCCACCCGCTCCACCAGGTCCCGGCCCCTTTCAGGGGGCAAGACCGGGAAATGTCCCTGGGGGGTAGGCTGCACCGAATCCGCAATCTCCTGCTCCAGGCGCGGGCTAAGGGTAACGGCCACCAGCTTTCCCTCGGGAGCATACAGTTTACCTAGAGTTCGGTATAGACCCCGACGGGCCGCCTCGATCAAGTAGTCCGGTTCCCGATTCACCCGGGCCGCATCGGCCAGGGATTCCAGAATGGTAACCAGATCGCGGATGGGCACCCTTTCCTGGAGCAGGTTCTGCAGCACCTTCTGGACCTCCCCCAGGGTCAACAGGTTAGGCACCAGCTCTTCTACCACCGCCGGATTGCTTTCCTTGACCTTGTCCAACAGCTCTTTGGTCTCCTGCCGTCCCAGGAGTTCGTGGGCATGGGCTTTAATAAACTCCGTAAGATGGGTGACCAGCACGGTAGGGCAGTCCACTACGGTGAAACCCTTCAATTCCGCTTCCTGGCGCCCCTCGGCGTTGACCCACCACGCCGGCAGGCCGAAGGTAGGTTCTCGGGTCGGTAGGCCTTCTATTTCCCCTTCGCCCGCCGGGTTCATGGCCAGATAGTGCCCGGGCATGAGTTCTGCCCGGGCGGCCTCGACGCCGCGGATTTTGAACACGTAAGCATTGGGAGGTAGCTGCAGGTTGTCCCGGATACGGATTGGCTTGACGTAAATGCCCAGCTCCAGGGCGCACTGGCGCCTTACGGCGGCCAGGCGGTCCAGCAGATCGCCTCCCTGGTTTTCATCCGCCAGGGGCACCAGCCCGTAACCTATTTCGATCTCCAGGGGATCCACTTCAAAGAGGTTGAGGACGTTCTCCGGCTGGCGCCTTTCTCCCCTGGTGGCCCGGGCGGCCGCTTCCCGCCGCTCGTCCTCCCTGGCCTTCTGTTCCCGAGCTAGGGCGTAGGCCGCGTAGCCGACACCGGCGGCCATGACGAAAAAGGGCAAGCGAGGCAGGCCCGGCACCAAGCCGAGAAGGAACAACACCCCCGCCACCAGGCCTATACCCCGGGGAAAACCGCTCACCTGCCGGACTACCTCATGGCCGAAGTCGTCCGTGGCCCCCGACCGGGTGACTAGGATACCCGTCCCCGTGGAGACCAACAAGGCCGGAATTTGGGTCACCAGCCCGTCACCGATGGTAAGCCGGGTGTAGGTCTGCAGGGCCTGCTCCAAGGGCATCCCCAGCTGCCAGATGCCGATGGCGAAGCCGGCGAGGATATTGATAGCCGTTATTACCAGGCCGGCGATGGCATCGCCGCGGACGAATTTGCTGGCCCCGTCCATGGCCCCGTAAAAATCCGCTTCCCTCTGCAGAAGCCTTCTCTTTTCCTTGGCTTCTTCTTCCGTGATCAGGCCGGCGTTGAGGTCGGCGTCGATGCTCATCTGCTTGCCGGGCATGGCGTCCAGGGTGAAACGTGCGGCCACTTCCGCCACCCGCTGGGCACCGTTGGTGATAACCACAAACTGGATGACGGTGATAATGAGAAAAATTATAAAGCCTACTATGTAGTTATTGCCCACCACGAAGCTGCCGAAGGCCTCGATGACGTGGCCGGCCTTGGCCTGGCTCAAGATGAGTCGCGTAGAAGATATGTTGAGGGCCAGCCGGAACAGGGTGACCACCAGAAGCAGGGAGGGGTACACGGAAAACTGCAGGTTATGGGTGGTAAACATGGTGGTCAGGAGGATAATCATGCTCACCGTGAGGTTGGCGATGAGCAGCAGGTCCAGGACCACGGGCCTGATGGGAATGACGATAAGCATAACCACGGCCAGGACCAGACCGGCTATGAGCAGATCGTGGTAAGGCGTTAATCTCCGCAGGGCCGCCAGCATGCCGGGGGAACGGGGTAGGGCCATCCTTCCTCCCTCACCTCCTAAAGCAAAATTTATTTTTCATGAGATCCCGCCGCCTCTTTGGCCGTGACGTATCCATAGTTTTGATCCCGGCCTGCTTGGCTTTCGCTCGCAAAGGCCTCCCTCGCGGGCAGAACTTTTGCTTGGCTTAAAGGCTCCGGCAGGCTTCCCGGAAGAATTTAAGCATCCTGCCTCAGTTGCCGGCCGCAAGGATACATGCCCTCGGGCCAAGCTTCAAGCCTTTCGCCAAGCTTGAGTTTGGCTAGCCGCGAAAGCTTGTTCGCTCGCTTCCAAGCCCAAGCAGGCCTGCTCTGCAAAAAGTGCGGATAACTCAGCTTTAGCCGTGTTGGATTTAGCTCCGGAGCCCCTCTAGCCCGGGAAGCTCGGTCAAAAGTGTCCCCTTAGCCGGTAAATGTGGGCGAGGATCTCGGCCACCGCCTGGTATAGCTCCACCGGTATTTCCCGGCCGAGATCCACCTGGCGGTAGAGGGCCTGGGCCACGGCCGGGTTCTGGACCACCGGTACCCTGTTTTCCCGGGCAACTTCTACGATACGCCGGGCGATGCTGCCGGCTCCCTTGGCCACCACCCGGGGCGCTCTTTCCTCTTCCCGGTACCGCAGGGCCACGGCCAGATGGGTAGGGTTGGTGATCACCACCGTTGCACTGGGTACGGCGTGCATCATGCGGTGCCGGGCCAGCTGGCGCTGTTTTTCCCGCAGCCGCGATCGCACCAGGGGGTCGCCCTCCGTCTGTTTGAGTTCCTCCTTCAGCTCCGTCTTGGTCATGCGCAGGTTCCGCAGGAATTCCCTTTTTTGAAAGACAAAGTCCAGGACGGCAATGGCCAGGAAGACGGCAACCGCCGCCACCCCTACCTGAAATAACAACCGGCTCACGGTGTCTACTACCTGGATCAGACTCATGTCTATGGTAAAAAGGAGATCGTAAAACCGGCCCCGCACTATCTGCCAGACTACGAAACCGGTTAGGCCTACCTTGCCCAGACCCTTCAGCAGCTCCACCAGGCTTCGCCGGGAAAAGAGGCGCTGGAGTCCCTTCAGGGGGTTGAGGTTTTCCAGGCGGGGGGTTATGTTTTCCGTGGAGAAAAGGAACCCCACCTGAAAGAAATTGGCCGCCACTCCCACGGCCGCCGCCACTCCGAACAGGAGGAACAACATGCCCCCTATTTCCCGGAAGGCTGGATAAAGGACGGCCGCCAAGGAGCCAGCATCCAGGTCCTCCCGGTGGGGCCCGGCTATGAAGCCCCCCACCAGTCGCGCCATGCCCTCTAGGAAGGCGTCCCGGCGCCAGTACAAAAAGGGGATCGTCGCCAGGAGCACCAGGGCCGTCGTAAGGTCGTTGCTGCGGGCCGCCTGTCCCTTGCGCCTGACCTCCTGGAGCCGGTGGGGGGTGGCTTCCTCGGTCTTTTCTTCGGCGAAAAGCTGCAGGTCGAAGAAATCCATGGCTTCCCCTACCGAGGCCATTCCCTTAAGATCAGGGCCAAATCGCGCTCCATCTGGGCCAGCAGATTTCCCACGGTGGTGGCCAAGAGGGGCAGGAAAACAACGAGGGTGAGGAGCCCCAGGCCCACCTTCAAAGGAAAACTCAAGATGAAGACGTGGAGCTGCGGTACGGTACGGGCCACCAGACTCAAGGAAATATCGGCCACCAACAGTACCACCAGGACGGGCAGTACCAGCCGCAGGGCCCAGAGAAACATGCTGCAAAAGAAACCCACCACATTTTCTACCAGCGCCCCCGTGAAGGGTACCCCCCCGAGGGGCAGGAGCCGGAAACTCTCCCTCAGGGCCAGGAGCAGGGCGTGGTGGCCGTCCAGGGCCAGGAGAAGGAAGAGCCCCAGGAGGGCGAAAAACTGGCCCAAAAGGGTAGAAGGAGCCGCATTCTGGGGGTCCAGCAGGTTGGCCATGGCCAGTCCCATGTTAAGGTCCAGGATCTCGCCCGCCACCCGCACCGCCGTATAGAGCAAATTGGCTATATACCCTAGGGCCAGGCCGGCCAGGGCCTCATTGACCACGGCCAGCCCATAGGCCAGGGAAGTACCCCATAACTGGCCCCCCGGCTCCGGCGCCGACACGGCTGGAAAGAGAAACACGGCCAACAGGGCTGCCCACCCGGCTTTGGTGATGGTCGGCACGTTCCTTATACTGAAAAACGGAGCCGTCACCATAAAGGCCGTCAGGCGCACCAGGACCAAGAAAAAGGCCTCCACCTGGACCAGGACATCCTGGAGTGGCATGGACGGGTAGCCCCCTCCCTTCAGCGAACCAGGGACCCCAGATTCCCCAGGAGCTGCCCTGCGAACTGGGTGAGAAGACCCAGCATCCAGCGCCCCATGAGCAGGATGGCCAACAACACCGCTACTATCTTGGGCACAAAGGTGAGGGTCTGCTCTTGAATCTGGGTAGTGGCCTGCAAAAGGCTTATTCCCACCCCCACCACCAGGCTCAACACCAGGGCGGGAGCCGCCAGGAGGAGGGCCGTCGTGAGGGCGTCCCGGGCAATGTTCAGCACCATTTCCTGCGACATGGCCCCTTAGAGATTCACCTCCCTTTTGCTGCCGTGGTCAAAAGCTTTCCAGCAGGGATTTCACCACCAGGTACCAACCGTCCACCAGGACGAAGAGCATCAATTTAAAGGGCAGCGAAATCATCACCGGCGGTACCATGAACATACCCATGGCCATCAGTATACTCGCAATTACCAGGTCTATGATGAGAAAGGGTATGTAAATGAGAAATCCCATTTGAAAGGCCGTTTTCAACTCGCTTATAACGAAGGCCGGTATAAGGACGTATAGGGGAACGTCGTCCCGGGTACGCGGTTCCGGCATGCCGGCCATGCGGATAAAGAGGGCTAGATCCTTTTCCCGGGTCTGGCGGTACATGAACTCCCTTAAAGGCCGGGACCCCCTGGCCAGGGCCTCCTCCTGGTCTATCTGCCCGGCCAAATAGGGTTCGAGGGCCTGGACCTTTACCTCGTTGTACACCGGCGCCATAATGAAGAAGGTCAGAAACAAGGCCAAGCCTATCAGCACCTGGTTGGGAGGTACCTGCTGGGTGGCCAGGGCGCTGCGCACAAAGGCCAGGACCACTACGATCCGGGTAAAGGAGGTCATGAGCAGGAGAATGGCCGGAACCAGGGCCAGGACGGTCAGCAAGACGAGGAGCCGGACGGTGTCCACCACCCCCTGGGGGTCGTCGGTCGGCGCCAGGCGCAGCTCTAACCCCGGCACCGGCTGGGCCCAGGCCGGCCGCAGGCCGACATACAGCCCCAGGGCGAGGGCCAGGGCCGCCCCCATAGGAATGGTCCAGGATATTTTCATCCCCGGCTTCCTTTTCTGATTCTTTCCTGCCAAGTCTCCCACCAGCTCGTCTCCTTTTCCTCCAGCGCCTCTCCCGCCTCCCCCTCTGTATAGTCCGGCAGTTCCGCCAGCAGGGCCGGCGGACCTTCCCCTACTCCTATGAGGAAATAACGCCTCCCGCAGCGAACCACCAGGAGGGCCGCCTTGGGCCCCACCGGTAGCCGGGCCACTATCTTCATGCCGCCGGTGCCCCCGGCGAGGGCGCCGGCCCTGCCCAGGCCGTAGCGCACGGTCACATAGGCCAGCGCCAGGACCAGGGGCAGGAACAGGAAGAGGCGGAACAGGGCCGCGATGAGTTCGCGATCCATGGGTCCTCAGGTCTCCTTCTCCTGGACCTCGGCCACGCTGCCCAGCCGTACCCCGAAGGCGTCGTTAATCACAACTACTTCTCCCTTCCCCATGGGCCTGCCGTTGACCAGAATATCTACCCGGTCACCTGCCGCCCTGTTGAGGACTATAACCGAACCTTCCTCCAGCTCCAGTATCTCCCTCACCCTCATTTTAGCCCGGCCCAGCTCGACGGAGAGCTTGAGGGGAATGTCCAGAAGTTTATCTATACTCGACCCCTTGCCGGGCTTTTCCACTGGTTTGAGCTGGGCAAAGGACGCCTTGCGAATGGCGGGTTGGGGCTTCTTCTCTTCCAAGGCCTCGATTAGCTGCCGGATCTGGTCGTCCGTTAACGCCATGGGCTCGCTCCCTCATTGGATAAGGAATTCTTCAAAATAGAGTTCCTCCACCTGTCCTCCCTCTAGCTGGGAGTTGATGACTGCCAAGAGCTCCCTTTTCAGGGCGTCTTCCTGGCTAAGCTCTTCGGTTTTCTTGCTCCGCAACACCCCTATAACGGCGTCGCGGATGCGGTGACTCTTGTCTCGGATCTCCTTCTCCAGGCGGCGCTCGGAATACTCCAGAGTTATCTTGGTGCGCAGGTAGCGCCGCAGGCCGGGATCCGATAGGTTTACCACGATATCCTCCATGGTGAGCTTGTAAATCTCGGCCCGCCGCCCGTTTCCCCCGGCTTCCGGCCCCTCCGCGGTACGCCCTCCAATAAGATAGAGATACACGAAACCGCCGCCCATGAGGACCAGGGCGCATACCAGGACGATTATGAGCCACCGTTTGGGTCGCTTTCCCTTGACTGGTTCTTCTTCCTCGGCCTTGGGTCTTTTAGGGGCCACTGGTGTACACCTCGCTCTCCGTAAGCGTACCGCCCGGGTTGCGAGAACCGATAAGAATTACCACCCTGCGGTTTTGGGCCATGTTTTCCGGCGAAGTATTGGGGAGAAGGGGGCGATATTCTCCGTGTCCGACTGCCGTAAACCGGGACGGCTCCAGGCCGTGTCGGTCGATGAAATAGCGCACCACCCGGATGGCGCGGGCTGCGGAAAGCTCCCAGTTAGAGGGGAACTCCGGCGTATTTATGGGCCGGTTGTCGGTATGCCCCTCCACCCTTATATTGTTGGGCAACTCGGCCAGCAGGTCTGCGACCTTGTCCAACACGAGCCGGGCTTCCGGCTTGAGGTCGGCTTTGCCGGAATCGAACAGGATACGCTCTTTAATGTCCAGGGCCACCCCGCCCTCCTCGTAACGGACCTCTACCACATCCTCTAAACCGTTCTCGGCCAAAAAATCTTGTATGGCCTGGTAGGTTTCCATCATTTGCCTGGCGTGGGCCGCAGCCTCCGCGTCCAGGGGTATCTCAAAAATCTCTCCGTTCATGTCCGGCGGAGGCTCCGCCTGGTCGAGAACAGCCGTCGCCCCTTCCAGAATCCCCACTCCTCTGAAGGAAGTTAGAAAGCGCTGCAGTTTAATGACATCGATTACCGAGAAAGAAAACAGAAGGACAAAAAACACCAACAACAGGGTCATTAAATCGGAATATGTAATCATCCAGGTCGGGGCGCCGTCGTCACCTGGGCCTTCTCCCCTGCGCTTCCTTTTCGTCTTCATAAGAGTCATTACCGGCCGAACCCGGTCTGCACCCCCCTGTTACAGCCTGGTGCTAAACATTTCCGCGGCCATCTCGCCTTGAGTTTCCTCCTTTTCTTTAGACCCGCGTTTGAGAGGAGGCAGGAAAGAGCGGAGCCTCTCTTCTACGATACGGGGATTGACCCCCGACTGGATAGCGATTATGCCCTCCAGCATCATCTGCCGCAAAAGGGCCTCCTGCTCGCTCCGCAGAGCCAGCTTGTTGGCCAGGGGAATAAAGAACAGGTACGCCAGTATGGCGCCGTAAAAGGTGGTAATCAAGGCCACGGCCATATTGGGCCCCAGGGCTTCGGGCCGGTCCAGCTCGGCCAGCATCTGCACCAAACCCATCAGAGTCCCTATCATACCGAAGGACGGCGCGAGACTGCCCCACGCCTTGAAAATACGCTGGCCGATCTCGTGACGCTGGGCCGTAAAGGCCATATCTGTTTCCAATATTTCCCGTATCATTTCCGGCTCCATGGCGTCTACTACTAGCTGAATGCCCTTGGCGAAAAAGGGATCTTCCAGCCGCTGGGCATCGTCCTCCAGGGCCAGCAGCCCTTCCCGGCGGGCCTTCCGGGCCAGATCGGAAAAAATTTGAATCAATTCCCGGGGGTCCATTAAATCCGTGGTAAAGGCCTGCCTTACGGTGCGGAAAACATTTTTTACTTCTTCAAAGCCGAAACTGATCATAATGGCGGCCATGGAACCGCCCAGCGTCACCATGAGGGCACGTAAATTCCAGAAAATCCCTGGATTTCCTCCTAGCAACAATGAGCCGACCAGTAATCCTGCGCCTACCAAGACGCCTACTACGGTCATAGCATCCAAGCGCCGCAAATCATTTCACCTCGTCATACTCGCCCAGGGGCCGGGCCACCAGCCGGCGGTAGGCGATGACCTTGGCGATTACTTCATCTACGGTGTGGCTCACCAGGACCTTCTTGCCGTTGGTCAGGGTGATGACCGTCTCCGGGATACTCTCCACCCTCTCTATGAGTTCGGCATTCAAAGCGATCTCCCGCTTATCCAGGGTGGTCACCTTTATCACTGCCTCACCTGCTTCCCTTCGGCCGGGGGATCACGGCTACCCGGCGGCCTAGCGCTTGAGATTGACCAGCTCCTGGAGCATCTCATCGGAGGCCGTTATTACCCGGGCGTTGGCCTGGAAGCCCCGCTGAGTTACAATCATATCGCTGAACTCCCGGGCCAGCTCCACGTTGGACATCTCCAGGGCCGAGGGGATGATGATGGTGTTGGCAAAGGCATCCGTCCCGGCGGTACCTTTTTCTTCATTACCCGCAGCGGGTGCCTTCACATAGAGATTGCTACCAATTTTTTCTAGGCCCGCCGGGTTGGGAAACTTGGCCAGGGCCAGGGGATAGGATTGATAGTGCCCACCATTGGCGTCCACGATATGAATGATCCCCTTGCTATCAATGCTCACGCTTTGGGGGGGGCCGTCTAACTGAGTGGGCGAATTGTTACTTTCGTCTTTGAAACCCCCAATATTGCTGTCATCACTTTTAAGTGGTAATTTTACGTCCGATAGCTTACCGTTATTGTCCACTACCTGCACTTTATATCCATCGACGGTAACTAAGTAGCCCGCATCATCAAAATGGAAGGCACCGGCACGGGTGTAGGCATATGTGCCCTGCGCTATCTCAACCACAAAGAACCCGTCCCCCTGGATCATCAGGTCGGTAACATTGCCCGTATACTGGGCCGCACCCTGGGTGTGGACCACGTCGATGCTGGCCAGGGTAACGCCCAGGCCGACCTGCTGGGGATTAGTGCCGCCTATGTCTTGGGTACCGGCCGACCCACCCCTCAGGGTCTGGTAAAACACGTCTTTAAAGGTAACGGTGCTGCCCTTAAAGCCCACGGTGTTCACGTTGGCTATGTTGTCGCCGATTACGTCCATGCGCGTCTGGTGGGTACGCAGGCCGGAGACGGCCGAAAAGAGGGAACGCATCATGGCCGAACCTACCTCCTTTAAAGGCTGTTTTTTACGTCATGAAGTCCCGGAATCCAAGGGTTGGCGGATCTCCCGCAGCCCGGTCCAGGGAACCTCCCGGCCCCCGACCCGGAGAATAATATCGCTGCCCTGGAGGCGGACGGCTTCCACCGTCCCGGTAACGGTTTCTTTCCCCACTACCGCCGTCACCTCTTTGCCGATGAGTCCCTGGGCCTGGATAAAGGAAGCGTAGCGCTGCTGCTCCACCATTTCATACAGCTGTTCCAGCACGGTAAACTGGGCCAGCTGGGTAATAAACTCCGTATCCTTCATGGGCTCCAGAGGGTTCTGATACTGGAGCTGGACGGCTATGAGCCGTAGAAAATCGGTTTTATTCAGGGTCTTCTCCCAGGTAATGCCCGCTTCATAGCCCGTAGCGCTGCCTACGGCACTTACCTGCACGGCCGTGTTCACCTCCCGTTGCTCAGGCCAGGTAATCTACCATATAGGGACTTTCTCGGGAAGGCCGGAGCAACTCTTCATGCTCGCCCCCTTCATCAGGCCATCGCCACGCAGGGCCGCCTGACCCGGACCATTCTTCCCTTCCGGCCGGGCCTTCCCGGTCACCGGCATATCCCCCGTTTACTTGCACCTGGACCTGGTCCAGGCTGAGGCCCTGGCCTTGGAGGGACTGCCGCAGCTCGGGTAAGGACGCCTGGAGAAGCCGCCCGGCCTCCGGGGTTTCCACCACCATATGTACGGACAGCCGGTTGTCCACCAGTACGGTGTACAAGCGCATTTTTCCCAGCCAGGGCGGTTTAAGCTGCAGTTCCAGCTCCTGCCGGTCCGCCCTGCTCCCGCGGGTCAGGGAAATTATCCTGGCCGCCAGCTCGGACGGCTGCACCCCTGCCGGTAGAGGCGGAAGGGGGCTTTTTTCGCTCCCCGCGGCAGCACTACCCGCCGCCGAACCGGTGCCCGGCGAAGGCTCGCCCATCCCGAGGGCTCCCCGGCGGGCTACCGGAGCCGGCCCCGGCTCGCTGTCCCCCGCCGTGAGGGGCCTTCCCTCCGACTTCTCACCCGCGGCCGCCGGGGTTCCTATAACCTCCCCCCGAACCGGGGCGGCATCCCGTCCCCCAGGGGCCGCACCTTCCCGCGGTCCTTCGGTTGCCCCGGCGCCGGCGGTACCGGCGGCTCCTTTATCCGCCACTCGTACCCCATGGGGTCCGGCTCCCGGTCTCCTCTGCCCGTGCTCCCCGGGCCCGGCCGCCGCCCGGGGAATAGCCTGCGCTACTTCCTCTCCGGCGGCCGGCAAACCCGAGGGCACGGCGCCGAAAGATGCGGAGCTCCGGCTGAAGTTTGCCGTCGGCAGGATCCTCTCGTCCGGGCTTTGTGCCCCGCCCCGACTAGGGGAAAGTTCGGGGATGGAGGCCGCCGCACCTTCCGCAGGGACCGCCGCCCTAAGGCTCCCGCCCGGTCCTTTGGTTCCGGCACCTCCCGCCGGGCTTACCAACACCGTGGCCTCAGCCCCCCGGCCAACCCGCTGCGTCCCTTCCGCCGCGGCCGGCCAAAGGTCGCCGGATCCATCCGCAAGGGCAACCGCGGCCTGCCCGGCGGGGCCCGGTGTCACCCCCGTTTCCCTTTCTGCTGGCGCCGCGGGATTTTCCGGCCTCCCCGTCTTAGGTCCCTGCTGGAAGGGGTATCGCGGGAGGGACATAAGGCCCGCCAGGCAGGCGGAAAAGGACGAAGCGTCTCCCTCCCTCTCCAGCCCGGCAACTCCCGCCGGGGCCCTGCCCTGTAACTGGACTTTGACGATAGGGTTGGGGCTCACCGCCTCACCTCCTCTAGGGTTTCAGTTCTCCCTGCCCCGCCGGTTGAAGGCTATCACCGCCATGTCATCCAGCCGGTCTTGTTCCTCCCGCCCGGCCAGGTAGTCGTGAACCGCCTGCTTACGCGCCTTCAACCGATCCAGGACCTTCCGCTCCCGCGTAGCCTCCCTTACTAGGTCCCGGCACTCCTTGACTTCGGCTGCCGCCCGGACCACCCGCTCCTCCTGACCGTGGATTCGCGCGTCCAATACCTGCAAATAAAGATCCCTCTGCCAGAACTCGCCCAGGCTGGCCTCTTCCGGTCCCCCGGCCCACCTGTCCTGGAAGGCCTCCCTTTCCTCCATGTAAAGCCGCAGTAGTTCCTCCTCTTCCTCCTGGCGGCGCCGGGCACCGGCCAGTTCCCTCTTGCGGTGTTCTTCGACCGTCAAGCGATAGTTATGTACTTTTTCCAAGGAAAAGCGGAAGGGCCGCAACCTGGCATCCACCTCCTACCTCGAAAATAACTTCTCTCCACGCTGGCATTGTTTTTGCTCGCTAAGTGGTCCTCCCGATCAGCCTACGGCTTAAGCCTCGGGCT
>LDZR01001731.1_pt1 | contig 20236 bp, 23 predicted proteins | sample 615371 | NCBI WGS metagenome assembly LDZR01 (sample SAMN03408294, study PRJNA278302) | terrestrial metagenome | isolation source: oil reservoir sample K2 | place: USA: Alaska, North Slope, Kuparuk formation | collected 2013
AGCTTAAAGCCTGGGCTAGCCGCGAAAGCTTGTTCGCTCGCTTCCAAGCCCAAGCAGGCCTGCCCTGCAAAAAGTGGGGATAACTCAGTCTCCTTCCTCCTATGCTCCTTAGCCGGGTCTCAAAGCCCCCGTTGCTTTACTGCCTATTATAGCGCAGGGGGAAAAGGAAGTAAACTAATACCTGTCCCCTCCCCGCTCTCAGGGGGCAACCCGTCAATCCTCTCCCATAATGGAATGCAAGCCGTAGCGCTCAAAGTGCTCCCGCAGGCGGTTGATCACCTCCGTAGAAACCCCGAAGGCTACCGCCATCTCGGTGTCGGACTTGTTGGCGGCCAGGGCGGCCGTGAAGGCGTCGAAGTCTATACCCACTTCCTCCGCCATACTCTTCAAGCTGGGACGGGTGCTCCAGGGCACCCGCGCCGGAGCAAACCTTTCATCCATAAAAAAAATACCTCCCTTCGGAGGTAGTGTGCCTCGGGATATCCTCACTTATCCTTTAGATGACCGGTGTCGTTTAGGAGGCTCAGGACGTTGCCGTTAGTGTAGCAATCTACTATGCTGACACTGGCATTGTCCAGGTGGAAGCGCCATATGCCGGCCAGGCCGAGGCCCAGCAGGCCGGAGATAAGAGCCGTCAGAGTACCGCCGTGGGATACTACGGCCACCGCCTGCCCCGGATGCCGGGCTATAATTTCCCCAACGGCGCGACAGACCCTCTCCTGGAGCTGGACGAAGCTCTCTCCCCCCGGAATTTGTTTTTTCTGCGGATAGGAAAGCCATTCTTCTAGATCGCCGGGAAAAGCCTTCCGGATCTCCTCATAGGTTAGGCCTTCCCAAAGGCCGAAGTCCATCTCCCTGAGTTCCCTCATCGCCACGGTTTCCAGACCGTGGGGCTGCGCTATGGCCCCTGCCGTTTCCCGGGCACGCAAAAGGTCGCTGGTATAGACGGCCTTAAGTCTTTCCCCCTCAAGGCGGCGGCCCAGGAGTTCGGCCTGCCGCCTTCCTTCGGGGCTCAAGGGAACATCCGTATGTCCCTGGTACCTTCCGCTGTTATTCCATGGGGTCTGGGCGTGGCGGATTAGGTACAAGCGGGTTCCACCGTTCATGGGCATCCCCCTGACAGCAATTCCCCTAACACCCCCAAGAGTGTACTATTGGCCTGACGCTCCTTGACCGCCACCCTGATGTACCCGTCCCCCAGGCCGGTAAAGGAAGAGCAGTCCCGCACCAGGATTCTTCGGCGGGCACACGCGTCGGCCAGGCGCCCCGAACTCCACCCGGTCTGACGGATGTCCACCAGGAAAAAATTAGCCTCCGAAGGATAAGGCCTGACACCGGGCAGAGCAGCAAGACCGTGGTAAAGGTATGCCTTTTCTTCCTCCAGCCATTTCCAAGTGTTCACCACAAACTCCCGGTCCTTGAGGGCTGCGGCCCCGGCCACCTGGGCCAGGATGTTCACGCACCAGGGGTCCCTCCTCGCTTCCACGTACCTCACCACCGAAGGCGAGGCTGCGGCATACCCGAGGCGCAGCCCCGGAAGGGCGAAAAACTTGGTTAAGGACTTGACCACTACCAGCCGGGGATATCGCGCGGCTTCCAAGACGAGGGAGCGCCGCCGTTCTTCTCGTACGAAATCTAAAAAGGATTCGTCAACAACCATCCAAGTACCGTGCTTAAGGCTTTCCTCAAGGATAATTTCCAGGTCCCGTTCTCCCAGGAGGTTTCCCACCGGGTTATTGGGGTTGCAGAGAAAGGCCATTTCCACCTGGGGCAAGTACCGGCTGAATTGGTCTCCGTCCAGTCGGAAACCGTCACCGGCCGAAAGGGGAAGGTAAACTACACGCGCCCCGGCCGCCACGGCAGCCCGCCGGTATTCGCCAAAGGTGGGCTCGGCCACCAGTACGGCCCGCGGCCGCAACAAGAAGCAGAGGCTGTATATGATTTCCGTGGCCCCGTTGCCGATGAGAAGGGCCTCGGGGGAGACCCGGAGTTGAGAAGACAGGACCTCCTTCAGTTCTCTGCTCGCGGGATCCGGGTAGCGTATAACCGCCCGGAGGTTCTCCGCCAAGCACGCCCGTACTCCGGCAGGGGGTCCCAGGGGATTAATGTTGGCACTAAAATCCAGGATGTCATCCGGTTGCCAGCCGTATTTATCTAGCGCGCCCCTCCAGTCGCCGCCGTGCAGCGGCCCCGACGACCTTCGGTCCGCGGCCGTCCGTTGTCCTCCGACCATCCTTCGCTCCAGGCCTCCAATCTCCCACCGGTTATCTTTGTGGAGATGAAGTTCACATAAGGAAAAACCTCTCGGATCTTTCCTTCCAGTTCCCCGCAGTCCACCGTCCCGGGCCGGTAGAGGATGCCCACCACGGTCCCGCTGTGGGCCACGTTGACCCCCAAGGCTCCCAAGGCGGTGGAAATCCCCACCAGGCTTTCCAGCTCCGGTTTGTAGAGGATCTCCTGGTTGGCCAGGGCGCTGAGGGTGGCCCCCTGAGCAATCAATTCGTCCCGGCCGCGGGCCAAACCTTCCCTCACCAGGGCCACCGCCCGGCGGACCGCCTCCTCCTTGGCCCGATTTAAGGCCTGAAGATCCGGGCGCCGGTTAAAGCGGAGGGTGTCGACGGTCCCCCCCAGGTCCACGATCAATAGCCCCATGGGCGGCGGTTCCCCAAGGCTCTCCCAGAATTGGCCCCGGAGGTGATCGAAGAGGACGATGCCCGGGAAGAAGGTGCCATCGCTCGGTTCAACGGCCAGGGCAATATCCTTAATCTCCTCCAGGGAAAGCTCCGCCCCCAGGGCCTTCGCCGTAGCCGCCGCCGCTGCCGCTACGTCGGCAGTACTACTGGCCAATCCCTTCCCGGGGGGCAGAGGATTGCATACCCGTAAGGCGGCCCCCCAACGCTTTTCTCCCAGGCGCTCCATAGTCAGGCGGGCTGCCGCCAGGGCTTTGCTCCTGCCAGGAGGGGCATAAAAACGACCCTCGGGCGTTAAGGTAACCGCTACCTCGGAACATATATCTATGGGACAAGTAATGAGGAAATATCTATCGTCGACCATCCCCTGAACCAATTCCCCGCAGGCGCCCCTTACTCTGGCTACACCGCGCAGCGTTATCACCCCCTTCTCAGCAGGTCCTCAAGCAATATACCACCAGGAAAAAAACCTCGGCGATCTCCGCTAGGGCGCCGTAAGTATCCCCTGTCATGCCGCCCAAAAGCCGCCGGATCCAGCCGCACCAGGCCAGGGACACCAGGGCCGTAAGGAACAGGTAAAACAGGCCGGCGGGCCCCATTATCAACCACGCCAATAGGGCGGCCACAAAGGTGGAGTAAATAAGGTTGCGGCGCCCGCCGCCGGCCTGGAACAGGACGCCGAGGCCTTCCCTTCGGACGTAGGGGAAGCAGGTAAGGGCAGGCACCATGGCCCAGCGCCCCAGGACGGGCATCAACACCAGGGCCGGCGGCAGGGCGAGGCCGGCGACCTGCAAGTGCCCGGGGGGCAACACCGCCAGGAGGCTGAATTTGATGAGGAGCAGAGTAACAACCGCCGTAACGCCGTGGGCTCCCACGTGGCTGTCCTTCATAATGGCCAGGATACGTTCCCGGTCCCTGCCCGACAAGAGGCCGTCCATGCTGTCGATAAAGCCGTCGAGGTGCAGGCCGCCGCTTAAGAAAACCGCCAGGGCCAGGATCAGTCCGGCCCGGGGAAGGGCGGGCACCCACACCAGGGCCTGCCAGACCCCGGCCATTATTATGCCTAAGATCAGGCCTACCAAGGGGAAATAGGCGACGCTTCGCCGCCAGGCTTCAGGGGAATTCCCACCACCTTTGATGGGTAGTCGAGTTAAGAACTTGAGGGCGACGAGAAAGGCATCAATATTTTTCAACCGTCCAGCGCCCCCGAAACCCCGGCCTGGCTGAAGGTAGCCATTTCGTGATAGATCTTAACGGCCGCCTCTACCAGGGTCATCCCCAGGGCTGCTCCGGTGCCCTCACCCAGGCGCATCTCCATGGTGAGCATGGGCTTCATGCCCAGAAGTTCAAGGACCGCTGCATGGCCGGGTTCTTCGGAAAGATGGGACGCCAGGATATAACCCCTAGCCTCGGGAGCCAGCCTTACGGCCACCAGGGCGGCAGCGCCGGATATAAAGCCGTCGATAACTACGGGCACCCTTCGCGCGGCTCCGGCCAGGATCACCCCGGCCATGCCGGCTATCTCCAGGCCGCCGACCTTGGCCAGGACGTCCAGTGGATCAGTGGGATCCGGGCGGTTTATTTCCATCCCCCGGCGGATGGCGTTAATCTTCATCTGCAGCCGCATATCATCGATCCCGGTTCCCCTTCCAGTAATTTTTTCTACGGGCAGACCGCCGAAGGCTGCGACGATGGCCGTGCTGGGGGTGGTGTTACCGATGCCCATTTCCCCAATGCCCAGAAGTTCGCTGCCGGCGGCCACTTGCTCGTTGGCCACCTCTATACCGACTTCCAGGGCCGCCACCGCCTGTTCCCGGGTCATGGCCGGGCCCCTGGCCAGGTTGGCTGTACCGGAAGCCACCTTTCTTTTAATGAGCCCTGGAAGGTCCGGGAGTTCCACCGCAACCCCTATATCCACTAGCACCAGCTCCGCCCCGGCATGCCGGGCCAGGACGTTGATGGCCGCCCCGCCCCTGGCAAAATTCAATACCATCTGGGCGGTAACTTCCTGGGGAAACGCGCTCACCCCTTCCGCCACCACGCCGTGATCTCCGGCCATAAGGATATGGGTTTTGCGGGTTAAGCGGCACGGCACTTCCCCCCTTATCCCGGCTAGCTGCCGGGCAACGGACTCCAGGGCGCCCAGGCTTCCCGGGGGCTTGGTGAGATCATCGAGGCGGGCCTGGGCGCGGGCCATAGCCTCCCCGTCCAGGGGTTTAATGGCGGCCAGGGTGCGCTTCAATAGATCCATTAAGCATTCCTCCTTGGTCAGGCCTGCAAGAACTGCGCAGGCAGTGTTGTAGAGTTATCTGGGACAACGGAGGCCCATGAATGTAGGTGGTACGGTAATGAAACCTTCATAAGTATTTCTTCAGTACCAGCGCCCTCTGAGGGCTAAAATCGCGCCTCCAACAAGGCTGAAAAGCAACGTACCGGCCGCCATGAGAAGGACGGCCCGGCCGATGTGCTCTCTCCTCAAAGGCTGCTGTGCTTCCCCGATGAAGGGGCGGTAAGACGGCCGTCCCTGGTAGTAGTTAACGCCGCCCAGTCGAACCCCCAAGGCCCCGGCCATAGCCGCCTCTGGTAGTCCGCTGTTAGGGCTGGGATGCCGGCGGCCATCGCGCCGCATAATCCTCCACCCTTCCCTTCCCCGGCCCAGGAGCACGGCCGCGCCGCACAAGGCGAGGCCAGTCAACCTGGCCGGCAAGTAGTTAGCCACATCGTCCAGTCTGGCGGCCACCCGGCCGAAATATAGGTAACGGTCGTTTTTGTACCCCAACATGGAATCCAGGGTGTTCACGGCACGGTAGGCCATGGCCAGGGGTACTCCCCCCAGGAAAAAGTAGAACAGGGGAGCGATGACGCCGTCGCAGGTATTTTCGGCTACGGTCTCCACCGTGGCCCGGACCACTTCGCTTTCTTCCATCCCTTGTGTATCCCTCCCGACGATCCTGCCGACCAAGCGGCGGGCCTGAATCAGATCACCTGCTTTAAGGGCCCGGGCAACGTCTCCGGCTGCTTCCGCCAGACCCCGAGGCGCGATGGTCGTCGCCAGAAGCCAGCCGGCGACCAAAAACTCCGCCCAGTAATGGAGCCGGCCTACGGCTACTAACACCGCCCAGGTAATCAACCACGCTCCCGCGACAATGACCACGACCGCCACCGCCCCGGCCACCACCAAGTAGCCCGGGGACGCCCCGGGCCGCCGGAGAAGTTTTTCCAGGCCCTCGATGCCCGCCCCCATGACCTGGGTGGGATGCACCACCCCGGGCGGATCCCCTACGGCGAGATCGAAGAAAAGGGCGAGGGCGAGGACGAGGACGCTAGGCTCCAAAACCTTCACCTGCCGGAGTCAGGGGTCGCTCCAATCCCATGATGGCCGCCAGCCGCTGTAAATCCAAATACCGGGCTACGGTGGCCGCCAGGGCGTCAAACCGGCGTTCCATATCGGCGGCGAATTCCAGGCCTCCCGCCCTGGCGGTCAGGCCGCGCCGGGCCCTCAAAACATCCAGGGTCCGGTGACGGAAGGCATCGTTATCCCAGATGCCGTGGATATAGGTACCCCATATCAAGCCGTCGTCACTCTCAGCGCCGTCGTCGATGTCCACCCTGGTGTGACCCCGCCGGGTTATTTTAAAGGCCGGCCGCCCCTCGGCCGTACTGGCCCCCATATGGATTTCATAACCCTTCACTTCCAGGCCCTGGAGCGGCCCCAAGAAGGGGCCCATGCCGGTTACCCGGCCTTCGACGAGGTTGGTGGCCTTGACCGGCTGAAATACGGTCCGCACCGGCAGAAGCCCCATGCCCTCGATACACCCATAATCGGTTTCCACATGTTCGGGGTCGGCGATCTCCCGGCCCAGCATTTGATAGCCGCCGCAGATGCCCACCACCGGAGTACCCACCGCCGCAAGCCTTTTGACGGCCTCCTCCAGGCCCCGCTGCCGCATCCACAACAGATCGCCAATGGTGTTCTTGCTCCCCGGCAGGATGATGAGGTCCGGGTCCCCCAGGGCGTTCCTGTCCTCTATATAGCGCAGGTTGACTCCTGGCTCCCTCGCCAGGGCGTCGAAATCTGTAAAGTTGGATATACAGGGCAGCTTGACCACCGCAATTTCCACTTCATCCGGAGCCGTCGGGCGGGCGGTAACCTGTTCCAGGGCCACGGAATCCTCCTCCGGCAGGCCGTGGGCTAGGAAGGGGATTACCCCCAAGACGGGCTTGCCGGTCTTCTTCTCCAAGAAATCCAGGGCCGGCTGCAGCAAAGCCCTATCCCCCCGGAATTTGTTGATAACTAAACCGGCCACCAATTCCCTTTCGTCTTCTTCCAAAAGCTCCAAGGTCCCCACCAAGGCCGCCAAGGCACCGCCGCGGTCGATGTCGGCCACGAGGAGCACCGGCGCCCCGGCCATCTTGGCAACCCGCATGTTGGCGATCTCCCTATCCTTAAGGTTAACCTCCGCCGGGCTGCCGGCTCCTTCGATAACGATAACCTCAAACTCCCTATCCAGGGCGGCATAGGCCTTTTGCACATGACACCACAGCTTCTGGTTGAGGCTTCCGTGATACTCCCTGGCTCCCACATTGCCCAGTGGCCGACCCAGGAGGACCACCTGGGAACGGGCCTGGGCCGTGGGCTTGAGCAAAACCGGATTCATTTCCACCCGCGGCTCAACCCCGGCGGCATAGGCCTGCACCAGTTGGGCGCGGCCCATCTCCCCGCCGTCCGGGGTGGCCCCGGAATTCAAGGCCATATTTTGGGCCTTAAAAGGGGCCACCCGGTAGCCCGCGCGGTAAAAAATTCGACACAGGGCCGCGGCCAGGACGCTCTTACCGACATTGGAAGCGGTGCCCTGGAGCATAACGGCCCGAGCCATTAACCCTCACCTTCTTCCGCCCAGGTCAGGTGTAGCAGGGCGTTGACGGCGGCTGCGGCCACCGTGCTGCCTCCCCTGGTGCCCCGGACGGTTACAAAGGGAACGCCGGAGCGCTCTAAGGCTTCCTTAGCTTCGGCCGCTCCTACAAAGCCCACCGGGGTACCGATCACCGCCGCCGGTGCCGCATGGCCTGCGGCCATCAATTCCAAGAGGCGGAACAGGGCCGTGGGCGCGTTGCCGATGGTCACGATGGCCCCCGTCATCCGGGGGGCCAGGTATTCCATAGCGGCCATAGCCTTCGTTATGCCCCGCTCCGCCGCTACCTCTGCCACCTTCCTGTCACGAATGGCGCAGATTATCCGTCCGCCACCTCGGGCCAGCTTCCGGCTGCTGATCCCCTGGCGTACCATCTCTACATCCGTAATGACGTCCGCCCCGCGGCGCAGGGCTGCCGTAGCCGTCTCCACCAACCTGGGGTGAACGACCACCAGCCGGGCGTATTCCGGGTCGCCGGTGGCATGGACCATGCGGATAACGATCTCCCTTTCCCCGCCCCTTAAACCGCAGTCGCCTAGCCGGGCCGCGATTATGGCCCGGCTCCGGGCCTCGATGGCCCGGGGATTATTGAGGTACAACATCCGGAGCCACCTCCCGGATGCGATCTAATATAATTTCGGCGATCCGCCGGTCGGCCCCTAAATTGGTACCGTAGATCAGGGTGATTCCCGGAAATCGCTCCCGAGCTTTCTCCAGAAGCTCGGGAATATCCCGCCGGACATGGAGACCGCTGCAGAAAAACATCGGTATCACCACGATCCGCAGCAGGCCTTCCTCCGCCAGCATGCCGATACCCTCCAAAAGGTCCGGCCGGGTGCGCATCATGTAGCAGGGCTGTACCCGGACACCCCTCAGGAATTCCCGCACCTGGCCCGCCAAGAGCCTCAAAGACTCGTTGGCCTCGGGTATGCGGCTACCATGGCCGAGCAGAATGATACCCGTATCCATTTCGGTTCTCCCCTCTTTTAGGGCTTTACGGTTTCCTTAAGCAACGACACGACCTCTTCCGTAGATGATCCCCCCACCTCCGGCGGACGTCTTACAACCACCACCTTAAGGCCCAGGTCCAGGGCGGCCTTGACCTTTTCTTCAACCCCTCCGGTACGGCCGCTGTCCTTGGTGACGACTACCTCGGCTTGAAATTGAAGATATAATGCGCGGTTTAACTCATAGCTGCAGGGGCCTTGAAGGGCCACAATATCCCGCGGCAGAATCCCCAGCCGCCGGCACCTGGCCAGGGAATCCTCTTCGGGGAGCACCCGGACGACCAGCCTTTTCCCCTTTAGGGCCGGTGCCTTGGTAAAGCACTCCAAATGGCGGGTCCCGATGGTCAGGAATATCACCCGGCCGCAGGCCGCCAGGCCGGCGGCTTCTTCGAAGCCGGACGCCCAAAAAAGGCGCGGGTGAAAAGGTAGGTCCATCTCCGGCCGGCCATACCGGAAATACGGAAGGCCCAAGGCCCGGCAGGCCTCCCGGGCAACCTTAGATATGGTTACGGCAAAGGGGTGGGTAGCGTCAATTACCGCCAAGATACCGTGCCCCTTAATATAATCCACCAGCCCTTCCCCGGCCAGAGGGCCCGTGCGGACTAGATCGGCCCCCGCTTCCCACGCCAGCCTGGCTCCGTACTCGCTGACTGCGCTGGCAGCCACCCGGTAACCTTCGGCCTTTAGACGGCCGATGATCGCGGAGGCGTCTGCGGTGCCGGCCAGTACCAGGATCACAACCGATACCCCCTAGGGGTCACCATCCGGCCGTCCACCACCTTGGTCCGGCTGTTGCCGACAATTACCGTGCTCGCCATATCCACCGGTAAATCCAGAAAGGTAGCCAGGTCCCGGATCCAGGTTTCCTCCCCTTTTCGCCCGGCATTGCGCACCACCCCCACCGGCGTCTCGGGAGAGCGGAAGCGAAGGATTATATCCCGGGCCCGACGGAGGTGATCGGGCCTCCCACGGCTGCGAGGGTTGTACAGCACCAGGATGAAATCCGCCGCCGCCGCATGCTCAATGCGGCTGGCGATAACCTCCCAGGGAGTAAGGCGGTCGCTCAAGCTGATGGCGGCGAAGTCGTGGGCCAGGGGAGCACCCAGGGCGGCCGCTGCCGCCGTTGCCGCCGTCACCCCCGGAATGACCTCGACCTTTATCCCCTTGGCCCGAGGGTGGGCGGCAAGTATTTCCAGGAGCAGCCCTGCCATGCCGTAAACCCCGGGATCGCCTCCGGAAACGAGGGCTACTCGTGCTCCGCCTGCAGCCCTCTCCACGGCTTGCCGGCACCGGTCTACTTCCGCTGTCATGCCGGATATCAGTATTTCTTTACCCTTCACCAAGGGGGCTATTAAATCCACATAGGTGCGGTAACCCACGACTACTTGCGCCCGCTCCAAGGCCCGCCTGGCGCGGGGCGTCATTTCTTCCTCCCCGCCCGGCCCCAGGCCCACCACTGCTATTTCGCCAGGGCCAGGGCCACGGTAACCCCCCGGAAGCTCTTTTTCGGCCATAACAAATCCCCCTCTCCGGCCCCCAGGATCGCCGCCGGCTCGCAGACACCGGCGATGCCGGTAAACCTCTCCACCCTTTTCGAACGGCTGAGGTAGGGCCGGTGCTCCAGGCAACCGGCCAGTTCCTGGGGAGTAAAGGTTAGGAGTCTAACCCCCAGCCGGGCGGCTGCTTCTTTAAGCCCTGGCTCGTCGCCCTTAAAATCCACCGTGGCCAAGGCAGCCAGGCTGCGGCCGCTCAAGCCCGCCTCCGCCAGGGCCCGCCCCACGGCATAGAGAATCGTACCGGCCCTTGTGCCCCGTCGGCAGCCCACCCCGGCGCTTAACACCCGGGGCCGCCAGTAGACCCACCGCGGCCCCGGGAGGGGCAGGCGCCGCCAGGTTACCATAATCCCCGCGTCCCTTATCCCCCGGGGAAGGGGGGCCTCCAAAGGGCGTAGCTGCAGACCCGGAAGGAGGCCCTCCACGGCTTTAAGTAAAGGCCTTTCCACCAGGACCTCCACCGGCTCGCCGTTGACCAGGGCCGCCATTACTTTGGTGAGGGCGTCCGCCGGCCGGACATCCATATTGAGCTCCCTGGCCACCAAATCCAGGGCCGGCAGCCCCTGGACCTCGCTGGCCGTAGTTATCACCGCCTGCCCCTTCAGGATTTCGGCCACCCGGCGGGCCAGGGCGTTGGCCCCGCCCAAATGTCCGGAAAGGAGGCTGACGGCATATTTCCCCGCCACATCCACTACCACCACCGCCGGGTCCTTTTTCTTAGAGACAAGATGGGGACTTAAAGCCCGCACGGCAATGCCCGCGGCCATAACCATGATTAACGAGGAGTACCGGGGAAAGATCCGGGCCAGGAATTGGGATAGCGGGCCGGAATAGACGGCGGTGTCGAAATAATCTCCCTTCTCTCCTCCTGCCCCTGGATTCAACTCGGCGGGAACGAAAACCGTAGTTTTCTCCCCTAAAGCCCCGGCTAGCCTACGGGCCGTCTCGTATCCCGGCCGTGTTAAGGTCACGATGGCCACCCCGTTCCCGTCACCCACCCGATTTTTCCACCTTCCGGTAGCCGTGGCCGAAGGCCGGATGGTAGAGACAGGACCGCCGGTAGGGCCCGGCCAGGAAATCGCCCACCAGGAGGAGGGCTGTGCGGTCAATGCATGCCTGCCGGGCCTTGATTCCAATATCCTCGAGGGTGCCCCAGAGGACCTTTTCCTCCGGCCAGGAAGCTTTGTAAACCACAGCCGCCGGCGCCTGCCTGCCGTATCCGTGGGCCAGCTCGGCCGCGGCCTCCTCCAGGCAATGGGCGCTCAGGAACAGGCAAAGGCTCGCCCGGTGGGCGCCAAGGGTCTTAAGATCCTCTTCCGGGGGCACGGGTGTTCGACCTCCCCGGCGGGTCAGGATAAGGGTCTGGCTCCCCCCCGGCACGGTAAATTCCCGGCCCAAGGTGGCGGCCGCCGCAGAGAAGGAACTCACACCCGGCACCACCTCATAGGGGATACCGCGGGCCTTCAAGGCCTCTATTTGTTCCTGAAGGGCCCCGTATAAGGATGGGTCTCCCGTGTGCAGCCGTACCACCTCCCGGCCCTGCCGGACGCCTCCTTCCATAATCTCCACGATCTCCTCCAGGGTAAGGGAAGAGCTGTCGTAACACACGGCTTCCGGGTGCGCCCAGGCCAACAAGGCCGGATTGACCAGGGAACCGGCATAGATAACGACCCCCGCCTGGGCCAAGAGGCGCCTCCCCTTAACGGTGATCAGTTCTGGGTCGCCCGGTCCGGCCCCTACAAAATAGACTTTCATATCTGCTGTCCCCGCCCCTTTACAATAATCAAAGAAAGGTAATCATGCCTTTGTCCTATCCCGGCCTCCAGGTCCCAGGAAAAGGATTCTCCTTGATGACCGCACCGGGTGGCGAGGACGGAGGTCTTTGCCACCCCGGCCCGGGCCAGGATACGGACGATCTCGTCGTAACGTCTCGCCACCTTCATTAGCACCAGATTGGGAAACAAAGGTATCAGTTCCTCCAATATCTCAGGATCCTCAAGGGCAGGTATAACGGCCAGCGCCTCGTCGCCCTTGGCCAGGGGGAGATTCAGCCTGGCGGCCGCCGCCGAGAAAGAAGTGATACCCGGTACGGTCTCGATAGGGACGGAGGGATCCAGCCTTTGAATAATTTCCATCAAGTAACTATAGGTGCTGTAAAGACTGGCGTCTCCCAAGGTCAAGAAGGCCACATCCCGGCCCTGCCGGAGCTTGCCCAACAGCTCCCGGGCCGCCGCCTCCCAGCACTTCACCAGATAAGTGCGGTCGCGGCTCATGGGCATGAACAGGGAAAGGACCTCCTGGTCCCGCCGTACAAAGCCCCGCACCACCCCCAGGGCTAGGCTTTCCTCCCCCCGCTGGGAAACGGGTACCGCCAGGACCGGTACCGCGTCCAATACCCGGCGGGCCTTGAGGGTTAGGAGTTCCGGATCGCCGGGACCCACTCCCACCCCGTACAACTTACCTCCCACGGTCTCCCTCCTCCCGTCGTCTCCCGGTCCTCGAGAACCGACCGCTTCTCTTCCCCCCTGCGACCGGGACCGAGGATAATCTTCTCGGGCCTTCAAGTCCCTTGTTTATCGCCTTCCGTCCCCTTAAGGGCAGGGGCCGTCGGCCAGCCGGACGATATAAACCGGGTTCAGGCTGCGGAACATGCAGCGCCCACCCACCTCTTCCAGACGCGCTACAGTTACCGCGACCGCCGAGGTTTCGTACCCCTGGTGCCGGCCGAAGGTCAGACTATCCCACAGGGTGTCCAGGGTGACGGCGTTAATAACTATGATCCCTCGGGGTTTTAGGGCCCTGCTACAGCGCTCCAGAATACACTTAAGCCGGCCGCCACTGCCCCCGATAATAATACGGTCTGCCGGCGGCAAGCCCTCCAGGGCTTCAGGAGCCCTCCCCCCTATCTGGACCACATTCTCCAGGCCGAAGGCCCGGACATTGGCCCGGGTTAAATCGGCCGCCACCGAATCCTCCTCTACGGCGTAGACTGTTCCGGGAACGACCAACCGGGCAGACTCCACCGTCAGGGACCCCGTACCGGAACCGATGTCGTATACCGTCTGGCCCGGGGCCAGGCGGGCCTTGGCCAGGGTCAATACCCGGATTTCCTCCTTCGTGAGGGGCACCTTTCCCCTCCCGAACATTTCGTCGGGAATACCCGGGGTTATGTACGGCCACCTATCAATGGGAGAACCCACCTATGATCACCGCCGCTCCCCCGAAATCGGCCCGGGCCAACTCCTTGGCCGTCAGCAACGCCGTCTTTTCCGCCGCCCCCCCCAGTTGGCTTCCCACCCAGAGGACGGTGTCGCCCAAACCTTTGCCTTCCATGTATCCTCCCACCGCGGCCGGCGTATTCTGCCCGCCGGTGAGGACCGCCAGCAGAATTTCCCGCCGGGCCAGTCTCTCCAGATAGGGATCCAGGGAGTTTAAGGGTCGCCCGTGGACGCTCATTATACTGGCCCCTTCCCAACTGCACCCCAGGCGGGCAAAGGCCAGCTGTACCGAGCTTATTCCCGGCACCACCCGTATTTCCTCGGCGGCAAAACGCTCCTTGAGCCAGGGCAAAAGGCTGTACAGGCCGGGATCTCCCGACACCAAAACGGCCGTCGGCCGCCCCGCCACCGAAGTCAGATAACGATATAACCCTTCCAGGTCGGCATCGATAACCCTGCGCTCCTTATCGAGAAACCGGAACAGTTCCAGGGCCCGGCTCCCTCCTACCAGAATCTCCGCCCCGGCCACCGCTTCGTAAGCCGCCGGCACCAGCCACTTGGGATCCCCCGGCCCCACGCCCACCACCGTAAGCCACGTCTTCCTTTTACCCTGCATGCCGCAACTCCTCCATTATCCGGGTCCCTTCCTCGTCCACGCCGACGACGCCCCCGGCCAGATTCAGGAAGGCCGTCCCCACCTCCAGGACACCCCCTGTCAACTCCCGGCTGCGCCTGCTGGCCAGGGAGGCGAGGTAGTCCCAGAATTCGCGGCACCGCCTTTCCTCCCAGAAGCCGCGCAAAACTTGAACAACAACCTCCAGGGTATTGGCGGACAGCACGGCCCTCACCCCCTCGGCCGGGAGGCCCCACGCCGCCGCCCACGAAGCTACGATCTCCCGCCTGGCATCTGCCGTCCGGCTCTGGGTATTAAAGATACCGCCGGCCACCTTCACCAACTTGCCCACATGGCCCCACAGGAGCACCTTCTTTACCCTGCGTTCGGCACAGGCCAGGAGCAGATCCCCTATGTAGTTACCGCTAAGGACTACCGCCCTTACCGGCAGGCCGTAACCCTCTACCGCCTGAGAGCGGCCGCGCCGGCCCGGCGTTAGGACCAGGGCGGTATATCCCAGGGCCCGGGCCACGTCAATCTGCGGCAGCAGGGAAACGCGCAGCGCCTCTTCCGACATGGGCTCCACGATGCCGGTAGTGCCGAGAACGGACAGTCCCCCCTCGATGCCGAGCTGAGGGTTGAAGGTTCGCCGGGCCAGCTCCTCCCCGCCGGGGATGCTTATGGTGAGCTCCACCCCCTTATCTGCGGGGATAAAATCCCTAACGGCGGCGCAAATCATGGCCCGGGGAACGGGATTAATGGCCGGCTCCCCCACGGGCACCGCCAGGCCCGGCAAGGTTACCCTTCCCACCCCCCTCCCGGCCTTCAGGGTGATCCCCCGCCCGCCCGGCCGCGCCCTGACCTGTACGGCGACCCCGTGGGTAATGTCGGGATCATCCCCGGCGTCTTTGATAACCGTTGCTTCGGCCCAACCTTCCCCCCGCTGCACCGTCACCGGGAGCTCGAGCACCTCTCCCCGGGGCAGGGTGATCCGCACCCGGTCCTCTATTTGGTCCGGCCATAAGAGGGCCTGTACCGCCGCCCTGGCCGCGGCCGCGGCGCAGGTACCGGTGGTGTATCCCTTCTTAAGTTTCGCGTCCATAGAGCTTCCCTTCCCGTCCCTCGACATACCACCGGGCAGCCAGGGATTTTATCTCCACGGGCAGGCCGCAAACCACCAGATAGACCGCATCGGCCCTGTTAGCCACTTCCTGGTTGGCCAGGCCCAAGAGATCCCGATACAGGCGGCCCACGGGATAAGGCGGCACCACTCCCAATCCCACCTCATTGCTGACTACAATAACGTCCGCAGGGGATTCCTGCGCTCGGAGGGCCACCTCTCGCAACCGCGCCACAACCTCCTCTTCGCCCAGCCCCTCCTCCACCAGGAGATTGCCCACATAAACCGCCAGGCAGTCAACCAGGAGGACCCTTCCCCTTTTCCCCCATTCGGCGATGGCCTCGACCAGGGCCAGGGGCTCCTCCACCGTAATCCAGCGTTCCGGCCTCCGGGCCTTGTGGCGGGCCACCCGGGCCGCCATCTCCTCATCGGTTACCCTGGCTGTGGCCACATAAACAACTTCCCCGCCCCAACTCGCTGCCAGTTCCTCGGCAAAGCGGCTCTTGCCGCTTCGCACTCCCCCCGTGACGAGGACCAGCCTGCTTCGGTCCAACTCCCGAACCCCCCTCCACCGCCGGCCGCATATACCAAAAAACCCAACCTCTCGCCCGAGGCTGGGTTGCTATTCTCGTTCCAGCGGGCCCTTCCCTTGACGCGAGGGTTTAGAGTCACCACAGGTAGGTCTCCTGGCTCCGGCTCACCGCCATCCTTCCCCTTCCCAGGGCGTACCCCAGTGGGCTTTACGAAGGACGGCTCCCCGGTTACAGTGGCGCGACCGCTCAGGATTTTCACCTGATTCCCTTTTAGCCTTGCGGCACCTGTGGTGGTCCGCTATCTTTTTCTTCAGTATAGCGCAAAATCCTTTGCCAAATCAAGAATTATTGCAGTAACTCTCAAATCGGTTCATGTGGTCTTACCCACTTTTTTGTGAAGATTTGCGAGCGCCTATCGGGAAAATACGCTTTAGCATTTTCATCTTCCTGCTGGTGCCGCCGCAGGAGGCATGAACATCTATCCCTAAAATAACTTCTCTCCGGTCTCCAGGCCGGCATTGTTTTCCCTCGCTAAGTGGTCCTAGCAAACCAGCCTACGGCTCAGCCTCGGGCTCGGGCAGGGTTCCCGGCCTATTCAGCATCCTTGCTTCAGCGTACCGCACCAGTTTCCCGAAGCTCGCGAACCGGGTTCCCGGCCTATTCAGCATCCTCTCTTCAGAGGCCGGCCTCGGACTTCCTGTCCTGGGCCCCGCCCTCCCTCCTCGCCGTCGCCAAGGCTGCTGGTCCCCCCGGACCAAATCCCTCGCTCCAAACAAATGCCGGCCCACTGTTTTCATCCTTCTGCCGGTGCCGCTCGCCACATGAACGTCTACTTTCTAAATTTCTTGCTCTGTCTCAATAATCCTTGGAACTTTTTTATACTTTTTGGAAAAATTCTAACCCTAAAAACACGGGTATTTGTATCCACGGGTTCGGAATGTAAGTTTTCGGTAAACCCGGTAGCTGCCGGGCACCGCCCGGCGGCCACCGTTGAGCGTCACCTTCTAAGGGCCACAAGTTACTTCAGCCCCCTCCCCCAGCGTCCGGACCCCGCCTGCCGGATCTTTGGCGCCTCTGCCTGGGTTGCAGGCCTGTTCCCTTAGTTTTTCTATAACCTCCTCGCCGACGGTCACGGCCCCCAGCTCCGCATGTTCCGGAACGTCAGAACCGTGAAAATCCGAGCCTCCGGTTACCAGGAGGCCCAGCTCCTCCGCCATGGCCAGGTAACCTGCCGTCTCGTCCCGGCTATGCCGGGGATAATAGGCCTCCAGCCCCTGAAGCCCCCTCCCCGCCAGCTCCCTTATAATGGTGTCTTCCCCTATGAGCCCGGGATGGGCCAGTACGGCCACCCCCTGACAAGACCTGATAATCTCCACGCCTTCGGCCGGCGTAAGTTTGTGCCGGGGCACATAAGCCGGCCGCCCTCGTTCCAAAAGCCGGGAAAAGGCAAACTCGATAGAGGGAACAAAGCCCCGCGCCACCAGGGCCTGGGCGATATGCAGGCGTCCGACGGCCCGCCCCCGGACCACGGCGGACACATCGTCCCACGTAAGGGGATAACCGAGTTCCTGCAACCTGGAAACGATCTTCAGGCACCGGGTATATCGGGCCTCCTGCCTTTTTAGCAAAAAGCTGCGCAGCCTGTCCCCCTCGAAATCGATATAATACCCCAGCAGGTGGACATCGCGACCCTCCCACTCGGTACTAAGCTCAATGCCGGGGATTACCTCCACACCGTAAAGGGAGGCTGCTCCCAGGGCTTCCTCCAGGCCGTCCACCGTATCATGGTCCGTAACTGCTATGGTACTTAGCCCTTTTTCACCCGCCAGACGCACCAATTCCCGGGGCGTCAGTTTTCCATCCGAAGCGGTGGTATGGGTATGGAGGTCTCCGCCTATGGCTGCCGGCACCCCCTGCTTCCCGGTCTCACTACTGCTTGTTAAAGACGAGTACCCGACCTTCTTCTCTAAAGGCTATCAGCTTCTTCTGGGTCGCCTCTCTCTTTATACTCTCCAACATGTGGTCGATTATTTCTTCCTGTACCAGCAGGTCTTCTTCTTGCACATTTTCATTGACTTCCGCCACCAAACTCTCGCCGAAGTCCTGGCGTACGAGGGTCATTATGAGGTCGATTTCTCCCTGGGACAGGGTTCCTACGTCCCTCTGCACCTCGAGAACGGCGAGCTGCTCGAAGCAATGATAATCCAGGCTGATCACCTGGGCCTCCCGCTGCTCCAAAAGATTAAAGGTAGCTAAAGACTTCACAAACTGGTCCCTGAAGCCTTCCAGTTTCTCCCGGGAAACCCGACCCCTCAGCATAAAGGAAAACTTGAGGATGCGGGCGCCTGGTTCGTAGTTGATGGTCCCTATCTCAGGGTAGCGCACCAGTATGGAGATCAATAGACCTACGCTGTCGGATATCTCGCCGTTGTACCGGTACCGCACGCCCATATTTGCCACCTGCCTTCTGTCCAAACAGTGTTCAAGGCTTAGTTCTGCACCTTCTTGAAAAAATCCTGCCATCTTTTAGTCCGGGCCGTAAAAAAGATGGTGGCAGGGATGGCAATTTAAGGCCCTTCTGCCACCCTGCCTTAAAAGTACTTTCCCGGCCTATTTGGCATAATCCACAGCCCTTGTTTCCCGGATAACCACCACCTTAATCTGACCGGGATATTCCAGTTCCTGCTCGATCTTCTTCACTATGTCCCGGGCCAGTTGCGCGGCCATGGTGTCGTCTATCTTTTCGGGCTTGACGATAATCCGAATCTCGCGGCCGGCCTGGATGGCGTACGCCTTATCAACTCCACCGAAGGAGTCGGCAATTTCTTCCAGTTTCTCCAGCCGCTTAATATAGGCCTCCAATGTTTCCCGCCTCGCCCCGGGCCTGGCGGCCGATATGGCGTCGGCAGCCTGCACCAACACGGCCTCGATGCTCCGCGGCTCTATATCCCCGTGGTGGGCGGCAATGGCATGGATTACCTCCGGGGACTCACGGTATTTCTTGGCCAGCTCGACCCCGATATTAACATGGGGTCCTTCCACTTCAAAGTCCACGGCCTTCCCGATATCGTGGAGCAGGCCCGCACGCTTGGCCACCTGGACATCGGCCCCGAGTTCGGCCGCCATGGAGCCTGCCAAAAAGGCCACCTCCAGGGAATGCTTAAGGACGTTCTGGCCGTAGCTGGTCCGGTACTTAAGCCGGCCCAACAGCCGAATGAGTTCCGGGTGCAGGCCGTGAACCCCGGCTTCGAAGGCAGCCTGTTCCCCTTCCTCCCGGATCTTCTGCTCGATCTCACGCCGGGCCCTTTCTACCATTTCCTCGATGCGGGCCGGGTGAATGCGGCCGTCGGCAATGAGCTTCTCCAGGGCAATCCGGGCTATTTCCCTCCGGATGGGGTCAAAGGCCGACAAAATAACAGCCTCCGGAGTATCATCGATTATTAAGTCCACACCGGTCAGGGTTTCCAGGGCGCGGATATTCCGGCCCTCGCGGCCGATAATACGCCCCTTCATCTCATCGTTGGGCAGGTTAACCACCGAAACCGTGGTCTCGGCCACCACTTCAGGAGCACACCGCTGAATGGCCCAGGTAATGATCTCTTTGGCCCGCTTGTCGGCCTCCTCCTTGGCCTCGGTTTCCACTTGTTTGATCAGCAGAGCGGCCTCATGGCGCACCTCCTCCTCTACGCTCTTTAAGAGTAACGCCTTGGCCTCCTCCGTCGTTAAGCCCGAAAGGCGCTCCAGCTCGGCCACCTGCTGCCGCTTTAACTCCTCCAAATGCTGTTTGAGGCGCTGGAGCTCTTCCTCCTGCCGGTGGAGATGGGCTTCCCTGCGCTCGAGGCCCTCGGCTTTCCGCTCCAGGGCCTCCTCTTTCTGCAGCAGGCGGCGCTCCAGCCGCTGGAGCTCGGTGCGCCTTTCGCGGTTTTCCCGCTCTACCTCATTACGGAGGCGGTGAACCTCTTCCTTGGCCTCCAAAAGAGCCTCCCGCTTTTTGGCCTCGGCCTCCCTTTTGGCCTCCTGGATAATGGTCGCTGCCGACTTTTCTGCGGAAGCTATCTTAGTCTCCACCATATACTTGCGGAGAACATAGCCGATGCCCGTGCCTGCCGCCAAAGCCGCCACCAGTAGGGCTACTATCCAATAGGAAATGTCTCTCACCCCCTTAACATAAAATAAAGCCGAGCAGAAACCCGGCTTGGGAAGGACGTCCTACCAATTTTCCCCTTGAAAAGATACACCTATACACCTCCTGGGTAAGAACCGGCCAACGGGACCCGTTTCTACTTCCGGCCTCAGGGCACGAGAAAGGCCCTTACTTCTCAGCAGTCCGTATTCTATTACCCCGATTATGGTCAAAGGCCGCCTACTGGCCCCTTTTAAGCTTAAGGCACAAGCCTTTCACGGTGTTTCTATTTCAAGGATTGGTAGTACGCCTTAACACCTAGTTTCCCTCAGTGGTATTGTATTATTTTCGGTCATCGGCTGTCAAGCAAGCTGCGGTCTGACGTATCCCCAGTTTTGATCCCGGCCTGCTTGGCTTTCGCTCGCAAAGGCCTCCCTCGCGGGCAGGACTTTTGCTTGGCTTAAAG
>LDZR01001732.1_pt1 | contig 20063 bp, 20 predicted proteins | sample 615371 | NCBI WGS metagenome assembly LDZR01 (sample SAMN03408294, study PRJNA278302) | terrestrial metagenome | isolation source: oil reservoir sample K2 | place: USA: Alaska, North Slope, Kuparuk formation | collected 2013
AAGCTTAAAGCCTGGGCTAGCCGCGAAAGCTTGCTCGCTCGCTTCCAAGCCCAAGCAGGCCTGCTCTGCAAAAAGTGGGGATAACTCAGCTATCCGCAGCCAGGTATCCTTAGTCTCCCCTTCCGCCCGACGGGCCAAGCCCGGAAACGGGGGACTAAACCCGCAGGGCGCCGAAACTAAGTCCAAGACAGGGGAACCGGCCTCCACGCCTCAAGAGGCCTGGCGGCGGCTACCGGGGCACCAGGCTTACCTTCTGCCGGGAAGCCCCACGAGGCCCGGAGGCGAAGGCCTACCTCGGCCTAAAAGGTATCCCGGCGACGGCCCAAACATACCCCGGCTAAAAGGCGGGGACACCTCAACTTGCAAAAACCTTCTCTAGAACAGCCCACAGGTCGCGGACAGCCCGGGCCCGGTGGCTGATGGTGTTCTTGACCTCCGGTCCCAGCTCCGCCAGGGTCTTGCCCCACTCGGGAAGCAAAAACAGGGGATCGTAGCCGAAGCCCTCCCGGCCGCGGGGCTCCCTGGTAATAACTCCTTCGAGGAAGCCGCGGCCCGTATAGGTGTCGCCCTGGGCCGTACATAAGGCTAGAACGCAGCAAAACCTGGCCCGGCGGCGCTCCTCCGGGTAAGGTTCCAGGAGGCGCAGAAGTTTGTCGTTGTTGCGGGCATCATCGGCCCCTTCCCCGGCGAAGCGGGACGAATAGATCCCTGGGGCACCGCCCAAGGCTTCGACCTCCAGCCCGGAATCGTCCCCTAGGGCGGCAAGCCCCAACCAGCTGGACACCAACCGGGCTTTAAAAAGGGCATTCTCCTCGAAAGTGCAACCTGTTTCGGGGGGCAAGGAAAGGCCGGGAAAATCCAGGAGGGAATATATCTCCAGCCGAAGGGGGGCCAGGAGCTCCTCGAACTCCCTAACCTTACCCCTGTTGCGCGTCGCCAGGACCAATTTCTTCTCCATTCTTAGCTCCCACCTTTAAGGCTATATCTCCCAAGGCCTTTTTCTGGGCCTGGATGAGCTTCTCGATTCCTAAGTGGGCTAGGTCCAGCATGGCCTCCATTTCGGCCCGGGAAAAGGTATCCCCTTCCGCCGTGCCCTGGACCTCTACGAGCCGGCCGCCTCCCGTCATCACCACGTTCATATCCACCTGGGCCATGGCGTCCTCCTCAAAGGCCAGATCGAGGAGGATTTCTCCCCCCACTATACCCACACTGGTGGCGGCCAGAAAATCCCGCACCGGCAGACGAGGGATTGCGCTGGCTTCTCGGAGCCTGTGTAGGGCCTCCACCAAGGCCACGAATCCGCCGGTGATGGCCGCAGTTCTGGTACCCCCATCGGCTTGAATCACATCGCAGTCCACCCAGATGGTCCTCTCCCCTAAAACATCCAGCTCGACCACGCTGCGTAGGGCGCGGCCGATGAGGCGCTGGATTTCATGGGTACGGCCGCTCACCCTCCCCTTGGCCGCCTCGCGGATCGTCCTTTCCTTGGTGGACCGGGGGAGCAGGGAATACTCAGCCGTTATCCATCCCCTTCCCGAACCTTTGAGGAAGGGCGGCACCTTTTCTTCCACGCTGGCACTGCACAAGACCTTAGTCTCTCCCAGAGTAATTAAGGCCGAACCCTCGGCGTATTTTAAGTAGCCGGGTTCGATATCCACCGGGCGCAGCTCCCGGGCTCCCCGGCCGTCACCTCTGATCATACCCCATCATCCCCTTTCCTGCAGGTCAGTCCAGGAGCTTTACGCGGCGTGTGGCCATGAGCTCCGGCCAGCCCAAAAGTTTTTGCGCCACCCTGCGGAAACCTCCCGCCGAGCCGCTTACCAAAAAGGTATGGGCCCGGGAGCCGTGAACGTGACGCAGGCCACCGTGCCCCTTGAGGAGGTCGCCCAGTTGCCGGACGGTGCTCGCCGCCGGATCTACCAGGGTTACCCCCTCTCCCGCCACCTCTTGGATGACCGGCGCCAAAAAAGGATAATGGGTGCAACCCAAAAGGAGTGTATCAATACCCTCCTTTACCAGGGGTTCTACATACTCGGTCACCGCCTGTAGAGCCTCCGGCCCATCCACTATCCCCGCTTCCACCAACGGTACCAGTCGGGGACATGCCTGGGGATAAACTTTTAGGCGGGGCTCCAGGGACTGAAGCAGCCGAGCATGAAGGCCACTGGCAATGGTGGCTTCTGTGGCCAGCACGCCGATACGCCCGTTGCGGGTCACGGCCAGGGCATCCCGAACCCCGGGCTCGATGACCCCGATAATGGGAACGCTGTATTTACTCTGGAGATAATTTAAAGCTACAGCAGACGTGGTGTTGCAGGCGTCAACTATGGCCTTAACTCCTTGTTCCACCAGATAGGCCACGATGGCATCGGCATACCTTATCAGCTCGTCTACCCTTTTAGATCCGTAAGGCACATGGGCCGTGTCACCGTAGTAAAGAATAGTTTCTGCCGGAAGCTGGCGCACTATTTCCCGGGCTATCGTTAATCCTCCGACCCCCGAATCGAACACGCCCACCGGCTGTTCTGGCAGCACCCTTGTTCATCTCCCCCATAAGGTATAACCTTGCTACGACGAAGGCTGCTAAATCTTTTACTATATATGTAACCATTGTCGCCTCTAGCACCCGTTTACCGGTGCACCTAAGCCATTCTAACAGAGAAAATAAGCGCTGACAAGGAAGCTGCCCGGTGGACGTTATGAACTGAAATACCTCCTCAAGCCCTCCAGGATGCCCTCCGCCGCCCTGGCTTGGAAGGCCGGATCCCTCAATAATTTCTCTTCCTGGGGATTAGAGATGAAGGCCACTTCCACGAGGGCCGAGGGCATCTTAGTGTTACGCAGCACGGAAAAATTGGCTTCCAGCACCCCAATATCCCGGAGGCCCAGGGCAGCCACCAGGGCGCTCTGGATGCTGCGGCCAAGGCGCAACCGTTCCTCCCTCTGCTGGCCGAGTTCCGTACCCGGGGGAGCGTAAACATAGGTGGAGGTGCCTCCTACTTCGGGATTGAGAGAGGCATTGCAATGGATGCTTAAGAAGACGTCCGCTCCCAGCTCGTTGGCGTAAAAAGCCCGTTCGGCCAGCCTGTAGGGAGTTGTCTCGCCCTCGCGCGTGAGGTATACTTTGGCTCCCTCGGCCCTCAAAAGATCCGCAAGTTTTAGGGCGATGGCCAGGTTGACGTCCTTTTCCAGGGTGCCGCCGGGCCCGACGGCCCCCGGATCCCGGCCGTCAGGATCGGTACCGTGGCCGGGATCCAGAACTATTACGACATTCTTCAGGGAAGGTTTCTCCACGAAAAAGATCCTCCCCTTACCTTCCGGCGCCTCCTGGACGACGAATTTCAAGGAAGTGGTAAGATCGGCCACCACCCGAACCGTATCGGGGGTAAACTGGCTCATTCTGATCCGGGCCACACCGTTGATTCCCACTGGGATCTCGCGTCCGTCAGGAGGCACGTCCAGCACGGCGCCCGGAATATCCCATACCAGCCTTTCCGGGTTGTATAGCCGCAGGCTCTGGTAGCTGAAGGCCTGGGTACCTTGAACCCACACCTGCACTCCTTCCCCTAGGGGTTTTACCTGCACCCCGGTGATGCGGAGGGAACCACCTTCGTCCTTCTCCTGGTCGCCTTTCCAGGGTTTAAGGGTAACCAAGGTGGCCGGTACCCAGCCCGTAAGGCCCGTATCCAGCCGTACCTGTATCCAACCCTGTTCCTCTCCCACCACCCGCAGCTGGGAGCCCGCTGGTGCCGTGGCCACCTCGCGGTAGACGGGGCCGGGCCCGGCCAGGACGGCCACCGGTTTGGAACCCACCACGGCTACATAGCTTGTGGCCTCTTCCTTTTGACCTCCCCCCCCTCCGTCAGAGGGCGGAGGAACCGCCACGGGTTCCACCCAGTCGGCGCTGATCCAACCGCGTCTTCCGTCGGAGAGCTGCACCAGATACCACCCGGGCACCTTACCCAAAACAGGGAGCACCGTGCCTTGTTTGACGGTTAGGAGGGGAGGATCGTAGGCCGTACTCGGACCGGAACGGATGTTCACATAACTTCCCCGCACCCGTACTTGCTGTACACTCGTGGGTTCCGGCATCCAGATCCGCACACTAGAAGAAGAAGCCTCCCAGTCTACCTGGGCGCCGAAATTCTCCGCAATGACCCGCACCGGTACCATGGTTGTACCCTGATGGAGGACCGGTGCAGTGTCCATTACCAGGGTGCGGCCGTTCAGCCTGGCCGTCTTGTTGCCAATCCACATTTCCAGTACCTTGCCGCCGTGCTGGATGCGGACCTTTTGCTCGCCACCTATCCAGTCCACTTGAGCCTTCATGCTCTCCATGATTATACGGATGGGCACCATAGTCCGGCCGGTGGGGTCTACGTAAGGCGCCACCGCCGGATTAAGCAAAGTTCCGTTAAAGTATAATTTCACCGTGCGGGAGGCTGCGGAAGCCGGTCCCCCGGCGAAAATGCACGCCACCACCAAAAAGACCAGATACCACCGGAATACGGCATTCCAACATGATCCGACCGGCCGGCGGCAGCCCTCCCTGCTCCGCCCCCGTACCACCACTCCCCTCTCCCCTTTCTGGCAAAACTGGCAACAGGGAACTAATTTGCTATTTATGTCGACTTTCCTTCCCCCGAGCAAATTTATGTCAAAATAAAAAAGAGTGCCTGGGCACTCTTTCCAGCTATTCCCTTGTTCCGGCGGCGAAACCCCCGCCCTTTAGATCAATCTGTCTTTATTATAGCTTCATTGCGAGTCATAGCCGAAGACACGTCCAGGTGACCGGCGATGGTCTCCACATACTGTCCCTCCACCAGGATCTGAACTTGTTTCACCGTGGGAAACTGAGTCAGGGTATTAACGATGGAATAAACCGTCAGGCTCTCCCCCAGGGAACCCCCGCTGTGGTTTTCCACCAGCTCCTTGCTGAAATCCACCCTGGCCAGCCCATCGGGCCTGATGTTGATATCTTTAAGGGCGGTCCCTTCGGGAATGGTTGGCAGTAGTTGGGAGCCCAGGGCCGGTCCCTTGATCAACTCCTCTATCGTGGCGCGAGCGATGCCTTCTACTTTGGGGATGAGGCGCTCCTCGGCCACCAGCTTCTGCCCGGTGGGATCGCTAAAATAAAGTACTACCTTGACGGTTTCCCGGTTTTCCGTCACCTGAGGGCTTTCGGGCTGCCCGAGCTGTTCCTGGGGGGTCTGAATTTGAACATGGGAACCCGGCTGGTTGCCCGGCCCTCCGGAGGAGCCGCACCCCCAGGATAAAGCCACCAAAAGGGCCAAAAGGAGGCCGGCCGCCAAAGCTTGAACCTTTCCCCGCAAAAAAATCCCTCCTTCGTGCTTCTGCTATTTCATTCATATCCGCAAAAGGAGGGATATATTACTAACTTTTTAGGGCACCTCGGACAAAACCTCCCGCAGGACGTCAATGAACCGCTGGTTTTGGCGGCGGGTGCCGATGGTAATACGCAGGAAGGTCGTAAACCCAAAAATATCTCCGGTACGGACGATAACTCCTTTGGCGAGCATTTTCTTAAAGACCTCACGGCTGTCGCGCCCGATATCCACGAAAATAAAATTAGATTCCGTAGGTACGTATTTGAGGCCTAAGGCCCGGAATTGCTCGTAGAGGAATTCCTTACCTTCGTTGTTGACTTCCTTGCTCTTGCCCACATGAGCTTCATCGTCTAGGGCGGCCCTGGCCGCTATCTGGGCCAGAGAATTAACGTTAAAGGGCTCCCTAACCCGGTTCAGGGAATTAATAATTTCCGGGTGCGCGATGCCGTATCCCACACGCAGGCCTGCCAGGCCGTAAATCTTAGAAAAGGTCCGCAACACGATGACGTTAGGCCGCCCTCCCCGGACGTAGGCCAGGCTGTCCGGATACTCGGGCGACGTTACATATTCGTAGTAGGCCTCGTCCAAGACCACCAGTATACGGGGAGGCACACGGTCCAAGAAGGAATCCAGTTCATCCCGGGAGACAATGGTTCCGGTGGGATTGTTGGGGTTGCAAACGAAAATCAGACGGGTTCGCGGGCTAACGGCCCCTGCCATGGCTTCCAGGTCAAGGCGGAAATCCCGGCAGGGTACCTTCATGACCCTCCCCCCCATAACCTGGGCCGCAAATTCATATTCAGAAAAAGTAGGATCGGCCACCACCACTTCGTCGCCTGGATCTACAAAGGCTTCCCCCAGCAGTTTAAGGATTTCATCGGTACCGTTGCCTACAATGAGCTGGTCTTCCCCCACGTCCAGTTTGGCCGCCAGGGCTTGCTTCAGATAATAACAATTGCCGTCGGGGTAAAGGTATATCTTTTCGGCAGCCTCCCTGATGGCCATGACCGCATCGGGAGAAGGCCCTAGGGGGTTCTCGTTGGAGGCCAGCTTGATTACGTCCTTAATGCCTAGCTCCCGCTGGACTTCCTCAATAGGCTTGCCCGGAACATAGGGTTTGATATCTAGAATGGCTTCCCGGCAGGCGGGGGACGGCTTGACCATAAGGTCCATCACTCCCATTCTCATTTGCATTTATAATGCGTAGACTTTTTCGGCCTTTACCAATTGGACGCCCTTGGCCGATAAGATCTCAATGGCCTTATCCAGATCCTCTACGCGCAAAATCACCAAGGCGCCATTTTCGCCCTTGCCCAGGAAGGCGTACAAGTACTCGATATTGATACCCGCTTCCTCCAGGTGGGTCAGGACGCTGCTAAGCCCTCCGGGCCGGTCCGGCATTTCTACCCCCAGAACCTCGGTCAAGCTTACCGTGAAGCCCCCTTCCTTCAAGGCCCGGTAAGCAGCCTCGGGATCGTTTACGATGAGGCGGAGGATGCCGAAATCCGACGTATCTGCGATAGACAGGGCCCGAATGTTAATGCCCTTGGAAGCCAGCAGCCTGGTGACGGCGGCCAGGCGGCCCGATTTATTCTCCAGGAATACAGAAAGCTGCTTTATTTTCATCTGCGGCCCCCCTTAGAATTTTCGCTTATCGATAACCCTCTTAGCTTTCCCCTCGCTGCGGACGATGGTTTTGGGTTCCACCAGGGTAACCTTAACGCTAAGGCCCAGGGTGCTCTCCAGCTCCTGGTGGAGGCGGTGTTCCAGGTCCTCCAGCCGCCGAACGGCGTCGGAAAACAGGCTTTCGGAAACTTCCACCTGGACTTCCAGGGTATCCAGGCTCCCTTCCCGGTCCACGATGAGCTGGTAGTGGGGTTCTGTTCCCCCTATCTCCAGCAATACGCTTTCCACCTGGGAGGGGAAAACATTCACCCCCCGGATGATCAGCATATCGTCGGTGCGACCTGTAATACGGGCGATGCGCACCCCCGTTCGCCCGCAGGGGCAGTCCCCCGGTAACAGGGCCGTTACATCTCTGGTCCGGTAGCGGATGACGGGTAAGGCCTCCTTGGTGAGGGAGGTAAGGACCAGCTCTCCCATCTCGCCGGGGGGCAGGGGCTTCTCGGTGACCGGGTCGATGACCTCGGCCAAGAAATGATCACCGAAAATGTGCAGCCCGTTTTTCTCCTGGCATTCAATGGCCACCCCGGGGCCGATTACTTCGCTAAGGCCGTAGATGTCCACGGCACTGATCCCCAACCGCCTCTCGATCTCCCGCCGCATATTTTCCGACCAGGGCTCGGCCCCGAAAATACCGGCCCTCAGCTTGAGTTCTGCAGGGTCTATCCCCATTTCTTCCATGACCTCGGCGATATGAAGAGCATAAGAAGGGGTGCAGGTTAAAATGGTGCTGCCAAAATCCCGCATAATCATAACCTGGCGTTTGGTGTTGCCGCCCGATATGGGAATAACCGAGGCGCCCAGGCGCTCGGCACCGTAATGTACACCCAGACCGCCGGTGAACAGCCCGTACCCGTAAGCATTATGGATGATGTCGTTGCGGGTGGCGCCACCGCAAACCAGGGCCCGGGCCATAAGCTCGGCCCAGACGTCGATATCCCGCCGGGTATAGCCCACAACGGTGGGTTTTCCCGTAGTCCCGGATGAGGAATGGATGCGGACGATTTCGCTCATGGGAACGGCAAACATGCCAAAGGGATAGTTTTCCCGCAAATCATCCTTGGTTGTAAAGGGGAGCTTGCGCAAATCATCGAGAGACCTAATATCTCCGGGCTCCAAGCCCTCGGCTTGAAAAGCCCGCCGGTAATGAGGGACGTTAAAAAAGGCCCTCTCCACCGTTGCCTTAAGCCTCTCCAGCTGCAACTGGTGCAATTCTTCGGGGGGTAAACACTCGTATTTCTGATTCCAGTACACTTCCGGCCCTCCACCACTGCCAAATTTAGACCTCGGCGAAATACTGCCGGTTTTATTAGTTCCACACCCAAGGGCAGTTTCCTGCCGGCGTCGCAGGCGGACTCCCAAAAATCATGCTGAAAACCTGTCTGCAGGGCTGGGAAATATATAACAGCACTTCTGCAAGAGGAAAGCACCGGAAAAAATAGAATTAATATAGTCAGGTACTCAAACAATAAAGTGCGGGGGATGGACGTGGGCTACAAGTATGAGTTCACCTGGCTTATACGCCTACCGGTAGACGAGCTCCCCCAGGAGCCGGGAGAGAAAATGGGCGACGGCGAAAACCTGCTTCTGTGGAAGCGGAGCTGCGGTAATATCATCCTGGGGTTTTTCCGCCAGGGGCACAAACTGGCCCACCCCGTGGGTTTAGAAGCCTTTATCGTCAACAAGAGCGAAGAAGTACTGGGATACGGCAGGGTTGTGAAATCGGAAATTTACCAGCTACCCGACGGATCTATCACGACCGTAGTGGAATTTTGTGTGACCCGGCTCTTCGACGCGGAGGAAAAGAGGATTATAACGAGGGTTTTCCAGGAAATGTATGGTAGCAAAAAGAATTCTACGGTATAATGGAGCCGATATTATGAGGGGAGGTTTCCTCCATGTTGGCGGGTAAAGATTTTTCCCTTAAGAGCGACGGGCTGCTGGAATTCGCTCCTGGCATTATCGCCTCCGAGCCGGACGTCCGCCGGTTGGAAGACGCCCTGCCGGTCCTCTATGCCCCCAGCGTGACTCCCAGCGACCGCCCCCTTTACTATATGTACCGGGGCGTATGCTTTGCCCAGGACAAGGAAATTTTCGACAAGAACAATATACGTTACGACATCACGGTTATTTTACCGGGAACCATTGAAGGAGAGTACATCAAGACGGTAGGCCATTTCCACCCTCTTAAACCCCATTCGTCCGAAACATACCCCGAATACTACGAGGTCCTGGAAGGAGAAGCCCTTTACCTGCTGCAAAAGAACAACCGCAGCGGTGACGTAGAAGAGATTATGGCCGTGGAAGCCAAGAAGGGGGACAAGGTGTACATCCCTCCCGCTTACGGTCATGTAACCATTAATCCGGGGAACACCCCCCTGGTTATGGCCAACTTGGTAGAGGGCAATTTTTCGTCCCTTTACGGCCCCTTCCGGGATAAACGCGGCGCGGCCTATTATTACATCCAAGGTCAGGGGGCCAAAGGGGAATTTGTGAAGAATCCCCATTACCAGAATTCGGTCGCCCTTAAACTCATAGCCGCCCCCAACCTGGCCCAACCCACGCCGGCCGTAAAGAACAAGTCCCTGTATGAGGCTTTCGTGGCCGATCCGCAGGCCTTCGGGTTTCTGAAATAATAGTGAAGGGGCGCCGTAGAGCCCTTGGCTTCTAGGATAGGGGTCAAGGGCTCCCATTTACCCTTCCCCCTTCAAGGCCCTCCCTATTTCCTCCCTGACCAGGGGATCCCCTTCCTCCCCGTAGGCCCTCTCCAGCGCCCGGCGCCCTTCGGCCGCTCCCAGCTTTCCCAGGGCCCATGCAGCATGGCCCCGCAGGACGGGGGAAGGATGAAGGAGGAGCTCCTGCAATTCCCGGACTGCTTCTTCCCCGTCATACCCGGTATTGACCAGGGCAACAACGGCATTTCGCTGCAAAACGGTTTTCCCCCGCCAGGCCAGGGCGGTGGTCCCGAAAAGTTCCCGAAATCGGCCCCCCCTCAACCTGAGGAGATCCGCCAGCCCCGGGTGGACAAAAGAGGGCCCGCTCCTTAAGGCCAGCCCTTCGTTTTCCGGGCAGACGTCCTGGCAAACATCGCACCCGAAAAGCCTCTGCCCCAGATAAGGCCGCAGGTCCGAGGGAAGAAAGCCCCGCTTCTGGGTGAGGTACGAAAGGCAGCGCCCGGGATGCAGGGTATAGGGCGCCACCAAGGCGCCCGTAGGGCACGCGGCCAAGCACCGGCCGCACTCGCGGCACTTTGGCTCTTTGAGGGGCAGAGTAGCCTCCAGCCTGAGGTCTGTAATAATCAATCCCAGGGCCACCCGGGACCCCATGTCGGGCACCATTAAAGAGCAGTTATAACCATAGTAGCCGAGGCCGGCGGCGAAGGCCGCTTCCCGCTCAATAAGGGGCCCCTTGTCCACCTGAACGACCGCCCAGGACGCTCCCCAATCCTTTAACCGCTCCGCCAAGGGCACCAGAAGCCGCTCCAGCACCCGGTGATAATCTTCTCCCCTAAAGCTCATGGCCACCAGGCCCTCTCCCGGCCCCGGGGGCCCCACGGCTGGAATGTACCAGGGACGGGCAACGGCTATCACCGTGCGGGCACCGGGAAAAAGCGCGTAAGGGCGGCATCGTACCTCGATGCTGCCGCCGACAAAGGGAGTGGCCCAGTTTTCCCTTTCCCTGTGCTGCAGCGCGTCGAGGCCCCGCTCGAACACCGTGGTCGCCGGAACCGCTCCCAGCCGCAGCCCTAACCGGGCCGCTTCCTGCTGAAGTTCCTCCGTTAAACCCATGGCCTTTGACCCTTTCAAGGCTACAAAAAAGCCACCGTCTAACAGGCCTGGTGGCTATTTCTTTTGAGTATCTCGGGCATTATTTCAAAAAAGACCTTGACCAGCCGCGGATCGAATTGGGTACCGGCTCCTTCCTCCAGTTCGTGAATACCGTCCCGCAAATCCTTGGAATACTGGTAGGCCCGGGACGAAGTCATGGCATCGAAGGCATCCGCCAGGGCGATAATCCTGGCTCCCAGGGGGATTTCCTCTCCCGCCAGGCCCCGGTATCCCTTCCCGTCCCAGCGCTCGTGGTGGTGGTTTATAAGGGGGCAGAGAGCCTGCAACCTTGCCCTGGCAGATATGATCTCGACCCCGAAATCCGGGTGTCGCCGCATAATTTCCCATTCCTGGGGAGTCAGCCTCGCGGCCTTGTGTAAAATAGTGGAACGTATCCTCATCTTCCCGATATCATGCAGAAGTCCCGCCAGGGCAATGGACGCTACTTCCTGGCTGTGGAGTCCCAACCCCACCCCCAAAGCCCGGCAAAGGTTACTCACATTGCAGCAGTGTTGGTACGTGGATGCGCTGTGTCGGCGCAATTTCCTGAGAAGAACGGCAACCTCCGGGAATAGCACCGGCCCTCTCCCTTCTACCCGCCGACAACATTTTACCGCAACTTTCGATAAATCTCAAGGCAAGGGTCAGCCTGGTGCATCCCCACTTTTTGGCCGCCGCCGGAAGGTACCCAAAGGCCTAACCGAAGCGCCCGGTAATATAATCTTCCGTACGTCTGTCCTTGGGGCGGGTAAAGATTTCAGAGGTGGGACCGAATTCCACCAGTTCGCCGTCCAGGAGGAAGGCGGTATAATCGGCCACCCTGGCCGCCTGTTGCATGCTGTGGGTAACGATAACAATAGTATAGTGTTCCTTTAGTTGCAGGATGAGATCCTCGATCTTTAACGTGGCAGCCGGGTCCAGGGCCGAACAGGGTTCGTCCATGAGCAAAATTTCCGGTTCCACGGCCAGGGCCCTGGCAATGCAAAGCCTCTGCTGCTGCCCGCCGGACAGGCTGGCCCCTGAGGCGTGCAACCGGTCGGCCACCTCGTCCCATAAGGCCGCCATGCGCAAACTCCTTTCCACTACCCCTTCAAGGTTCTGGCCCGGCTTGAGTCCGTGAAGGCGCAAGCCCACAGCCACGTTATCGAAGATGGACATGGTGGGAAAGGGATTGGGCTTCTGGAAAACCATGCCGATCCTATGGCGCACCTCGGTAGGATCCGTACCAGCTGCGTATAGGTCTCGCCCGTCCACCAAAACTTTTCCCCGCACTCTAGCCCCGGGGATCAACTCGTGGAGACGATTTATACACCGGATCAACGTGGACTTGCCGCAACCCGATGGCCCGATAATGGCCGTCACCCGGTTGCTCTCAACGTTAAGGCTCACGTCCTTTACTACGTGTTTGTCCCCGTACCAGGCGCTCAGATCGTCAATCCGAATTTTGACTGCCAAACCCTACCGACCTCCGTTCAACCGGCGGGCGGCCAACCGGGCCGCTATACTGGTCGTCAGCACCATAACTACCAATATCAAGGCGGCACCCCAGGCCAGGCGGTGAAGTTCTTCATAGGGGGTCGTGGAATAGGTAAAAATATACACCGGTAGAGAGGCTATGTGGTCCGTCAGACCGCCCGGCCAATACCGGCTGTTGAGGGCGGTAAAGAGGAGGGGGGCCGTTTCCCCGGCAATCCGGGCGGTGGCCAGCATTACCCCGGTAATAATGCCGCCCATGGCGCTGCGGAGCACAACACTCCTAACCGTCCTTACCCGGGTGGCCCCCAGGGCCAGGGAGGCCTCCCGCAAACTCTGGGGTACCAACCTCAAAATCTCCTCGGTAGTCCGGGCCACAAGGGGAATCATTATAATGGCGAGGGCTATTCCGCCTGCCAGAGCCGAAAAACGCTTCATGGTCAGGACTACCGTACTGTAGACCACAATGCCCACGATAATGGAAGGCACTCCGGTGAGGACATCGCACAAGAAGCGCACCGTCCATGCAAGGCGCCCCCGGCCGAATTCGGCCAGGTAGATGCCGGTGAGGATCCCCACGGGGACGGCCATGGCCCCGGCCAATAAAACGAGGATAATAGTTCCCAGAATGGCATTGGCCAGCCCACCCCCCGGTTCGCCTACGGCAGCAGGCAATTTGGTGAAGAAATCTAAATTTAGGGCCGGCAAACCTCTTACCGCCACGTAATAGAGAATGCTCGCCAGCGGTACCAGGGCGGCGGCGGTAGCCACCACCGTCAGGGCCAACATAAATCTGTTCCATAACTTTCGCTTCAACCCGCGGGACACCATTATTCCCGGCTCACTCCTTGGGGAATCTTGTTCATCCGCCACACCATTAACCTGGCTAAAATATTTACCAACAGGGTAATTACGAACAACAGCAGTGCAGACGCCAACAGGGCAGAAAGGTGCATCTCGTTAAAGCCCTCGGTAAACTCATTGGCTATAACGCTGGCGATGGTCTGACCCGGGTGGAAGAGGGATAAGGACACCTGGGGCCGGTTGCCTATGACCATGGTAACGGCCATGGTTTCCCCCAGAGCCCGGCCTAAACCTAAGATAACGGCGCCTACGATACCGGACCGACCGTAGGGTAGAACCGCCATTCTTATGGTCTCCCATCTGGTGGCCCCCAGGGCGAGCATGGCTTCCCGCTGGGAGGAGGGAACGGCCAAAAGAACCTCACGGGTTATGGAGGTGATGATGGGTAAAATCATAATGGCCAGAACCAGGCCTGCCGCCAGCATGCCCATTCCCAAAGGGGGTCCCTGGAATAAAGGTAGAAAACCCAGGGTATTCCCCAGAAAGGGCTGCACGGTGGTGCGCAGCCAGGGCACTAATACAAAAAGGCCCCACAGCCCGTAGACCACACTGGGAATAGCGGCCAGCAATTCCACCAGAAACGCCACGGGCTCGCGGAGCCACGGAGGAGCCAATTCGGCCAGGTAAATGGCTATGCCCAGGCTCAAGGGCACGGCCAAGGCAAGTGCGACAAAGGAGGAAACCAGGGTTCCATAAATTAAAGGCCAGGCACCGAATTGTTCACGGACCGGATCCCACCTGGTGCCGGTTAAGAAATCCCAGCCGAAGCGGGCCAGGGCCGGTCCAGCCCCTACGACTAGTTCATAAAGCATTACAATTATAATGAAAATAATACTTAAGGCCGCCAGGCCGCTAATACCGGCAAAGAGGGTGTCTTTAATTTTTCCCCGTCCCGCCTTACCGACCATCTCGTAACCTCCAAACCTCAGCGGGCACTGCCGCTATTCAAGGTATTTCCACCCAGGGCAGGCGCCGTCCCGAGGAAGGGGAAATACCTCGAGGGATTACACCGCCCCATTCCAACTACTCGATAAAGGGTTGTCCTTTATAATTAATCTCCTTAATCTTGGCTTCGGCCATTTTGACCACGTTGTCGGGCAGAGGGGCATAAAGCAGCTCGCGGGCGTGTTCCTGGCCGTCATGGAGGGCCCACCATAAAAAATGGGCCAGGGCTTCGCCCCTCCTTTGATTATGCTGGTCCCGGTATACCAAGAGGTAAGTATACCCTGCAATGGGGTAGGAATCCTCACCGGGGGCATCGGTGAGGGAAACCCGCATGTCTTCCAGCATTTGGACCGCCGCACCGGCTGCAGCCGCGGTAGTAGTCTCCAAGGTGGGGCCCACAAACCGGCCGGCCCGGTTTTGGATTAAAGCCCGCGGGAGGCCGTTTTGCGTGGCATAGGCCATTTCCACGTACCCTATAGAGCCGGGAATCTGTTTAATAGTGCCGGCCACTCCCTCGTTACCCTTACCGCCGATGCCTGTGGGCCACTCCACGGAGGTGCCGGTGCCCACCCTTTCCGCCCACACCGGACTGACCTTGCTTAAGTATTCGGTAAAAATCTTCGTCGTACCGCTTCCGTCGGAGCGGCGGACGACGGTAATGCCCATGTCGGGCAGGTCGAGTTCGGGATTAAGGGAAGTAAGCTCCGGGTCGCGCCACTCGGTTATGTTGCCCAGAAAAATATCGGCAAGAACCTGGGGAGTTAACTTAAGATCCTTGTCCACGCCGGGAAGGTTGTAGGTAATGGCCACGGCCCCTGCTACGGAAGGAAGGTGAAAAATGGGGGCCGGAGCTCGGGCGAGCTGCTCATCCGTCATGGGAGCATCGCTGCCGGCAAAGTCTACCGTTCCCCTGAGAATGTTATTGATACCGCCGCTGCTACCTATGGATTGATAATCGATATTTACGTGGGGGTTAAACTTTCTATATTCCTCGATCCATTTGCTGTAAAGGGGATAAGGAAAGGAAGCACCTACCCCCAGAAGGTGCACAGGGGGTTTCCCGCCCGGCTCGATCCGGCGTTCCTCACCCCAAGGCGCGCAGGCCACCGCCGCCAGTAGGATCCCCCCTACCAGGACTCCCAGAATACCCGTAACCCTTCGGGCTATACTCCGGCCCGGCTTTCCGCTCTCCATCTCTGTTTTTGCCCTTTCCCTACTTTGGCTGGCAGCGGTTTATAAGCTGCCCGCTAAAATTATATAACCCCTCTGTTAACTGTTCATTAGGTGCAGGTTAATGTTTCGTTAACCGGGAGCCGGCAGCCGTCACCGGCCCCTTCGCCCCCAAAGAGTCCGACGCTGCTCATCCCCTCGGACCAAATCGCTCGCAGGGGAGAAATGCCGGCCCGCTGTTTTCATCCTTCTGCTGGTGCCGCACAGGCGGCATGGACGTCTACCCTGTAAAAAGAGGTGATAACTCAGCCCCCTCCTCCCTTGCCTTCCCCCGGTTAAAGGTGTAGCATATTGGCTGTCGGGAGGTGGAAAAAGTGAAGGTGTTGCGCCTCACTCCCCAAACCCGCCTGGACCTCTTCCCCGGTTACCTGTGGGACGGCGAGAGCCCCGCCCTGACTTCTGATATGGTGGTCTGCCTCCGGCAAGGCCGGATAGACCGGATCATACCCCAGGCTTCATACAGACCTGACGGTTCCCAGCAGTTATATCTTCCCCAACTAACCCTTTTGCCCGGCCTCGTGGACGCCCACGTGCATCTGGCCCTCGACGGCCTCGACTTTAAAACCTCGGTGGACCGCTGGCAGGATCCCGAAGCCATGAGCCGGTGCATCAAGAAACAATTGGAAGCGTTCCTGGAGCACGGGGTTCTGGCCATCAGGGACGGGGGTGATGCCTCCGGCTGGAACCTGTGGGCCCGGGACCGGGCGCCGCTGGAGGGCCCTGTACCCCGCATTGTGGCCACCGGGCGGGCCCTCCACAAAAAGGGCTTCTACGGCTCCTTCCTCGGTCCTCCCCTAACACCCCCCTACGACTGGGAGGGCACGGTAAAGGGCCTGGCGGCGGCCGGAAGCGACCAAATAAAGGTAATAGTTTCGGGACTGGTCACCTTCCGGCACTGGGGCGAGGTCGGCCCTGTACAGTTCGATGTTAACGAACTCCGGCCCCTGGTGGAAGCGGCCCATGAGCGGGGGCTCAAGGTCATGGCCCACGCCAATTCCGATGGGGCCGTGCGTCAGGCCGTACTGGCCGGAGTGGATTCCGTAGAACACGGGTATTTTGTATCCGACGAAACCCTAGAGCTAATGGCCGAGCGGGGTACCTACTGGGCCCCTACGGTAGCCGCGGTGGCCAACCGGCTGAAAGTGGGCCGGGGCCGGGAGTACAATCCCCGGGAACGGGATATCATCAAGGGCACGGTAGAACTACAGCTCAAAAAAATAGCCCACGCCCACGAAAGGGGTGTGAGGCTCATTATCGGCACCGATGCCGGTGCGCCGGGAGTCTATCACGGCCGAAGCTACGAAGATGAACTTTCCTTTTTCCTGGCCGCCGGACTGCCTCCCCTGGCCGTCCTCCGCGCCGCCACCAGTGTGGGAGCGGGTGCTCTGGGTCTGGCATCCGAACTGGGCAGCATCGCTCCGGGTAAGCTACCCTATCTCATCGCCGTCGCGGGCAACCCGCTGGAAGATCCCTCGGCCTTGCAGCGCCTGGAGGCGGTCATCCTGCTGGAAAGGGCCTAAGACCTGGGCCGGGGAAAGAGGGTTAGGCGGTAAGATCCTCCCCCGGAAGGGCCTTTAAGCCGGGCTTTACGCATGAAGTAATAGGCCAGGAGCATGATCAGGGGTGTCGTCAGCTGGGCCAGGGTGAAGAAGCCCAGCCCCCAGTGGGGGACCACATATCCCCATACCTCCAGGGGATTCTCCCGCACGGTTTCCTCTATCAACCCCCGCAGGAGCTGGTGGTAAAAAATGAAGGACCAGAACTGGTATCCGGACGGGGGGTTCTTACGCTCAACGTAAAAATACCGCAACAGCAATACCAGCCCGATGAGGGTGCCGATAGGCTGGGCCGGCCAGCGGCCGAACCATAGATCGGTAGGCCGGCCCAGGACTTCCTGGTTGAAGACGTTGGCAATGCGTATCATAGCGTAGCCCAGGGCCAGGCCGGGTACCGCCAGGTCGGCCAGTAAGTTAAATTCCTTTTTGTGGCGGCGCACATACCACCACCCGGCCAAAACACCCCCCAGCAGGCCGCCGTGCCAGGCCAGGCCGCCTTCGTAAATCTTCAGCACCTGGACGGGCTCCCGTACGAACCACTCCGGATAGTTGGCCAGCACAAACAGGAGCCGCGCCCCCACTACGCCAGCCACCACCACGATCATGGCCAAGTTCAGGAGGAAATCCTCCCTTAAGCCCCTCCGCATCCCCTCCTGGTAGAGGTACCATGCCCCCACTAGGAAGGAAATGGCCATAAAGATGCCGTACCAGCGAACCGCTAAGGGCCCAATATGAAAGGCCACCGGGTTAAGGTCTAGTAGCAAGTATATTCCTCCTCTAACGCCTAGAGCCACCCTTTGAACGCCGGCCCCTCGGCCGGACGATCAGAGATAGGGAGAGAGACGCCCCATCAGGGGGCCGGTTGGACGGGGCTGCGGCGGCCGTTAATCTCGTAGCAGTAAGATATAGGCGCAGCCTTCTTCACCGTGTTAACCATGCCGCAGTATTTACCCAGGGAAAGTTCGATGGCATGTTTCACCTGCTCCTCCGGCAAATCGGGCCCGGTGAAGCGGTAAATTAACGTCGCCGCGGTGAAAATCCGCGGGTGCTCGGCCGCCCGTTCGGCTTCCACGTCCACGGCGAAGGATTCCACTTTGAGCCTCTTCTTTCCCAAGATAGATAAAACATCGAGGGCCGTGCACCCGGCCATCCCCATCAGGAAAACCTCTGACGGCCGGGCTCCCTCATTGCGGCCGCCGTGTTCCGGTGCCGCGTCCATAGTTACTTCCCGGCCGGACTCTCCCTGCCCTGCCAGCCGCATCCCGCCCTGCCAGGAGACCGTAACGCGCATCCTCTTCTCCACCCCTTAGGGAATTTTTTCGCCACCATTATACCCCCGGCGAGAAACAAAGGCAAGGTTACGAGGAGGCATGCCCTCCCAAGTCGGGGTAAAGCATGGTGCGCCGCTCCCACGTCCTCAGTACCACCTGACCTTCTCCCCGAGCCACCACGTACTGGGGTAGTACCGGCGTTTTCCCGTAACCGTTGGGCGCATTAATGATATAGGTGGGAACGGCCAAGCCGGAAGTGTAGCCCCGCAGTTGTTCCATAATCTCTATTCCTTCTTTTATAGAAGTTATAAAATGGGTGGTACCCCTCACGGGTTTGGCATGGAACAAGTAGTACGGCCGCACCCGGATCTTCAGCAGTTCCTGATTGAGCTTGCGCATTATAAAGGGATGATTGTTTACTCCCCGCAATAACACCGCCTGGTTGCCCAGCACCACGCCCGCCCGGACCAGCCTGTCGCAGGCTTCTTTGGCCTCTTCGGTAATTTCCCGCGGGTGATTAAACTGGGTATTTAGATAAAGGGGCGGATGCTTTGCCAGCACGGCGCACAGTTCCGGCGTAATACGCTGGGGCAAGGTCACCGGTACCCTGGTACCGAGCCTCTTAATCTCTACGTGGGGAATCCGGTCCAGTTCCGTCAAAAGCCAATCCAGCATACCATCGCTTAACATCAAGGCATCTCCGCCGGTAACCAGTACGTCCCTGATTTCCGGATTGGCCCGGATATACTCCAGGGCCTGTTCCAACTCCTGCCGGCTGCGCGACCTGTCAACCTCGCCGATGTTACGCCGTCGCTGGCAGTGACGGCAGTACATGGCGCACTGGTTGGTCACGTTAATGATAAGGCGATCGGGATAGCGCCGGGTAATGCATGGAGCCGGCGAAGTCAATTCTTCCGCCATGGGATCCGGAATACCGTGTTGGTCTTCCAACTCCAGGCGACTGGGCAGCGCCTGCCGTCTCACGGCGCAATCAGGAGCATCCGACATAAAACTCAGGTAATAAGGAGAAACCGCCCAGCGGTAAACCTTCTGCACGGCCTCTATAGCCTTTTCTTCCTCCGGCGTCAGGGGAATGAGCTCCCGCAGGACCTTCACGTCCGTAATACGGTGCTGCAGCTGCCAACGCCAATCCTGCCATTCCTTTTCCGTTATGCCGAAATAGGCCATAATTCTCTTCCTGCGGGCGGCTATCTCTTCTTTGGCCTCCAGTCCCGAAGGAATGGTTTCCTTGGCTTCCAGATAGTCCTTAATCCGTTCCTTTAACTCGGCAGCCCGCCTTAAGGCGATGACCCTCTTTTCCTCTTGGCTCCACTCCTGTCTGGTGAAGTCCACGCTCATGGTTTTCCCCCCTTTGAAGTTAGAGTAAACAAAAAACCCCGTTTTACCCGGGGTTTGGAGTAGGCTTCACCCGCCCTTAAAAGGGCACAGCAATCCTCCCACCTTTCGCGCCTTCCACGCTTACGAGGTTAGCTGACGGGTTCGGGTCGAAAGCTAACCCTACCTGTACCCGTAAGGTATACAGGATTCACCCCAAAGTTTGGTTCCCCCGCTCCCCTAGGGATTCAGCGTTCCCGTATATATTTAATTTAGAGTGTTTCTGTCAGTTTTATTATATAATAACCCATGTAGGAAAGCAACGTAAATTTTTAGTCTCCCGGTCCGATGTATTTTTGTTCTTCTCCTCGAAAATAGCCTTCTCATTTTCATGGTTCGTGGAGAGGGCGCCAGCCCTCATGAGCGGCTACCCGGAAAATAACTTCTCTCCAGGCCGGCATTGTTTTCGCTCGCTAAGTGGTCCTCGCGGATCAGCCTACGGCTCAGCCTCGGGCTCGGGCGGGGTTCCCG